>ERZ1034992.572-NODE-572-length-19726-cov-30.127904_pt1 | contig 19726 bp, 31 predicted proteins | sample MGYA00520695_ERZ1034992 | MGnify/ENA primary metagenome ERZ1034992 (study PRJEB33766, sample SAMN09781778) | gut metagenome | biome: gut microbiome | host: Homo sapiens | place: Madagascar | study: EMG produced TPA metagenomics assembly of the PRJNA485056 data...
GTCCTAAATCTTGATATTTGCCAAAAGCATTTGAAGTAGCTGTTTTGGTAATGTCAGACACTCCAACTACTTCTTTTAAATCACCAAAAGTAAAAGTCACTTGTTGTCTTCCGTAAGCAACAATACTTACTGTTTTTTTAATAGTTTGGGTTTTCAAATTATTATTCCCCCCCCCGAAAGCATAAATTATATTATCCATAGTATTTGTTATTCCTCCTTATTTGTTAATCTGCACGTGCATATCACGTTATCCATATATAAAACTCCTAATAAATAAAAATCTCATATATTTTATATGAGTAATAATTGCCAGCGACATATATCTTAATCTCACCATCGATTTGCATGCCAATTGTTCTAAACCAACTTCCAGTCGAATTTGTATCATCAGTAATATAGGCTCTGTAAACATTATCTTTTATCAAATGTAAACCATTAACATTATTGATAGGTTTGAATTTAACACACAATGTTTTTCCTACAGGCAAATCTGATAACAAGATTGTTCCTCTAATATCACCTTTAAAAGTAAAAGAACCATCATCATTAGGTATTATTTTGCCTTCAGTAAGTTTATAAGGAAAGTTGTTATTCCACTTACCATCTTTATAAATATATTCAATTTCATGTATATTTTTTACAATTGGTTGTCTTATATTGCTTTCCATTATGCTACCTCACTAGTTACCAACGTTATAATTTTCCCACTTAAGGCTGTGTTAACTTGAGTATAGAACGTTAAGGTATTTGTTCCTGTTGTTGCCACAGGTCCAACAGCAGACATTAAAGTATCTGACATTATTAAATTTTCAATTAATGAGTTAGTTGTTAAACCGTTTATTGTAATAGTGGCTTTAAAACCATAAACCTTTTGTGTATCCCAAGCGCAATAAGAAGCCAATGCAACAGGAGTTACATTGACAGTTATATTGCTTCTAACAGTTTTCTTTACGCTTGATTCTACAAAAGTTTTAATCTTTGACCAAAAATATTTGGCGCCATCACCACTTAAATATTTCATTTAAGTTCACCTCCTTGATTAAACACAAATTGCATTAATTTCTTCATTAGTTAAGGCTACTAGATCACTTGTTTTAACATATCCACTTAAATCATATGTAGAGTTTGCTGAAGTAATGACAATATTGCCATTCTTATCAGCTTTAACAGTTGTTGCACCACCACCTGAAATTTGATGAGATGAACGAACAGTACCATTTTCAACAACATTTAAAAATGGATTAGTTGTTTCAGCAGTAACATTTGCGGTTGCTGTAGCGCTGCTTCCAACAATCTCTTTAGCCGTATGGTGTGTATCAGTAAATACAGCATCAGCAGGAACATTTTTAGCAACAGTGAAGCCACCAACATTATTAGCTGTAGTGGCCTTAGCAACCACTTGAGTTCCGTTAATGATTTTGGCAATACTATCAGCATTAGCCTTACCTTTATTACCTGCATAAGCTGTGCTTGATGTTTCACCAAGTGCAATTGATTGAGAAATTTCAACATAAGCACTTCCTGACCATCTATAGGTTAAGTTTGTTGTTGTATCAACATAAATCTTGCCTGTTTCACCAGTAGTAGGGAACTTTGTTTTTGCGTCAAATTCTAGTACATCATCTACATAACTTGGAAGCTGTGAAGATGGTACTTTACCATCTGTACCAAGTGTTGCAACACCACTTGCTGTACCCATCTCAGAACGTTTAACTTGTGCATCATTTGTTACATTAGATAATCCAATATCGCTCTTTGTATGTGAGTGTGATTTAGCTGCATAACCGCTCAAATCAATATTTACAGCCTTTGAACTAGGAGTTAAAGCTGTACCATTAACCTTAACAGCTGTGATTACATTAGCTTCCGCATTAGATGCGATACCTGCTAACTTTTGTTTTTCCGCTGTTGTATAGTCGTTAGTTGATAAACCTTTTCCTGACTCCTTAGCTACAAAAGTTTTTTTGATGTTAGCCCATAAGGTTGTTAAACCATTTAAATCTAAAAATTTCATTTTTTACTTTCTACCCTTCCTTTTATACACAAATATCATTTATTTCACTTTGAGTAATTGATTCCGCATTAATTGTAAAATCACCACAAGAAGGATCATCTTCTTGTTCTTCATAATTTAAATCCAAGATGTTATCAATATCAGCTTCCGATAAGAAACTGTGCTTGCACAACTTTTCATTTTTTAATTGAATAAGTAGTTCTTCTAGCTGACTTATTTGATTTTGTAAACTACCAGCTACATCATCATTCAGCTTTCCTTTGATTGTTTCAAACCAGGTATCAAAATCTTGTTCACTATCTTGTTTAAATTCACTAAAATAGCTCTCAAACTGTTGAACTATTTGAGAAAAATCTACTTCCTTAATTGTCGAAATAACCCACCCACAAAGATTGTTATCCATACGAGAATCAGTAATTGCTGATTGAGTTATCTTAATAACTGATGCACCAACAAACACTTGAGCAAGAACTATCTCATATATCAAATCATTGCGTGTTGGTTCTGCTGGCACAGGGTTTTCAGAAGAAGAACCCTTTACAATTTCTAAAGTAATTTTACGATTTACTTCATCTTTTCTTAATACAACATTGTCTATTCTATTTAATACAGAATTTGCTGAATCTAATTGAAGTGTTTCAATCACTTTTGAATGAGCTACCTTACCTTCAATGTTTGCATAACCAGGAGTTACTTTAATATTCATTCCATTGTCAGCAAGAACTTGAAAACCACCATTAAATACACCAGTAGTGAAAAAAGGAAATAGCCAATCCGCAAAGCTTTCAGCGTTATACTTACGGTCTCCATTTACGGAATTAAAAAAGTAATATTCCATATTAATCACTCCAATCTACAGTATCAGGAAGAGCGTTACCAAGAGTTGGAACTACTGTCATTCCACCATTCTCATAAATCTCTTCAATTTCAGTAATACGAACATGATCATTAATTCCCCATTCGCTCTTCTTAATGGTTACAATGTCGCCTAAGTCATAATCAACTTTGTATTTAAAGTTGCCATTAGGCAATGTTTCATATTCAATAGATTCTGAAATTTGTTTCTTAATCAATGAATCATATCCTCTTTGTTTTAATGCATCTAGATATTCTTCATTTGTATCAAACTTATCTGATCTAATATCCTTTGCATCAACAAAGACTTCTTTTAAATCTAATCCTTCGCCACCGCCAATCTCAACATATACTCTTTCACTTCCTTCACCTTCACCACCAACTACCGCAAAAGTTTTTTCAAGTTGATTGTTCCAGGAATAAGTAACTTGATTAAGATTGTTATAATTGGCCGAAAACACAACTCTAGGATTACCTCTTTGAGCAAAGCTTCTATCTACTCCTTTATAAGTTTCGAATATGATTTTTTTGCTAGAGAAATCAGGAACCAGTCTAAAACCAATACCAGATGATTTTGATAGTTTAACAATAATAGTTAATAGTTCTTTCATAGTAGCTTGAAAGGTAACTGTTTCGTTAAAATTATTAATCTTTCCTAATTCCAAAAGAGGAATAGGTGTTACATAATTAACCAGTTCCCTCATAGCATCTTCAACTTTTCCGTTAAAAGAAAAAGTAGATTTAATAAGCCTCCTGCTTAAATAAGAAGCCATAAATCTACCTGTTACTATCATAGTGCATGTTTCACTGCCTTCTACATATTGAATGCTTTCAACCACGCCCACTTCCTTAGAACCTTTTTTACTTATGATGCTCCCTTTAGTCAATAAGTTTATATTGTTACTAGTTAAAGGAACATGAAGCTCAAATTCTCCTGGTTCATAGTATTTTCTTCGCCAAATTAAACTAGAATGATTTTCTACCACCCCTTTACGCATTAAAGAAGCGTCATATATCAATAATTCCATAGTTACACTCCTTGATACTTCATTCTAAAGGTTACATTCACCAGTAAGTGTTCTTCACCTTCTTTTGCTGAATATCTAAGGTGATTAGTTCCATGAGTTAATTGAATATACTCGGAATCATCACTAATGTGTTCATTGATGATAGTCTTAACACCATCTCTTATTAAATAAGCGTTCTTATTATTATTCTCGGTTGTAAAAATAACCTGGTCCCCTATTTGCATATTGAACTCATTGTTATCATCACCAAGTTGAATAAAAGAATCACTTTCAACATGATACATTCTAGGATTGATTACAGGCTGATTGGTTGTCATTGTAATTGTTAAGCCGATTCCATCAGCTGATGAATCATTTTGAATTTCTACTAGTTGTTTTGTTACTCTAACCGCTAGTTCTTCACCTTCTTTAATGTAGTAGTGAGGAAATTCAAACATTGACTCCCAACCTGACATCGTAACAATGGTATCTTCAATAGCTCTAAAGAAAGGATCAGCACAAAGTAAAGAAACAACGCTTTGTCTAACATGGCCAGTTGAGTCTTGTTCAATCTTCTCTACGCAATATTCAATCTCTCTTTTTTCATTAAAGTCTTCATCAACTTCTTCATAAACAAAAACACCTTTTGTCTTAGGCTTAAACAAAAGGTAAATTAAGTTTCTATGTTTGCCATAGTTTTCTTTATCAGCGATAGTAAGCACAATGTTTCTAGGCCTAATGAACGTGCCAATGATGGTAGAACCATCAAACATTGAATTGTCAGTTGAATTGATATTAACATCAATTGAATAGATTCCCTCTACATCTTGAAGTAAGAACGGAGAGAATCTATCGCCAAAAGTAACGGATACATCATCAGTAATATTAGTACATGTTATTCTTCTCATACTAATCACCAACCAAGCTCATTTTTAAAGCTAACCTCTTAGTTGAGTTTCTAGTTTGTCTAGCTACTTCACTTGGATTTAAAGCTTTAGGGCTTTGAATAATAACCGTTTGTTGAAAACCACCTTTATTAGATGATGCACGATTAATAGAACCACCTACTCTAAATGAATCTAGATTAGGATTAAAAGTATTTTCCATTGTTCCAGTTACTTTCTTAATGGCATCCTTAACTACCGAAACCTTCCCAATTAAACCTTGAGCAACACCTTCATCCGACATTTCACCAAGGTATTTAAATTTTCTTGAAGGTGATTTAATACCTAAAAAGTTTTTAGCAGCGTTGAATGCATTTCTAGCAACTTCAGTAGCTGCATTAATAACAGCACTTACACCAGACTTAATACCGTTAACTATACCTGAAATGATATTAGAACCAATAGAAGCCCAGTCAACACTACAAAACCCTTCCCATACCTTGTTAAATAAGTCTGGTATTGCGCTAATAATACCAGATGCAACATTAGCGGTAATTTCGATACCTTTAGCAAATATCGTTGGCAAGTTATTGATGATAGCTTGAACTACATTAGCCAATACCGTAATCATGCTTGCCAGGATCGCAGGAATATTATTAAAAATACCAGATGCAAGACTAGTTATAATTTCAAAGCCTTTTGTGGCCATCAAAGGTAAATTAGCACCTAGAAAATCAATAATATTTGTAACGATGTCACCAAGAGCAAGAATAAGTGAAGGAATATCGTTGACTAATCCATTAATTAGTTCCATTAGAATATCAGCACCAGTATTACATATTTCAGGAAACCATTCTTGAATATATAAGCTAATGTTGCTGATTAGTTCAGATATATATGTTTTAACAAGAGGATATAAAGCTATTATTTTTTCAGTAAGACTTTTAGCTAACTGTAGAAAAACTTCAGTTCCTTTGCTTAAAGCATCAGGAAGAGTGGTCTGAATATATGTTGCAATGTTGTTAATCAACTCTGCTACTTGATTTTTTACAGCTGGATATAAAATTTTAACAGCACTGCTCAAAGCTCCAGGTAATGCTTTAACTATATTGCCAAGAGCAGGAATCAAATTGTTAAACAAGAAATTTGTTGAAGTTTGTACCAAATCATTTAGTGCAGGTCCTATATCCCTTCCTAAAGTTAAGTTACCTATAAAGTTAGAAAAGGATGCTTTCATAGCACCCAATGATCCTGATAATGTACTTTCAGCTTCTTGTGCTGCAACACCTGCAACTCCTAATTCTTCTTGAATAACATGAATAGCTGAATAAACATCAGCTAAGTTATTGATGTCATACTTAACACCGCTTAACTTTTGAGCATCTTTCAAAAGTCTTTGCATCTCAGTCTTGGTACCTCCATAACCTAGCTTAAGATTGTCCAGCATAGTATAGTTTTGTTTCGCAAAGCCTTGATAAGCATTTTGAATTGACTCTATACTAGTACCCATCTTGGCCGAGTTATCAACCATATCCAAAATAGCAACATTTGCTGCTTCCGCTGCCTTGCTTTCTGCATCTTCAGCACCCTTAAAAGAGCTTTTTAACGCAGCACCAAAGCTTACTGCTTGTTCAGCGAACATATTGGCCGAGATACCTGCTTTAGCTGCTTGGTCAGCACAAGAACGCATCTTATCAGCGGCAGAACCATACAAAGTATCCAAACCACCTAAATATGATTGTTCAAGCTTAGCGCCTTCTTCAATAGTTGCTTTTAAAAGAGCGCCTATCCCTGCCGCTGCTATTATTCCTTTAACCTTAGAAACTAGATTCTTGCCAAAACTATCTCCTGATTGTTTTCCAGCATCATCTGATTCTTTATTTAAAAGTTTAGATATTGAACCTTTAATGCCTTGGGCGGAAGGAACAATTTGGACGAAGGCTTTACCTAAATCAGTTGCCATTGTTTGCTCCTTTCTTAATTAATTTTTCTCTATAATTTTCAAAATCTTCAGCCGATGCAAATGACATGTTTTCACTCTCATTACTATTTTCACCAATTAAACTATCCAGTATTGAAACAGGCCTATTTCTACCAGTTTCAGCATCTTTAGTGTTTAACCATACTAACAAATTTAATTTGTCCAGGATCGATGCTAGTAAGATGTTTAGAAAACTTGTTTTATAGTCATACATTTTGATTTTGATTCTACTGTTTTCCCTTAAGCCAACAGCAAGAGTTGCCACCAACAAAGGCGACATCTCTCTATAATTGAATATTTGATAGGTTTCAGCCAAGTCACATATCAAAGCTTCTTCATCGGCATTAAGCATGTTGGCCAGGATTATTAGTTTTTTTCAGGTTGTCCTAAAGAGGTCATTATTTCAGTAATAACATCAAGGATTTTTGAAAGAGGAACCTTGCCATCTTCAGTTCTGCAAAAATCATATAGTTTCTTCTTCTCTTGTTTAGAAAAAACTAAATCACAAAACTTAGATAAGGCGATTGGATTATCTTCATCCATTCCTCTAATGGCATCTAATACTTCCATATCATCGAAAGCATCACGATTTACTTCTACCTCTAATCCTACTTTAGTTTTAATGATCATCTTTGTTCACCATCATTTGCAGGCTTTGAAATGTACTCATAATGAGTATTTCCAGTTTCATCAGGGAAAGCAGTTAAAGTAGTTTCGTAACCTACTAATTCATTGTTCTTATAAACAACATCACCAACTTCAGTAACCTTACCGTTTGGAACTACAATTCTCTTTAAAATTCCATCCTTTAAGATTGTATCTACAACCCACGCATATTCTTTTTGAGGGATTGAATTAGCTTTAATAGTAATTCCATTTGTTAGATCACCAGTTACATTTGAATCGCCATATACCGTCTTTAATACATCAGTACTTAACGCTTCAATCAATTTAAACTTAAGCTTATCTGATTTTTCAGTTTCAGCTGAATAAACTACAGAACCGCCCCATTCTTTGATATCTTCTGTTGATAGAGTGTTGCTGTTGGTTAAACCATCCTCACTCACATAGCCAAGTGATACAAACGCAGGATCTAAAGTATCAATCGCATTTGTTGGAAGTTTAGAACCTACAGGAGCTTTATAAATTGCACCACCAACACCAGGCTTAGCAACAGTAACATTTTTTGAATTGCTCATTTTACCTCCTAATAATAAATCAAGTCATATACTGCTTGATATCTATGTTTTTTAGTTGAAGTATCAGTAAAGTTATAATCGGAATTTAGCTTACACTGACACACTTCATTTAGTTCATCATCTATTTTTCTCATAGCTGATTTAACAGCCTCGTTTAAGAGTGCTGCATCATGTCTAGATTGTGCGTAAGATTGAATCGCAATAGTTGCATATTTCAAATGTTCTTCTTCGCCACCACCTGTTTTTTCAAAAACAACAAATGATTCTTCACCATTTGGTATTTCAGCACTAACCTTTACATCAAGTTTTTTACTTAAGAAATCTTTAATGGTTTTTTCTATCATGATTGTTTTCCTCTAACAGAACCTAATGCCTTTAATAAAGTGTTATGTTTAAGATTATCTTTTTTAGCTTTTTTAGTCATAGCTCCGATTGAAACGTTTGGTCTATTCTTACCTTCAAATAAGTTTATTTCATAATCCTTGCCTGCTGCTTGTTGAACCATCTTTGCCTTTTCAACAAGAATATCTTTCATTTCAGGAGAGTTTAACAGTTCTCTAACACCTTCCGAATTTAATTCAAAGACAAATTTATCACTCATAGTTTTCAACCATCACCTTACTACCCCATGACAAAGGAATCATTTCTTCAATACCTGTTATTTGCTCAGTGAAGACTCTAAATCTCTTGCCAAAGAATTCAACACATTGGTCTTGCCAAACATGTTTATCACCTTTAGGAATGCCTAAGGTATAAACTGCTTTTTTACCTGTTAGATTAAGTTGTTCAACAACATCAGTTGTATCAACAGGAGCAACCAATACATTGTTAACTTCTTCTCTTGTTTCTTCATAAATTGGACAACCAAAATCATCTTCACCAACTAAGGTTTTACTGATTAGAGTTATCGTTATTCCCTTGATCATACATTTCTATCGTTCCTATCTTTTGTTTCCTTAAACCAAGCCTTGATAATTCAGACTTTTTGATAAACAAACCACCACCAGGAACAAGATAAGTTCCTGACATTGAATAGCCTAATGCCGATTGAGAAAACTGTGTCATAGGTTCATTGGTTGTTGATGTCATAAGCACTCTTGCGACAACATCAACAGTGACCGACTTGGCCACATTAGCTAAAAAAGGATTCTTATCAATCATTGCATCTAAGTCTTTATCAACTTTAAAAGCTTCATAGCGCAAAGAATCCGAAACAATGAGCAGAAGTTGCTCTGCTCTTGTTTCTTCATCAACGTCTAAATCACGCCATAGCTTTTTGACATCATCAATAGATGCGAATGTTGTTCTTAACTGTTCAGTCATTACTTTTTCTTCTTATTAGCTTTTAGGTTCTTTTTTGACTTTTTAGATGCAGTCTTAACAGGCTTTTTTTCTTCGATTACGGGTTCTTCTTCAACCTCATCAGCTTCATCTTCTAGAAGAACATCCTCTTCAATATAGTCATCGCCTTCATCAAGCACCCAATCGCCACCAAGATTACAAATAGTTTCGATTGTAGCACCAGTTTTAACATTCTTATATAGCATGTTGGCCACCACTATTCTGTATCTTTAACTTTTACTCTAGCAAAAGCCTTAGGGTCCATGATAGCCCAACCGATATAAGCTTCTGAACGAAGATATACTTGGTTGTTTCTCTTTAAATCACCATTGCCATCAGGGTCACCATATTCAATTACTTCTAGAGGCAATTCTTTAGCGATACCCCATTTAAAGCATCTTTCAAAGTCACCTACTAAAGCGTGGTCAGCACCCTTTTTAGTTTCAGTTTCATCAGTTGACTTTACTGAAACTGTAGGGTTAGCGTCTAAACGCATAGCTCCTAAAGTTTTAGGGCAACCACCGAATGCGAAGTCAGGATATTTTCTTTGGCCATTAGCAGTTAATCCAGCGATTGCACCTCTCATTGTTGAAGAGATCGCAATACCATTCGGTCTATATTCAGCACTTTCAACTTGAGCAACTGCTGCATCGATATTTACATCAGCAGTAGCTGCATCATATTCAACCACATTTGCAGTAATCTTCTTATCGAAGTTGTTATCACCAATAGTAGTTGATAACTTACCAGTAGCAGGGTTAATGCCATGGAATGCCATTTTATCTATGCCTGCACCTAGCTTTTTAGCGAAACCATCGTTGAATTTTTTTAAATAATCAATTTTCTTTTCTTCAGCTGCAAAAACAAATTCATCGCTTACTCTCATACCGTAAACAACCTTTAATGGAACCATCTTAACAGGGCCGATTTTTGCATCACCTACAGGCTTTGCTTCACCTTCTGCAACAATTGAGATGTCATTTGAGAATTCAAAAGTAAAAATGTCTTTACCGCTAAAAGGTAAAGCTTCTTGGTTCGATAAGATAGCAAGTGAAGAATGTCCTTTTACCATGCTAAATAATTCTTGTTCTAGTTCTGCTGGAAATAAAGTTCCTTTTTGAAGTGTTGTCATTTAAAATTTTCCTCCTATTTTGTTGACAATTTTTGTGCAAGCTCCTTAAATGCTCTTTCTTTGTCAGCTTCTTTAGAATAAGCTTGAGGTTCATTTGAGCTATATGGAGCTGGGTCTTGTTTGCCCATATACTTGACCATTTCATCGGCATCTTTTTCAATTTCTTCAACAGTAGTGCCGTTTAATCTTTTGGCCATTGCATAAGGCAAACCTTTCTCAAGGGCAATTCTCGTTTTTGCCGAGTCGGTCTCGTAACCCTTAACTTTTGAATTTAATTCATTAATTTGTTTGTCATAGTCAGCAGTCTTGGTTTTAAACTCCTCTTTCTCTTGGTTTAACTTAGTAACCTCAGCGCTGAATTCATCGTTCTTTTTCTTAAGTTCGTCATAATCAGAGTACTTATCTTGCCAAGTCTTTCTTTCTCTTTCCAAACGTTCCTTAATCAATGCATCAAATTCTTCTTGTGTCTTAATTTCTTTAAAATCACTCATTTTTGAGTCCTTTCTTCCCACTATTGTGTGCGGTGGTATCGCATATATTAAAAGAGCTATTTCTAGCCCTTCTAATAACTAATCTTTTGTTTTCTGCATTCTCTGAACACACTACATTGCCAATAGGCAAGTATCACACTATCCATCAGTACAATATCGTTTTCAGGTTTTAAGCTTTTATAACCAAAACCGCCACTAGTTCCAATGGCTCTTTTTTCACAGTTGGTAACTACAGCTGTAAGAGATGGTTGGTCATTATGACAAACCTTATCTCCATATACTGCTTGTTCAAACGTTGAGTTTGCTATGATAATCTCTTTAACGGTTGGAAGAATAACCTTAGTCTTGATTTTGTTTTTCTTTAACTCATCAACTAAAAGGCTTTGGCCAACCGAACCATCAATGGTTATGTTTTGTACATCGGCTTTTTTAAGAAAGTCAATGATCCAGGTGTTACCCTTTCTAATTGACCTACAATCAATTGATTCTACAAAAATATTTCCTGTTTCTTGTTTAACCGCAATTGACATGGCCATATTGGTACCATCTTGGCCATACTTAATGCCGACGAACAATTTTCCTTTAGGATGTAACTTACCTTTAATGATAAGCTTTTGCCAATCAGCTTTAGATATCTCTGATTTAAGAGAGTACTTGGTCCAATAACCTAATCTTTGAATGTTAAAGTCTATATCATCACCTGAAATTTCATCCTGAATCTTTCTTTCAGTAAGAATAGTTCCAAGTGAAGGATTGGCTTGATACCAATACTTCTTATCGTTAGGATCTTGTTGTTCATCAACCGACCATTCAGCCCAGGCACTATTAACTCCTTTTCCTTTCAAAGTTTCTTCTCTAAATTTTGTAAAAACAGTTCCAGAAGAAACAGGAGTTGGAGGAGTTCCACACATCAAAGTCATTGGATTCTTAGAGTCTGATACAACATATTTAAGAGCTGATTGTTGGTCATCTTGATATTCTTGGGCTTCATCTATGATTAATATGTCATAGCCCTCACCCAAGCCACCTTTAGAGGTTCTAGTTCTAAATTCAATAACACCATCACCATCTACTTCAATATGTTCTTTACCAAATGCTCTATATGATGAACTTATTTCGATATTAGCCTTTGTAAGAAGGTTAAAAAGTCTTTCCCATGCAACGTGTGTTGTTGATGTTCTGTGTGCAGTGTGTAGGATTCGCAATCCATTTTTCAATCCCCACATCTCAACAATGGTTAATATTTCGTTCTTGCCGTTACGTCTCGGCACTGAATATCCGACCTTTGTGTGAACGAACAAATCATCCTTGTTATAAGCAAGGATATTATCAACCAAATCTACCTGCCACTTTTGAGCAGTTCTTCCTGTTGAGTTATATATATCAATCGCCTCCTTGCCATGAGAATTCTTATATGGCAAGAAATAAGATTGAGTTGGAGTTTGACAACCTAATTTCGTTTTCAATTCACTTCATCAATGGAGTGAATTTAACTGGATCTCTTATTAAAAACATAAACACCTCCTCTACATAAATAACTCCCAAATAGATTTAGCCTCTATTAATGTTTCACATATCTTTCTAATCTTTGAATTGTCTTGAAGATAATCAATGCCAGCAGGTGTGATTTTTAAACTGTTATAGTCAATCATAACAATGCCACCCCAAGCCTTTGTACATGTGCCTTTAATCAATCCTTGTTCAATCATCATGGATATAGTTTCCATCAACTGTTCTTCTTTAACAGGAAAGTCTTTTGTCAATGGAGAAATATAATCCTTTTCAATGTCTTTTTGTTTATATTTCTTATATAAATGAACAAGAATCTTCGCAACTAATGTGTAATAATCATCATTCGTCATAGATAAAAGTCTCCTATATAAACGGCATAATTTCTTTTGTTTCTTTTAAAAACTTCTTTGCCTTTTCCATTAATGAATTTTCATTTAGATACTCAATGCCTTTTGGCGTAATTTGTGCTTGATCTAAATTAGAAATAATTATTTCACCACACCAGGTTCTATCATATTGCACGTCTGAAATATATTCTTCATCAATCAACTTAACGATTATATATTTCCAATAATCAAGATTAATTGAAATATACTTATTGTCATTATCGATACATTTCTCATCAATCTTTTTACCTAACTTTAAGCATTGATACAAATAAGAAAGTATCTTATATACAATCACATAATAGTCATCTTTAGCCATTAAGTTCTCCTTTCACAACTAAAAAAGCACCCGAAGGTGCTTCAATCAGGAATGCCGTGGGCCCCCTCACCAATTAAGGTGCATCCCACATATCGTATGTCAGCTTTCAAGGGAAAATTTAAGCCTCACATTCCTCACTTAAATTTTACCATTATCTTTTTTTTACATCAATTAAAAATCCTTTTTGTTTATCACGAATTTTTGTTAGCTGCTTTTCACCTTTGTGTCCTTTAGCACCCCAACAACAAAAATGGCTTATATACTCGCTTCCATTTTTGACATCTCTTCTCTTTCTGATAGCTAAATCAAGACCAACCTTACCATTTGGCGTATCAAATAATTTGAAAAGTTTAAAACCTGTATTGTATTTCTTATCTTTATAAATAACATCATAATTTTCGATTATTTCTGTAATTTTTGAATAATATTCAATAGGTATCTCACTTGAATGTCTGGATAATATATAAGCTAAATCATCTACACGCAAATATACATTGCCACTGCCAACTGTCTCAGGCACCTTCGCTATATAATACTCTTCAGAAAACTTTTTATCTCTTAGAATAGGAAGCAATTCTTCTTTCTCTATTTTTTCAGGTATTTCGTTTTTAATAAAGTCTTTATTTTTATCTAAATCACTGATAAGATCTTTAAATTTTTTAGATTTTCTTGCTTTCAAATTGTCCTGTTGCAATGCCTCGTGCTCATTTTCTAATTCTTCAATTCTTTTATACCGTGCTTGTTTTTGAGTTTTAAACACATTATCACTCCAAACATCCCTATACTCTCTTTCTGTTTTATGAGTAACCAAACATCTACAGTTTCTATGACGTTTAAATACATCTGAAGGGGTTTTATTTGCGTCATAAATGCCTGCCAAATCAGCACACCACTTACAACAGTTTCCTAATTGTCTTCTAACAATTACTTCCTTCATTCCAAGCTTTGACCTAAATCTAACATTAGCTTCTACATAAGAATCGTAGAAACTTTGGCCAACATTTCTAAAAGAATTAGAAATGAATCTTTCAAACTTATCTAAGTCCATCATCAACTTCCTTTCCGTTATAGAAATCAATAGCCTTGTCAATTAGATCATGTACTCTAAATTTAGGAAATTCAGCATGTTGAGGCTTAATGTTTATTTTTATTTTCTTATCAGAGACTAGTTGAACTTGTTCCGCTGCATCATTAACTTTTTGATAGACATCTCTTAACAAAGGTTCAATGGTTCTTTCAGCTATGTTCCAATAAAGAATTCCATCAGGAAGATTTTCTTCTTTGATAAACTTCAAAAAGGCAATTGATGCACAATTGCCTAATTCCTCTCCGTATAAAGAGACATCACTATCTTTTGCTATTCCTTTTGAAAGCTCATCACTAAATTTTGTGATGAACTTGCTTTCTTTAATCAGTTTTTTATATTCACTAAATATTTTTTCTAATAGTTCAGGTAATACATCATCAGCCATTAGACTTAATTCCTGTTAAATCTCTTAAAGTTTCTTTAGTGAAATAGTTTGGAATAGCTTGATTAACTTTAATAGCGCCATCGCCTATAGAAGAAAGCATAGCAGCATCAGGTTCAAAGATTGGTTCCCACTTTGGAACAGTCTCATATAGCACGCTTCTTTCATATGGGAAGTTATCTCTTACACATGCTGCTAAATAGCCAGCATTTAAGAAAGCTGTACCAAATGTTCTTTGTGCCTTTCTAGCTGTTAGTCTTAAATTCTCATGTGCTGCTTTAATAGCCTCGGCGCTTGATGGGTTTTCAGTTGCAAAACCTAAATCATCAAGCGTTAATCCTGTTTCGCCTGCAAACAAAGAAGCAAACATTCTTAATTGATCCGTGTGAGGTTGCATTGACTGTTGAGTGAATTGGCCAAATGTAGGCTTGTCACCATCTTCATCCTTAGTCAAAGTAATTAAGCTAGACATTGCCACCTTCCACTTATCACTAATCTCAGCATCTTCACTTAATCCCGTTACATACTTTTGAGGGTATGAATAAAACTCTGCTGAAATCTCTGAACGCTTAATAGTTCTTAAAGCAGAACCAACAATGCTCATGCAAGCTCTAGAAATTCTAGAATGTCCAAATGGTCTTACTGAATCGGGACGATAGATAACAGGAACTAGCAAAGCATAAGGTGCCACATTAGCAATCTTCCTAACGAACTTTCCATACTCGTAGTAATAGGTTGCTCCAGGAATAAAATAAGCCTCCATAATTGGAAGCTCATTGTCATCTCTTGTTAGTACTGCATAACCCTCTTTTAACATATTTGTAAAAGGGTCGATAATACCTGTTGCGTTATAGCCATCAATTACTTGAAGTCTTGGATAGCCTTTCTCATCCTGGCTAATGTAAATAAACGAGCAGGAGCTAATAAGCGCTCCTAGAATCGCACCATCAAATAAGACATCAGGATTATTAAGTTGATAAATTTCGTTAATGTCAAAGTTATCTTCATCAAATTCTCTAAACTGTAGTCTATCACTTAATGAATCTACAGCTTTAGCACACCATCCTAAAGTTGAGGACCAGTTCTTCAAATCAGGTGGTGAAGAAATACCGAAATCAAACATCATGTTTTTCATCTCGTAATATCGATATCTAGTTCTAACTCTTGTTTGTTTTGTGTTAAGTTTTCTCTTTAAAAAGTTCATTCCTTTTAGGTCAGACATGATTCACTCCTTTCAAAAATTGTCTTGCGTGTGTTTTTTTTCGTAGTACGGCGGCTTGAAGCTCGGAAGCGCCCACCCCAGGGTCCTATGCCCCCTATATCTAAGAGCCGTTACAGCTCAAGCAAATAGCTCTCAGCACTATCCTAGTGGTTGGTGTGGCCAATGCCACAAACTAAAAAAATAGAAGCCTTACTGACTTCTATATGAATTCCAATTGATGGTGTGGGGCAAAACTCTATTGCCTATTTGTTCATCTTCTTTTCTTTCTATGGGAGCAAACAATTTATCGGACTTTTGTCTATTACATTCCCAATGTGCCAACTGAAGATTATCAATATCACTTGGATGACCTCCCTTAGATACTGGGATGATATGGTCAATGCAAGGGCTTAAAGGATCAGGATACTTCTTAGAGAAGTCCACGGGCTTACCACAAATGCCACATAGGGTTTGTGTCTGATATATCTTTTTCTTGTTCTTATCAAATGCTGCACGATGTTTGCCGTCTTGATCAGGTCTATTCTTGTTCTTACTCATAGTTTTTACCAAAAATAAAAGGTAAGAATTGCTTCTTACCTACTTACTTCATATTACCATAATAACACGGTTTTCATGTGGGACAGTCCCATTTTTCATTTTTTTAAAAATTTTATTAACTCTTTATCTAAATTTCTATAGAAAGTTGTTTTAGGGACACCACATTCCTTTGCGAGTTTGCCACCTATACGATTAATGTAAGTATTAATCGTCTTGGTTCTTAACCATAAAGGTAAATGATTTAAAGTCTCATCGATATCATCAATCCTTTGTTTGTATTGATAAGCCTCTTGTTCAAGGTCACTACTTAACGCAATCATTTCATTTCTATGTTTGATTGCTCTTTCAGGATCATAGTCAAGCTTTGGTGCAGGAACTTCCTTAACTGTAACAGTTCCATTTCTATTTCTCTTCTTAATCTTTACAGTCTTAACACCATTTGGAGAAGGAAGTGATGCCAAATTATCAATTATCTCTTCAGACTTTTTAAGACAACTGTTATATTGTTTCTTATAGTGCTTATATAATCCTAGCTCCGCTTTTAATATCTTATAATCTGTTATCATGTTTTCCTCTTTCTCTTATGAGTGAAGGACCAGCCACCAGAAGTATCTACCTTTGAACTTCTTTCAATTGCTTTTCTTTTCTCATTCTTGACCTGATAATCTAAGTACTTCCTGCAAGAAGAATGACAATTAAGTTTTCTATTTTCACAATCCTTGCAAGGAGCCTCTAGTTCTCTAGTCATCGTGATTGCGTTCCTTCAGTTCTTCATTGATCATATCTTCAAGCATGTATCTGGTTTTCCAGAACTCTTCTTCTGAAATATCGCCACGGATTCTATCGCTCTCATTAAGCATCTTAATCTTGTTTAAAGTATCAATCCTTGAGTTAGTCTCATTCTTAGCATTCTTAACTTCAAGCACAACAACTATGCCTGCAACAATCCATAGCGCAAACAATACTCCAATAGCTTTTCTTTTTTCATATCATTCAACCTCTTTAACTTTGGTTACATAGCTGCATTTAAATCTAAAATAGCCAATAGAGAAATTCTTCCAATCATAACACAGGATACCTTCTAGAACCGTTTCACCAGACAAAACTAATTTAACTTTTTTGCCTACATAACTCCGCAATTTATCTTTTTTCATAAACACTCCTTTTAGATTGTCTGTTGCATAATCTTTAACCAACGAACCCTAAATTCATTAAGAAGTAATGTGTTGTACCTGTAGTTTGAAAATATTCTTTCTTTGGTTACATACAATCGTTTTGCTAGATTATCTGCTGTCCCTTGGTATTTTTCACCAGTCTTAATGCTTTCAAGCTCAAAATAATTTTTGACCACATATGCTCGATAAATTCTATACTTGTCTTTCAAGCAATGTGTTGTATCGCAAGCTTCATAGATTCTACTCACTGACAAATTTAATATCGCTGCTATTTCAGATGCAGTACCATACATAATCGTTTTTTCACCTTCGCAAAGTTTGAATACGGTAATATTTTCTCTCATGATATTAATATGCACTCCTTTACATGACTTACTTTAAAGTTCATATGATCTATGCAAAAGTAACCAGGCATTCTATTGCCATATATTGTTTCAAGCTTATCGAAATACAATAGTTCACCCTCATACCTACTATCATCAAACAATTTCACTCTAACTTTATGTCCTACCAGACTCATCAATTCAGCTTTTGTCATAATCCTAGTTCCCAAACCGCATACTTTTTGCCAACTTCCATGCCTTCAAATTGTTCATTAACAGGGAAACAAGGAAGTGCTACAGTTTCTATTGGATACATGCTTTTTTCGATGCCACCAAATGTTTTTAATGCAATTTTGACATAATCAGCCTCTATATCTTCGTAATAATCAAATCTTGTTTTTTCAATGTATAAAACCCTATCTTTGAATCGGCTAATATAATCACCTAAGTACTTCTTGTCTTCATCGTTTAATATGTTATTCATAATCTTCATCTCCTTTGTCATACTCGTTCACATCATTAGCAAGCTTATCCAAACACTTCATCACAACTTGAATGCTATTACTAGCGTTGTGAAGGTTAAGAACTGCAAGCTCACATACTGCATTTGATAATTCATTCTTGATTGTTCTTATTTGGCCAAGAATTTCTTCGTGTTGTTCATAGGTCATACTGTTTCAATAATCCAATCTAAGAATCTAATTTTCCATTCACCACATAGCAATCTGCCCCTTTTCGCAGTTTGTACTACATAACCCTTATCAACCAGGTACAACTTATCAGCTACATCTTGAGCAGTTCCTACAAATCTCTCGTTTGTTTTGATACTCTCAATTTCAAACACAAAGCAACGATAACCCCTGAACCTAATGAGATATTTACTTTTAAGCTTGTAATGATCTCTACATGCAAGAGAAACTAAACAATAATCGCTAATATCAAGCTTATAAGCTATCTCTCTTGCAGTTCCTGTAAAAACAATCACATCGTTTTTAAGAACATCAAATACCTTTAAGCAATCTCTTGGATAATCTTTATTCATTTTTAACCTCCTTGTTTTTTGGTTCTAGTCAATGGTTCTAAATCTTCTTCGCGTCTAAAACACTCAATCAAATAGCCTTGTTTGTTAAAAACATCCTGCCTATCGAAAATTATTTCTTTCATGAGATCTTCAAGTCTTCCTTGTTTTGGAATCTTCTTAGTGACTTGTGCTGCTTTAATCATCATCATCAATGTATCTTCATATTGCTTAACTAGTTTTAAATTAGAATATATACTCTTTGATGATGATAATAAATATATAATCTTATCTCTATACTCTATATCTCTATACTCTATACTCTTATCTCTAATCTCTATATGGACATTTTCCACACCACTGTCTACTTTGCTGTCTTCTTTTATGTCTTCCACATTGTCCACTTGATTGTCTATATCATTTTTTTGTTCTAAAAACTGAGTATTTTCAACTACTTGAGTTGTTTGGATACGTTGTTTTCTTTTTTGTGCAGCATAATCAGTTTCACTTCCAATAAGCTCATCAAAGTCAGCTATTTTGATAATTCCATTCTCTTGTTCATAGATAAGTCCAAGCTTCTTAAAAAGCTCTAAAGCAACCCTAATTGTGTCAATGTCAAAATGCTTAAAATCCCTTTGAATTTTAGCTGCGTCAAAGGGTATTAAAACCTCACCGATTTGAGTGGCCAACTCACCACCTGTATTGATTGTTTTTAAACAAAGCATCTGATAGATGACTACATAATTTGCTCCATTTTTTTGAGATAAAAGAAAGTCAATTTTCTCGCTATCAAGGAACGATGTTCTTAACTTAATCCAATAGAATTTTTTACCAGTTGCCATATATTTTTCTCCATTTTTA
>ERZ1034992.574-NODE-574-length-19715-cov-8.436521_pt1 | contig 19715 bp, 7 predicted proteins | sample MGYA00520695_ERZ1034992 | MGnify/ENA primary metagenome ERZ1034992 (study PRJEB33766, sample SAMN09781778) | gut metagenome | biome: gut microbiome | host: Homo sapiens | place: Madagascar | study: EMG produced TPA metagenomics assembly of the PRJNA485056 data set...
TCCACAAGTCTTTTCATTATTATAATATACAACCATACTATTTATTACCCCGAAACATCACATTAAGTTGAAATACGAAGACAGGAGGTGCTATAAATGATCGATCTCATAAATAAGAATTCTATAATAACTATGGATAAATTTGGAGATTTATTAAAATCAAATCTTATCTATGATAGAAAAGAATTATGTTGGTATGAGAAATTTAATAGATTCGGAGCACTCGATCCATATAATAACTTATCTTTTGCAAAAGAGTACGTTTTCTTCACTAAACCAGATTGTCATATAGTTACGCCTAATACGATGAACTTACAGCCTGTATTAAGCAGAGATACATTTTTTGATGATTTACTTAAAAGGTACCCACACGTAATACAACAACTGCAAAACAGTGCTGGTGCTTTTAACGGTCAGGATAATAATATTACAACTAACCCATTTATGGTATTACTATCGAATGCTGTAAAAAACACAATAGATTTTCAATCTATATCAGCAACTGAGATGGATAATGCAACGAATATGTGGGGTACAAGTATCCCATATAGAAAAGATGCTTGGACTGGAGATGAGAATATAGATTTCTCTCTTGAATTTGAAGATTCTAGGTATCTGGAAATTTACCATTTACTACTTGCATATGAAAGATATGAAAGGTATAAAACTGCCGGCTTGATTTACCCACCGAATATATCTGGAGCCCCTGAATCTGGAGAAGCCAGGCACAATTTCAATACTTATATCAAGAATAAAGAATTGCACGATACATTTGGAATTTATCGTTTCATTGTTGGTGAAGATTATGAAACTATAATCTACTATGCATATATCTGTGGAGCATATTTCAATAGTGTTCCAAGAGATGCTTTCAATGATATTAAAAACGGAGATGGATTGAAATATTCAGCAGACTTCAAAGCATTTTGCGTATTGGAACAAGATCCTATAATCTTAGCGAACTTTAACGGTTTGATAAATGATGCTTATGGATCTATAAGCGGGTATAATCGAATTCCTGTTTTTGGAGATTTTGGGTATGGTAATATTCATGATGAATCTTTAAGTGACAACTTCAAAGATAGGGTAAACGGAAACTGGGCTACCTTCCCGTATGTAAGTATGCAATCGTCTGGAAATTGGAATGGTAGTGCAGACATGGGAAGACAATATAAACTTCAGTGGTATGTAGAAGGAGGAGATGACGATTATGGCAAAGCTATGGACAAGTGATATATATGATCTGGTAGATACTGTAAAAGATCTTGAAGATAGATATATCGACACAGAAGACAGCGAAACTTTAGCTGTAGGAATTTATGGATACCTTGCAAGTATTAGTGCTACATTGCTCCAAAACTCTGCAATTACTACGGGAGAATTAGGAAACGAATTATTCCCAGCAAGAGCAAAGTTTGAGCGTAATGTAATCAATCATGCTATTATTCAAAACATTGAAACTATCAATGCAGTACCAGCAACAATTAAAGGAATATTTGGTATCTTTGAAGAGGATTTGGATAAATATATGGTCAATGATAAATTTATCATTGACAAAGAAATTCCGTTCAGTATTCAAGATTTCGAGTATCATCTAGAATACAATGTAATTGTGCAACGTAAATTACTACCAAATGCAAAGTATGGCTATACTGCATTATATGATATGGGAAGAAAGAATAGTTTAAGTTCTATCAAAAACCCTTATCTTCAAGCCCCATATCGCCAAAAATATAATGGTAAACAAATGATATTCTTTTATGTAGAGTTGATGCAGGTTTCTCATACCTCTATCGTAAGAAATATCATTACAAATAACTTGGTAGAGAATAAAACTCTCATGTTTACGTTCTCAGAACAGTTAGCTGATTTTTACTTAGTAATCACTGATGGTGATGAAAAGAAATATCTTACACCAGTATTTGAAGGTATGGGATTAGAAGATAATCTGACAGATTTCTGTTACTATTCCTATGTGGATGCAAATACTATCCGTGTACGATTTGATTCTATTTCATACGTTCCTAAGATCAATGCTAAGATTGATATCAGAGTAAAAACTACAAGAGGAGCAGAAGGTAACTTCGAATACACTAAAGCAGTATTCCCGGTTATTACATCAGATAATTATAACTACAAACGTGTTATGACATATCTTCAATTCTCATCCAAATCAGCAGGAGGATTGGATCGTAAATCTGTAGATGAATTAAGAAAGATGCTTCCTAAAGAAGCATTGTCCAGAGGAAGTATTACATGCTGGCAGGATCTTGAAAATTATTTCAATATGCTTAACACTGATGAGAATAGATTAATCATCCAGAAACGTGTTGATAATCAATTCGAAAGATCATATTTTGCATATATGGTTTTAAAAGATCAATATAACAATGTAATCCCAACAAATACTTTCGATATTGAAGTTAAAGAGGACGATTTTGATACTCACGATAATCGAAAATATGTACTTAAGCCAGGATGCTATATTAAGTACGATGATTTCGATAACAATAGAGGGCACATTATTAAACGTACAGCTGCTAATTCCGATCAGCTAGATGAGTGGAGTGCTAATGATAAAACTAACTTTATCTACACCACACCATTCATGGTGGTTGTTACAGGAGATCCTCTGTATGTTTCTTATTACCTTACATTGGTAAATACACAAGCTCAGCTTGATTTCACGTATGTAAATACTAATGCAACTACACAATTTATATGTACCAATGTTCATTGGTATCGTCAATATATTACGAGAAATGATACTTACTTTATGGAGTTCGCTTTAACCCCTAATATAAGTAACGGTAATCCTCTCATTACATTTGATGAGAATAACAAGGTGAAAGAAAATAAACTCAAAATATATGTAGTATTCTATAATGATGGTGGAGAAAATGCTCCATATGCATATGCGGAGGCTGAATACGTAAATACGTACAACAACGATAATTCAGCTTATAAGTACAAAGTAGAATTCAAAACTAGCGACGTTTTGAATGATGATAATAAAGTATATATCACCGGATTAACTAGAGCATCCAGCATGAAGCCTACAGATAATCTTATCTTAACTCCACATGTAGGTGTAAAAATCTATGTATGTGCACAGTTAGATGATGAATATGGTGTATTTGGACGACATGATCTTGACGCTATTGTGCCAGAAGGTCTTGATGATTATACGGTTTGTAACATGTATACTGTAGAGGATGGACTTAGATTCTATGAAAATTATTCTGAAATAATTTCATCCCAGGTAACTGATATCAAAGTAGAAGGAGAATATACTACTTACGATGGTTTCAGAATTATGAGAGTTCCATGTATCAGAAGATCCTATGTAGAGCTTGAAGATTGTATGCAGAACTTCATTGAGAATATCAACTATAAGAAAGCTTATATCGACCAGGCTTTATATCTTCTTGAGAATAACTTTATGATTGACTTCAAGTTCTTCAATACTTACGGTCCATCTAGAATTTACACTAGAGATAGATACGGATATGACAAGAAACTTATCGACAGAGTTAACCTTACACTCAACTTCGAAGTTAGATTACTTCAGACTTCAGATAAGAATACTAAAGATTATATTCTTAATGATATCAAAGAAGAGATTGAAGATCTTAATGATATTTCAAGTTTACATATCCCTAATCTTATCACTAAGATTACAAATAAATATCAAGAATCTATCGAATACATCGAATTCTTAGGATTCAATGATTATGGCCCAGGAGTTCAGCATTTATATCGTCAAGATTATAATGTATCAACTGGAACTCAGGATGTAAATATGGTTCCTGAATTCCTTACAGTTCATACAGATAATGATATGACTCCAGATATTAACATCCGATTGGCCTAATTGGGTAGGATAACATAAAATTAAATTAATCGAGTATAAAAGGAGGAAATGCGTCAATGTTGAGCAGTTTTGTAAGAGAGTCATCCGCATACAATTTACAGTCTAGAGGTAATGCTTCTGTACTGGAAAATGCAGAGAGGATGGCAGAGAAAAGAAAATCTATTATTGAGCAGCAACAGGCGAACGCTAAAAGAGTTCGTGAGTTAAAAGCATTTACCTCTGCATCTAAAAACTTTTTGTTATCTGAAGCTATGTTCGATCTTTTCAAAAAATGTATTCCTGAACAGACAAGCGAATCTCTTACAAACCTCGGTCGCTCTGTAATTGATTCATTTGTAAATGAAGAAGGTTCTACAAATCTCTTAGAGCACTGTGAGAATACTCTGTATCTCTCATCTCTTAAGAGTCTTGTAGAGGCTACGCATAAGAAAGTAGTAAAGGACTGTGACTGTAAAGATGGTCCTTTCAAAATTTCTAATTCTAGTATGAAAGTCTTCCATGATGGGTTAGAAAAATTAGATTCTGACTCTATCAGCAAAGAAATCACAAAAAGAGTTGCAGCTGCTGAAGAAGAATTCATCAAAGCAAATCTTAAAGATAAAGAAGCAATGGAAGATATTGCTCAGAAGACTCAGGATAGAATTAATAACGTTCATGAAAAAGATACTACTACAGAAAGTGTAATCAAGAAAGATTACAAACGTATGTACAGGGAACAGATTGGACAGATCGAAAAGAGACAGAAAAGTGTTCTGGAAAGCATGGTAATTAGATTGAGTAATTCAATCATTACCGAAGATGCCAATAGAGCACAATTCACCGCAGAGGACGGAAAGTTAGATATGCAGGGTATTATCGAAACAGCTGAGATTATGTATACTGTACTTGAGATGGTAAATACTATTCAGCTCAAAAAGATTACTCCGGCTTATGTAAAAGAAACACTGCAGAGTATAAAATAAAAAGAACCCCTAGGACATAGAGTCCTAGGGGATAACTTTTCTTAAATTACTACTGATAGTAATCTTGATGATGTGTTTGATTGTAAGCAAGTTAAGTTATACATCATCTTCATATAGCAACTATATAAAGAATATGTACATAGATCTTGACATACTTTCATAAGTCTGCTTTTGTCATAATCAGTCACAGACTGATCCATATTAACCATTGCTGGGATATTGTAAGCTCGAACGATACCAAGCAAAGAATTCTCAATTTGGGTTGTATAATCAAACATTGTAGATGATTTTTTAGCCTTACATTTTACTCTGTATTCAAAAGAATCAGACCCACAATCCACTTCAGTTGCATCTAGAATATTAGCAGATAGAATATCACTAATATCCCCCTGATGCGATGGATATAAATTCTTTCTTAAATATGTACGAAATAGCATTCCGCATGATGCTCTCTCTACAGGTGTTTCTACAAATACATTATTCATTATACTAATTCTCCTTTACGATCTAAATATTGTAGATTTGGATTATCGAATCCTTTTCTAGCAAGCATGGAATCATAAAATTTCTTAGTATAAACACAATTCAAATATCGTAATTTAATCTCCACTCTAGGTAATATCGAATACCATTTCCTTACAGTACCATCTATGACCATACTATCATCTAACCAGATATTACTGTTAAACATATCGCAATATTTCTTTCCGATATTATCCCAATCTGGTTTAGTGAATGGAGGTCTAAATAATCCTATCTCGCAAAGAAAGGTATCTACTGTATTCATAGATGATGGGGTTTTGAAATATGCATTGTACTCTATTTCACAAGGAGTTGTAATTAATGAATCTAACTGAGCTAGTTCTCCATCAACTAGACGTCTCATATAATTACGATCTTCTCCTGCTCCTGGCACATATACATGAACCATCGATCTATCTACAGCGGCTAGTCTATTATAGTTATTTTTCAATATTCGTACTCGCGGCCTAGAAGCCCCTTCTGGTTCTTCTAACAGTTCCACGACATTATAATCATAGTAAAATAGATTTCGTAAAACTTCCTGTCTCTTATATAAGATCTCATCCATCTTAGCCGGAGACAAGTTATAGTAATCTACCATCCAATCCAATCTCTCATTATAATCTATCGGTATATGACCATACTTTTGCTGATATTCTCCGTGTTTTTGTTTTCTAGTTTTTGACATACTATTCTCCTTTAAGCAAAAGTACACAAGTATAGGGTTTTACCTATACTTGTGTGTTAAACTTCTTTTATCCTTTAAATATACCGCCATATAAATTAAAAGCCGCATTTCTAATGTTCTGAGCAGTTTTCTGCCTCCAAGTATATCCAGTTAATCTATCTTTCCATTTATTTCCATTTATCATCATCCATAAATCAACAGATCTTTCAATATCTGGTTTATTGATAGAAATTCCACACGCATTTGCCATGTAATTTAAGTATGTGGTGTTAGCAAGGAAATCTTTACCCTGTGATTCTGTAGCCATAGCCATTTGTGAGTAAAGATCTTTAATAGTAAAATCTACATCTACTTCAGTAGGGAGTCCATCTAATGTCCATGACCCTTCTTTACCTTTACTGATATTCAAACTTGTAATAATTCCCATATCACAATTGAAAAGTCCTTTATAAAAAGCTCTTACTAAGAATGGCGTCATGTATCCATTAACGAAAGTATCTGTTCTTTGAGCAGTTGTATTACTTCCATAAACCATCTCAGTGGTAGGTATTCTAGGAAGTGTTAATGCAATGATATGATTTAGAGGGACCATGATATCAAAGAACCAACTAACTTTATTTGGGCATGGGCATCTGAGTTTAAGCTTTACGTCAAAAGATTGATCAAACTCGCTATCCGACCAGATCTGTGGAAACATTAATTTTCCTCCAGTAGCGATAGTAACAAACTCTGATTTTAAACTGTTAATAAGAGAATTACCATCCGTAAGTTTAGAGATAATATTACTCATACCCTCCATTGCATTATTCAATGCAGTGTTATCCATAAGATCTAAGCCAGATTGAGTTCCAAGGATAAATCTTAATTCTCTAGCATAATCCGATCCACTATTGATAGCGCTGTATAACTGCGATTCGGCCGTACTGTTAGAAAATGATTCATTCTTGGTAGTTTCAGCATCAGTATAAAAACATACATAGTCCTGTTTTGATATCAATAAACTATCAAATTTAGAATTAGCGGCTTTCTCCCATTTAAAACTTTTCAAAGGAGTACCATGTTCATTACCGGAGTCATCAGTAGTAGCACCATTTACGCTAACCTTTACATCTCCTATTCCTAAATAGAGAGCGCACGAATGATTCATACTATTTACATACTGCCAATATGATGCAGAATCATATTCAAAACTATAATATTTTCCAGGCTTAGATATAAATTGCCCAATAGCAGTGGTGTTTCCACTGTCAGCTCCTTTTAACGCATCTAATACTGCAAGTCTCTCTCCATCCGAATATGATCTCATGAATGATACTTTCCCAGGAGACATCATTAAAAGTGGCATTCTATTAACAATTCTCTCGGCATATATAGCTCCAAATGCAGATTTGTCTGTTTTTCTATCCACAGTTTCTGGGAATTGATATGGTATTCCATATACTCCATTCAAGCTATTTAATAGCAATTTATCAGTGCCATAAGAACCGCTAATGAAAGTAGAATCCACATATTTCTCATATGCAGATTTCTGCTGATCATTGCCAAATTGTGTAGGGGGAGCAAAAGAGTTCTCTGTATATGATGTCGCTCCAGAAGCTGCTGCTTGTTCCTGCTTCTTCTTTGCTTTCTTTTCTTGAGCTTTTACCGTTTCTTTTGATACTGGTTTAGTTGATCCAGTAGTGTTATCTTTAATATTAGATACAAGTTTTTCACTTACCCAACCATTTACTTGCGGTATATAATACATACCATTTTGTTTTTTAGTAGCAGGATAATATTGACCTGGAACTAATTGCCCAGCAGGGCCAGATGATGTTGATGGACCTTTACGATAAGTTGTAGTTTTCTTAAAATTAACCATCACATTTACAGCTATAGCTTTTCCCATAACCAACTTATCTCCTTTCAAATATAAATTAATAAATGGTTGAAGTGGCATAAAACCACTTCAACCAAATTTCTATTGTGCTGCTATTGCCTCAACGCTACGAATCAGGTCCTCTAAGGTCTGGTTACTTTGGCTCTGAGCAATGTCAGTCATCATACTCGTAAGATTAGCTTTAGTTTTAACTAAATCTCTCTTAACCTCGTTTATTTCTTTATTTGCAGTATTTGAATTGTTAGATTTCATCTCAACAATCTGAACCAATAAAGTTGCAATCTGTTTGATAGATCCAGTGTTGTCAACCACCTGAGCTAATAATTTAATTAATAACTCAAGAAGCTTAGCATTAGAATCATCAGATTTCTTACTTGCACCGATTTGGTTATTGGTTGTCTGTACTACAGTTCTAGTATTATTATTTTCTATAGGTTGTGTCTTATATGTCTTGACAGGTGTATTTTCAGAGTATCCAGAATCAGATCCGGCCCAAGATAAATCTTGAGTAGTGTCATCCAATCCAGATCCTTTACCTTTGAATCCTACCCATCTACGTACAATGTTGTATGGAGGGGTCTTTCCAAGATTCTTAGTTGTAGGTCCCTTGGTCTTTCCATATTGTCCTCCGCCATGGCCTATCATTTTGCCGTTACCGGCATACATTTCAACATGCCCATTCTTAAGAAGTAAATCTCCAAGTTGAAGTTTCTTCTCATCAGATGTAGATGTCGCAGCAGTATATGTATTAGAGTTAGATTCTTGAGCCCAAGTATTTGCGCCAGGATCAACACCTAATACTTTTTGATATGCCCATTGAACAGTTGATGAACAATCTCCACCACCAGTCTCAGGGTCTCTAGAACCAGGATATTTAGCATTATTCTGACAATATTTTAACTTGCCTTCTTTATCTTTCATCTTTTTAACCAAAGCTTTTTGTTTTTCGGCAAGTTTTTCATCTTTTACAGTATTACCACTAATTCCTGTGGTATCTCCAGTCTCACCATCTCCGCCACTTCCAGAATTACCAGAAGATGAGCTATCAGATGTAGTTAATCCGTATGCAGCGGAAATTTCTGTAAATTTAGATATAAGCTGATCGATAAGAGTTTGTTTCTCCTCGCTCTTTGTACTTTCTCCATCTCCACCAGAAGAGATATCACTATCTACTGCAGTTCCAGTGAATTCTTGATAATACTCTTTAGCTGATTTGATACGCCTATCGATATGGTTTACTGATGATGAGTATGCAGGTCTTTCGAAACAGCACATGAGTGCTTTTGTTGAAGTTTCAATATCCTTACTATTTACCCAATCGTCTCTAGTTAATGAACCCATATTGTATCCAGAGTGTGCCTTCATCCACATACTCTTATCTCCAAGTTCTTTAAGAAGATATTCTATCTGACATTGTGGGTCATTTGAAGGCTTTCCTTTAGACTTACAATAGGCGATCATAGCAGGTTTTCTACCACCATCCCATTGAATAAGTCCATATCCACCTCCACCGACCTGTTTGGTTCCACAATCAAATGCAGATTCGTGTTGAATATTTCCCATAAGAGCGGCTGTTGCAATTTCACTATATCCTGCAGCTCTAACTGCATTCCATACTTTATATTGCACAGTATCCGGTCCATATTTACCCTTAGCATTATATTTACCTAAGGCTTTCTTAAGTTTATCAACTAACAAGCTTGATCCTTGTTTGTTTCCACTCTTCATAGAAGGAAGAATTCCAAGTTTCGTACTCTTGATAACTTTCTTAAAGTCATATTTCTTATTAGGTTTTCTAGCTTCAGGGTCATTGATATAGATATTACCCTCATTATCCATCTTAGTAGCTACTACATAATGACTTTCAGGTCCGAACGGAGAATCTTTTTTACTTGTATTCGTAGGATCTACACCCATAAGAATAACAGGTTTCTGATCTTTCAGTCTTCCCTTTACAGTATTTTCGTAGTTATTATTAGATGAAGTCATGAATGCGGAGTCGATATTATGCTTCTTAAATTCATCGATGAAGTAATCAGCACTAACTCCTTGGTTAGGTTTCTTATATTTTATAGCGTCTTTAATAGCATCACTCATGTCAAGTGGTTTGCTAAGACCAGTAGAGTTTACTGCCATAGATGCAACTGCAGGAGCACATCCAGCATCAGCTACTGTTGTTCTAGTACTATCACCCGTCACACTAAACGGCGTGCTCGCATATCGTCCATACTTCTGAGATACAAAGTATTCTGAAGATGGATCAAATTTACTTTCATCTACATTTTCGCTATCATCATCTTCCATACCTGAACCAGATCCAGTGAAGAATTTAGCAATCTTCTTGAATGCAGATTTGATAGGAGATTTCTTAGTAGCTTTAGATGATGAGTTTTTCTTGCCTGCAGATTTTTCCTGCTTAGAAGAATCATTACTGTTATTTCCAGATACTCCACCGAATAACTCATAGAAGATTGAGGATTCTGAAATACGTTTAGCTCGTGTATTCAAGTATCCTTGGTCATTGATTATCTTCGTGAAGTCAATATTTTGGTCATCTGGAGATGCCATACCTAAGCTAATAGCCATAAATCTAGATAAACTCTTCATTCCTGAAGACATAGCCTTAGGAAGTAAGTTCATCATAGGATGGGTTAAGCTGTTGGTCATCTTCCACATCTTAGTCAAGTTATTGAATATAGCTGTAGGACCTTTTCCCTTAAACTTATTCTGTCCAACCTTAGAAGTTCTAGACAGATCAGATCCTTCCAATCCAAAGTATGCTGCTAAGTTTGATTTCAAAGTAGTGATCATATCAGGAATACTCTGATTAATCTCAGCATATGTATCTTGAATTGCTTGCTGATTTGATTGGCTAATAACACTTCCAGTTCCGCTTGTTGCTTCATGAACCGCATTATTATTAGTATAATCAGTTCTATTAGTTCCAGTTACATTAGCATTGTTAACTGCATCTGTCTGCTCTGCTGTGTAATCTGTATCTTCAGTATACTCACTATAGTCGGTACCTGTAACATTCATATTCATGCCAGTGTAGCTATAGTCTGTATCTGTTGTAGTTTGTTCTGATGATGCATCTCCTGCTGTAGTATAGATAAGATCATTGTTCTTATCTTTCTTCTTCTTGCCTTTACCTTTCTTAGAAGATTTCTTATCATCTTTCTTTTTCTTTTTATCTTTACCTGTAATCTTATCCCAAATCCCATTAAAAGTATTTTTGAGTTTTGTACCTAGTTTATCTTTGTTAAGATATTCATCGGTATTAAGATTTTCACCAGTAGCAGAATTGTATTTTTTAACTTCTGCATCTAATTTATCTTGTCTATCTCTCAGATCTTTTGTATCTAATCCACAACTCTCTAAGAAGCCGAGAACCATATCCACAAGTTGATCGTTTTGAATAAATAAATTAAGCATAAACGTACTGCATAATACATTTACTATTGCACTGATAAATTTCTCTGTTGTAGTAGGTTTCTTAACTTTGAAGGTGGTATCTGCATTTCTCCAACCACTTGCAAAATCCCAGATAAAGAATCCTGCAGTGATTAGACCGCCACTTCCTACAAATGCAGCAAATTTAGTAGAAATTTTTGAAATTACTTTGGCTCCTGCTCCAGCAAGACCTTTACTAAATCTCTTTGTAAGGTTTTCACCAAATTCTTCTATAGCTTTCTTCATTGCTGCTTCTTTAGCTTTTTTACCTGTAGCTGCTCGTTCAATAACATTTTTAAGTTTCCCTAAGAATCTATCACTAGATAAGAACTTAGAAAGCAACTTCTTAAATTTAGATAACAATTCAGCAGCTTTAGCACCAAGTCTAGTATTACCTACAGATTTGACCGCTTTATCTCTAGCTTTAGCTCCTAATGCTGCTAATTTAGAACTTGCAAATCCCTTCTTAGTAGCACTTTCAGCTGTTTCTTCCAAAGTTTTTCCGGTAACATTATCTGCAATATTCCATGTAACTTCTCCAGCTTTCTGAGCAGCTTTTTCAGTTGCTTCTTTAGCAGTTTTGCTTGTAGCGTCTTCAGCCCACTCTGCAGCTGTTCCTCCAGTAACTGGATTATATTTTTCTACTTTCATTTCTACAGGTTTTTTCTCTGTAACTTTATCTTTAATCTTAGATAAAAGACTCTTTTTATTCTTTCCTGTAGCTGTATCTTTAATATCTGTAAATGCGTCTTTAAAGGTATCCTTTACGCCTTTACCACTTGCAAGGTCTCTAGTAACATCTCCGGCTTTAGACCAACCATAGGTTACACCTTTAATACCAGTTCCAATGCCCTGCATACCTTTACCTACGAGTTTTGCAGGTCCAAATGGTATTTTAGATATTGTTTTTCCAGCAATCTTAGCAGCTCCACCAGCAATACTTCCGGCACCACGAATAATTGAGGTGCTTCTACCACCAGTAGCAATAACTCGGCCAAGTCTATTAACCTGTCTAAGAACAAAGTTTCTAGCTCCATGCCCCCTATCAGGAGCATCTCCACTAGCTTTTGTATTTGCATTTCTCTGTTCATTTGTTAACGTTGAAAGGTTAACTCCAAGAACCTGTTGTGCAAGTTCAGGATAATTCAATAGATCTGCTCCAGTAATATCATAACTTTGACCATTACCAGCATCTACTGACCCAATAACAGTTTTATCATCGTTAAGAAGATCGCTTACAGCCTGACCATTATTGAGCTTCTGATCCCAAATACCAGATAACTGATTAAGTGCTTCTTTTCTAGTTTGCTTAGATGTATTTTGATATGCTTTAGACTTCTTAACGTCTTTATTATTAGATTTATTAGGTTTAATTCCAGTCGCATTTCCGATAGATACATCGCTACTTGATGTAGCTGATCCTGAACCAGAACTAATTATATTATTATTTTTAGATGAAGTTGTTGTAGACCGTCCAGTAGCAGTTCCTGCAGATACAGTTGTAGTAGCACCACTATCAAAAGAACTTTGCATTGCTTTTGTAAGTTTGGCTCCCGAACTAGTATCAGCAACGTTATTGTTATTTCCTAATGTAAGTTTTGAATCTTTAAGTTTTGCGACTTGTCCATCTATATCAGTAGAATCCATCGCATCGTCTTTCTTATGGATGAATCCTTTGATAAGACCTTTTCCAAAACTCTTCATCAATGGCCAGAAATTCTTAACAACGGTAGACGTAAAAGCTTCTACAATACTTGGTAAGTATTTAGTAATAAAGCCTGTACCACTCTCAATAGCTTTTGGCAACATTTTCAAAATATAGTCTAATGCTGATCCAGCTGCAGGTAATATTTTATCTCTTACAATATTCTTGATATGGAAGTACATTCCACTCTTCTTACCAGTAAGATCATCACCCATCCATATACGCTGTCCAGCTTCTACTAAGGCTTGGATAAGAGGTTTCTTTTCCATGATAGGATTTCCGTTCGCATCTCTTAAAACCTCTCCCTTAGAGTTTCTCTTTTTAGTATTAACCTGAATACCAGCAACCGCTAAAGCACCAATTCCAGCAGCAACTTTAGGAACTAATCCTCCTACCATAAGTGCGCCTTTGAGAATCTTGCTTAGCAGACTAGGTTTCTTCTTATCCTCTTTCTCTCCTCCAGTAAATAACTTAAAGTGAGAAGTCAGGTCAGTAATCTTAGAAAGAATTCCTTTTTGGGTATTATCATTCTCAGCTTGCTTACGTAACGTAAGTTTTGTTTCTGAATCTCTCTCATCAGGAATTTCGTTTCCATTATTGTCTATTCTAGTTTTAATTGGTCCTAACGCAGTAATTTGCGTTGTAGGTTCTTTAGATTTTTTATTAAGCTTAGAAATCGTATTGATAATTTTATTCTTAGCTTTTCCAAAGAATCCACTATTTTTAACCATATTCTTAGCTTCACTGGCGTATCCATTGTTAACCATATCGTCTATACTCATAGTTACGTTAACAGTAGAGTCGCCACGAACATTTCCAGGTCTAACATCCATTTCTGGTGGGACTTGAGCCTCACCATTCGTATCGACAGTTATAGCGTGTTTGGCTCGTTCTTCATGAAGTTTTCTATACTCTTCATCCTGAGCTTTAGTTCTCGCTACACCTGATGGATCTACATATAAAGTTTCTCCAGATTTAGATGATGCTCTTCTACCTCTAGCTTTCGCAGATTCATTTTCAAATTGATCTGGGAATGCAATATGCAATAAAGCATTTTCCATCTTTTTAAGATGATTTATAACTTCATCATGCTTCTTATTGAAATCTAGATCCTGAATAACTTCTGCTGTATTTTCAGCTTCAGATCCAGTCTTTTCTCCTCTAGCCGCTGCTTCCTTGCGACGGAATAATTCTTTCTCAAAAGATGCTTGTGCTCTACGGCTTCCGATACCAGCTATACCAGTCTCTTTCTCAAGCTCAGCATTTCTTTTAATACTATTATCCCATCTCTCTTTAAAGGTGGTAGCTTTCTCTGTAGCATCATCAACTGATTTAAGAAGATCATTCTTATATTGACCTACATATGCTCCATCTTCATTAAGGATATTTCTTATACCCTCATAGTCATTCGCTTTAATAGCTTTACGTAATCGTAATGCATATTCTACCGGAATTCGTCCAGCATTTACATTACTCGTAATTATCTTATCAAGACCAGAATGAGCCATCTGTGCATGTTGAAAATCTTCAGCACTCATATTTTGATTCTTAAGTGCTCTAGGATCAATTTTCTTCTGTTTAGCAACAATCTTTTCAAGCTCATCTGTAGTCATTTTATTTAATGCAGTATCTGCTTTTGCTGATACTGAATTTCGAATCTTATTAGCATATTCCGCACGTTGCTTTTTGATTCCAAAGATATCATAACCAATGAAATCTCCAATAGCATCTCTAACTTGACCACGCTTATTGTTTTTAGCTATAAGCTGTTCACGTTTAGCAGCACGTTCCGCTGCACTCATTCTATCGGCTTTTCCGATTTTACTCAATTGGCCTTCCCTTAATTTGGTCATACCTCTATCAAGTAACTCAAACGGTGCACCTATAGTATTTCTAACAATACCCATTCCAAGTTTTCCAATAAATCCTAAACCTTTCTGGAATGGTTTCATTATTTTCTCTCTCATCCATTTGTGAATAGGAGTTAAAATTTTAGTTTTAATATGATCCGTAATAGTATCTTTAATGGAAATAAATACGTTTTCAATAGACTGAGTGATGGTATCAAACCATTCTCCTGCACGCTTAACAAACGTATTATCAAACCATTTAATCGTTTTATGAACTTCGTTTTTAATACCATTCAATGGAACTTCTAATGCGTCTTGGAAGAATCCTACTAATCCACCATGACGTTTTCCAGCTTCATCTGCAGGTCCAAAAAGTATGTCTTTAAATTTGTTAGTGTCAGACGCAAATCCTAAACCTGCACCTAACATAGCATTTCCAACAAATCCAAATGGTCCACCAATAATAGTGGTAGCTAATGCTCCTAAGCCCATCTTTCCAAGCTTAGGTTTAATATAATTAGCTGCTTTATTTAAGAATTTTCCTTCACCAAATAAAGCGTTTTTAGCATTTTCGTTAGTTCTAGCGAATCCGATAGCTGATCCTAAGATAACACCAGTTACAGGTCCACCCGGAACGAATGGAAGTATAGAAGTAATTGCACCGGCGATAGCACCTTTAGACATATTCGGGAAGTATTTTTCAATCTTCTTAGATAAGTCTTTATTTAAGATACCACTGTCATCTCTAGTTTCATTACCATCTTTGTCAATAATCTTTTTACCAAACAGCATATCCTGAATCGCTGAACTCTTACTTGCAAGTCCAACACTCGCTCCTAATGCTGTTCCTAATGGCAATCCGATAACGGGAAGGAATAACGACATAAATGCTCCAGCTATTCCACCTTTAGCCATACTTGGCATATAATCACTAATGTTATTAGCTGTATCTGTAATGATATCTCCAGCTTGTTTAGATTTTCCGCCAAGTTTATATTTTTTAGTCATGTCTTTGATAAAGTCAGATTCTTTTACACTTTTGGCGAGCTTAACAGCTTCGTCACCCATTTGTGTAAAGATATTCTCTTTACCTTTTACATAGTCTTCTCTAGTAGTTTTATTAGCTTTTCTAGTTTTATTTGCTATATTGAGTACAATACCCAAAACTTTTTCTCTAGCTTCGGGATCAGGTACAACTTCAGCTATCTTGTCATATGCAGTATCCCAATCAATCTGAGTAACATCATCTGTTCCAAAAATTCTTCTAAGAATCATACTGCTATGACCCTTTGGAGATTTTCCTCCTACAGTTCCACCCTCAGCAAATTTAGGGATTCCAATATCAATATCTTTATAGTTTCTCTTAAATCTTTTAATCTGTTTATCTTCGTTCTTCTCACGTTTCTTGATATTGAACGGATTCATATCTGGAGGAAGAATAAACTCACCTTTAGAAACAGCAACAACACCAGTTTTTGTTACACGATCAATACCAGATGCAGCTTTATCTGTTCTATTCTTCTTTTCTTCCTCTTTTTTCTTTCTATCTTCTTCGCGAACTCCACTAAAAGCTCCGAATGCAGCTTTTCGTTCTCCAGTTCCATCTTTGTTAAGATCTTTGTCTTTCTTAACTCCATGACGAACCATATCTTTCATTGCATTGGATACTTTTCTGGCTTCATCCTTAGCTTTTCCAGCTTCTGTCTTAACTCCAGTAATTATATCTGTTGTAGGTTTCCAGAACTCTTTTGTGTCTTTCCACATGTCCTTTACACCATCAACAAATAAATCTTTCATTCCTTCAAAAAGACCTTTGTTCTTATCTCCAAAGAAAGCTTCTTTAAACTTTCCTAAAACATCTCTAGAATCGATACTAAAGATCTTATCAATAGTATTAAAGATTTTATCCTTAAAGTCATCGCCAGTAAGTTTATCTTTAATATCATCAAGTTTATCTATAGCACGTTCTTTAATAGTATCGAAGAAATCATCAAAACCATCTGTAAGTCTTTCGGAGATGCTCTTTTTATCGTCGTTCTTTTCAGACTTAAAGAATAAATTATATAATCTATCATCAGCTTTTCTGATTAAAGCTGCAGCTGCATTCAACGGCAGTCTAGCAAGTTCAACACCACCGCCAGCGATTAGTGTTTTCAGCTTATGAGAAGCTTTATCTGATTTCTTAGCTCTCTCAATAAAATCATTCTTTTCTTCATCTTCAGGACTATCAAGATTGATTTCTTCACCAAACTTCATAGTTTTTGTTGATCCGTCAGAATATCCTAATCCTGCAGATGAAGTTGTATTTCCATCGTCTTGAGCATATTCTTCTGCTTTACGTTTTCGCTCTTTATCTTTAACAAGTTTACGAGCTGCAAGATAATCTCTAGCTTTAGCTTTTGTCTGTTCTTGCTTTTTGTGTCTGTCCCTATCAGCTTTGAGTTTGGTAAGAAAAGAACCTTTTCTAGATTCTCCAATACCATAATCCGATACTGTTGTTGTAACACCTGCATTAGAGTTTGTTACACCATTTTTAATATCTAATAATCTATCATACGTTTTCTTATTGGAAGATAATATCCATCCAACGTTGCGCATACTATTGATATTACTAATGGTATTATCAATAGAAATAGCTCCATTGTTCTGAATCTCTTCAATAATAGAAGTAAGAAGTGCAGTTTGGCTAGTGCTAATTTCAACTTGCTTCTTAAGATATTCAGTGGCAGTATCCGAATTCTTGCCAATCTTATTAAAAGAAGTTTCTTTTCTTCCACCAGCGTTAGCAACAGTCTGTTCAAAGTCATCATTCAGTTTAAGGAATGGAGAGTCTGCAGTTTCTTCAATACTCTTCATCCAAGAATTCAAACTATTTACTGCATCAATCAAATCATTTTGATTTCGCAACTGTTTAGATTTAGGAACCTTTGCATACATAGCACGGATAAGCTCCATAGTTTTATCTGCATTAGGTCCTTCAATTCCATATGTTTTAGCACTTAAACTTTTATCGTTCGGATTAAACTTCTCCATGTGCTCGAAATTGTATTTCATTACTTTTTCGAGATCATCAAGAAATTGTTGTTTCTCTTTAGAATTAGCAAATTCAACTTTCTGAATCTGATTATCTAAGCTCTCTAAGATAGAATCATTTGCCTGTACAACATATCTATCTCTAGAATTTCTATACTGTCTTGCGGCTTCATGACGAGTTGTAAATTTGCCATTATCATAGTCGTAAATCAAATCCGGCGTACCAGAGACGCTAGAATAGATTTTCCCTAAGAGTGTAGGGATAACATCTGTCAATGCCTTGTGGTCTTTTCCGGTCCACGGAACTGGCCCTTTTTCGTAGCCTGAGGTGCTAAAACTTTCTTTAGGACTCAGATCAAGACCAAATATGTTACCTAAAAAGCTCATGATACTATTATCACTATCTTTAGCTTTTGTAAGGTTAAGTAATGCAGTTGAGAATGATCCTGCGATAGTATCATTCATCTCTTGGAATGCACTCTTCAAAACTTTTGGTAAGAAAGATTTAATTGCACCGGTGGTAAGCATACCAACAGGGTTTGCAACTAATGCTTTTCCAAGATTAAGCTCTTTGATCATATCAATCATATCACCAATCTCAGAACCTGAATCAGAAGCGTTCTGTTTAGCATACTTCATATATGCTTTTAAATCTAAAGCACCCTCACTAGAGAAGATATCTTGAACAGTAACTTTATCACTAGAAGAATATCCACCTCTACCATTTCCAACTCCAGATATCTTTTTCTGATTCTCAAGGATCTCTCTCAAGATCTCAGTCTGTTCATCCATCTGACGTTGTTGTGTTTCATAGAACGTTTTAGAGTTTTCCATATGAGTTGCCAGAGCATTAGCATTAAAATCCATTACATTTGCAACGTTGCTGTTAATAGCAGCTAAATCTCCATGTAACTGGCTACTTAATACTGTAAGGTGACCCATAAGTTTATTTGTAGATTGTCTGTTGGCTTCTACCTGATATTCAGCAGATCTTACAGATACATTATTGATTGCATTTGATGCTCTTTCTCCTACACTATCAAGTGTATCAGAGATAGAAACATTATCATCAAATCCCATATCATCGTCACTACCGAATCCGAGATCATCATCTCCGCCAAAGCCAAAATCTGCATCATCAAATCCAAGATCAGCACCCATAACGGCATCATTCATAGCACGTTCTTCACGTTCTTTGTTGTAGAATTTTCCACTCTTCAAATCCGCAAGAAGATTGTGCTTTAATTCACCAGCTAATTCACCGATCTCTGATTTAGCAATTGCTGTTTTAGTTTTTGAATAAATCTGTCTATAATTCTTAATGCCAGAGTATACAGCTTTAGATACATCTTCATTAGTTTCAATAGCATCTACAACTACAGGATTGTAACTCTTCAAAACATCAATGGATGCATACTTAACTGATTTGGCAACATTAGAAAGATATTTAGCAGCACTAGCCATAGTACAGTTCTCCTTTCTTTAGAATTATAGAGATGTTCCGGATTTACCATTTCTGGTAGTAATAAGAAAAATAATTGTATATAATAATAGTGAGTATGATAAAGTATATTGCTAAACCCATTAGCAACTCCTTTGTTAAATATGTAAAACGTATGTGTGTATAATTATTTATTCTCTTAGCATCATACTCAGCAATAAAAAGTCCACTACACCTCTATGGTGTAGTGGATAAAATATGACCGTGAATGTATTGTATATTTTATTTTTTTCTATTTAACCCAAGGT
>ERZ1034992.576-NODE-576-length-19691-cov-3.430485_pt1 | contig 19691 bp, 19 predicted proteins | sample MGYA00520695_ERZ1034992 | MGnify/ENA primary metagenome ERZ1034992 (study PRJEB33766, sample SAMN09781778) | gut metagenome | biome: gut microbiome | host: Homo sapiens | place: Madagascar | study: EMG produced TPA metagenomics assembly of the PRJNA485056 data set...
CTGAAGCAACCAAACGTATGAAAGTTCTGTTTGCAAGATTAAAACAGTCCAAGAGCCCGATTATCAAGAGCCTTGGAAAGAAAGTAGATTAAGTTCTACTGTACCGTGGAGACTCCTATTGGGGTTTCCACGGTTTCTTTGTCCTCCACATAAATAGTATATAGATATTATCCGTAAAGTGATTTTACGTATTTATACATAATTTTCGTGAATCAGAGAAATAAAATACCTAACACATCTCATCTCTGATCCGAAAAGTAAATAGGATTGAAAGAGATCCGCACAGGTAATTGATCTCCTGGGTAGTCTTTTGATTACCAAAATTGTATGATCCGGTGGCGGGCAATAGATCCCAAGAGCCGTTGGAGGGTATTATGTTATTTACTTCCAAATCAAACACAAACGCAACTACAAACACAACAGCTACAGAAACAACTGAAACACCAAACAACAATGGCGGTCTTCTTAAAGGATTAGCTATTGGTGTTGGAACACTTGCAGGTATTGGTGCCGCATACTTTGGTCACAAAGTATACAAATCTCATCACGTCGTAGCAGATGAGAACAACCTGGAAGACGTAAATGTAGACGATGGAGAAGGTTGCGAAAACGTAACTGAAAACAACGAAACAGTTGAAAGCTTTAATGAAGTTGAAACTGAAGAAACCAATGAATCTGCACCTGTTGAAGCTGAGACAGAAGAAACTGATGATGAAACTCAGGCAGAGGTAAAGAAAGTTGTAGATGAAAAACAGGCTACAACTAAGACTTCTGGTGAAACTAAGACAGAAGTCAAAATGAGCATTGAAGAAGAAGTCGCCAGAGAAAAACTGGAAGAAAAGATGAATATTCTTAAAAGACTTCAGACTGCAGATTATGCAGATGCTGATAAGATGCTCATGTTAGCTATATCCATGGTAGACTATAGCATCGGTACTCTTCGTGTGCTGAAAGTTTCTGATATATCAGAAATTGAAACAATCGCAAATCGGAATGCAAGTCTTGCACTCGATAAATACCTCAGCAAACGCGTTAAAGACATCAATTCGGTAACAGCTGAAACACATAAGACCTTAATCGTTATTACTGCTGAACTTATGACAGTAAAAGGTGTATGTGATAAATGTGAAGAACTTCATATCTACTCAAAGACCAGAGTACGTCTCGAGAAAACACTCGAGCTCTCAAAGAAACGTGACAAACATCTGTTTCAGAAGAAGGTCAAAGAAGCTATGAAAACTAGAGTTGTAGATGAAACTCAGGCTACAACTAAAGAGTCTCCGAGTGAAACCAAGATCGGAAACTCTGAAGTCCTTAGTGATGACGGTGAAACCGTCACATTAAAAGCTTCTGTATCAGAAGATTCTGTACAGAACGTAATGGACGTAATCGATATCGTTTCTAAGATCCCAAACAGAGAGGATCCAGAAAAGAACGATATGCCATATTACATCAGAGTGATTGGAGGCAGAATCGCTGGTATCACAGAGCCTGAGGCAACCTTCCTTGCATACAACGATAAGACAAAATCAAATGATTTTATCGACGCGTGTGTCTCCCTGTGCAACATGGTTGGTAATGGGATCTGTAATTTAGCAGATCAGAAATCCGATCCGATCGGAAGCCTTGGATGGATTAATAGATCCTATGATGAATTAATCGCATCTGGTGTTATTGATAACACCTATAATCCACAGGCTATGCGTGATGTTTTAACAAAAGCTCGTAATGAAGCAACACGCGTGTTAACCAATATGGTTAAGAAATCCGATGAAACACAGGCTGATGATAACAAGGTAACAGGTGAAACTAAGACTGTTACTAATGGAAAACTCATCGATGAAATCAATACGTACGTGCATACAATTAATGTTATGGCATTCAAACAATTTACGATGGTTTCAACAAATTCATTCGTCGAAAAGCTGCATAAAATCGACGAGTGCATATCACTTCTTGATAACAGCGAACCATCAAAAGCAATAAAACGTAATGCGTATAAAAATATTAATATCACAGTACGTTTGTTCTGTACAAGTAAACTTGAAGAAATCGATGCGTGTGCAAACCACAATGATATTGTAGATTTATGTGCAGATGTGAGAGCAATGTTATCATTGAATCTCACTAATGTGGAACTAAGCGAGACCACATTGAATACCATTAACAACGCAATTACATCGGCCAAGGATAAAAAGGATAAAGTAGATGAAATTGTGGCTAAGAATGAAACTCAGGACTTAGCCAAAGCATCAGGTGAAACTAAGACTGATGCTAACTCTTCTGGTGAAACTAAGACAGAAGAAACCCTGACATATACAATGTCAGACAAGATTAAGGAGGCAGTTCAACAGTCTGACGAGACTGCCGCTACTGCTGAACCCGAATCAAAAGCCCATGTACTTATGAGTCCGGAAGCATCGGAAATGGCAAGAAAGCTCCAGGAAGCAGGCGAACTCATAAGAGCTAAAAAATGGAGTGATGCTTCTGAGTTTTACAAAACTCAGTTAACTCCTTATCTGGCAGACGACGGATTGACGGAAGAGCTGCGCGAAGAAATTATGAGCATCAAAACAAAAGCAACAAATATGATGATGTCTCAGAAGCAGCTGGAAGCAAAGCAGAAAGCAGCATCTGCAAAAGCTTCTAAGAGAAAATCTTCAAAACGTCGTCGTCATTAATCACATAAATAGAATCTGAAAGGAGGTGATCACATATGAGAAAATCCTGTAAGGTTCTTTATACAGTTATTAATGTAGCTGCATTTATTGGTGGATGCCTCGCTATGGGCATAGCCATCCAGAACCGTGAGTAGCAAAAGAAAAAGAACTCCTTCCATTAGGGAGTTCTTTTTTTGTTTTATTTCGGACAATATCCTATTAGACAGAAAGGAGAGTCATTATGAACTTAAAAGAACGACTGGCACTTCGTAAAGTTGCTACCTATCGAATCAATTGGATTGAACGAAAATATTTAAAACGGAGAATGGATGCATGTTCTGCGATCTTAACAAGAGTGGAAACCAAAGTGGATAACCTATCTGGGATTCTGAATATCAGTACAGAGGTGGAATCTCTGTATCGCTCACCGTTATTGTGGTATACGTTTAATAACATCATCGTCAGTCTTCGTACCGCTTGGGATGAAATCCACCCATATCCATTCAAAGAAAACGATATCGTCTATCCTGGAAAGTATGTGGATGATATGGATGAGTTATCCTCTGCGATGTTAGGATGGGCACAGACTGCGGTTATTGAATTTAAGTTAGATGTAGTTATTGAAAATAGTGCGCATCTGATTTTTGATAAGCAGGATACCGTACCACCATTATATGTCTCCCATTTTGAGATCATGATCAAATATCTAAAACGATACGTTAAGGATCATAGTTTCGATCCTCTTTGCTTATTTACGCCAACATCATTAAAAGCAGCAAAGAAACTAATTGAATACGCGGAATCTTCCGAGTCTTATGAGACGTCGGTTCCGTTAAAAACAGAAAGTGAGGATTCTTTATGAGAGAATTTGGAAAAAGTGAAATTTTTAGATACAAGTGTCCAATCTGTGGATCACTCAATAAACGAATGATTCCAGTCATCCTTGGACGATCCCTAACAGCAGTGTTTGATGATCCAAAATGCATTGATAAGTATATCTTACAATGCTGCAATTGCGGCCATCAGGATACCTTTGTTCGTCCTGGTATTCATAGGCCCGTTATCTCCGAATGCCAGCAGGAAGCACAAATTCAGAATCAGAAGTGTTACGCACTGAACAAATGCGAATTAACCCAGTGTCCACTCTATGGAACTTATACCGCAGATAAGAACTCTGGTTACGATGATGAGCAGGGTTCGGATGACGACAATAAGGGAAATGGTTCCAATAATAACGGTTGTGGTCTTCCAAACTGTAGTTGTGGATCTGATTGCAACTGCAAAGCACATTTGGGTGTATATGCCGATAGCAATTCAAACCATACGGAACTTAAGATTAAAGTTGACCATAGAGATGGTCGAAAATTTGTTTAATCACGGAGGACGTATTTTACATGAGTTACTATATACCTGACTTTGAACCAACAGAAGTAGAGGCAGAAAAGCTTTTGGCAGATGCACCGTTATCCCTATTAATGCAAGGGATTGAGACACAGTTTGATGATCCATTTGAACATCGAAAACGTGATTATGTGCAAACCTTCATCACGAAGTATCATTACTGCCGCCAGTATGAAGACGAAGAAACCAAAGATGAAATTGACGAGTATCTTGCCAATTTCCTATCTTTTTTTGATGATTTAATGCAACGCGAGTTAGGAGTTGGATATCCCAACTTAAATGATATGAATACTGACGATGCGTTGGAATTAATTCATCTATCCTATCGCTTCTTTATCACAAACATCAAAAAGAACTTTGTGAATCTGGTAACCAACTACTTTACGGAACACAAGAGTGACCTGGCTTCTGACTTAGAAGATCGTAAAGATATTACGACTTTAAACTTCAAAGATCAGATCGATGACCAGGAAGACATTTTGATCTTGTCAAACATGGACAAAGTTATAAGAGAAATCCTCTCAACCGATATGGATGTAGATGAATTTTTCAAATACGTGGACGATCCAGACAATATGGAACTGGAATTCGTCAGCGAGCAGTATGACCTATTTGAGATCACCGGAAACTTTGTAGCTGATTACATCGAGATGGTGGATGAAGATTTCCGTCATACTTTGGAATCTAAATTAAGAAATCACATTTTGAAAAAATACGATAACCGTAAAAAACTGAAAAAAATTATTAAAGATGGCGAAGACGCAGAAGACGATTTAACAGATGATGACGCAGAAGATTAATTAAGAACTTTTAATTTGTAGTGTTATATTATTTGACTGATACATAAAAAAATCTATTATTATATTTAAGGAGGTACTGATTATGCCGTACAACAACAATCAACAGGGCGCAGGTCCTAACATCAACACAACACTTACTACCGTATATTCTCCAGAAGCACAGCTTACTGTCAAATGCTGGAACAGATTCCTGTCCTTAGAGTTTGCAAGAGCTGTTGGAGAACCAGATGAGAATGGTTTGTCCCAGTACGACAACGATTCTTCACACCATATCCGTACATCACTCACATACGAAAAGTGCGTCGCTTTGAAAAAAGAATATGAAAAGACACTCCGACCAGCCATTCTGGAAGGAACAGCAAAAAGTATTTCTGTAAAAATCCGTACCAATACCGGAGAACGAAAACTGTTTACGTTAGGATTCAATGGAACCAATCCATTTATCCGTATTGGTTGGCAGTTATCTGAAACCTTTACAGGAACACCGAATAATTTCTTAGATATGAACTTACGTCCGGTCGAGGTATTAAAAGACTTTAACATCTTAAATGGAGAAGCCGAGCCGGTGATCGAGACTTATGTAGATCTTGACAAATTCGTTGAGTGTTTAGATGCCGTTGGTGTAAAACCACTCTCTGTTTCACATGCAATCCGTTTCGGAAATGCGGTATATAGTTCTTATGCAAACAACCGTATGTCTGGCAACAATGCAGCGTATGGACGCGGTGGAAATCAGTATGGAAATAACCAGTACTCCAATAATAATGGTTATCGGAATCGTAACAATAACGCGTTTATGCCGCCAGCTGATTTAAACATGGGTGGTGATATGAACGACGCATTCCCATTCAACTAATAAACCTTGGAAATGGACTAGCTGAAAAGTTAGTCCATTTCTTTTTTTTGAATAGAAAGGAGAACCCTCATGAAGAATCCAGTTATGAAGGTATATCGTGCCTATGACGAGATGTTTGTAAATTCCAAATCTCTGGTCATCGAATATCACGATGTGTTACGCGCGCAGTGGTTTGCAACGTTACAGTGTCTTGTCAAAACAGATGCAGTCGATGATTTTTTTGATCTGTCTTATTTAAAGACGATGGACGGAAACGAATTATATGAATGGTATGTGATGAGACAGCATCAGAATTTCTTACTTGATCTACCATGTAAAACACCATTTGAGTCAATGGAAGAAAAAGAAAAGGTCTTAGATCAGTTCTTATTTAATATCGGGGAGATCCCCCAGTTATATGCAAGAAATGTCACCTTAAACTTCCATGATATTTTTTTAAATCTCTTACGGGATGGAAAAGGGATGGTTAAACACATTTACATCTATGGTGGAAAGATCAAAGATCCACTATTAGAAGCACAGGTAAAGCAGGAGTACACAAACGACGTTGATTTCTTATATGGAGATTTTGGAAAATCTCTGGAAGGCATTAATAAGGACGCTACGTATGTTTTATCTGATGTGACAAAAGTTTCTGACTTAGTTACCGTTGGACGTATCGACTTCACATCGGTTTTAGTTGCGGATGGATTCCGATACAACTTTATGGAAGATGAAAACGATGGTTTAAAAATCGATGAAGATATGATCTTCAAAGATCATACTTGTCGACTGTCTTTTTTCAATAACTTATTAATTCCAGAGTTATTGGATGACGATGGAAACCGTATTGATCCCGCTACTGGTAGAATCTTAGAAGCGAATCGACATTAATAATCATAGTAACACCAATTTAACGAATTTTTAAAAGGAGGCTACTTATGTTTTTTGGAAAGAAAAAACAAAATGAAGAACTCATCGAAGCAATTACACAGCATACACATATGTGCGATGCACGTGCTTCTGAACTTGCAGATATGTGTAGGAAATGGCGCGAGGAGCGCATGGAGGAAGATCTCAAAAAAGCAGAGGAAGAACCCAAACATGATGTGTTAGATCCAGTGGAATTAAACGTCATTTCAAAAGATACGTTTGAAGAAGCTGCAAAGCAGGTCTTTGACTCTTATTCTGAGACACTCGCAAAATCCTTTGGTCCATATGGTGCACCAACTTTGATTTACCGTCATCCATTTTCACATGTGACAAAAGATGGTTACACCATTGCAACCAGTTTATCTACAAACGTTGCAAAGACCTATACCAATCAGGCAATCGCTAATATGATGACCGAAATCTGTGGTCGTATGAATACTGCGGTTGGTGATGGTACTACAACGGCTATTGTTGCAACCAATAACATCTACAGATCTTATCTGCAGAAGAAAAACTGGTTCGAAGGAAAAGGCGTGATGTCACGTAATATTTTGGCTACATTTGAAGCACAGAAGAAAGCGATTCACGAACAGCTGTCCAAACATGCAACACCAATTCATGTAGATCTTCCGGTTACAGACGAAGACGATATGGTTCAGTATATCAGAGACGTAGTCAATATCTCTGATAACGGAGATGATACCATCACAAACACACTGGCAGATCTGTATAAGAAATTTGGAATGCCTTGTATTACTTGTGATAAGTCTGTGGATGGTATTGAGAAGGTAGAAGTCGTGGAAGGATATCGTGCACCGTTCTTTATTACAGATAAGATGTATATCAATTCTGATGATAAGACTATGCAGCTTGATGAAGCGGATGTCTTAGTCTTTACTTGTAAAGTAACAGAAAACATCTACGAATCCATCATTATGCCAACTCTGCAGATCTCCGAAGCAATGGGAAGACACCTGTTGATGGTTTGCCCATCGGTCGATGAAGTCTTATTAGACCGTGTCATTGCTCCACGTTTAACTGCGGAATACAAACAGCGTCATGACAACTCTCTGGTTATTTGCTGTTATAAAGCTGCAAACTCATACCAGAGAAAATCCATTGAAGATTTTGCAATGCTTTGCCATACCCAACCAATCAGTCGAGCAACTGCAACGGCTATGATTCAGGCAACCACTCCAAAAGTGCCAATGCCTGGAACAACCGAAACTGGTGCACCAGCAGAATACAACATGTATGAACTGCTTGGATTCTATCGTACTTGGTGCCCGACAAACTATGTGCAGCTTGGACTCAACGGTGAACGTATGAGCTTAAAAGTCTTACCACATTCTCAGAATCTGGATGCAGAAAGAAGCATGATTATCAAATCAAAAGAAGTAGGTATTATTGTACCAGGTCTTCCAGTACGTGAAAAAGATGGAGAAGCATCTGTTGTAGATGAACCAACTATCTTAGAGATTGGATACTGTAAGGATCTGGAACTCGGTGAGAAAACTTCCATTATTCGTACTTTCTTCTACGATCAGGCAATGTATGATTTACATCTGCGTGAAGCGGAAGATAACTTACGTGAAGTCGAAAACAAGTATAAGAAACTTGGTACATTTAACCTGGAGATTACCAAAGCGCAAGAAAGACTCTTTAGTCTCGGTTTACAGTTAGCACACATCGAAGTTGGTGGAGATTCTGAACTTGCGATTGGTATGCGTAAAGACGTCTACGACGATGCGATTAAAGCAGCTGCGTCTGCTTATAAATATGGCATCATTAATGGATGTAACGTCTCTACGATCACTGCAATTGAAGAACTCTTACGAGGAGATGATCATAACGGTATCGACCGTGAGATTCTGGTACTGATTCAGGATGGCTTCATTTACACATATAAAACCGTATTAAACAACTGGATTCCAGAAGAGAAAGTGATGCTTCGTAACTTCACATACGAAGAACTGGAAGATGGTGTTGGTGACTTCTACGAAGACGTAGAACGTGTGCTGATGCAGTATACAAAAACTCCATTATTTAGATTAATGGGATGCGAAAAATCTGACAGTTACAACATTTTTCACCATGTAGTATCACATATGATCAAGCGTACGAGACGTAGAGAATTAATGTTTTCATCTTCTTCAAGTATGCAATGTGATCCGTGCGATCCGTACACTCATTTTTCACTGTATGATTTCCTGATCGAGTACTCTATCCTTAACGATACCGTATTCGATGTAGTGAATAAATGCTTCAGTAAATCCATTGTCAACAGCTTCCAGACAGATGATGAGATCTTAACCGCATCGGTAGACTTATTAAGTCTTATGATCTCTGGAAACCAGATGATTGTTACACAGCGTAACAGCTTTTGAGGTTAATTTATGCAACAGACATTAGCAGAGTTCCTGCACGCCCCTTTCGGGCGTCAGGACCTCGAAGTAAAGAAATTAGACTATGATCGTAAGTACAGCGAGTATTTACGTGACAATAAGATCCGTATGGAATCCTTTACGGAAATCGAAGGATCTTATTACTATCATTTGACGGTACCATCAGAGTCTGCCAAAGACACCGGGTATCGATACGACGTTGTCATTCGTTTTTATACTCCGAATGATAAGGTCGCAAGAGAATCGACATTAAAGAATTATTGTGCGCAGTTCTTCTCGAACTCACCAAGTTTTATTTATAAATACGCCGTACTGTATAAGAGAAATGGAGCGTTGATTGAAAGCTTATACGATAAGCTCAATCCAGAATACGCAGACACTTTACCAGAAAATACCAACAAGACGTTGGAGGTTAGTTTCGATAAATCCATCTACTTTACAGTACGGTATTTATTAGACCACAGCTTCCGATACTTATCAAAGATCGGTATGATTATGCGGTTAAAGAAAAACCCTCATGCGTTCTTTACGGGTATTCGAGATGTTGAAACCGTAAGACTCGAACGCATGTTAATCTCTGAGGAGAAACGACTCCAAAAAGAAGAGAAACGCTACAAGGATAAGAAAGGTCCAAAAGCACCGGCAGATCCATCCAAACGAAATGCCATCAAAGATACCCTGGCAGATAAATCCAATCCAGGGATTCGTGTGGTCAATCCAAAGAAAGCAATGAAACGGACCTCCGGTCTGTCTGCTTCTAAAAGAGTGACCAAAAAACGAGCAAGTCGTACGACATATCGTCCAATGTAAGAAATGGTGATATACTATTTTTAAGGTGCTACATCAAATACATAACAAAGGAGACAGAAATTATGCCACGAAAAAAGAAAGTTACAATGGAAGAACCAGAGGAGGTGGTTACCTCTGGGGAACCAACGGAAGAAACACCTTCCGAACCACCTGCCGATCCAGGAAAGCGAACCTCTAAGATCAATACTTGGAGACCTGGACCAAAAACCACCATCGTCGAACGTGATGGAAAGATCTTTGTCGTAAACTTCGATAAAGTCTTTAATAGCATGAAAGACTCAAAAGGAAAAAATGGTGGAAACTTAAACAAGTTAAAGAAGTACAACCGTTTTGTCATCAACAAAACCAGCTATGAAAACCAGTTGGATATCATTACCAGATATACCAACTTCTTCATCCATTTCTATGATCCTGAACAGGAGCTGGTGACGGCGTACTTAAGACTTGCTATGGCGATGGATCCCGAAGTATCTCATAACATGTTTGGACCTAATGACATGCATGCATTTATTGATTTCCTGTATCAGACCATGTTTACCAAAACGATGGTACAGAAGATCAAACAGATGGTAGAAGACAACTATCTGGATGACATCGAGAATAACTCCGACGAGAAGAAGAAATATTACAAGGCAAACGAAAAGAAGCACCTGGAGAGTCTGGAATTTACCAACCAGCACATCAAGATCTTATTAGCCATCTCATTTGGTATGAAGATCTTATGTCCAGTTATGTTTCATTTCTGTGCGTCTAATGGAATTAAGATCGATAAGACCAACTTGGTAATCTTTACGTTCTATGAGCCGTTATTTGACTTATTCAACGAAGATTGTAACATGTATAACAAACTTTATGTCTACGTCAAATTGGCGTCAAAATAGGGTAACCTATTGGACAAACCTCTCTAATTGCGGGGACTTTTAGTAACAGATCATAACTACCAAACCAGAATGGTGACAGTCTGGTGGCAATGGGTAACTCCAAAGGTATGGTAATCAAGGTTATGGTTGGAAGAACCGGCGCAGCGAAGTACCTCATGCAGGTATGGGCTCAACGACTAGAAAAAGCTAGACAATCACGCTTGTAGAAATACAGAAATGGGAAACCAGGTGATTTGAAAATAAGGCATTTGCACGAAGCGAGTATCGTTAGGTTAATTACCGAAACGGGAGGCTCCATGTAATCTGGTAACAGGATTAGATGGATGAAGATATAGTCTGGGTATGAATAATACAGCAAGACTAAAGTTTTGGAAAGCAACGCAAATAACTCCACGATCTTTGAACAGAGGGAGATCTTCGGAGTTGATTTATACTCTGTCATCACACAGTTTACGAAAGTCGTATTGATTTCTGAAAACTGTGCAAAATATAAGTTCAACGAACACTGGAACGCGAAACAGAAGAAGTACGCGGAGAACGTTGTTGGGTTAAATTGGCTCAACTAAAACTCCTTTTTATGCGGGGACAAACTCGTACGTATAACTACCAACCAAAACTGGTGACAGGCTTGGGGCAAAGGGTAACTCCGGAGATATGGTAATCAAGGTTATACCAGAGACAATCCGCAGCGAAGCTCTCACTACGGTGAGATGAACGTTCAACGACTAGGGAAAGCTAGACATCCATGTAGGTAGAAATACCGAAATGACTTATGTCAGGTGGGTTGATAAGCGAGTAGGCCCCTTGCGGGCGAAATGTAGGTTTTACACCGAAACGGGGAGTACATCATAGTCTGGTAACAGGACTATGCTTGTAAAGATATAGTCTGCCTTTATTGATTAAAGACGTCAACAAAACCATGAATTGATTGTGGCAAAACAGGGTGACCTGTTGGAAAAACCTCTCTAACTGCGGGGACGTTCCGTTACTGTATAGACTACCAAACCAGAACAGTGATGATCTGGTGGCAATGGGTAACTCCAAAGGTATGGTAATCAAGGTCTATATGTAGGGGCAATCGACGCAACGAAGTGTCTCACAACGATGAGATATGAGTTCAACGACTAGAAAAAGCTAGACATCCACATTTAATGGGAAACCAGGTGGGTTGAAAATAAGGTAGTTGAAATACTACACGAAGCGAGTATCGTTAGGCTACGTGCCGAAATGGGAGGCTCTCAAATTTGAGATGAAGATATAGTCTACATAGTGAATCAAATTCCAGCTTAACTACTTCCTCAAAGACCAGTACGAAAAGAACTTAACTGAAGTAACAAATACAAGAAACAACGATGGTCTGTCTGGTATTGATAAGATGGCAATGAACCTTGATAAGTATGATGAAGGTGCTGTTATCTTAGCAGACATCAACATCGAAGATACGTTAAATCGTATCCGTTCTATGGTAGACATTCCGATTTCCAAAGAAGAGATCGACTACTATATGGACAACTTGCATATTTCTCCAATTCATTTGGAGTATATCCGTTGCTACTATGCGAAGTATTTTGGAAACTGTCAGGATCTTTCCTTAATTCCAAAACGAGCAACCATTGAGTTACTCTTGATTTTAAAGAAGATTCTTCTTCTGGATCTTGGTTATGATCCATCTACGAAGACCATGAAGCAGGCAGCCCTTCCATATATGCTGACTGGAAACGTGGAAGATCGTATTGTCAATCGTATGATCCGCCAGCAGAAGTTCAATGACGCATTGGAAGCAAACGATAAATTCCAGAGATTCAAAGAACGTGATTATCATATGCTATTACAGATCCCTGGAAAAGAAGATATCTTAAACCAGAAGTTATCCACGGTGATTAACACGAAGTTTTCCTATGTTACATTCGAGGAACCAGAATTAACTGGAAAAGAAATCGAATATGATGTAGTCGAGATCGCGGATGAGTTAGTCACATTCTTAGATTACTTCTAAAATAGAGACGAATCCGGGGATTGATAAAATTCTCGGATTCGTATTTTCACAAATAAAATGCATATATTATCTCTGTGATATCAATCATACGAGATATCAAATAAAAACTTAATATAGGAGGTCATCACTATGGAAAGTATGACTAATGTAAACAAAGAAGAATCGAATATGGAACCGAAAAGAAGCATTTTATTTGGTAACAACGAGATCATTCGTCTGTTTGTCAAAACGAAGTACGAGAAGAACTTCTTGGCAACATCTATGTCGTTGTATCCAATTAATTCAAATCCGGATACACCGCCAATTTGCTCGTTCTTCACGACAAATGGACGACGTTATAAATTGGATTCACAGTGTGGTTCTAAGAGATATCTGGAAGGACGTGGGGGACAGAAAATGTCTATCACGTCAAAAAGAAAAACTGGTTACCACCAGTTCCATACAGTGAATATTCAGGATGGGGATATTTACCTTGTGGAGGTAAAACGGACTTATCCAAATCCAGATATGCCGTTTCCAGAACCAAGTTATGAACTTGTCTCCATGCGACAGAGAAATGATTCGTTAGAAGACCAGATCGAATTCATGTTGCAGTATTGTAGAATTCGTAAAGTATTTAAACGTACCGAGATCTTTTTGTCAGAGAAACAACAGGCATGGGGACACTCCGTTACAGTAAACTCCGTTACAGTAAACGGATTCGGATATGCTGGAAAGACGTTCTCTAAAGTACGTCCTGGGTATTCTAAGATGATGCGTAATCGTGTATTTAAATACGATTATTCTGGCATCATCTGTTATAACACGGCGTATAAGTGCTTTGATCTCTTTGTAGGTCCGGAACTTGCAGAAAACGATGAAAAGTTGTTTGACTATCTGTCAACATACATCGTTCCACAAAGAGATCATAACATCTGGGGTATCGTGAAAGACGAATTTGTAGATAGTTGGATGGATTTCCCACCAACCTCCTTTCCAGATGTACGGTGTACACTGAACTGGAAAGGAGAGTGGAAAACATGGTAAGATACCATCTTGGTTTTGGATTATACGAAATTAAGAATACCAGAACTAGACGTAACGCCATGATTCCGATATCATTTCTGACATTAGGAGAGCAGAGCTCTTACATCTTAAGTAGCTCTTCAAAATACACCAGAACTCAACTGTTACGTCGTATGTTAGAGGACAGTCCAGGTGTTATCAAACCACTCCTTGGGAGTAGTATTGATATTGAAAAGATTCAGGTTTCTGAAGTTCCAATGTCTTGGAATTCGACGTCGGCATTATCAACACCGACAAAGTCATCCCAAGATTTGGTTTTCCCTGCGATTTCAAACATGATCATTGAAGCAGTGGATGAGGATATGAAACACACGAAGTTTGTCATGTCCACAAATCTAAAATGGAACTTGCGAATCTTGGATTATGCAATTCAGCCATATCTGTATCGCAACATTAATCACGATATTGATGTGGAACCAATCAATGATAGTCTTGGCTATATGCTGAAGATTATTTGGAATTGGTCGAACGAGCAGATCGATACGTTCTATGCGAAAAAGAAGCACGAGCCAACGTTATATGCAATTGCTTCCGACACGCATAAAAGGTACATAGACCTGATGAGTCAACTAAAACACTTGTCAATGGTCGAGTGCCCGGATGCAAGCAAAAAAGAATTAAACGATATCGTACGTAAACGTATCGCTATCTTTGCAAGTGCACTGTATCCGTCGATTGATCCAAGCAACATCTTATTGCTTGGCACAGAATACAGCTCTACCATGACAGCTGTTAAGTATATCAAATTGCAATACAAGAAATACTTGATGGTTGCCGCTGGATTCTTAAAAAATCCGCAAGGGAGTTTAACGACTGCTCCCATTTTTGAAATTACTCAGGAGGATGATCTCATGACCATCGATTCTTTAGAGAATCATACGACTGAGGTATACCCTGAAGAAATTGGTTATAACTCTGGACTTATCTGTAGCTATTTGCATGAATATCCAGACATTACAGAGATTACCAATATTCAGTTATTATTAGACTAGGAGGTGAAAGACATGGATTCAGAAACGATGAAACGTGTTGCAATCGCTATTGGAAAAGTTTTAGGAGTTGTTACACTCTGGAAACTGATCACAGTGATCTGCAAGATCGCTCATAAATAACACATTAAGAGGTACCAGCATCCAGCCGGTACCTCTTTTTTGGGTTTCCATCTGAAACCCGTACATTCCGATATTAGAACTTTTTCACGATTTAACAGGACTTATATACAAAATGTTGTACATCAGTGACAACCAGTCACCTAACATAATGTTTAGAACATAGAATATTGATCTACAATTCTGGAGATCTCTTGTGCAACTACTTTCATATTTGCATTTGCGTCGTCATTATGAATCGTGGTGTTGATACGAACCACGTTGGTGTTCATGATCCGAACATTGTCAGATGGTCCTAACCATTGACGCATTGTGGTGTAGATATTCGCATTGAATCCTTTGGTATAAATACCAGGATTACTTTCTACAGAAAATCTACGAAGAACTTCTTCAATACGTGTGGTTTGTGACAGTGGATCGTAGTATTCCAATTCTCTGGAAATGGTTCTATATAATAAGACTTCATACGGTACAACCATATGAATGTCATTGATGTGAAAGTTTGTTTCTAACTCTACTTTATCACGCATCATCAGGTATGCATCTAAGTTCGAGCAGCACAGACAAACTTCAATATCATCACTATTAATATCGTCGAACATCTCATCTTCTGGAATGAAACTGTACATCCATTCTTGCATCATTCCATTGTCTCCAACTACGTGATATGTTCGAATCAAAGATGTATCGAGAGCTTTCTCGAGCATCTCTGCGTCAGACACAAACTTGTATCCGCATTCTGCAGGGGTTTTACCCACTTCATCTGGACGTGGCGGACGAGTCGTATACTCGTAACCAAAGTGTAACTTATACGGCACATGCACAACATCATAGAGTTCGCGAAAGTGCTCAAAAAAATTTCCAGATCCAGTGTCCCATAAAGTTTTCAGATTGTTTCGTACTGTGGTCTTTCCGGAGCCGGATTCCCCACTTAAAACAATCACATATTTACGCTTCTGTCTTAATGGCATAGTAGTTATCCTCTTGTAATAATTATCGGTTTCAGTCCTCGTCCAACCATCTTCTTTTTCAGGGTAATTACAAGATCATTTGGAACGATGACATATAAGGTTGTCTTGTAGTCACTTGGCATATTCTTAAATCCTGCAGAGATTAAGGATGAATATGTTTTTCCATCACCAAGTTCAATCATTGCACAGTTATCTTCTAAGACCTGTCCAAGTTTGTTGTAAACGTTGTTACGTTTTACATCTGTGTCAACTTTAAATCCCATAATGGTAATTGGTTGAGATAAGATATCTGTACGAACTTCTTTCTTAAGCTCTTCTTTTTTTGGCCCTTCTTCCATCTGAACTACTGTGTCCACTTTCTCTTCGATGGTTGGTTCTGGAGCAGCCTGTACTTCTGGTTTTACTTCAGTTGAAGGATCAACATCTAAGAGTGATTCATCGATGAATCCAAGATATATTAATTCTCCAGATTTTTTGGATTTCTGGTAAACCGCAACCCAAGAACGAATTGGATTTGCTGCATACAGACGTCCGTTGATAATCACTTTCTGACCGGCCTGTAAACGATAAAACATAAGATACTCATTTCCAGGACCATACAAAGTGGTACACATATCTTTTGCACGAGCAGTTGCATGATATTCCCCATACCTTACAGTTAATTCTGCGTTTGTTTCAATATCGCTTGCAACAACTTCTGGATCTTCTCCATTCACAAATTCAGAATCTTTGAACATGAATACATGGTGCTCATCAGATCCAATTAATACCTGCATGTTTTCTCCATCTGGAGACTTCTGATGACCAATACTAATTAACTTTGTACCAATCTGTGCGTTTCCAATCTGACTTAAATCTTTATCATAAATTGGAACCTCGTGTCTATTTACGGTGTACTGCATTGGATACAGTGCATCGATCTGATTTGTTTCGCTCATTTTGTTGTTTCCTTTCATGATTATTTGGTGTATTCCACCGATTAGGTGACTGTAAATAAAAAAATAGAAAGAGTCCTAGACTCTTTCTATAATTTGAATTTTTTAAGTTTGATCTGATCTCTCGGAACTCCACAGTCTTTTCCAATGATGTTGTAATAGACGTAGATGTCTCCAAAGAGATACTTGGCTTTTCGAAACAGCTTCTGAAAATAATAGAGATCCGTTTTCTTTTTGGCTTTCTGGTTAAACGCAGCATCGTTATCTGGAAAGATGTTGATGTTTACGTTGGAGCCAATAAATCCAAGATCGATTAAGAAGATCAGGAACTGCTCATAATGGTTTCCCGTAATGCATACATTCAAGGTATTTTCTTTATTATACCCTAAGTTGTATGCCACTGATATAATATCCATCACTCCTTCACCAATGTTAATTACAAGTGGTCTAGTCTCGTATGGATCTAATGCAGTCTCCAATGTGTAAATGACGCGGTTTTTTGATGACTCTGAAGAAATCGGATATTTCACCCAAGAGAGTTCATGTGTACCGGTGACATCCCTTAAGAGAATATGAGAATTTCCGTAAGTGAGAAATCCGACGTAATCTCGTTCGAGGATATTCATCTGCCAGAGCGGATAACGATATTCTTCTGCTGAAATCTTGTTTAACACCAGGAACTGGTGTAATGATGTGATCGTCTTGCATGTTACAAGTTCTTGATCCGTAAACGATCTTCCAAGTCGATCTTCAATGTATTTTGTCTTACGTCCACGAATAACTGGCGGCCGTTTGTATTCAAATACATTCAGTTCAGTTTCATCACCGTATCCATTCTTCGCTCGTTTTCTGGAAGTGCTATTAATTCCACTAACAAGCGCTTTGGTGTTTGCATCAGACAAACCAAGAGCGGTTAGGAAATCTTCCGTAACCGCTCCATGTTCACCGCATTTGTGGCATATAAAACCCGGTTTATAATCGTTGTCCGTATTAAATACAATGTAGCAATGCGCATGATGCTGGTTGCTACTATCACCACAAAACGGACAACGAATCAACGCTCGTTGATCATCAACTTCACGATAATAACTGTCTTCGGATTGACAGTACTCTTTGATCGCCTCTCGGAGTTGAATCTTATTCTGCTGGTTGTGCATCATCATCACCTGCACTCTCAGCTGGGCTAGATGCATTTTCCAGTACACGTTTCATAACCATATGATCGAAATCATCTGGATCTGTGCCAAGCATTCCGACGATCTGATGTGCGAGCTCTCTTGCATTATTCAAATCTTCATGAAGTCTGGCGTATGCATCGATTACTTTTTTCAGTTTTGGCGGGGTGCTTTTTAATTTTGTAGCAGCATTCGGGATATCATTGCTCATTTCGTTATATCGACTAATGAAATCTCCAAGTATTTCTGCCAAATTTTTAACGGCATTATCGACAATATCCAGATATTTGTCGAAATCACATTCACGATTTTTCCGGATAATATCATGTGACAACTCACTCATCCAGTCGTCCATTACGTTTGTTAATTCTGTGGATAATGACGCATATGTGTATTCATAGATGCTTGCAGTATGTGCTGGTGTAGTCAGGCCATTTTTCAGCAATTGTACCTGTTTTGATAAGGCAAGCATCTCTTTCTGTAAATCTTCATCATCGTTTCCGAATATAGAGTTTATTGCCTCATCCATAGATGGAGCATTCTCCATTTCTTTTTTCAACTGATCCATATTTACATTTACGTTTCCCATTGTTTATTCCTCCTTTGTTTGGTTTCAGTTAAATAGTATATCAATTCACACGCACAGTGCCTTTCGCCTGCTTGATGAATTCTTTGATATGATCCCACAAGGCCTTACTTTCAAAAGCGGTTCCTTCCACGGTATCCATGAAGTTCTGATATTCTTCCGGCTGTTCACGTTCCAGATAACAAATGAATTTTTCGTAAGATTGCATCACATCAATCAAGACATCTCCATCCCGAAAGACATTAATCATATTTGCCGTATTTAAATCATAGTCATGACAGGTTGCAAGAATGTCATTCACGACATCGTTTACAGTTTTCTGCAATCGGAACATGTAATTGACTGTCTCTACGGTAAGACCACGAATTGTTAAGTTATGATAATCGAGTTCGCTCAGCCAATCAAACAACCACGGCAAATATTTTTCTCTGTTGTCTCTATTTGGGTGCGCTACATCGATTGCTTTCTGAAGGTATCCAGATACAAGGATATCTAATCGATACCCTCGTTCCAGAATTTCATCACCTACTTTATACATAGTGCAAGTATCTTTATAAACGGATACAAACCCTTTCCAAATATTGTACTGGTTGTTGAGTTCTTGTTTGGTGTGGGTGCCTCCTGGAATATAATTCTTGATAACCTTTTCCGCATAGACCGGTAAGGTTTTTAAAACATCCATATTTGACGGAAGTTTATCGTAAAACTCCTGACAAATACGACGGATTAAAGATTTAATACTATTCTCATATGTACTCATTTTGTATATCCTCCTGTAGTTTTATAAGCTAGATACGTGAATATCATTGGTCTTGAAATTGATACTTAAATCAATACCAGATGCTCCTTTGTATCTTGCATAGTAGACACCAACCTGCACAATATCAAATCCGATCTCATCGGTAAGCTGGATACACTCATCAATTATTTCATCGTAGAAGTCTTCATCAATTTTTCCAAGTGCATACATGTCATCGATTAATTTGTGATGGGCGTCTACCTGTACTTTTGCCATATCCAGATTATTAAGGATTGATTTTCTAATAGATAACAGGTCTTCCTGATATTTCGCGTTGCTAAATGGTGTGGCATCTGGTTTATCTTTATTCGCTGTGGCAACCAGATTGTA
>ERZ1034992.577-NODE-577-length-19681-cov-8.339040_pt1 | contig 19681 bp, 29 predicted proteins | sample MGYA00520695_ERZ1034992 | MGnify/ENA primary metagenome ERZ1034992 (study PRJEB33766, sample SAMN09781778) | gut metagenome | biome: gut microbiome | host: Homo sapiens | place: Madagascar | study: EMG produced TPA metagenomics assembly of the PRJNA485056 data set...
TAATTTTACCATACCAAAGCGGAAAAGTCAAGAGAGAAATGCAAAATATAAAAATTTTTTTGAAAATTTAGAGCAAAAAGCCTGTGAGTTAATCACAGGCTTTTGCAAAACTATTCTAAAAATTTCCACGCCGCGCAACTATTTTACAATGGCATTATAGTACGCCGCGAGCTTCGCCGAGGGGCCGGGGCCGTCCTTATCGAACAGAAACTCTTTTGCGAGATCCGCATAGAATTCAGGGCGATCCACTCCGTATTTAAGCCCTGCGGGGGCATAATCGGAGTACATCATGTTCATGGCAGCCCAGAACTCCGCGGCGGATACCTCGCCGAACGCCACATCGATGGCCTGAGCTATGCTGTTGGTCTGTGCCTCCGTCCAGTGGGCGCCGACGGAACCGTCGGCGTTCTCCATCTGCGACACCCACGCGCGGAGATCCTCGTCCGTCAACTGATGGGGCGCGGCGCCGTCTCGGCCGAGCTGGGCGCGCAGTTCCAGCAGACACGAGAGCTGCTTTATCGTTTCCCACGTCATCGGGCCGAGCTTCCGCGCGGCGATCTCTTTATCCAGGGCCTCACATGTTATTGGCATTGGTCTGCCCTCCTCAGGCGAGTTTTACCATGCTCGCGCACACATGGTTTATGGTTCCGGCTACGCCGCCGATCGCGGCGCTGATCGTCGGCGCGCCGTTGCAGCAGACAGGGATATAAACGGTCGTTTCGATGTGAAGCGTGTAGACGCTATTGGCCACGGTCGTGACCTGGGCGTCGGCGCAAGGAAGCGCGACGGTGTCCTTAAGCGCTTTCAGCTCGGCAACTCCGGCGCCGCCCGCGGTGAAGATCACGTCGTAGCTAATGCGATAAAGGCCGCCGTTATTGACAACGAAACCGCCCGTCACGGTGTCCAGAGAGCAGCCGGTATCCGTGTTGAGGATCCCGAGAATGTTTACGGGCGTGCCGCCCGCCACGAATGCCTGCGGGGTGTTGTTATAAGCGTTCTGCGCGCTTTTGTAGTGCGAGTTTTTAAGTCTCTGATTGCAAGCCATTTTTCAGTTTTTCCTTTCGTAAAAATGCCCGGGCAGCGGCTGCCGCCCGGGCCTGACGCTGTTAATAGCGGTTATTGTTCAGTGCGATCATGCGCAGCAGCCGCAGCCACAGCCGCAGAACGGAGAGGTCCCCGCGTTGTAGGTGTAACCGTTAGGATAACGAACTACGCCGTACATGCGATTGTCCATCTCAAGGCGCGCGATCTGCGCGGCCTGTTCAGAAATACGCTGCTCGAGCTGGGACTTTTCAAGCGCGGCAAACTTCGCGTCGATGCTCGCGCCAAGGTTGCAGATCTGCCGCTCGATGGCGTTTCCCGCCTGCATCACCGTGGTGTTTGTGCCGTTCTGCGCAAGGGCTATCTCCTTGCCGAGCTGGCCGATCGTACCCTGCATCTCGTAACCGAGATTGCAGATGCCGTTCCCCAGGTTCGCAAGGCGCTGGTTGAGCGCTTCAAACTGCTGGTTAAAGAGTATCTGCTGCTGGGAGGCTGCTGTGGCGTACTGGCCGAAATCGCTCTGCCCGCCGAAGCCGTTCCGGCCGAAGCCGATCATGAAAAGGAACAGGACGACTATAAGAAACCAGCCTCCGCCGAAGCCGTCACCGTCGCCGAGGACGCTCTTGATATCCGAGAGAGAGAAGTTTTCCATTTTAAGATCCTCCTTTCTTCAAAAATTAAACAAACCGTGCCGGCTCGGTTTATTTCAGAAATTTAATGAATTCGTTTGCTGCCTTTTTGAGATAATCAAACTCCTGCTGGCTCATCTTTCCGCTGGAGAGCAGTTGATTGATCTCCTGCTCCGCGCGCTGAGGAGTCATTGTTGCCGCGAATTTTTTAAACTCCGCGATCAGCCGCGTCGGCGAGGAGGCGGGCGCGGCGGAGGGACTTGAGGGACTCTTAAAAAACGGATTACTCATTCTTTTTTACTCCTTTCGTCTGCGGCGCCGGCTGCTGGGCGAGCAGCCGCGACAGCATATCCTCAAGATCAGCCTTGGTAACGTAATCCTCCGGCTTCGGAGGTGGAGCCGGAACGTACTCCTCCATCTTGCAGTATGTGGTTTCTGTGCCGAGGTTGCCGCCGGTGCGGCAAGCGATGATAGCATCGTTCATTGCCATCACCCACACCTTTTCGCCAGGCATAACCGGGACTCGCTCGATATCGGCCACGGCCGGGACGAACACTATAACGGCTCTATCGTAGTTTCCGAGGGACGAGGGCTGCCCCCTGCCCTGCATAAAGTTTGGAGCTTCGAACATATAAGCACCTCCTTCATCTGAGCTTATTGTACTTCGCGAACCGGCCGCGGACGGGTAAGAAAAGGGTATTGAAACGGCAAAAAAAGGGCAGCGCTAAGCGCTGCCCTTATTGCAGAAAAATGCTATTTTATTTTTTATCCGCCGAATGCGATTGCGAACGGTTTCTTCGCAGATGTGGCACTTGTCCGCGATTTGCTTATAGCTCCAACCTCGGCAACGAAGCCGGAGGACTTCGATCTCCTCATCGGTGAAGCCGCAGTCCCTTTCCAGCTGCTCGCGCAGCTCTCGCGGAAACTGAAGCGCCGCTCGCTTTCCCGGCGTGGTGAGTTGCTTGCGCAGCTCTTCAGGCATTTCCATCGATCATGCCGCCGGCAGCGGCGGAGCGCGGCAACGCTCCTTTTGCTCCTGTGCTGCCGGGCGTTATCCGCGCCCGGCGCTGTTATAAAAATTATTCGCCGCTGAGCTGCTTTACGATCTGGTTTGCACCCGTCGCCGCCAATCCGGATACGATACCAACCGCGACGGCGGTTATGTAGTCCTTCGCGGGAAACTCCGGCATGATGAGCATGCCGGCCACGCCCAGCGCGCCGCCGGCGACGCCGCAGATCACGGGGATCCACTTGTTATCGAGGCCGGTAGCCTTGATGATCTCCCCGATAAGGTACGCGATAACGGTGATCGCCGCTACTCCTGCAATTCCTACGATTTCCATAATTAACTCCTTCCCGGTGTCCGACTCGGACACCTCACTCATGCGCCTTTTTATTCAGGTGCTTTTCGATTTTATTTATTGCTTCCGTGACAGTGCCGTTACAGCCCTGTTCTTTTAGCCCTTTAAGACATGCTAAAACTCCGTATGTGAGGAGCGCCTGGTCGTCCTTCAGGGCCTTTATGTCCGCGTCCTGAATGTTCTGCCTATCCACCCACCTCAGCCACTTGTTATAATACGCTAAAACCGCAACGATGGCGGCGATGACTGCGCTCGCGGTGATGATGGACTGCCATGTGATATACATGATTATCTCCGATCTTAACTCAATTTTTTCGGGGCAATTTCGATTATCTCATCATGCATCACCTCCGTCGATCTTCAGCAGCTCCGCCCATGTGTCCGGGCCGCACTCGCCGTCGGCGAGAAGCCCGGTGCTTTTCTGGAAGTTCGTCACTGCGGCGGCGGACGCAGGGCCATACTCGCCGTCGATGTCCAGCTCGTACCCCCGGCAGGCGAGAAGGGCCTGAGCCGCGGACACGTCCGGGCCGACCTGAAGCGCCCGCCCTTGCTTATACTGGAGCAACGTCGGCGTCCACGTCCGCACGGGCCGAGTCCCCGCGGAGGGCGAGTCCGCGCCGACGTAACGGAGGACGCAGTCCCAGGGGTAGTTATAATACCCTCGCGTCGCGATTTCCCGGCCGGTCTGATCGCCGGGCTGCCCGCCGGTAACGGTTCCTTTCTCGTTTATGCTCGCCTGTACGATCCGGCCGTCGCCGATGTAGAGCGCGGTGTGATGGATATTATTGAGCAGCACGTCGCCGCGTTTCAGCCCCTCGCCGGACTCCCGGTTTATGCGGAACGTAATATCCGCGAAGCCGTGCTGGAGCATGTCCGCCCTCATATTGCCGGTGTAGGTGCAGGTCAGCGGGACGCCGGCCTGCTTGAAGCTCGTTATAACGAGGCTGCTACAATCATAATCCGGCCCCCAGCGCTTGGCCTGATCGTACCCGTGGTTATCGTCCGCGGCGATCTTCAGCGCAAACGCCACGGCATTTTCTATAATGCTCATGAATTAACCTCCTCTACATAAAGCCCCACCAGCTCCGAGAGCTTAAATGCCAACGGCTGACCGCTGTCGCGTGTGCAGAAATAGACCTTGCCGTTCTGACTGTAATACCTGCCATTGTAAATCTCCATCGGCTGAGTGAACGGGATAGGATCGTCAATCGTGCCGCTGTGCTCTTCGTCTATAACTTCGTAGAGCGCAGCGGTCGGCACGCCCGGCACCCACTCGGCGCTGAAGGTGTGCTCCGACGCGTCGGTGCGAACTCTGTATAGCGTATCGCCGTGCAGGAAGCGCTGTCCCGGCGTTGCGGTCGTGCCTATGAGATTAGACCACTGCTGATAGATAAGCTTGCAGGTGCGCGCCTGCGCGTCCGAGAGGGCATTCCCCGCGGTGTCCATCGCCGCGCGGAGCTTCTGTGCGCTTGAACGATAGCTCATGCCGTCTCCTCCTCATTAGTCACGCCGAGCAGCTCCAGCGCAGCCTTCATGTCCTCTTGCTGTGCGATAAGCCCCTCATACTGCCGCTGGAATTCCTCCAACAGCGAGAATTCTCGCCAGGCAAACACCGTATAGATCTCGTTGCCAGCCGCGTCGGTGGAGGGTATGCAGCAGAACCCTTCGATAAAAGCTTTGCACTTCCCGTCGAAAAATTCGAGATCAATTTCTCTCATTGTACCGGCGTTCGAGGTGTAGCACTTAAAATCATTATTAAGATCAACGTAAATTTTCATGTCAATGCCTCACTTTGCAACCAAATCCGCGAGACTTTTACGATTGTAGCGCCCCACGAATAGAGTTTAACATAACAATTTCCATAATAAGCTGCGAGATCTATGCAGATAGTTTTCGGGCTGGCAGAGGAGACGTCGCCAGTGTTTGAATATGCGGAAAAGCCCTCGCCATTATTAACGCTTGCGCCAACCTCCGAGTTGTTGCCACTGCCCTGCACAACAGTAAAACATAGGTATCGGCGCTCTGCGTTCACCGCGACGGGATTTGTAAAGCCCCCGTAAGCAACGCCGCGTTGGCCACTGCCATCAGCGGAAATGAGCGTTAAATTGCCATCAGTGATTGCCCAGGTCGAACCACCGACTTTATCATACGAGAGCTTTAGCGCCCCCATATCACTGTTTATCTGTCCGTCCGCAAAAACAACGTACTCATAGGAGAGAGTCACCGTTGAGGAGCTGCCTTCGGTAATGTTACTCACGGTTCTTGAGGCAGATTTCCCGTTCAGCGTGGCTGTCACCGTGCAGCTCGTGACGCTTTTTTTTATGTAGAAAAGCTTCTGAGTAGTTGATAAGTCCTTCTTACCGGAGGAGTTTGTACAGGTAACAGTGGAGCCTGCGGGATAATTCACGATAACAAAAGCGTAGGCGCTGCCGCCCCTGCCGATATGATGTACTACTACGTCGCTCATTTCTTCACCACCCTCAAAAAGCAGGATATGTTATTTGCCGGTATCTCATTGGCAAAAACTCTCAGCGTATCATCTGCCGAGATGTTAGCTGCGACGATGTGCGCGAAGTTCTCCGCGTCCTGCTCAAAGCCCGCGAGAGACGGCGCCGCGTCACTCGTTATCCCGCGCTGGAGAAAGAGGTCGCCCCGGTCGCTGCTGCGGACGCCGGAGACCGTTATATCCGTATACCACGCATTATCTGCGCTGCCATTCCAACGTGCCCACGAGGCCGCCGCCGAGGGGATAGTCACGGTATATCGTCCGCTCACCGCGCCGACGGCTATCTTCGCGCCGGTGACGGCGTTGTCGGCAAGCTTTGCAGTGCCTACGGCACCGGGCTCGATAAGATCCGCGCCGACTGTAAGGGGGACGTTGCCGTCGCTGTCCGGCTCTATCCCGGCGACGCTGCTCACGTTACCGGTTCCGGCGGGGCCTCGGGGCGCGGTGAATTCCGCCGTCTGGCCATCGTCGAACGTCTGCCGATATTTGTAGCCACCGTCGGTATCCTCGCCGATCTTCACCGTGGATACGATCTTAGCCCCGGATGGGCCGCGGATGTTTCTCGGCGTGGGATTGGCAAGGCCGCCGTCGTTAGTCCAGCTGATAACGCCCTCGCTCGATACCGCGGGTATGAACGTCGCGAGCGCAGGATTAACGTAGTTATTGCTGGTTACGTCCGCGAGCGCGGACTGCTCCACGCGAAGAATGAACCTGAAGCTTGTGAGGATCTCCACACCGGACTTTATGGCCAGCTCCATTTTTACGTCGCCCGGACAGGCGAGCGCCTGCTGAGCGAGAGTGATCGTCGCAGTGTGACCCGATACCGTCACGGCCGGGGCCCCGGCCTCGTCTTTATTGTACTTAAGTACGGTATTATCCGGCTTCACCCCGCGCACTTCATAGGTCGCCCCTGTCGGCGGGGTGAATGCCGCTGAGCCGGCGTAGAGGGATACCTCGATATAACGGCTGAGCTTATCCCACTGCTTTGCGTATACCACGGTCTCCACGCCCGGGCGGTTCAGATCGAGGACTATTCTGGTTTTTACTTTCATAATGCCCTCCTTAATCGTCCGTATCCATGTAGTGTTCTATCGCCGCGTTCAGCGCAGCCTTCAGGCTGCCGGCGCCCTCGAAATACGAGGCCTTCACTATCTGTCCTGAGGTCGCGGCCGGGGGCAGTTCCCCCGCGCCGGGAAGCCCGGAGACGAGCGCGCGCCCGGCATTGAAGATGTCCGCGGTAAGCTCGTCTCCGGAGCTTACCGTGGGCAGCGACGTGCCGGGGTAGCTGCCCCAGAGACGGTAAATATCATAGCAGCGCTGGCAGAACTTATTCCATGTGAGCGCCATCATGTTAATACTGAAGGACTTCTTGCGCTGGATCTTAACAGGATCATATACGCGACTCCACCAGTAGAAGAAGAAGTCCTCCTTTTTTGTGGCAGCGGCCTGAACGCGGCGATGCCGGCTCTTGAACCAGAGCTTATAGCTGCCGCCGGTCTGCTCGGCGGTGGAGTCCTGCCAGTTGCCGTCGGTGTCTGCGAAGATCTTCCACGGCCGGCCGTAGCCGGCGGGGTGGGTAAAGCCAGAGAGCGTGACTTCCTCGTTCGAGTGGATGATAACCCCCACCTGAGAGAGGGACGAGGTGACATTCGCTCGTTTCACCCCGTCGACGAATACCGAGAACGCCAGGCCGTCCGTCATGCTGCGGAAATACGCGGTGTACGGAATGCCGAAATACCTCACGAACGCGGCGCGTATTCCGCCGGCGTTCTCCGGGATATCCGCGGAGTCGGCCATGAGCCACGTTTCGCCGTCGGAGGAGATATCTACCTTGTTCGGGTCGCAGGCCTCGCCGCTGGGGCCTGCGACGTCGTGGATGGTCACGTCGCCGGTATAGTTGAACACCAGCGGCGAATTGTCCGCCGTGCAAACGTACTCAGCGTCTCCGGCGGTGACGCCGAACGCGCTGACATCATCGGAGCAATAGAGCTGATACTTCGTGTAAGGTATAGGGGGATGATACAGTGTGAACGATACATATCGCGTGGCGTTCGGTACGCTCGCCACGTCGATGTAGGGGTCGTTTCCCGCGATAAATTGCGAGTGGCCGATCTGCGCGCCCGCGGGATTGTAGGTATCGATAGTTACCAGCAGGTGGTTGAGATCGGAGTACCCCGTGAGCTGCGAGGATAGCTCAATGATCGTCAGCCTCGCCTGCCGCCCGGAGAGGACCACGGGATCCCGCCCGGGATAAACCATGAACTGCCCGCTTGAGGGATCGTTCAGAAGTATAAAATTGATGGGGCCGGCTGAATTGCTGGCCGTCAGCGAAAAATTGGTAAGTGCCATAATCAAGCCTCCTTATCCGAATACGGCGACTGCGGAGCCTCCACCGCCTCCACCGCCTCCGCCGCTGTTAATGATGGTGGTGTTTTCGATAACCTGCACTTGAAGCTTTGCGATGGTGCGGACGATGGTTGAGGCCACCTGCCCCACCTCCATGCTCTTGTAGCGGTTGGCCAGAACGTCGTAGCTCGTTTTTACTACATTCGCCTGGGCGGTTATGCCCATGCGCTCGTAATAAACGCGGACTACGTCGCCCAGCTCGATAACGGTGGGAGAGCCGCCGTCGAATGCGCTGAAATCAGGCTGAGAAACCTTAATGCTCACGGCGGGGGTGCCGTAGCCGTTCGCCTCGATAAACTTGTTGGCCATCTCCTGAAGCTCGGCCGCGGTCGGCGCGGCGGAGAACTGGCTGGAGAGGTCGAGGGGGAGGATCTTCTGAAAATCGAACGTCCCGAGCGAGATGATCGGCGGCGAGAGTTCAACGAGCGTATCGTCCTGCTCCTTGTAATAAAACGGCAGAACGCCGGTATACATATCCGCGATATTCCGTTCTTGGTTCACATCTACAAGATTTATGCCGTACCGCAGCGTTAGCCCCCGGTCCGCGCCGCGGGACTGGAGGAGCTGCACTGTGTAGCCCGTGTACTTCAGCTGCCCGCCGAAGGTGCCGAGCAGCGTCCCCTCCCGGCCGCCGAGGAGCGCCCGGCACGAGGTAGGAACCTTGACTTCCATGCTCCCGGCCGCGGTGACATTCGTAAAAAACGAGAACGGCTGCGCGATGACTGCGCCGCTCTTCATGGCCTGAATGGCCACGGCGGCGGAGTCCGCCGCGAACGGATTAACGGGAATGCCCTGGAGATCGTAGGAGATGTGACGGGCGTAGAACGTTATAACGCCCTTCATCTTCTTCGAGGATTTGTATACGCGGAACGGCTCAGGGTCCCTCGATGGGGAGGGCTTCGCGTAGATGATAGATCTATCAGCGAGGGACGAGAACAGGATACCGTTAATGGGATAGCTGAGCTGAAGCTCAAACGAGCCGTTGAGGACTTCGTCGACGGTGCAGTCCGCGGCGTCGCTTAGAAAGCCGAGTCCGGTGTTGGTGCCGAACGCTGTAGCCGTCGAGGGGTAGAGTATCGGGATCATAGCGTCCACCACCTCGGCACCACCTCGACGGCGCTCACGCCGCCCGTCCAGCTGATCGCGGTCTCTCCGGCCGGCAGCTCGGGGAGGCCGAGGCCGGAAATGCAGGTGTTTCTGTTGATTTTAACGCCCGCAGATGATACGGTGTACGCTTCGCCTGTGCTGCAATCGATACAGAGGGGCGAGAATGCGACCGTGCCGACTATCGAAACCGTTGTATCCCCTACGGTGATCGTGCCGGCGCCGGAGCTGGTTATCTTCAGCAGAGGCCTGGCGGGGAATACGGTGGGATTAAGAAGAGTATCGCCCGAGGCGGCGAGGGTTATAGGGTTCTCGCCTTCGAGAAGAAACCTCTGTGGGCCGCATAGAAAACTCAGCGTCGCCGTGCCGTACCGGCCGAGCCTATTCTCTATATCCAGAGGGCCGACGTATGCCGCGAGGCGGTAACAGTTCGGCTCATAGCTATCCTCGAGCCGCTGGTAGCCGTTCTTGCCCATCAGCCATTGAGCCGCGGCGCGGGCCAAAACGGGGACGTCTCCGCGGCGTCCGCCGCGGAGAAACACGGAATAGCTTTGAGAGTAAGGCTCCCAGGCATCCTGCATATCGAGGAGATCGCCGCTGCGCCCAGGGACGGCGGCGGTGCTGTACTTCCGCTTAGGGATAACGCGGTTCGGCCAATGCTGCACGATAAGCCGGACTTCGTCGGAGCTAACGCCTCCGAATGCTATCATACGAACACCTCCGTCTCCGTTTCGTTTTCGTTTTGCATTCGCCGCATAACCTCATCGGCTATTTCGCTGGCGCTCTGGCCGGGCGCGGCGTTTACAACGATATTGATACCCCCGTTCACCGTGCGGGAGCTTACGGTGCCGCCCGAGCCGACTACCGGCGCGGAGCCGGGGACGCTGGGTATATCCCACCCGCCGAGCTGAGGGAACGACGAAGGATCCAGCTCCGCGGAGATGTCCCGGCGGACCTGCTTCATCGCCGCCTTGAAATCCACGCCGACGCCCTGCGCCATCGGAGCGCCGAGCATTCGTCCCCACTTCCGCGAGGGGGAGTGTATCTCCTGATCCCCCCGAACGGAGGAGATAAGATCGTTAAACAGCCCGGTGACGCCGGACACAAGGCTGCTCCATGCGCTTTTGAGGCCGTTCCAAATGCCGCTGACGATCTGCTTGCCGACGTCGAGGAACTGGGGCGCGAGGCTTATCAGCGTTCGGAAGATCTGATCGATCATCTCCGGCAGCTTCTCAATAAATTCCGGGAGGCCCTCGGCAAAGCCCTGAAGGATACCGAGGAGGAGCTGGAGGCCGGCCTCCAGCACGGCGGGGCCTTGCGCGGCAAGATCCGTTGCGAGCCTTGCGATCAGCTGCCCCGCGCCCTCCCCCAGGCGGGGCGCGGCGGAAATGATGCCATCAAGCAGCATTGAGATGATTTCCATCGCGTCGTCGAGCAGCTGATCGCCGTGCTCATCGAGGCCCTCGCCTATCCCATCGAGGAGGTTTTTCGCCAGCTCCCGGATCTCGGGGAGCGCCTCCTTGAGAGCTTCGGCAAATTTAGCCACATACTCAGCTATGACGCGCCCCATCGCCGCTGGGTCGCCGGCGGCGGCTTCCATGGCGTCGGAAAATTCAAACAGCAGCTGAGTTCCCTTCGTACTGAGCTCTCCCAGCATGGGGAGGAGGATACTGCCCAGTGCGGCCTTTGCCGCGCTGGCGGACTCATCGAGGTTCGTGAGGATGTTAGAGTACTCGAGCCATTGCTGCTGTACCGCCGTCAGCTCATAGCCTGCGTCCTTCGCGGCCTTGGCGGCAGCCGCCGACTCGGATGCAAAAGAAATAAGCGTTTTCGCGGCGGCGAAAGCGGCGGCGCCGGTCGCCGCGAAGGCGGCAACGCCGCCCTTTGCGAGCAGCGCAGCGAGTTCCTTTGAACCCTTTGCCGCAAGCTGCAAAAGCTTCGTGTGATCAGAGATTTCTTTTCCAAGATCCTTCACCTTGCTTTTGAGAGAGGAGAAAGAGCTGGCAAGCCTTTTTGTGGGGGACGTCAGCTCGGCAAGCGCCTCGTTATTTTTTTCGATTTCATTTGAAAGCTTCGCGAGATCGGCCTTAGCATAATTGAGCTGCTGCCTCGCGCGATCCGCCGCGGCGCTATCCTCGCCGTAGGCGGCAACATTTCGCTTGAGTTTCTCATTCAGCGCGCGGACTTTCTCTTTTTGCTGGGCATATTGATCCTGAAGAACTTTATTTTTAGCTGCGAGAGCCGCGACGCTGTTCTCATTGCCCTTGAACTCCGCGCTCACGGCCGCCATATCAGATTTAAGCGTTTTCAGGTTTGAGTTAACGGCCTTCATCTGATCGTTAAAGGTTTTCTCGCCGGTTAACTCGAGCTCGGTGCTTATCGTTCGGACTGCCATGCCGCGTCGACCTCCTCATGGGTGGTTTTCTTATCCTCGCGGGGGATGCTGCGCACCATATCAAGGAAGGTACCCGGGCAGAGCATTAGCGCGCCGCGCGGCGAAAGCCCAAACAATCGAGCAGCGGTTGCCAGATAGCCGCCGCGAAGGGCGGCCGGGCTTTTTTTTCGCGTTCCTCCCGAGTCGCGAGGATCTCGTTGATCTCCTCCGGAGAGTTTTCATCTTCAACGGCCGTTGCGAACCCCTGCTCGAGGGCGGCGCGGACGACGCGGTAAAGGCGGACGCTCTCTCCGGCCATAAAGCCGGTGCGGAGATCCTCGAGCGTTACCATGGGGCGGGGATCCTCGCCCCGGTATCTGCGCTGAAGCTCGCCCTGCTCGGCCATGAGAGCGGCGAGCCAGCAGCAGTTTATCCACCCCTCGTTCGTCGGCTCGAACGCATGAGAAGCTTTGAGGATATTATCGCAAATGCCGAATTTATCATAAGTTTTGAACAGCGCGTCGGCCGTGAATGAGAGGGCCAGCGTCTGTCCGTTGAAATCAAAATCAGTGTGTTTCATATTTCTCTCCGGTGTCCGAGTCGGACACAATAGCCGAGGGCAGCCGGCAGGCCTGCCGGCTGCCCGTGGTTACGCAAAAACTGCAAGGATATCGTGAGCTGCGCTCACGTTGGACAGGGTAAGTTTTTTATTGCTGAGGGATGCGGTGACGTCGCTCGTTGTGCCGCCGGTGGTATCGTACACCTTCGCGGGCGCGGCGCTGAATTCCACGGCGTAGGTGCCGCCGGACGCCACATACGTCGCGCCGGGCGCGGGGACGGCGCTGCCGGCGCCGAAGATTTCAAGCGAGATACGGAGCATATCGCTCTTCTTCGCGCAGACATCGAGAAACGCTTCCGCGTCCGCCTCGGTGTTGAAGTCCTGGCGCTCACGCCAGTCTCCGGCATTATCCGCGAAGCCGAAAAAAGAGACTACGAAGTTTTTGGGATTTATCGCATTCGTTTTCGTCTCGGCCTCCTGCTTTTCGGAGGAGGCCATCCCGCACATTTTATAAAAAAATGTCGCGCGGAAGATCTTGGATTTATCTTTTTTTATAAGCGGCTCGATAAATCCGTAGGCGCCGAGGCCGGCGGTATCGTCGCTGCCGGAGGTTTCTTTCCCGTCCGCGTACTTGTGGCCGAAGATGGCCGCGTTCAGCTGAAGATCAGAGAGCGACGTTTCAGCGTCCACCTGGTGGCTCACATAGGCCTCGTCGTGGATCAGCGCGAGGTCGTCGCCGTAGTAGTCGAGCGTGGAGGTGGTGATGGCTACGGTACCCTTCACCGCAGCGCCCATGTCGATTTTCTCGCCATAGGTTGGGTGCGCCGCCGCAGGCTCCGCGATGATAGGCCACCAGTAGCTCGATCTCATGCCGATCGGCACTTTTACCTGTTTCAAGCCCATAAAAATCTCCTTTCAGGGGGATATCCCCCGTAGTAATTTAATTAAAGCCCGAGGCTATCAAGCCACTCGTTGTAAGCGGCCTGCTCCGCCTCGATGATATCCGCCTGAGTATTTTCGTCCTCGTTGGCCTTTTCCATCCAGTGCGTCGCCTTAATCCGCGGGGTGCCGTACTCAAGATAAAAGGCCACCTCCGCGTTTGTGCCGGCGTGCTTCTTCGATTTTGAACCGGGATGTTTCCCAGTCGGCGAGATGCTGGCGACTATGTTCCCCGATTTACTATTTTTCCGTCTCACCGAAATGCTATTGAGCAGGCTCCCGGTGTGTTGTTTGAAGAGCCTTCTTATCATGGCTTGATGAGCGGCCTTAACCACCTCCGCGCCGGCGGAGAGAACGGACCACTTCACATCATCGGGCATGGCTGCCAGCTGCTCAAGGCTCAGCTCCAATTCGTCCATGCCGTTGAAGGAGAACTTGGCCATCACACAAGCTCCACGGTAAGTATGCTCCGGAGCATTTCGTACTCGGGATCATAAATCAGGGGGGTGACAGTCTCCCACACGAAGCTCTCGGCCGCGAGGACGGCCTTGACGTCGGCCGTGATGGAGTCGAGGGGGGACTGAGTACAGATATCTATCTGAACTTTATCCCATTCGACGAGAACGCCGTCGCTGCCGTAGAAGCTCTGCCCTGAGTATGCCGTGACGACGGCATACCGGGTAAGCCCCTTGGGCGCGGCGAATTCGTAGGCCGGTATCCCAGCGCGGGCCATCTCGGCCACAAGCTCAGCTGACGTCATCGCTATCCTCCTCCGGGAGCGCGATATCGTAGCTGCGCTCCTCGCGTTTAAGGCTCAAAAGCCAGATCGGGCGGTTATGGCGATCCTCATCCTCCTGAGCTTGGTTTATGCGGTAAACCTCGCCGTTCACAACGGCATACATCTCCGCCTCGATAACCTCGCCGGGCAACCGGGGAAGCTCGGCAAGCCTATCGACGGAGGAGCCGGCCTGCACTGCGTTCCAGAAGCGAGAGGCGTATACAGTCCGGAACCCGCACAGCCGCTCGAACGCGGGGACAAGGGCTGACTGGATAAGCGTCCCGGCCGGTTTCGTGCAGATAAGGATAGATCTATCGTATATCATCCCGTAGCCTCCCCTGTGTTCTGAACGAGGCGGTTTCTCAGCTGATATTCAAGGCAGCGCGGCATACCGATGTCGGAGTCGCGGCGGCGGTACAGCCACGCGGCATAGCTTTCGAGGAGGAGGATATCGTCGATTTTTTCGCGATCAATTACGATCCCCTTATTTGAGAGCTGCGCCTCCGCCGCCGTGAGAAGCTGCTTGAGGTACGCCTCCACGGGAGCCGGCGGAGCCGGCATCCCGATATCGGTCTCCAGCATGATAAGCTCAGGGCTTTTTACATCAGCCATAAGCGTCCCTCGCTACCGATTAAGAAGCCTTTTTCTTGGCGGTGACGATAACGACGCCGTCCTTCACAGTAACGTCGGAGGCCACCTGTGCCTCGCCGATAACGGTGAGCAGGCCCTCGGCGAACTTGTACTCGGAGGATACCTCAACGTCGTACCCACCCCACACTGCGAGCTCGATGCACTGCGGGTTGCCGTAGATCATGTGCTTGCTGGCCGTGATGCCGAGCGTTTTATCGGAGAGAGCAATGAGACCCTTCGAGAGGATGTAGCGGCAGGAGAGGCCGTTATTATCCTTAATAACGCCGGTGCTGGGGTTGGCCGCGTCGGGGACTATGCTGTACACAGGAAGGTATTCGTTGGTGCCGCGGACGGCAGCAAACGCCTGAAGATCCTTTTTGTTGAGGACGAGTACCGCAGCGCCGTCGACGCCTTCGTCGCCGCCGTAGGAGAGGATGATGTTGGAGAGGAGCTTTGCGTCAAACATCCCCTCGCCGGTGGTGGCGCTGGCCTCGGCAACGAGATCGTAGGAGGACGCCTGCGAGGATTTGAGGACGGCGGCGACGATCTTATCGTTAACTGCGCGGCGGAGAGCGCGCCTCGCGGACTCCTGAACTTTCTCCTCATAGTTGAGGGGGGACTGTTTGCGGATCTCCTTGGAAACGTAGCCCAGAGTGCCGACGATAGCCGGGGTGAGGGTGACGGAGCCGAAGGTGGGATCCGTCGCGGCGACTGCTGCGCCGTCGGTGCGGGCCGCGGCCGCGACGTCGGAGGCGAGGAACGCCACCTTATAGGCCGCCATGCCGGTGCAATCGGTGATTTTTACGAGATCGCACAGCGCGGAGACTCCCGCGATGGGATCGTTAATGCCGCCCACGCCGGTCGGGCCGATGGTCGTCGCCGCGCTGGTCGCGGGGGCAAGAATGCTGCGGACGTTTTTGTAGGTGTGGCGTCCGGTTTTCTGGAAATGCTGAGCTTCACGGATGTCCATTCTCACATTGCTCCTTTTCTGAAAGTTTCTAAAGGCCCTCTCGGCCTCGGGATCTTCGCCGTCATTGGGCGCGGGGTCGCCGCCGACGGCTGCGGCCGCCTCCTCTTCAGCAGCGGCGAGGTCCGCCTCTATCTGCTGGAGCTCGGCCTCGACGGCCGCGATGGCGTCCTGAGCTTCGCTGTTCGCCGTATCGATCTCATCAACGGCAGCTTCAACGGCGGATTTCTCCTCATCGGTCTCCGCCTCGTCGATGGCCTGAGCAAGCTCAGCTTCACGCTTCTTAATGGCCTCGAGAGAAGCGCGGGCCGCCTCCAGCCTCTTTTTGGCGTCGCTCTGCTTCTTGCGCAAAAGGATCAGTTTAAGCATTTTAATTTCTCCTTCATAGTTTTCCGCCACAGCTCCATAGCGCTGCGCCTGCCTGCCTCCCGGTCTATGGCCCGGGCCTCCACGCTCGTCGCATCGTATGCGGGGAACGTGACAACGGACACTTCGTATAAAACAACGTCGCGAATGTAATACATCGTCGTCCCGTCGGGGTTCTGTATGTACTCCTCGTCCGTTATATCGAAGCCGAACGAGCACTGGGATACATCGCCGCGTTTGACGCGGGCGTAGAGGTTCATAGCGTCGACGTCGTCGCGGTTTATGGTGATTCGGCCGAAGAGTCCCCGCTCGTCCTCCTTGAGCGCCAGCGTACCGGCAGCAGTCCGGCCGAGGACGATACGAGTTTCATGATCGCAAAGGGCGCGGACGTCGTTGGACTGGAGCGAGGAGGCGAACGCCCCGGGGGCGACGCGTTCGATACAGCCGGGCCAGATCGGATAATCGGAGTCGAACACCGCGAAATAGCCCTCGATAACAGGCTCGCCGGTGTCCGCGTCGTCAAGGCTGCGGAGCTGCCCCGGCAGCGCCTGGACGCGGCGGTCAAACCTGCTCCGCGTCATTTTTTTCGTTTCCATCGGAACTCCCCTCCTGAATTAATTTTTTTTGGGCGCCGAGCTTATCCGCCGGGATGTAATTCTCAAGCATTACAAGCTCGTTCAGCCCCTCCTTCGGGTCGAGATCGAGCCAGTCGCGGACCTCGTTCCCCGTCATCAAGCCGCGAACGTATTGCTCGTCGGCAATGTCCGCCAGCGTCTGAAGATCGTACGCGAACAAGCTGCGGGTGTTGAACCTGAAATACCGATCGCTCTCGACGATCAGTTGCCGGGTAAATTCCTGCTCAATGCAGCGGCATATCGGTAGGAGGACACTCCGGATGAAGGTGTTGTACTCGTCTCGGTCGAACGAACCGACGCCCACCATAAAGCCGGGGACGCCGAAGATGGAGGCCACGGCCTTCTTGTCCAGCTCCACGCCGTCTTTTATCGCGAGATCTGTGAGGCTGAGCGGCTTAACCTGAGATACGCTTATCATGCCGCCGGGTATTACCCACGGCGCGCCGGGAACATCCGGTTTAACGTATTTCTCAAGAAACTTCCGCCGTTTATTCGGGTCAGCAAGCTCCACGGCGTCAGCGTCCACGGATACGATGATCGGAGGCTTATACTCGCTGCTCATGTACGCGGTTTTGGTCTGAGCCGTCACCAGAAGCGAGTCGGTGACGGAGTTGAGCGCCACGGTCGGGGGCTGTCCCCGCCACGGGCGATCGACGTCGGCGCGGAGCCGGAAATGCAGAACGAGAGACGGATCTATCTGCGCGCCGTTGTATGCCACGAAATAAGTCAGCTTACCCGGGCCGGCGACGCTGTGCGCGCCGGGCATGGGTAGCAGATTATGTACTCGAAGCCCTGCGACCTCCGGTGCGACCTCCGGGAGGAGGAACGCTTCGCCCTCGAGAACGAGAGTCTGCACCAGCCAGGAGAAAAGCAGCTGCCGCGTCGCCCCGAACCAGGGCTGAATATCCACGAGGCGAGAAAGCTCGTCGTCAACCCGGACGTCGCCGTCGGCGCCGTTTCGTCTCATATGAATAGGCAGGGATGAGATCATGTCGGATATGCGGTTCACTGCCGCATACACCTCAGGCGTATCGAGCAGCCCGTGATAGCCCACGGGAATGAGCCTCTCGCCGCTCTGCGGGATTATCACTCCAACGGTATTGGAGTCTACGGTCCGGGCGTTCTTGCCCGGAGATCTATTCCTAAAAAGTCCCATCAGTCACCATCCTTTTCAGGGAACCACGCCTCGGCCGCGGCGACGCGGTCGGTATCGATTAGTAATCTAACAGTGGCAAAAACAGAAGCGTCGAACACGTCAATCCTGAGGTCGTCGGCAAGCTTGTCGTACTGGACGGCGTCGTCTACCTTCTCCTGCGCCCGCACGTTCGATACGCAGTATTCAAACGGTTCCGCGTGGCAGTAGTAGAGGCAGCCTATTTTTGCTTTGTGTTCGATGTACCGGAATCCCTCGCTTTTCTGAAGATAGAGCTGAGGTTGATCGACTACGGTAAAGCCCTGCTGCTTCATCGCGGTGTAGTATTTTCTCGCAAACTTCCTATCGTGGCCGACTTTCCGGATATTAAAACCGGTGCGCCGCCATTTTAAGAACTGCTTAACCGGCTCTGTAGGATCCATACTCGGCTCATTGGGCATATCGAGCCACCCGTCGTCCTTCCAGCCGAAAAGCGGTATCTGGTCCTTGTCTGCCTTCTCCGCGGCGGCCGTGATGGGGAACCACGCATGAGGCACGATCACCAGCACGTCCTCGGGCGGTGTCCAAGTCGGACACGCCGCCTTCTTCGCGGGGATCTCTCCGACAATGCAGGCCGCCGTCAGGTCGTGCAGTTTTGAGAGGTCGGCGCCGCCGTACCAGCTTTTAACCAGCTTCGCAAGCTCCGCCTGCGTCCAGCCATACCGCCGATCGCTGCGGATGAATTCTCCGAGATCGAACCACGCCTTGAAGCTGTTCACGAACACATTTAACGAGCGCGTGAGGAATTCCTTACGCATCTGAGGATCATTCTTCGCCTGGAGCGCGGCCGCCTCCATATCTCCGGGGCGAATAGTAACGCCCCAGTTGGGGTTTGCCTGCCGCCACGCGGTTTCGGAGAGATAGTCCACCTCGCCGGTCTCATCATCGGGGTCGGCGCGGGCGATGAACGCGAAGATACGGTCGGCGTCGGCTCCGGTGATCTCGCCGCGGACTATCTTCGAGCAATAGTCCAGGCGCTGGGCGCAGAAGCCGAGGCCGTTGTCTCCGGCTGTTGTTGTCGCAAGGATGAGTTTATTGCCGTAACCCTTCGTCGCGTCCTTTAGGCGGCCGTAAGGGATGGCGTCGCGGTACAGCTCAAGCTCGTCAAGGTGGATGAGATTTGCGTTAAAGGCGTCGAAGATCTCGGGCTTATAGGCCAACGCCTGAAAAGAGATCTGTCCGTCCCAGATAGGGCCTGAGAAGCTATGCCCGAGGGAGCTGTCCAGCACGCGGAGGCCATACTCAGGATCCTCCGCGGCCGTGAGGCCCAGACGGTGGAGATTGTAGGAGAGGAACCCGAAGCCCTCCATGTTCTGCTGCAACGAGCCGGCCACGGTTTTTATCTTCGAGAAGCTCGGCGAGTACCACAGGCCCAGCGCCCAGATCAGTGCCGTCGCAAACGGGGTCTTGCCGTTCTTCCGCGCCAGCATCAGAAGCGCCTCCTGATACCGCCGGATTATCGTGCCGGGCAGGAAAAAGCCGCAGATGTTATACACGATGAACAACTGAAACGGCTCCAGCTTCAGCGGCTTGCCGCGAAGCGGCCGGCCGTGCAGGTCCTCGCCCTGCTGATGGCAAAAGAGCGTCTCGATGACGGAGATAACGAACTCGGGGAGATCTGTGCGAAACTCCCAGCGCGGATCCTTTCGGTCCGCGAGATATCGCCGGCAAGCTGCGCGGACATCAAGGCAGGAGAACGGATCATCAACGTGAGCCTCGGCGTAGCTGTTAACTATGGCCTCATGCGTCATTTCGTACCGGCCTCCCCGCTGGAGGCGCCGTCGCGAATGTTGCTCAGCAGCACGGAAAGCGCGGCATTGCCGGAAACGGCGTCCTCAGTGCTGGCGGACTGCTGCCGCCGCAGCCTGGCCATGCCCTTCGGCGTAAGGCCGAGCGCGTCGCGGTGAGCCAGGATGTCGCGGCGGAGCTTCGCGATGATCTCGTAGTGAGGGTCCGTGAAGCTGGGGGCGGAGGATCTATCCTCGGCCGTGGCTTTCCAGGCTTTCATCGCACGGGAGAGTTCGCGCTCTAAAATGCATAACTGGTGTATCTCGCCGTCGAAGGCCGGAGAGTAAATACCGAGCTCTGTCAGCGCGGCAACATATGCGGTTTCCTTCGGCATAGCTCAAGCCTCCTTCCGTGATCGTCGGCGGGATTTGCGGGCGCGGTCCGGGCGGGTCCCGCGCACGTCTTC
>ERZ1034992.584-NODE-584-length-19457-cov-4.932636_pt1 | contig 19457 bp, 16 predicted proteins | sample MGYA00520695_ERZ1034992 | MGnify/ENA primary metagenome ERZ1034992 (study PRJEB33766, sample SAMN09781778) | gut metagenome | biome: gut microbiome | host: Homo sapiens | place: Madagascar | study: EMG produced TPA metagenomics assembly of the PRJNA485056 data set...
CAGCTTGTCGGGGAAGCCGCACATCCACTGCTTGTTCATGACGTACTCCTTCACATCGGCAGCCACGCTCTCGGCGTCGGCAGCGTCCTTCAGACGGAACGCGCCGCAGGTGAAGGTGTTGGCGTTCATCATGTGCATGAGGGATGCCGCGTCGTCGATCTTCTCGACATCTGCCTGCGGGAAGCTCAGCAGATACTCGACGTCCTCCGGCTTTGCAAGGCCGACCTTGCCGGGTGCGCCGTCCTTCATGTTGGCCTCGTCATAGTCGCCGCCGGCAGCAGAGAACTTATCCTCTTCTGCGTACTTTGCCCACACCTCGTTCAGAAGCGTCAGCGCGTCGGGGATCTTTACGGTTTCTTCCTCAGGCTTCTGATCCTCAGTCGTCTGATTTTCCGTTGTCTGATCCTTATCCGTCTGGTCCTCAGCCGGGGCCTTTGCCGCGCACGCGGCAAGCGAGCAGACCGTCAACGCGGCAAGCAGAAGTGCAATTACCTTTTTCATAGTGTGTTATCCTCCAATTTGTTTCTGCGGTGCGGATCGTCCGCACCGTTCTTCATGACGACTTTTCGCAGCATCCGTTGCAAAAAATCTAGCGTATTGTAGCGTATAATTGTAAACAATTTGTGAACACAGCGTTGATTCTCCGCGCGCTCTGTGGTATAACAGTCCGCAGAGAGAGAAAGCGAGGGATCGTTATGCAGATGCAACTGACACAGGGCCGTCCGGACAGCCCGGAGGGGCGGCTTTCCAAGGAGCTTGCCGTCTATGACCTGCTGGACAGACTGGGGATCGACTATCAGCGCGTTGACCACGACGCCGCATTCACGATGGAGGCCTGCCTCGAGGTAGACACGCTGCTGGCGCCTGCCGTCATGTGCAAAAATCTTCTGCTGTGCAACACGCAGAAAACGCGGTTTTATCTTTTGATGCTCGGCTGCGACAAGAAATTCCGTACAGGAGAGATCTCCCGCCAGATCGGCAGCGCACGTCTTTCCTTTGCACCGCCCGAGCCGATGGAGGAATACCTGGACATCACGCCCGGCTCGCTGAGCGTCATGGGACTGATGAACGACCATGAAAATCACGTCCGGCTGCTCATTGACGAGGACATCCTTGCATCCGCATTGGTGGGCTGCCATCCGTGCGTCAATACCGCAAGCCTCCGTCTTTCCGTGCGGGATCTGCTTGAGAAATTCTTGCCCGCCGTCGGCCACGATTATACGCCCGTTCACGCATCCTGACACCATTTTATAAGCAATTTGTACGCCTGTCAAAGCCTTTTGGCAAGCGCGCGCCGCCGCATGGGGATCCTGCGGCGGCGTTTTTCATTTTTCCGCACTTGCTTCTGACTTCTCTCATGAATGCGCAGACGGCGCAGTTTGTGCAACTCATCGAATACCGCTCATATTTTTTGTCGCTTTTTATCCATTCCGCTGATTGTTTTCGTCGATTTAAAGTGCTATAATTTGCATCACAGAAGTGAGGACGAGTCCTCCATGGAATCTGGCCCCGCGTGAGCGGGCGTCCTCAGGAAAGGAAGCGACAGCCATGATGCGCAATGCAGCTGCTCTCAACAATATGCACGCAGTATGTATGTCCGGCTGCTCCTATTATTATGCGCAGGTCTGCTTTGCAGGCCTTTATTTTGCATGCCTGAATACGTCCGGCCGGAGCCAAACGCCCACACCAGATTTCTGATCTATGGAATGAACGGGGCGCTGTCCGGATGGACGGCGCCCCGTTTTTTTTGCGCCGCAGGCCCTTCGCGTGCGGCAACAAATGTATCTGCATAAAAAGGAGACATCATCATGAAAAAGAAAATCTTCGCACTCTTGCTGGCAGCCGCCATGCTGCTGACCCTCGCGGCCTGTGCCGCATCCCCCGCCGCCGCGCCGTCTGACGGCGACAAGCCCACCTATACCGTCGGCATCTGTCAGCTCGCCCAGCACGAGGCGCTTGACGCGGCAACAAAGGGCTTCATCGACGCGCTGAACGAAGCGCTCCCCGGTCAGGTCAAGATCGAGGAAAAGAACGCTTCCGGCGACAGCGCCAACTGCTCCACCATTGTAAACGGCTTTGTTTCCGAGGGCGTTGATCTCATCATGGCCAACGCCACCCCGGCTCTGACCGCCGCAGCCGCCGCGACGAGCGACATCCCCATTCTCGGTACCTCCATCACGGCCTACGGCGTGGCGCTGGATCTCGACGATTTTGACGGCACCGTCGGCGGCAATATCTCCGGCACCTCCGACCTTGCTGATCTTGAAAAGCAGGCCGACATGATCACCGAATGGTTCCCCGAGGCACAAAAGGTCGCTCTGCTGTTCTGCTCCGCCGAGCCGAACTCCCGCTATCAGATCGAGGAGATCGCAAAGCGCCTCGCCGCCAAGGGCATCGAAACGCAGGAGTTCGCGTTTACCGACACCAATGACGTTGCCTCCGTCACGCAGGCTGCCGCCGATTATGCAGATGTTGTCTACCTTCCCACCGACAACACCGCCGCCTCCAACGCTGAGGCCATCGCCAACATTCTTGTTCCCGCCGGCGTCCCCGCCATCACAGGTGAGGAGGGCATCTGCAAGGGCTGCGGCGTGGCTGCGCTCTCCATCAGCTACTATGACCTCGGCGTGACCACCGGCAAGATGGCCGCGCGGATCCTGACCGGCGAGGCCAACATTTCTGAAATGCCCATCGAGTTTGCCGAGGCGACCCCGAAATACAACGCCGCCATGTGCGAAACGCTCGGCATCACGCCGCTGGAAGGCTACACCGCCATTGAAGAATAATTCTGCCCTGCGGAAGCGGAGCGCTTCTCCGCTTCCGCATCGGCACTTGTAAAAGGAGTATCCATATGAGTTTTCTTTCGTCGCTGATGAATGCGCTGCCCGGTGCCGCCGCACAGGGTCTTGCGTGGGGCATCATGGCCATCGGCGTGTACATCACCTACCGGATTCTGGACGTCGCAGACCTGACTGTTGACGGCTCGCTCGCAACCGGCGGCGCCGTCTGCGTCATGCTCATCCGCACGGGGCTCAGTCCGTGGGTGGCGCTCTTGTGCGCGCTGCTGGCAGGTATGCTTGCAGGACTCGTCACCGGCCTTCTTCACACGCGCTGCGGCATTCCCGCCATTCTCTCCGGCATCCTGACGCAGCTCGCGCTCTACTCGGTCAACCTGCGCATCATGGCAAGCAAGGCCAATCAGGCGCTCAGTGTAGACAAATACGACCTGCTTCTGTCGCAGCGCTACGTCCGCTCGCTGTCGCTCAACAATCCACTGCCCCTGCTGCTGCTTTTCACCGTGGCCGTCATCGCCGCACTTTACTGGTTCTTCGGCACGGAAAAGGGCGGCTCCATCCGCGCAACGGGTGACAACCCCAACATGGCGCGCGCGCAGGGCATCAACACCGACTCCAACATCGTGCTCGGACTCATGCTCTCGAACGGTCTTGTCGCGCTGTCCGGTGCGCTTCTGGCGCAGTATCAGGGCTCGAGCGACATCAACATGGGACGCGGCGCGATCGTCATCGGTCTTGCTGCCGTCATCATCAGCGAGGTCCTCTTTGGAAAGCTCTTTGTCAACTTCGGACTCAAACTCTTTGCCGTCTCCATCGGCGCGATCGTCTACTACATCGTGCTGCAGCTCGTTCTCCAGCTTGGACTCAACACGAACGACCTCAAGCTGTTCACCGCCATCATCGTGGCGATCTTCCTCGCCGTGCCCCATCTTCAGGCGCAGGCGAAAAGCTCCTTCTCCCACGCGAAGAAGCTGAGCGAAAAGGAAAGGAGCGGAAAATCATGCTGAGCATCGAGCACATCTCAAAAATCTTCAACCCCGGCACGATCAACCAGAAGCACGCCATCCGTGATCTGAGTCTTGAGCTGAAGGAGGGTGATTTTGTCACCGTCATCGGCGGAAACGGCGCCGGCAAATCAACGCTTCTGAACGCCGTGGCGGGCGTCTGGCCAGTCGATTCCGGCTCCATTCTCATCGGCGGAGCCGACGTCACCGGGATGCCCGAATACAAGCGTGCCCGCTTCATCGGCCGCGTATTTCAGGATCCGATGATGGGCACCGCGCCCAACATGCAGATCGAGGAAAATCTGGCGCTTGCATACCGCCGCGGCCAGCGGCGCGGTCTGTGCTGGGGCATCCGGCCCGCAGAGCGCGCGCGCTACCGCGAGCAGCTTGCAGGGCTCGGTCTTGGACTGGAAAACCGCATGACCGCCAAGGTCGGCCTTCTCTCCGGCGGTCAGCGGCAGGCGCTGACGCTGCTGATGGCGGCGCTGCAGGCGCCGAAGCTGCTGCTGCTCGATGAGCACACCGCCGCGCTTGATCCCGCGACTGCTGCAAAGGTGCTCGATCTCTCCGACCGGATCGTCCGCGAGCATCACCTCACCGCCATGATGATCACGCACAACATGTCCGACGCCATCCGGCACGGAAACCGCCTCATCATGATGGATCGCGGCCGGATTGTGCTGGACATCTCCGGCGAGGAAAAAACGCGCCTCACCAAGGCCGACCTGCTCGCGCGCTTTGCCGAAAAAGCCGGCGTGCAGGAGGAGACGGACGCGGTGCTGCTCTCCTGATCGCAGATAAAATCCCACCAGTTTTCCAACCCGTGATGCTGCAATGCCCGCCGTTTTGGCGGGCATTTTTCTGCCGCTGCGCATCTTTTGCCCGGACGTGCATACGCTGTCCCGAGGGGGGTGAGGCGATGAAAACAGAAGATGGCAGCAGCAGAGCAGCCGGATGGCTCTCGCGGCTCGCGGTGCTGGCGGCGGCGCTTTTGCTGGCGCACGTCTGCCGCGTCTGCCGTCCGGCGGCAAACGTGATCGACTGGGACACGCTGGAGGGCTGCGGCGCACGCGCAAGGGCCGCCTTCAGCCGGCTTGCAGAGGCCTTGCAGAACGGCGAGGGCGCTGTGGAGGCATTTTCCGGCTCCTACCACGTGCTGACCGATGCGGCGGATTGAGGTCACGCCGGGATTTCCGGCTTTTTTGCTGCTGCTGCATATCTGGGGCGGCGATGCCTTCTGGCCGGTGCTCGCGGCGATGGGCGTCCACGAGCTGGCGCACGTTGCGGCATTGCTTTTGCTCGGCGGACGGGTCGAGGGCTTTTGGCTCGGATTTGCGCAGCTTACGCTGCGGACGGGACTTCTTCCCTTGCATGCGGAGCTGCTCGGGACGGCAGCCGGGCCGGCGCTCAATCTGCTCTGCGGCTGTTTTCTCGGGCGCGCAGCGCCCGTTTTTGCGGCGGCAAGCCTGCTGCTCGGCGCATTCAACCTGCTGCCGCTCTGGCCGCTCGACGGCGGGCGGCTTCTGCGTGCGGCGTTCACGGCAGCCTTCGGCCTCCGCGGTGAAGCGGCGGCGGCGGTCATCGGGCGCACGTTCTGCGCCGCACTTTTCCTCACGGCGCTGACGCTCACGCTCCTGCACCGCGCCGGGCCGTGGCCGCTGATCGCAGCGGGCGTGACGTTTCTGCGGCTTCTAGTGATGCAGTGCGAGGAAAAAGCGGTTGCTTTTCCGCGCGCCAAACGCTAAAATAATGGGCAATGAACCAAACAACGTAACAAAGCAGGTAAAACCGATATGACAGACACCCTACACCGCATTCTGACCCGCGTGCAGAAGCCCGCACGCTATGTCGGCGGAGAATACAATGAGATCATCAAGGACAAGGCCGATGTGGACGTCCGGGTCGCATTCTGCTTCCCGGACACCTATGAGATCGGCATGTCCAACATCGGCATGCGCATCTTGTACGGCGTTATGAACGACATGCCGCGCGTCTGGTGCGAGCGCGTGTTTGCCCCGTGGGGCGACATGGAGCTGGCCATGCGCGAAAACGCCATCCTGCTCTACGCGCTGGAAAGCAAAGACCCCGTGCGCTGCTTCGATCTGATCGCGTTCACGCTGGGCTACGAGATGTGCTACTCCAACGTCCTCAACATGCTGGAGCTTGCGGGCGTGCCGCTTCTGGCAAGCGAGCGCTCCGGTCTTGAAAACATCGTGTTCGCAGGCGGCGTGTGCGCCGTGAATCCCGAACCGCTGGCGGATTTTATTGACTTTTTCTCCCTCGGTGAGGGTGAAGAAAGCACGGTGGAGATCGTTGAGTGCTATCGCACGGCAAAAAAGGAGCACTGGAGCAAGGCACGCTTTTTGAAGGCCGTTTCCGCCATTGAGGGCGTTTACGTCCCGTCTTTTTACGAGCACAGCTACAATCCGGACGGGACGATCGCAGCCATCACACCGCTGGAGGGTGCGCCGCAGACCGTGCGCAAGCGCATCGTTCAGAACATGGATACGGCCTACTGGCCGGAAAAGCAGATCGTGCCCTCGACCGAGATCGTCCACGACCGCTCGAATCTTGAGGTCTTCCGCGGCTGCATCCGCGGCTGCCGCTTCTGTCAGGCGGGCTTCTGCTACCGCCCGGTGCGCAGCAAAAGCGCCGATGCGCTCTATGCGCAGGCCGTGCAGTCGCTCGAGGATTCCGGCCACAGTGAGATCACAATGGCAAGCCTCTCGACCTCCGATTATAAATACCTGCCCGAGCTGGCAGACAAGCTGCTGGACTACTGCCAGCCGCGCAAGATCAACGTCTCCCTCCCGTCGCTCCGTGCGGACAATTTCTCGCGCGAGTTGATGCTCAAGGTGCAAAAGGTGCGCAAAAGCGGCCTGACGTTCGCCCCCGAAGCAGGAACGCAGCGTCTGCGCGACGCGATCAATAAAAACGTCACCGAGGAGGAGGTCCTTCAGACCTGCGCCACCGCATTTTCCGGCGGCTGGAACAGTGTGAAGCTCTATTTCATGCTGGGTCTGCCGACAGAAACGGACGAGGACGTGGTCGGCATCGCGGAGCTGGCGCACAAGATCCTGCACGTCTGGCGCGAAACAGCCAGCAACCGAAAGCGCGGCCTGACGATCAATCTGGCGACGGCGTACTTCGTGCCGAAGCCCTTTACGCCGTTTCAGTGGGAGGCGCAGATCACGCCGGAGGAATATCTGCGGCGCGTGCATCTGCTGCAAAGCGAGCTGCGCTCGCGGAGCATCGACTACCGCTATCATGAATCCGACCTCAGCCGCCTCGAGGCCGTTATGGCGCGCGGCGACCGGCGGCTCGGCCCCGTTATCCGCGAGGCGGTGCGCCTCGGCGCAAGGCTCGACGGATGGGACGAATATTTCCGCTATGACATCTGGATGCAGGCATTCCGGACCTGCGGCGTTGACCCGGACTTCTATACGACGCGCGGCTTTGGAAAGGACGAGCTTCTGCCGTGGCAGACGCTCTCGGTCGACGTCAGCCAGGACTTCCTCTGGCACGAGCGCGAGAAGGCCTACGCATCCCAGACCACGCCCGACTGCCGCACAAAATGCGGCGGCTGCGGCGCAAACCGCCTGAGCGAGCGAGGTGTATGCGATGAATAGACTGCTGTTTGAAAAGACCGGCGAGGCCGTCTATATCTCGCATCTTGACCTGATGCGCATTTTCCAGCGCGCCTTCCGCCGCGCCGACATCATGATCTGGCATTCGCAGGGCTTCAGCCCGCGCGCCTATGTCTCCATCGCGATGCCGCTCTCGGTCGGCGCGTCAAGCCGGTGCGAGATCCTCGACTTTGAGGTCGAGGACGGCTCCGTCGATCTGCGGACGCTGCCGCAGAAGCTCAACCGGACGCTCCCGGCGGGCGTGCGCGTTCTGCGGGCCTACGAATCCGACCGGAAGATCAAGCACCTGAAATATCTCCGCGCCGCCGTGCGGCTGGAATATGACGGCGGCGTGCCGGACGGCGCGCAGACCGCCATCGCGGCGCTGTTCTCCGAGGAGCACGTGCTCGTCCACAAGCGCACCAAGCGCGGTGAGACCGATTTGGACATCCGGCCGCTGATCGAGGCTCTGGAGCTGTGCCGCGTATCGGCGCAGGAGCTGGAGCTGCGCTGCACCGTGACGGCGCTTGATCCCGCGCTCAACCCGCAGCTGCTCGTCACCGCCATCGAGACGCATCTGCCGCGGTACGCGCCGGATTTCTCGACGGTTCACCGCGAGGAAGTGCTTGACGCAGACGGAAACGTGTTCCGCTGAGGCGATATTCCCAAATGCCGCATCCGCATGGATGCGGCATTTTTTCGCGCCTGCCGGGCGCCGCGCTTGCTTTCCGGCGGCCGGCATGCTATAATTCTTCGTATAAATGTTGTTTTGTGTGGTATTCCAATTTTTTCTAACAGGCGGTGTGAACGATGCTTGCGATCGAACGAAAAAATGAAATTCTGGGAAAGCTGCGTACCGAGCAGCGCGTGCTTGTCAGTGAGCTTGCCGCCCACTACGGCGTCACGGAGGAGACCATCCGCCGCGACCTCGACAAGCTCGAACGCGAGGGCTACGCAACGAAAACATACGGCGGCGCCATTCTCGGCAACAGCACCAAAACTGACCTCTCCTACACCATCCGCAACAAGACGAATGTTGAGGCGAAGAATCAGATCGCCGAGCTCGTCAGCGCCATCGTGGAGGACGGCGACCATCTGATGCTGGACGACAGCTCCACCTCGCTCTACATTGCAAAGCGCCTCAAGGAAAAGCGTGACCTGACCGTCATTACGAACTCCGTGGAGCTGGTGATGGAGCTTGCCAACGTGGAGGGCTGGACGATCATGCTGACCGGCGGACGGCTCAAGGCGGATTCTCTCGCGCTGATCGGCGGCGAAACGCAGAAAATGCTGAACACCTTCCATGTTGACCGCTCGATTCTCTCCTGCAAGGGCATCGACCCCGACGCCGGGATCACGGACTCGAGCGAGTTTCACGCGCAGACCAAGCAGTCGATGCTGCGCGCCGCAAGACAGCGCATTCTGGTGCTGGACGGCACGAAGTTCGACAAGATCTCCTTCGTGGAGATCGCGCCGCTGCGCGAGATGGACATCGTGGTGACAAATACCCGCCCGCCGCAGCGCTGGCTGGAGGTCTTTGAGAAGGCAGGCGTGCGCGTGCTGTATCCGGGCGCCGTCTGATCCCCAAAAGCAAATGCAAATCAATACGAATAAATACAAAGGATGATGCTGTATGATCCACGGTTTTGTCAGGGCCTGTGCGCTTTCTCCCGCGCTGCGCGTCGCGGACTGCGTCTATAACACGGAGCAGACCGCCGCGGCCATGCGCCGCGCAGCAGCGCAGGATGTCCAGCTCGCCGTGTTCCCGGAGCTTGGGCTGACCGGCTACACCTGCGGCGACCTGTTTTTGCAGCAGGCGCTGCAAAAAGCAGCCGAGCGCGCGCTTGTCTCCCTGCTGGAGGTCAGCGCGGAGCTGGAGCTCCTCACGCTCGTCGGCCTGCCCGTCGGCATCGACGGAAAGCTCTATAACTGTGCCGCCGTCCTGTTCCGCGGGCGGCTGCTCGGTCTTGTGCCAAAGACGTATATCCCGAACTACGGCGAGTTTTATGAACGCCGTCACTTTACACCCGCGCCGGACGGCCTGCGCACCGTCCACTTTGCGGGGCAGGACACCCTGTTCGGTACAAAGCTGCTTTTCCGCTGCAAAAACATGCCGGAATTCGTGCTGGCCGCAGAGATCTGCGAAGATCTCTGGTCTCCCCTGCCGCCGAGCACCGGTCATGCGCTCGCGGGCGCGACCGTGATCGCCAATCTTTCCGCCAGCGACGAGGTCGCCGGAAAGGCGGACTACCGCCGCGCGCTCGTCTCGCAGCAGTCGGCGCGGCTTTTGTGCGCATATCTCTACGCAAGCGCCGGCCATGGCGAATCGACGACGGATATGGTCTTTTCCGCGCACGATCTCATCGGTGAGGACGGCACGCTGATCGCAGAAAGCAAGCCCTTCGGCGCCGGCTGCGCCTGCACGGAGCTGGATCTGGGGCGTGTGAGCTCTGAACGCTGCCGCAATACGAGCTTCACGGTCAGCGGCGACGGCTACACGAGCGTGGAGTTTGATCTGCCGCTGCACCGGCTCGATTTGACGCGCCGCATCTCCCCCACGCCGTTCATCCCCGCAGGCGATGACGCCTGCGGGGAGCGCTGCGAGCTGATCCTGGAGATGCAGGCCGACGGCCTTGCAAAGCGTCTGGAGCACGCACACGCAAAAACCGCCGTCATCGGCATATCCGGCGGTCTTGACAGCTCGCTCGCGCTTCTGGCTGCCGTGCGCGCCATGGAGCGTCTCGGACGTCCGGCGTCCGATATTCTCGCGATCACCATGCCGTGCTTCGGCACCACGCACCGCACGCGCTCAAACGCGGAGCTTCTGTGCGAGGAGCTGAAGGTCACGTTCCGTGAGATCCCCATCGCCAACACCGTCCGCAGCCACTTTGCCGACATCGGTCAGAGCGAGGATGTGCTGGACGTCACATATGAAAACGCGCAGGCCCGCGTCCGGACGCTGGAGCTGATGGACATCGCAAACCGCACGGGCGGTCTTGTGATCGGCACGGGCGACCTCAGCGAGCTTGCACTCGGCTGGGCGACCTACAACGGCGACCATATGAGCATGTACGGCGTGAACGCGGGCATCCCCAAGACGCTCGTGCGCCACATCGTCCGCACTGCCGCCGAGCACGCCGAAAGCCCGCGCCTGCGGAGCGTCCTGCTCGACATTCTTGACACGCCTGTAAGCCCGGAGCTTCTGCCCGCAAACGAGAATGATGAGATCGCGCAGGAGACGGAATCCCTTGTCGGGCCGTATGAGCTGCATGATTTCTACCTCTATTACGCGCTGCGCTTCGGCTTCTCTCCGGCAAAGATCTACCGTCTGGCCCAGCAGGCCATGGAGGGCCGCTACACGAATGCGGTGCTGCTGCACTGGCTGAAAAACTTCTACCGCCGCTTCTTCCAGCAGCAGTTCAAGCGCAGCTGCCTCCCGGACGGGCCGAAGATCGGCACCGTGACGCTTTCCCCGCGCGGCGACTGGCGGATGCCGAGCGACGCCTGCGCCGCCGTCTGGCAGGCCGAGCTGGACGGGCTTTCGTAATCTGCCGCAGACTTCATAAAAATTGCCCCTGCTGCGGAAACTCTTCCGCAGCAGGGGCTTTTCTTGTGTTTTTGTTTCCGGAGCAAAAAGCGCATCAGGCCTTGACCGTGAAGGTCATGCTCGTGAGCAGCTTGCCGTTTACATAGATCTCCAGCGTGTAGTCTCCGGCCGTCTGCGGTGTGCGCGGGAAGGAGGAGACTGCCTTCTTATTTGACCAGAAATCATTCCAGACAACGCTCTGCTCGTCAAAATCGATGAGCTTGCCGTCGGCGTTGCGGACGATCGCGAGCAGCTTGACAGAGCCGTCGTTCTTCGGAATGTCCGAGGTCGCTTCGAGCACATACGCGATCTTTTCACTTGCCGCGAAGGTCTCTCTCGCTGCGCCGAGGTTCTGGATCGTCCAGTCCTCCTGCGTCGGGCAGAGGAACAGGCCCGGATAGACGCTCATCGTATGCTTTTCCGCCGCAGGGCTTTGCAGACCCAGCTCAGAGGGGAAGCCCTCCAGCTTTTCTCCGCTGACAAGCTCCAGCGTTACGGTATACGATGCATTCGGGAGCAGCGCGTCCGCCGGGAAAACATAGGATTCCTTGTCCGTCTCCACGCTGACCGGCTCTGCGCCGTCAATATCCGTGAGCTGATAGGTGATGCGCCACTTGTCCTCCGCGGGATCGACCTTGCACGTCCAATCGAGGCGGGCAGAGCCGGTCTCCTCGTCGAGCGCCCCCTCAAATGAGGTCAGCTCGGTCGTGCGCGGCGTGACCGTCGCGGTGCAGCTTTGCAGCATGTTGGGCGCGGAGATGGTGACCTCATAGTCCTCACCCGAGATGAGATCTTCAAACGTGGCGGTCGGCGCGGTGACGGCCTGTGTTTCGGTATAGCCGTTGGGGCCTTCGATCGTGACTGTCCAGTTCTCGGGGGCGTCGCCCTCGTAGTTCCAGGACAGCATGACGGACGAGCTGGACGCCGCAACAGCAAGGCTGCCGACGATGTCAACGGTCGGGACCGTGGAATATGTCGCGGTCAGCGTGCCGCGCAGGTGCGTTTCCTCCGGCTCCTGAAGCTCAAAGGTATACTCCGCTCCGGATTCCAGATTTGCAATGGTCGTGGAGTGGCCGGAGAATGTCGCGATCTTTTCCGGTACGCCGTCGGCGTAGTAGCGGACAGACCAGATCCCGGGATCGGGGCCGTTCAGCGTCAGATTCAGCTCGACCTGCGTGACCGAGACAGGTGTGGCGCTGAAGCTCAGAATGTTCGTCTCGGAAACCGTCGTCACGCGGAGGGTGTAGTTGCCGGTCAGGTGCTCACCGTTTGCCGGATCGACGCTTACGGTGTATTCCGTGCCGGAATTCAGCTCATTGAAAATGACGTCCTGCCCCTGCACGAAGCCCGCGCGGGAGAGATTTCCGTAGGCGTCGGCGCAGGTGACGTCAAAGGAGCCGCTTTCTTCCTTTGTGTCGATGCGGACGGCGATGGCGTTGGCCTCGCGCGTAACGAGGGTGATGCCGTCAATGTGGATGGTGGCGGGCTTATAGAAGAAATAGTACCAGCAGCCCGCGCCAATGGCGAGCAGGAGTACGGCAGCCACTGCAATGAGCGGCCATTTCTTCTTCGGCTTGCGGCGCTTCTGCTTCCCGGAAGGCTTTTCCTCCTCCGGTGCGGCCTCATCGTCCTCCTTCGGCTCCAGCGAGTTGAGCAGCGACCCCTGCGCGGCGTCCGTGCTCTGGTGGACAGACTCAATGATGGAGCTGAGCATATCGGTGTCGGGCGAGAAGCTTTGCTTGAAGTCCTCCGACATATTCTCCGTGTCGGCGAACTGTACCGGCTCGACCTCCTCCTCTGTTTCCGTCGTGTCGATCGGCTCGTCATCCGCCACAAGCGGCGGCACGATCAGCGTATCGGTCAGCTGGTTGCGCTTCATGTAATCGACAAGCGCCTGCCGGAAGTCCTCCGGCGTTGCGTAGCGCTCCTCTGGCTTGAAGGCGCACGCCTTGAGGATGATCTCCGCCATCTCATAGTCGGCGTACATCGGCGCAGGAAGCGCCTCACCGGTCACGCGGCGCTTGTCCGCCGCACGCGCGGTGGTCTGCTCGTCCTCAAACGGGCCGTGGTTGCCGTTGAAGATGCGGTAGAGGATGAGGCCGGCAGAGTAAATGTCGGTCGTGGGGTCAATGGTGCCGACCAGATCGAACAGCTCCGGCGCGGAGTAGGAGCTGAGCATATTCTCCGGCATCGAGCAGTATTTCAGCTCGTCGATCTTCGCGATCCCGAGGTCACCCAGTACAAAGTGCCCCTGCGCGCTCAGATAAATGTTCGACGGCTTGACGTCCCGGTGGACAAGGCCCGCCGCGCGCAGATCGACCAGCGCGCTGCAAAGGTCCATCCCCAGATTGACCGCCGTGAGCTGCGTCATGGCGTTTTCGCCAAGATAATCGGACAGCGTCTTGCGGAATTCGGCCAGCAGATACACGTCGTATCCGACGACCTCCTCCTTCGGCTCGATCTGATAGCTGCGATAGCAGTCGAGGTTGGGGCTGCTCGAAAGTGCCTCGAGCGTTTCCAGCTCCTTCTGATAATCCGCGACGACCTGCTCATAATATTTCTGCGCCTCCTCGGGCGAGGCGGCCGCGCCGGTATAGATCAGCGCATCGACCTGAGTCTGGGACTCCGGCACGGAAATATGCTTGAGAATGTAAGTCTGGCCGCTCTTTGTGCTCCGCATGATATACACGGACGTACCGCCGCGGGTACTCAGGCACTGCACGATCTCCATGTTGGAAAGCAGCGGTGAAACGAGTTTGAGTTGGGCCAAATACTTCGCCTCCTTACATGCCTGCGCGGCGCTCCGCACAGGGGTTGACGGACGGATGCGGATATGGGCACACGTCCTGAGTTTATGATGCTTCTTATTTTAGGACATTTTTATGAAAATTGCAATACGATATATTGCGACATCCACTTGGAATATGGAGAATTCTGTGGTATAGTTAAAAAAGTGTTGTTCAGTGAACCATATTCAGCGGGTGTTTTTCAGATGATTCCCGCCCATACGTAAAATTGGAGGTTTTTTGATGGATCTGAGGATCTGTGAATATTGCGGAATGGAGTATTCCGCGCAGGAGTCGATCTGCCCGATCTGCGGCCGTCCGGCCTCGCCGTCGGCGACGGTGATCCCCGGTACAGAGGCCAAGGCAGAAAAAAAGCAGCCCGGCGCACGTCTGGCAAAGGGCGGCAAGTTCGCCGCAAAAAAAGGCGCGCAGCGTTCTATGCGGCAGCCGCGTACAGAATCGGCGCAATCGGCGCAGCCTGCGGGCGACAACCCCTATGGCATTCCGAAGTGGATGATGGGGCTGATCTGCGCGCTGCTGGCTCTGGCGGTGATCGCCGGCGCGCTGTTCGCGCTGTACAGCATCGGCTATTTTACCGATTTTGTATCTCTGACGCATGAGGCGCAGCCCGCGCCCACCGTGCAGCAGCCCGCCGAAACGCAGACGCAGGGCGCGACCGAGCAGCAGTATATCAACGAAGAAGATTATACGCCGGACGAGACCGAGGACATTCCGCAGGATCTCAGTGTTCCCTGCACCGGCATCCGGCTCGACTCAACGAGCGTGACCTTTCAGGAGACCGAGCAGTTTTTTAACGTCGCTGTGACCGTTGAGCCCGCCGGATGCACCGAAACCGTCGTCTATACGTCCGGCGACGAGCTGGTCGCCACCGTCAACCAGCAGGGCAAGATCATGGCCGTCGGCGGCGGCACGACCGAGATCACCGCGACCTGCGGCGCATACAGCGCCGTCTGTCTTGTGACGTGCGACTTTGCCGCGGCAAACAGCGATCCGGCCGCCGAGAGCACCGCGCCCGGTCTCAGCAGCGAGGACATGACCTTCACCTATCCGAACCAGCAGGCAACGCTTCTGGTCACGAACGTTCCCAACGAGGCGGAGCTCCTGTTCTCCAGTGCGGACACCTCCGTTGCCACCGTTTCCTCCAGCGGCGTCATCACCGCCGTCGGAAGCGGCACCACGACCGTCACCGTGCAGGTGCTCGGTCAGAGTCTCGAGTGCATCGTCCGCTGCAATCTCAGCGGCACGGCCGAAAATAATGACGGCACGGGCTGCACGCTCAGCAACTTCGACGTCACCATGTCCATTAAGGGCGAATACTTCCGGCTGACGCTCAAGAAGCCCGACGGGAGCAAGGTCACCGGTCTTGTCTGGACCTCCGGCGACGAGAGCATCTGCACCGTGGACGAAAACGGCGTTGTGACCGCCGTTTCTAAGGGCACGACCACTGTAAGCACCGAATACGAGGGCGTTACCTACGAGTGCATCGTGCGCTGCAACATCAAAAACTGAACAGCAGACAAACACGCGGCAGACCCCATTCGGAGTCTGCCGCGGCTTTTATTTGCGCTGCACCGCTTCCCCTGCTCACGCCTCCGGCAGACGAACGGCAAAACGGCAGCCCGCCTCCGGCAGGTTTTCCACCGTGACGCTTCCGCCGCTGATCTCCACGATCTGGCGCACCAGCGCAAGGCCGAGGCCGTTCCCCTCCACCTCGCGTGAGGTTTCGCTCTGATAGAATTTTGCAAAAATACGCTCCTGCTCGCCCTCCGGGATGCCGGGGCCGCTGTCCTCGATCGTGAAAAGCAGCTCGTCATTCTCGCGCTGAAGGCGCATCCGGATCAGGCTCCCGGCAGGCGTGAACTTCACCGCATTGTCAATGAGGTTCGTCCAGACATGCAGCAGCAGATTCTCATACCCGCTGTACTCGGTCTTGTCCAGCTCCACATCGAATTCCAGCTCTTTTTCCGTCCATTTCCGCTCCAGCGCCAAAATGGCCTGCCGCACCTGCTCATCAAGCCGGAAGCGTGTCTTTTGCGGCCGGATGGACTGATTGTTCAGCTTGGACAGCAGCAGAATGTTCCCCGTCAGCGCGGACAGGCGGCGGGTATTGAACAGGATCTTCTCAATATAGACCTCCTGCTCCGCCTGAGACTGCTGGTGATCCTGCAAAAGCGCGGCATAGCCCTCGATGGCGTTGATCGGCGTTTTGAACTCATGTGAGACGCTGGAAATGAAATCGGTCTGGAGCGTCTCCGTCGTGCCAAGCTCACGCACCATGCGGTTGAAGCTGTCGTAGATCTCGCGCACCTCGCGCAGCCTGCTCGTACACACCGCTGTCACATGGAAATTTCCGCCCGCGACCTCCAGCATCGCCTCGCGCAGCTTCATGATGGGGTCGATGAACGCGCGTGTCAGGAAATTGGTCATGGCGGTGCCGATGATGACGCTGAGCACGATCGCCCACACGAAGATCGGCACATCCGGCGTCACGCCGAGCCAGCGCTGGATCACCCACGCGATGGCCTCCGCCAGGATCTCCACAACGACCAGCTCTGTCAGGCAGATGATGAAAAACCGCAGCCGCAGCGTCGACCGCGCCGTTCGCTTTTTCTTCACTGCTTCACCACCTTGTATCCAACACCCCGCATGGTCACGATCCGGAAATCCGTGTTTCCCCGGAAGCGCTCGCGCAGACGCCCGATGTGGACATCGACCGTGTGCGTATCCGTGTCGGAATCGTAGCCCCAGATCTCATCCATGAGCTGCTGGCGCGTAAAAATGCGGCCCGGAAACGAGACCATCTTGTACAGCAGCATGAACTCCTTCTGCGGCAGCGTCATGCTCTCGCCGCCGGAGCGCACCGTCAGCGAGTCGCATTCCAAAACCGTATTGCCGATCACCTGCCGGTGCTCGCTCGTCATCTGCGCGCGCCGCAGCAGCGCGCTCACGCGCAGCACCATCTCATTGACGTTCACAGGCTTTACCATGTAGTCATCTGTCCCCGAAAGAAAGCCGAGCCGCATGTCATCAAAGGCGTCCTTCGCCGTGATCATCATTACGGGCGTGTTCTGCCCTGCCTCGCGGATGGCGCGCACCAGCTCATAGCCGTCCACCTTCGGCATCATGATGTCGGAAATGATCAGATCGTAATATCCCGCGTCGATGGCCTCGAGCGCCTCGGCGCCGTTGGAAACGCCGGTCACGGTGTAGCCGTTTTTGACCAGCACATGCTGAAATAGCTGCCGCAGCTCGCGGTCATCCTCCGCGATCAGTATTTTAAACATATCGTCCTCCCGCGTATGCCCCTGCGTCTGCCCGCACGGCATCGCTCTTTTTCGCGTTTATCTTACCATGTCCATGCAGGCAAGTAAAGCGTTTTGAACGAAGCAGCGGCCCGGCCGGAGCATCCTCCAGCCGGGCCGCCATGATGTTACAAATTGCTTTCTTTCCGGTTTGCCTGCCGGCGCAGGTCGTTTCCGATGCTCGTGATGCTCAGAAGCGTTGCAACGAGGAACAGACCCGGGATCAGGATGATCCACCACGCATCGGTCATCAGCGCCTTTTCAGACAGCGACAGCATACTGCCCCACGAAATGACCTCCAGCGGCAGACCGATGCCCATGAAGCTGAGCGTTGACTCGGCCACAATGGCGCTGCGCACGTTCATGACCACCATGAACATGATCGAGGAGAAGAAGTTCGGCGTCAGATGGCGCGTCAAGATGTGGAAAAACCCGCCGCCCATGCAGCGCGCCGCCACCACATACTCGCTGCCGCGGAGCTGGCGCACCTCCGAGCGCACCACCTTCGCAATGCTCGTCCAGCTTGTCACGCCGATGACGAGCGACAGACTCAGCACGTTCGGCTTGCCGAGGATCGCCTGCAAAAACACGACCACCAGCAGATTCGGCACGCTCATCAAGATCTCCGTCAGGCGCATCATCAGATCGTCGAGCCACGCGGGCGCGCAGCCGCTCGCCGCGCCGAACACGACGGCGATGACCGTGGAGATCGCAGTCGCGATCAGGCCGATGAACAGCGAAATGCGTCCGCCATACCAGATCATCGAGAAAATGTCACGCCCCATCGTGTCCGTGCCGAACAGGAATTCCCGTCCCGGCGCGGCAATACAGCGCTGCAGATCCATGTAGGTCGGGTCTTTCGTCATGACGGCCTCGCAGAACAGGCAGCCTGCGGCGAGCACGATCAAAAACGCCGACGCCAGAAGCGGCCTTCCCTGATACCATTTTTTCTTTTTCGCCGGGGCAGGCGCTTCTGCCGGACGGATGCCGACCAATTCAAACTGTTTTGTCATAGGCCCGTCACCTCCGAGGTCTCGATCGCCTGCTCCGCCCGGAAGCGCGGGTCGATCTGTTCGTTGATGATCTGCGCAAGGATGCTGCACACGATCACAAGAACGCCGGACATTAGGCTCAGCAGCATCAGAAGGTTGTAGTCCTGATACCGCGCGCTCTCATATGCCAGCGTGCCAAGGCCGGGATAGGAAAAGACCATCTCGACAACATACGTTCCGCCCAGCACATGCGGCACAGAGATGGCCATGATGCTGAGATAGGTCGGGAAGGCGTTTCGCAGGCAGTGGCGGAACATCACGGCGCGCCGTGTCTGCCCCTCCGACTTTGCAAGCAGCACATAGTCCGCCCGAACCTCCTCCAGGATGCGGTTGCGCACCATGTATGCGTAGTACCACAGATGCCCCAGCACGACCACGATGATCGGCATGATCAGATGCAGGGCGCGGTCTGCAAGATCGTGCTGCTTTCCGACGGAGTACGCGCCGGAACTCGGCAGCCACTGAAGCTCGATCGCAAAGAGCAGGATCAGCACCAGCGACATCCAGAATTCCGGAATGCAGCTCGTCACCGTTCCGACCTTGCAGATGATGCGGTCAAGCGGGCGATCCTCGTGCCACGCGCACAGGATGCCGAGCAGCAGTGACAGCGCAAAAATCAGCACAAATCCGATGCCGCCCAGCAGCAGCGTGTTTCCGACACGTCCGGATATGACATCCGACACCGCCATCTTGTACTTATAGGAGATGCCGAAATCGCCGCGCAGGGCGTTCTGCGCCCAGCGGAGATACTGCACATAAACCGGCGCGTCCAGCCCGAGCTTGCTCTCCGCCCAAGCCCGCTCCTCCGGGCTCATTTTCTCCACACGGTCGCCGTAATAGGAGACGAGCGGGTCGCCCGGCGCCAGCCGGGAAACGTAGAACACCGCCACGGACAGAACCAGCACGCTCAGCAGCAGCACCAGCAGCTTCTTTCCGTAATAAAGGAACTTGTTCTGTTTTTTCACAGGCAGGCCTCTCCTTCCTGCAAAACAAAATGGCCCGGCGCAGCCTCGACCAGACTGCCCGCAAGCGGGAAGCCCTCCTCGGGAAACTGCGGCGCTTTTCTTGCGCGCTCCACACGCGGATCGGGCACCGGCATGGCCGCAAGCAGCGCGCGGGTGTAGGGGTGAAGCGGTGAAGCGAACAGCGCTTCGACCGGCGCGACCTCCACCAGCTTTCCGTGGTACATGACGCCCACGCGGTCGCAGAGAAATTCGACCATGGCAAGGTCATGGGCAATGAACAGGAACGTAAAGCGTGCTCCTGCTGCAAATGGCGGAACAGA
>ERZ1034992.585-NODE-585-length-19437-cov-4.525126_pt1 | contig 19437 bp, 19 predicted proteins | sample MGYA00520695_ERZ1034992 | MGnify/ENA primary metagenome ERZ1034992 (study PRJEB33766, sample SAMN09781778) | gut metagenome | biome: gut microbiome | host: Homo sapiens | place: Madagascar | study: EMG produced TPA metagenomics assembly of the PRJNA485056 data set...
TGTTTTGATATTCGGAAGACGATGTTAAACTTGAAAGCCCTTTGTAAACTTCTTGCCCTCTGACCTTCTTGTACTCTGTAAACTGCTCCGGAGTCATACGAATATCTCTACCGTCATATCTTACAGTGTAGCGTGAGCTGTAATCAGTAGGGATAACGTCTTTCCCCTCGCTTCCAAGTTCCTGACGAAGATTTTCGAGTTCTAACGCGGTTCTGTCCGTCTCTTTCTTTTGCACATACGCCGGAGACAAGAAATTTTCAAGTCCTGCCTTTAGATAGTCTGTTGGAGACTGTTTGCTATCCGTTCTTCCGAACATATCGACAAAACTTTGATTTGTGTTTGTTAAACCCGGGATTTTGTTTTCAAGCTTATCAATATACTTTTCTGTGTCTCTTTGCAGTTTGTTTTCTGCTGTCGAAAGCGCGATTTTTCTTTCCGGTACAAGCGTTCTTGCAGTTTGACCTACAAGCGTAGGTATAAACTGACTTACAAGGTTTTGTGCAGCATTTCCCATGAATTTTACAATATCTTTGCTGTCTCCGTTCGCGAAGTCAAACAGATTTTGCACACCGGAAAGCATAGACATCTCCAAAACAGGTTGGTAAATCTGCGAAAGACTTTCAATTCCGTCCCATAGATTTCCGCCCTCTTTTAAGATGGAGTTTCCGAGTTCTACTCCGACAAAGAACGGCATACAGATTGGAGCCGCCCAGTCCATTGCGATAGAATAATCACCAATATTCAGGGCGTAATCCTGCTTTCCTAAAAGCTGTTTCCATTTATATTCGCTGTTGTATTCGCCAAGAGAACCATTTGCAAGCCCCTTGTTTCCCATGTACATGCCAAGTATCATAACCCCTGTACCAGTAAGACCCTCTGCAATGTTTGTAATTGCCTTTTGCACTTTTATTGCGTCTGTAGCCTTTACAATATCGTACATTCCTTTTGTAAGACCCCATGTAAGTCCAAGCAGAGAATGAGAAATGCCTCGTCTCAAAATGTTTATCGGTGTCTTTGTGAATGGTAAAGCGGAATCCATGACAACCTTTCCGGCTGTTTTTGCTACTTTCATCGTTGCATCATCGGTTGCCTTTACATTTAGGTTTTTTCTGAACCTCGCAAGCGCATCTGCAAGTTTGCTGGGGTCTCGATAAGTTGAACGAAGAGCCTCATTGTAAGCATGTTCCGATGCCTGCTGAATGAATTCTTCTGTTAAGTCACCGACCTTTTTACCATTTGCCTTGCAATACTGTGCAAAAGCACTGTCGAAGTTTATCTTCATAAACATTTGGTCTTCTGCTTCCAGTGCTGCGCTGTTCAGTTTTTTTGCTCCCTCTAAAAACCGATTGTTAAAAACTTTTGCTTCTAATGGTCGAAGTTCTTCATTATACTTTCCATTCCCACTATCAAGCGTCTTTCTCAATTTGTCGAATTGATCTCCGGCAAACTTTTTCAATGCTCTGTCATCAGAAGAATTGGTTAAGATTGCAGCTGTTTTTTTTGCTCCAACTTTTTCAAGTTTTCGGCTGAATGCCTTTTGCAATCCACTCTGAACGATATTATCCATTCTGACTACAGGAACATATAAAGCGTTGCCGACAATGTTTCTGATGTGTGTCCTTGGATTTCCGAGCATGGCAAGGTATCTCCAAGCTGTGAGTTTTTCGGAGAATGTCGCAGGCACTTGATTCCAAAGTTCAATGTTTATCTGCTTTCTAAGTTCCGGCAGTTCTTCTTCCGATGCGTTACGAAGCCTATTGAGCATTTCATCGCTAATATTTACATTTACACCTGTGTTTTTCTTGATCTTATCGACGGAACGAATAACATTCTTGACTCTGCCTTCCGGAGACAGTGAATTAAAAAGCCGCATGGCCTGCAAGGTTCTTCCGGCTTCACTCTCCATTTGGCATACGTCAGACAAAACAGTTTGTGCAGCTTCATAATTGCCTTTATTGATGTGTTCTCTCGCAAGCTGATAACCCATCGCAATATCATCGCTTCGGACTTCTTTCCCTTCTTTTAAGATATTCTCAAAAGATTTTGTTTCAAAATCAAGCCCATTTGTTTTGATTTTGTCAGCTGCAAGGTCAAGTTTCTCCTTATTTGTTGTCTTTCTCGTCCAGTAAGAGCCTTCCTCGATGTTCGCCTTGATTACTTCTCTTGTCTTCTTGTCAACGATAGGCGAATTGTATACGGTGTTTGCCCCTTGTGTGACTTTTCCCATGTCCGTCCTAAGCGGAACCTTCCCACCTTCGTATGTGCCATATTTCTTTTTTGCGTCCTTAAACGCTTGATTCGGTCTAGCTACATCTGCGCCAAGGTCTTTTAAGTTCGGATTACCCATGACAGCTTTTTCAGCCGGCATACCGACCTCTCCTTGTACGATTTTCCTGTTTGGCTTTCTAAGAGGATTCTTTTCTCTTAATCTGTTCAGTTCATACAAATATTCGTCCGCAAACTCCTGTTGACCTCGTGAAGCAAGCAAATCTTCTTTCAGAATTTTGTCTGCAATCTCATCAGCGTGCTTATTGACCTGTGCGTTGCTTCCGTATTCCTTTAGTGCTTTTCTGTACCAAGAATCATTATTTGACACAACGCTCCTGTAACCTCTGCCGGTGTTGTCATCAAAAATCGGAATGATATTTGAGGTTGACCCTTTTCCTTTGTAGTTTTTGATATAATCGGCAAGCTTCGCATGGTTTTCTTTATATTGTGCTTGGATTTCAGACTCTAACTCTTTGTTAAAGCTTGCCTTGTCTGCCGCGTTCTTTACGGTTATTTTTCTCCCCTTTGGAAGTTCCATTTTTGGCTCGATTTTGACGTTTTCAGCCTGTTTTGCGGCGGTTTTAGGTAATTCTACCTTTGGTGTAACTTCGTCCTTTACAGCCTGTTTTACGGCTTTTGGGAGTTCTTTCTTGACCGCTTTTTTTGAGCCTTTTAAGGCTTTTACCACCGGAATTGCTTCCATGACACCGCCAGTAACCGCATTGATGCCGGCATTGATCGCCATATCTTTGGCAAGGTCTTTTCCGGTCTTGCCCTCGCCCCTTGCCAAGCCTAAATCCATCGCAGTACCAACAGTGGCATCTGCGATTGCATTCTTGGTAGCACTCTTTAAGACCTGTTTTGTCGCTTCCTCGCCGATTTTCTTTCCGACCTTGCTCGCAACGGCTTTTTCGGTTGCTTTTTTGCCTGCTTTTGTAGCCAAAACTTTTCCGGCAGCCTTTGTCGTCGCTTTTCCTGCCGCCCCATAGCCTACTGCATAGCCTGCCATTTCACCTGCGATATTGCCCGCTTTTCTCGCCTTTTCAGCGTTCTTTGTAGGTGCTTTGATGGTCTTGCTTCCTTTTTCCATCTTATCGCTAAGTTTCTTGCCTTTTGCAATGCTATACGCCATGCCCGGGAGGGAATTGTTCACAACTCCCTCTCCAAAGCCTGTATAAAACTGCCCTATTTTGTCATTGGAAAATCCGCCTTTCCTCTGATATTCGGCTTTCTTTTCCCTGTTAATTTGGTCTTGTACCTTTTGGCGTTCTGCGGTCGGTAAAAAGTCAGATTTGATGTCTCTGATAAGCCAGTCAGCCTGCTGTTTAATCTTATCCTTTAAGGATTTCTTTTTCGGAGACGTTGAAGCCGTCTCTGATGTTGAAGCTGCCTTTCTCTGTGCATCTTTTCTTGCCCTATTCATATCAGATTGTGTCGGAAGCTTTGACGTTCTTCTCTCTGCTCTTACTCTGTCTAAGTCGGCTTGCGTAGGAAGCTTTGACGTTCTTCTTGCCATATTACATTCCCCTTAAACTCTTGTACTTTTTCACTGAAACATATTTGTTCTTAGTATCCCCTTTGCTTCCACTGGTTCCCCAAACGGACGAATAATCTGAACCGTCTTTGCTTTGACTCTTTGAATTCTTCTTTGTACTCTTTTTTGTAGTCGAATTCTTTTTCTTGTTCTCAACAACCTTGTATCCTTGTGCCTTTGCCGCAGCAGCAGTCGCTTTAGAATTGGTGTAATGCAGTTTGCCATTAGTGTCTGTATAAACATAGGTCGGATTCTTGCTTTGAATGTTTGCAGATACTTTGCTGTTCCAGTCGTTGATTTTTCTCTGTTGCTGTTGCTGTAAGTATGCCTCTAATGCTGACGCTTGGCTCTCTGCAAGCTGTTTTTTCTGATTCGCCAAGTCCTCCGCTTGCATTTGACCGTATTGGTTATTGATTGCAGCTTGACTTTGCTGTAATTGTGCCATGAGCGAGGACAAATCGCCTTGATACTCATTTCCGAGTTTTGCAAGGGATTCTTGCAGTGCTGAATTGTTACTCGCCAAGCCCGAAGAATATGCGTTCAGAATGCTGTTTAAGGCTGTCTCGCTTGCACCGCCTGTGATTCCGCTAGACGATAACTGCTCCGCAAGTTTGTTTTTGTTCTGCTTGTAAACAATGTACTGCTGTCTTGCGGCATCTTCGGCAGCTTGATTCGCTTGATTTACGCCTTGATTGTATACGTTTCCAAGCTGTCCTGCATTGGTGTTATAAAGGTCTTGCGCTCCACCTAAAGCCATGTTCCATTGGTTTTGGATATTCGGGTCGGCAGTGAGTTTATCAGAGCCGATTGGGTTCATTCCTCCGCTTGTCAGTGCGTTATAATACGCAGTGCCATAAGTCGTAGGATTGTTCGAGACGGATTTAATCACATTTTGCATAAATCCTACTCCGCCTTTTGCTCCGCTCGATTTTGTTCCACTCGAACCGCTTGTTGTGCCATAAAGTTTATCGGTGGTTTCTTTACCGAAAGAATTTCCGTATGAGTTCGAACCGCCTGTTGCGGACTTATAAGCGGACAGTGCAGACGATGTCCCACTCCCCCATACTCCGTCCACGTTTCCTTTGTAATATCCTTTGTCTTTTAACCCCTGTTGCATTTTCTTTACTTCAGATGTTGACGTGGAGCCTTTTCTATAAATTGTAGCCACGATTATCCCCTTTCCTTATTCCGTTACTTCCGTCCAACCGTATACTCCCGGTTCCCATACGTTGTTATCAACCGTAGATATCCAAGTCTTTCCGCTGTGCTTCACTTTGTCGTTTTTCATGTACGGGTTTGTGCTTTCCGGTTGTACCCAGTCCGGTATTTCTGTCGGTGATGGGTTTAACACTTTTGCCCATAGAGATGGTGCGTCTTTTGGCGTCCATGTGCTTTGGGCGGTGTGCGCTTGCAGGCACTTGTACAATGTGTCTTGATAGCGCACTCTGTCTCCTTTTTTATAGGCTTCCGATTCATTCCATGATGGGTACAGCTCCTGCACTTTCGCCGCGGTTTCGTCGTCGAACGTGACTGCAATCAGCGCCGTCTTTCCATTCACGAATGCGTGCAACGTTTCGTCCATTCTCTGAACAAGGTCGTTGATTTGCTCTTGCATTACCTTGATTGCTTTTACTGTTTCTGCGTCCATGTTTTTTCCTTTCCCAAGCGGATACCCGCCCGATTTTATGATTTTAGATACAGCCGAACGGAGCCAACCCAATAGCAGGGCTCGCATAGTTATAGCCCGCGCTTCCGCTGCTGTCGACACTACAGAAATAATTCGAGCCGCCCGAATAAGGAGAACACTCCCACCAAAGGTAGGCTGAACCATTATCGCCTAGCTTTTTGATTCTGTTCGTTGATGTCTTATACCAGTCCCACTGCGCGTAGAGCGCGGCTTCATCGGTTTGTGAATAGGTTGCGCTTCCGAAGATTGCTTTTTCAGGTGCAAGTCCAAAATAGTCGGTGGTTTCAAGAAGCCCGCTTGTGAAGCCGCCGCCTTTTCCTTGTTTCCATTTGAACTGCTTGAATATCCCCCTAAGCGATGCCGGGATTACCTGCCTGAACGAATTATTGCACCATGTTCTTCTTGCACACCCAGACCATCCGTTTGCATTAGTGTCGTTAGAATTCATGTAGCCTGCTTCTTTTAGGCTGTTTTTTAGTCCTACAATGAAATCCGGCTTTGTTTTGCCTCCGGAAGTAGTTGTTGCCAAAGTAAAGCCTGTGCAAGTTGAGTCTATCAGTACAAGCGTTGCGCTCTGCGCAGCGTGCGTCTCTCCAACGCCGGTTGCCTCCATTGCGGAGAGCTGAACAGTTCTTTCTTGCCCTACCGCCCAGTAGTCTTTGAGACTAATCTGCCCTGCGTCTGCGGCAGCTACCATGTCGGCAATCTCCGCATCAGTTCCGGTTGCCCAAGTGACGATTTTGATTTGCACCGTTACTGTTGTGCTTGCAGTCTTTGTGGCGCCGTTTTCACTGTAGCTTACCGTCACTGTGATGGTTCCGGTTGTGCTTAGCGTGCTTCCGTTTGCCGGGCTTGTCGTGTAGCTTGTCACTACGACGGAATTTCCGGAATTGAAGGTCGCTTTTACGACCATACCGGAAAGGTTTAATGTCTCGCCTTTAGTGTAGTTCCTTTTGGTCGGCTGTGTGGTAATTGCGATAGAGGACAGTACTCTCGTGACGGTGATCGCTTGGCTTGTCTGATATGTGATATTTGCCTTGTCCCATACCCACGTTACATCGATTTTTGTCGTGTTCTCATACACTGTCGTTCCTGCTGCCGGAGAAAACGTACACTGGCTTGTTATATCTTGTGAGGAACCGTCAGAAAAGTTTACCTTTACGACCATGCCGGAGAGATTTATCTTTTCGCCTGCTTTGTATGATGTTTTACTCGGTGCGGTTGTTACTTCAATTCCTGTTGGGATTTTCCCCATTCCGCCGCCGCGTCTTACAATAAAACAGTCTCCCATTATCTCACCACCTTTATATTCAAACTGATACTTGTTCCTGTTGCTTCTTTTGCGTAGAATGTAATCTGATTCGCGCCTGCTGTAGCCTTGAAAACTTTACCCCACGCTTCTTCCTGTGCTTCGAAGTCTGCCGTTGTGGTTATAAGGTCAATAATTGGTGTGTCAGTCGCAAGGATTTCCTGTACGGTGACCACTTGTTTAACGTATCCTGTCGCCGTAGTCCACGATGTACCAAGAGTGGCAGTTTTGTTTAGGGTTACGGCTTTTTTGGCAAGTTCTGTGTTTGTGTTCGCCGGAAGGTTTGCCACCTTGTTTTTGTCGGTTGTGGTGTAGTCGTTGGTAGATAATTGTTTACCAGATACTTTATCAACCTTTGTCGCTAGTCCTTCTGTTAATTCAGTTTTTGTCGCAAAATCACCGCCTGCCGCCGCTTTTGCCTGCTCCATGTAATACTTGGCATTGTCGGCATCTTCTCCGGCTCTTGTGCCGGTTCCGCCTTTTGCGTAGGACTGCGAAAGAATTGCAGAAGTGTCCGCCGCATTCGCTCTCTGATTCGCCATCGTTGCGGCGTTTCCTGCGCTTGCTTCGCTTTCCGAAGCCGATGCTTTAGATGCCGCCGCAGATTCAGAATAGCCCTTTGCAGACTGATTAAATGTGCTTGCGTTGTTTGCGCTTGTTTCTGCCGCAGATGCGCTTCCTGCCGCCGAATTTGCGCTTCCTGCCGCCGCTGTAACATATCCCTCTAAGGTCGATACTGCCGCAAGCGACAAATGGTCTAATGTGATAGAGTTCGGTTTCACACTGATGATTACAGAATATTTCGGGTCTTCCGTAACGGCAATCGTATCGGAGCTATTAAAGGTGTATACGTTCAGTAATGATGTGACATCGGTTTGCGTATAGGTTCCGTCTTGATTCGTTATCCGAAGATATGTTTTTCCGTCAATCTCCATCAACTCGAAACTTGCAGGAATTTTTTCAAGGTCTGTGTCAATCTCTGTGACAACTCCGCCCTTTGTTGTGATTTTGAATTTTCCGTCTCCCTTTGTATAGGAAATGGTTTTTATAAGGTCGGTCGTTTCTTCTGAAATTTTAGTGTTTGTTTCTTCTTTGGTGTATCGTGAGGAAATATCAGTCGAAATACTGTCAAGCCCTAAAGCAATCAATAAATCGACAAGCTCGTTGTGCTTATCCATATTCAGCTGTGGAAACTTGTCAAAAGCATCTTTATTTTGCTCGACGGTTCCGTTTAATCTTCGCCCTTGATTTGACTTGACATAAGCTGCATTTCTCTCACTGGTTAGTGTTTTTACGTCAGATAGTGCCATACTCTACCCCCTATTCTTTGAAAAATTACCTACTGTGTAAGTCTTTGTTATCTTCAAAAGTCCGAACGGTTCATAAATTGTGTTGTTTTCAACGACAATTTGCAGTCGTTTGTACTTCTTTACTTTCTTATTGAAAAAATCGTCTTGCGCGGTTTCATTGCTGCTGAATGTGAACCTATCAAAATCGACTGGATCCCAAGAGAAAATATCGGCAAAGAATATTCCAAGAGGATATTCCCTTTCTCCGTCTGCTATCAACGTCACTTCCGCTGATGTTCTATCATACGGAAGCAAGGTTAAAAGCGAACCTTTTTTATTCAGCGTCTTAAAATACTGCGGTGCCCCGTCATCGTCAAGCGGTGTGGACCATCTGCATGGTATCGCAACGCCGCCAGTAAGTATTTTGTCGCCAATCTCTGTTACATAAACCGTTCCATCATCACAATATGCGGTTTTATCTGTAATGTCAGTATTGAATTTGCACAAAACGCCCTCTGCCGTTCCAAACCACAACTCGTTTTCGTACTCAAAGAAACACGTTGCCGGAATGTTCTCCCAATAGTAGCACTCATACGAATAGTTTGTTGTATTGTTCACGTCGTTAGACTTCTGCCTACCGTCAAGAACATAACAATGACCGTTCACTGCAAGAAGATAATACCGTTTCCACACAACGCTACAAGCATTCTCCAGGTTAGGTTCGTTAATCAGTCTCTTGTCAATGTAGTATGAGCGGTTTCTAAGTACGTTATCTGTCGTTGCAAAAACATTTGTGATTGCGAATACTCCGTTTCGTGTCAAAAACAGAGGGTCGTCGCCTAGCGTGGCGAATGTCTTTGTCGCAATTCCGCCCGCTCCGCCCATTGTAGGCTTGACTGCAAAATACGTCTCTCCTGCAAGCGTTTGACCGTAGGAAAGATAAACCGTTGTTTCTGTGTTGGTATCTCCCTTTATGACCGCCAAATAAGAAGAATATGCGTGTAAACCGACAATATCATTGCCATCTTGACCGGCTACAAAATAATTGTTGTCAGGCCAGTATGTAGGATCGTTGATTCCTGTGTAGTAAACACGATTCTTTTTCACTCCACCTACCGCAAAGATTCTGTCTGTTGTGGAATATCCGTACGCCTTTGTGATAGAGGTTTTCAGAAGGTCAACTCTTGATTCTTTGTATTGCCCTTTATAAATTATCGTCTCAACTCCGCCGATGGTCTCTTTGTGGTCTTCGGTAGCGTCAAAATTCTCGAATGTGATTTTTACATTGTCCTGTCCGGTCACAACAGGCTTATGTGCAGCCTTGAACGTGATTTTAGGGGCGCATACGACGAAATCAACCGTATTGCCTAAAATATCTCTGCCCTTTAATGTCTTGGTTTCTCCTATGGTGTAATCGGTATCCTTTGTTTTGGTTTCAAACTCTCCGTCAGAGTTCATAACTTCGACTTTGATGGAACCGGCTACAATGTATTTATAGAAGTCACTCTCTGTTAGTTTTTGCGGCACAAGAGAATACTCCTTGTCTGTGTCGTTTCCCAAAAATGAGAATGTCCTTTTGGTAGTTAAAAGGTTTACTCCCTCTAAGGATACTCCGCCGGTGCCGTCGGGGTTTCTCGAAATAGATACTTCCGGAATCTTCGCTGTTCCTGCTGTCAATACATCCTCAGCCGCTAGGTCCTTAAACTTATACAGCTTTCCATTACAGAACGAATAAACCGCATCATCAAACAAAAACAAGTCAGCGCATTCCAATCTTTCATAAGAAACAAGCGTTACAATGGTATCAACGCCGTTTTTTTCGTAAACTGCGTATATTCCCTTTGCAGCTATTACATACTTGACTGCTCCAACGCTCTCTTTGTGCAGGAGAATCTTTTCAATCTTCCCCGCGTTCGGAATTGTGGTGACTTTTCTCCAACCTCGTCTTTTTATAGGGTTTCCCCCATTGTCGGAAATTAAATTGAGCATGTCGGGGCTTCTTCGGATTTTTACCTCTGTTCTGTCTCTCGAAAAGTCTGCTCCACGCAATCCCTCGTAGTAGGTATGCCTATATGATGGTTGTGCAGGTATTTTTAGCTTCATAATCTCAACCCCTGTCCGATAACAGTTTTTCTTGTGGAATAACATGCCTGTTTGATCTGATTCATCAAATCGTCGTACTCGTTGTAGTAATACGTCGCTTTCGTCAGATCGTCATCAAGCCACACATAATGCCCTGCCAAAAGTTTGATTAAAGGCTGCACGATAAGCGGCAGCTGGATCTCAAAATCTTCTGGCGTGTCCTCTGTAATGTCAGTAATGACCGGCATCGTCCATTTTTTTTCGTCTGTTGATAATTCAGATTCGAAATATGCCTTTAGCGGCATGACCACCGTTGTATTGATTACATGAATTGCATGGTTCGCGGCGTTTCTTGTAATGGAGGCGTATTCAGTCATCGCTGAATTATCCTCAAAGCCAAGGTCTCGTATTTGATTTTTAAGTTCTCCCCATGTCATAGCTTTCTCCTAAAAAAATAGGGGGGCATTTCTGCCCCCATCAAGTTACGGTAACTCAATAACGGACATGGAAGCCTTTGTAGAGGACGGAACGATAAGGATATAGTCCTTATCAGTACCGGATACGTTTTTGTATCTTCCGTCGTCCAGTCTGATTGCGGCAGTCTTTCCGGCTGCAACCGAAAATGCGTCAAGGTCTTTTACGCCCTGAATGCCGTTACCTTGCTTTACGGTAACAGTAACCGCAGCAGAAGTATCCGTGTTCTGCACTAAAACGACTCTTTTCCAGTCACCGTTTACTGCCGGCACCTGAAAACCATCGGTCGTACCGGCTGTAAAGGTTAAAGTTCCCCATTCGTTAAGGGTTAATTTGTCAGATGTGATTTTTACTTTTGCCATTTTCTATACCTCCTATACCCATTTGCCTACGATCAGTTCTTTCGGTCTTGCGATGATGCCATCATACAAAATGAATCCCTTGACCGCGTCGATAAACCCGTTTTCCGGTCTGTACGGCTCGATGTGCGTCATAGGATTTACAAACGCAATCGCTCTGTTGGTCTTCAGCTGTACCATGTAGTTTCCGGAAGAATCTTTCGCGCAGTTGTTGGATTCCTTGATCGTGATACCGTTATACTTGCCTACAACGCCGTTTTTCATCATAACAGAGTTATCGGTATCAAGGTGTACATACGCCTGTTTCAAAAGCATAACGTGTTTCGGAGGAAGCGTCAGTGTGATGTTTGCAGTTCTTTTTACGTCATTCTCCAGTAATTTAACAAGCATATTGTCGATTGTTTCAAGGATGTTGTCCTTGGTAATCGTAGTTGCCGCAGAGTTGAAGATAACCGCCTGCTTGTCTAAGGACATGTTCGCTACAAACCTATCCATTTCGTCCGCCAAGGCTTCGGAAGTTTCCTTTGCAAGGGCTTCCATTAAGCCGCCGACAGCCTGTCTTTTATCAATATCGCCTACTCCGTAATCAAAGTATGCTGCATGATTGATGTTAAGAGTGATAGACTGATCTGCGACCTCTTCTGGTCCGGTCAAAACAATCTTCTTACCTATCTGCGTCTTGATTGTTGGTTTACCTACGCCGAGAATTCTTACCGAATCGCCTTTCTGCTTAACTTCTCCTTCATACTGACGATTGGTGTCAGCTACGAATACATGATCTCTCTCGATGTCTCTGTTGATTGCTTCCGCCCATACTGTTGGAATAAAATTTTGATATGACATTTGTTATTTCTCCTTTACCATTTACTCATTGATTCGCGGATTCTGTCATAATTCGCTTTCACTTCCGCAGGAGACATCGCTTCAACTTCCTCACGCGTGTAATAATCGCTTTGAGGTTTGTCTGTGGTTGAGACATTTCCGATGATTGGCGGTTTCTTGGGTGTTATGTTGCCTTTGTATGCCATCATCATTTGAAATGCTTGCTCTGCTCCCATTTCGCCCATTGGATTGAAGCGGAACGCTAAATATTCCTGCCCTAACTCATCAATGGACTTTACTTCGGGATGTGATTTCTGAATCTCTGCTAAATCCGCATCCATTTGCGCTTGAGCCTGCTGCTCTAAAAGCTGCTGCTCTAAGCTAGCGTTTTTATTTTGGAGTTCAGCGAGCTGTGCTTGCATTTCCGTTTCTGCTTTGACTTCCTCGAATGGTCGTTCGTCGTAGTAGGCATGTGCCTTTAACGCTTTGTCTTCACCATCAAAAAACAGCCCTAAAGCATCTTCGTACTCTTTGGACTGTTTCTGTGCTTCGGCTAATTGCCGAGCGAGTTCTTCATTGTGTCTTCGCATCTGTGCAAATGCTGCATCTTGCTCTGTTTTGGCAGTTTCGGCGACTTCCTGCTCTTCTTCGCCTAAAACTTCCACTTCCGACGGTTCAGCGACTTCCGTCATTTCTGCGCTTTCCTCAATTTGAGGATTCAAAGTTTCTGTTTCCATGTTTTATCTCCTTTTTGAATATTAAAAAACAGCCGGTTCGGCTGTCTCTTGACTAAATAATTGCTGTTGCACAAGCCCGATCGCGTCCTCTTGCGGGATTCCCTGTGATACAAGGTTTAGTACCTGTCTTGCAAAGTTTTCTCCGCTTTGGGCTTGCTGTTTTGCCATCAGTGCTTCTCTCTTTGAAAGGACTGCTCTTAATTTTCCCTTCGGAACAGATCCATTGTCCGGTGCCAGCTCCGCATATTCCTCTAAGGATAACTGCTGACGGTCGAACATGTTGTCAAGCCACTGCTGTTCGGAAAGCTTCGTCCACTGGTTATCCTGTGAAACGTCAATTCTGACTGTTGGCTTTAATTCCTGTAATTGCTTTTGGTCTATTAAAACTTGTACTTCTACTCCCATATCATTGGTGGAAGTAACCTCAATCCCTTCGGGGTGATAAGCCACCCACATATCAAACCATAACAAGGCAACATCTTCTACAAACTGCTTGTAGCGTGCCACGTTCTCGTTCAATGGAACCTGCGCGGAGTCTCTGACTGCTATAATCGCCTGTCCGGATGCCTGCTCCGGATTGACATTACCCATCGCATAATCACTTGCGCCTGCCAAGTCTTTCGTGTTCTGCAATAAGTCGTCTTGAAGGTTCTTTGCGTCACTTGAAATGTTTGTGGCGTTTAGGTAGGAAACTGCTTGTGATACCGACTGCGACCCTCCGCCATTGACCGCGATCGGCTTTCCGACCGTATCCAAATCTTCGGGGTTCGGAACAACCGTAGAGTCATAGGCAATTCTAGGAAACGCGCATAGCTTTACGGTTATCGCTCTTCTTGCGGCTGTTTTGTTGACCTCTAACTGGTTCGGTATCATTTGTGCCACTTCCGAAACGCCTCTTGCATTATACGGCATTGGCTCCCATATCATGGAGCAGATCGGGTACGAATGAAGCCCTGTTACATCGCCTTCGATAGCATGCAGGGGTTCATAGACGCACTGCGCGGTGGAACGTGCGACTTTTACGACTCCGTTTTCCTTTGTCATGTATAACAGTGAGGTCACTTTATTGGAAACCTCATAATTGTTCAGAATTACTCCTTCGTTTGCATCGGAATTGCTGTCTCCGACGATCAATTCAATGTCTTTTTTCGGGATTCCGTTCTCTTTGGCAATTCTTCTGACCGCCTCGACCTCTAACCTCTCACGAATGATGATAAAAGGCTGTTCCTGCAGTTCTGTGATGTTTTCATCGCCAAAAAGAACAGATGTGTTCGGTAAAATCTTTGGTGGCATATCCGTTCTGTCACTGCCCCAGTACGCATAAGAATCTCCTTGTATGGCAGCTGACTTGATAATATCCCACGTTTTGGAGTCCATTTTGGACTTCTCCCAGTTCTTTGCAAAGTTTTGGTTCAGAAGTTCGTATATGGGCTGTAAATCGGCTCTATTCTCAATATCAGAGTATTTTGCAGTCATGGAGTTCTGCGACACAATAGCAGTTTTATATCTGACAATCGGTGAAATAAAGTTCAAAATCGGCAGTTCTTCACCGCCGGTATTGCATCCGACCCACTGATTGCCAATATAAAAGTTCCAGTTTCGTTCAGTTTTCTTGACAAGTCTTTGTTTATCAATATAATCTTTGCATTTTTCATATTTCTGCCATATTTTGGTGTAAACTTTGTCTTGCATTTATAACTCCTTTTGTCCGACACCGAATCCGTCGTGATTTTCGATGTTTTCAATCAGTGTGTTGTAATATTTCCTCTTTTTTGCAGCTTCTTTGTCCTCTTTTATCTTGGCAATCTTCTGTATCGGTGTTTCTATCTTGATTTCGGGCTTGCGTGTCTCTTTTGCTCCGATGTTATAGCCCTTTATAAAGCAAAAGACGCTCAAAATCGGCGTCAGTACGGCTAAAATTAGAATTGTAATGTCAGATAACATGAATTTTGTCTCCTTTGTCGAATCTTTTCCCTTTTTTCTTCTTCAATGCAGGGAAATTTCTTTCTAAAAATGATTCTTCTTTTGCTACTATCACTTTTGCGTCGGAATATATGAGTTTGTTTAACACTTGACTCATGCAGTCCACCTGGTCGTCGTGTTTTCCGTTCGGAAACGCCGCGCATTCCTCCACAAAGTCACCGGTAAATGGTTTATTCTTCGGTAAAAAGCAGTTTCCACTCTCAATCGTGCCGATTACGGCATTGACACGAGAAACTTTTCCGCCTTCCGGATTGACTGCAATAACTCCGCCCATGTGAGTCCTCAAATACTTCACAATCGCAGATCCGTTTGCCTTGTCCTCGATGTAGGTTGTCTTACATCGTGGATACATTGCCCGAAGACGAATGATTTCACGCATGGTTGACGGCATATCAAGGTGCTTTTTCACTGCATCGACCAAATACAAGTCAGCGTTTGTCTTTCCCCATACCTGAATTGCTACAAAGTCATTGTCGTCTCCGTCTTTGAACGTTGCATCAACGCTCATCGCCATTTTTTCGATATGAGGAAGCGTCTCATAATACTGCCACCACTCACGCTTGATTATATTACCTGCAAGGCTTGTCGGGCGTCCTTGATATAACGCATTCCAAGCGCGAGATCCGCTAAGCCGCGTGTATGACTTCTTGAAGTCAGCAAGCCAAACATTGTCCTTGCCAATCTCCGGACACAAAGCATCTCCGACTTTTCTGCCTAAAATATCATCCGGCTCCGCCTCAAGCGGAATATTGACAACCTTGACATTCTGTTCTGTCTCAATCAGCCTTCCGGCAAGGTCGTCCTCATGCCAGCGCGTCATAATCACAATGATTTTTGCACCGGCACAAAGTCTTGTCTTATACGACGAAAGCCATTCGTCAAAGACTCTGTTTCGGTAACTTTCAGAATCTGCTTCTTGTTGGTTCTTTACTGGGTCGTCGATAATCATCAAATCGCATCGACGACCAGTAACGCCGGACATCAAACCTCTGCTTATCATTCCACCAAGATGCCCATCAAGTTCAAACTCGGTTGCGTTTGCAGGTGATCCGATTTTTATGCCGAATACGTCACCGCCAAACTCTTTTATCTTCTGCAAGTTCCTTCGTCCGAATTTCTGCGCGAAATCTTCAGAATAAGAAATCTCAATTACTGATTTTTCGGGGTTTCTACCAAGATACCAACTTGGCAGTGTTTCAGTTACTGTCAGCGACTTTCCATGTTGCGGTGGCATAGATAAAATCAAAATATCATATGCGTGACCGGTTTCCTCTTCAAGAAAATCCTGTACCGTATCGCATAAAAAACGGTGGAATTTACTCGTTTTATAGCCACCATTGGAGTGTTTTACATATGCAAAGTAATCCGTCCTTAAAACGTCTCTGTAGAGCCTTAAAACATCATTCATTTTTCGCCTCTAATAGTCTTGGTCTTGAATATCCGAGTTCTTCTAAATTCTTCTTCGCCTCATCAACGCTTGATGTGTCTTCAACCTTTACGACCCTGTCTTCTCTCTTATCCGCCCAATCGCATAAATTCTTTAAGGTGAATATCGCACTGGAGGTGTTATAGGCTCCTACCAATGCACCATCACTTAACAAGTCGCCTAGCATGGACTTATATTCACTCTCCTGCGATGGACTCATATTCGCTAGGTGGTCTCGCATGGATCTCCTGGAAATCCCTAGCCACATCGCTAGGTTTGTGACGTTCGGAACAATCGGCATCATGCCCGTTTCTCCATCCGGTCTCTTAAACTCTTTCACGAAATTGTGCTTTCGGATATATGCGCAAAATCCCTCGAACGCAGTCAATATCTCGTCACAGCTTTCAAATATCTTTTTTTGAAGTGGTTCTAAATTATCCCTCATGGAGTAAATATAGCCCCACATCGCCTTCGCTTCTTTCGTCAGGTCTTTATCCTCTAGGTTCAATGGGTTCGGTCTTGGTTGCTCATACTGCCTATAAAGCTGATCTGCTCTACGAATCGCTTTCTTAGCATATGCCGCCTTGTTCTTCTCTTTAATCTGCGGTCTTGTATCGCCCCATCAGCCCACCCCCTGCCCTACTATATGTAGTGGTTGAGGGGTAAAAATAAGGGTGGGAAAGAATAAGGGTATTTCTTCCACTGTCTACGATTATTGAAATTTCAACGGTTGCAAGGGTAATGTAAACTCTTGTAACTATTCCTTAAATGAGTATTTAGGGAATAGTTGAGAGAAAACGAAGATGTGCCAGTGATGCGGAGAAAGCGTGTGCCAGTTGCCTTTTTGGGCGAGAGGCATCTATAAGAGCCCAACCCATCCTCGTATTCACCCGAGCTTGCCCTACATTTATACGCGCGAAAAAAGACAGCCTGCAAATGACTGTCTGTGTAAATATAGTTTTGATTGCTGTGTAGGAGGGTTCCTGTATAGTTTCCCCCGATTCCGGCGCCGCTGTCCTGTATTCCTATATATGCCCTGGGATCGCGCCTATATGATGGTCGGGAATGCAGGATTCGAACCTGCTAAGCTATAAGCGTCAGATTTACAGTCTGATGTGCATCACCCGCTGCACCGATTCCCGATATATACGCGCTGCCTGCATCTATGCGGCTATTCCCCCGATCCCCGCCGTTCTATATATATGCGCCTGTGATGGCGTTAGTGTCGTTCCCCCGTCTGCGTGGTTTCGGTAACGCGTCCCGTCCTGCGCTCCGGGGTTGTTTATGGCAGCCGTCATTCCCCCGATCGTCACCGGTAACGCTGCGTTATTATCCGCCCGCCCTGCGGGTCAGTCATAACCTTTTGCCCCGTCTCCGGGGCTTTGAAAGGAGGTGAAAAATGAAATCTGATCTTTCCCCACTACTATTTTACCATAGATTTGAAGCTTTTTTGTCCGCGGAAAGTCCGCATTTTTCAACGGTTTGCGGGTTTTGCCGAAAAAAGTTTGAAAAAAATTTGAAAAAAGGGTTGACAGCCTACTGCATAGTATGCTATGATGTGGATACAACGAAAGAGCGGAACGCCACAAGGGCGATTGAAAGGAGAAAAAAATGAAAAAGTACGCGATCGTAACAATGACAGGAGAAGACGGCGGAGCAGCTACCTATTTCAACACCGAAGCCGAGGCAGTCGCAGCGGCAAAAGAAAAGGCAGCCAACGACTGGTACGAGTTGGCAGATCTGAGAAGAAAGCACGAAGAAGTCTATTCGTGCGAAGTCGATGAGGATGGAGACGAGACGGACTACATCGACAGCATCGTAAGCATCCCGTACATCCAAAAGTACGTTGTAGCCGTCGGACATGGTGAGAACGTGCTGCAGGTCGAAGAGTTTCAGACGGTAGACGAACCAGTCGAAGCAAGAACAGCATTCAAAGCTGCCTCGGAGGTCTTCGAACAGCTAGATCCTGCAGACCTGAAAGATATAATTTTCCAAGTACACCCGGAAGAAAGCAAAGAAATCGAGTATTTCGTCGAGGAGGATTTTAGATAATGGGCGGCAAGACATCGACAGAATCAAAAAGTCGATGGATCAACGCAAACTACGCCCGCTACAATGTGAACCTGCGGAAAGATGCAGACAGCGAGCTAATCGCCTACATCGAACGCAGGAAGCACAACGGAGATCAGACAACGGAGATTTTTAGGGATGCGCTCCAACGGCTAAAAAATGAGGGTTGAATAAACCCTCAAAAATAAAGCATACAGCATAGTATGCCAACCAAGAAAGGAAGTAAAAAAATGAAGTACCCAAGCAAGAAAATTAAAGATATCACAACAGGAATCAACATGTTTTCCCTAGGAGAAAGTGATGGATTCTATACAACAATAGAATACATCGACGGCACAAATGAAACGTGGTTTAATGAAACCGAAGCCGAAGCAATCCGGTTTCATAATAAAATCGTAGAAATCGAAAGGAGAAAATAAAATGAACAATTATAGAGTTGATGTATTTACAACCACAAACACGCATTACATGACTGAATTCGCAGAATACTGGCTTGCAAAGGTATTTGCTAATGCTGTAAAAAGCGAACCGGACGTAGAAAGCGTCTACATGTTGGAACGAATTAGCGACAAAAGTTTTGACATTACAAGAAGAATTAAATAAACGGCGGCACTAGCCGCCCCGTCTGCCGGTACAAGTCCGGCACTGATGAGCAGGAGCGAAACGGAGGTACAAAATGAAAAAAGTATTAAGCGCGATTACGGTAATTCTGATGGTTTTTACCATCGCACTGGCAAGCCATGTATGGACGATGAACCATTTGAGCATCGAGACCGACGGAGACGGAGACAGCGCATTTATCACCTGCGCCGGTCTGACATGGTTCTATGGCATCAACGGATATGCCATAGATACCGACGGAACAATGGTTGATTTCGTCAAATAAAAAGCAAGGCATAACACCTTGCTTTTTTTCTTATAGCTTATTTGCCTTGTAATCTGCGATTTTACGGAGTTTTTTTCTCAACTTGCTCAATCGGTCGTAGGTTGCAGTTCTGTCGTATCCTAGCGCGTTTTTGAGGTCTTCAAAGTTCTTTGTTCCCTTCTGCTGCGCGATGTACTGGATCATCAACAGTTCGTCTGAATCTAAACCGGCAGTCAATTTGTCGTAGGCGTTCAGATACTCTTGGTACTCCCTTATCTCCCAGTCGATTTTTTCTCTGCGCTGCGCACGCTGCACTGTCGGGTCCGATATTCCGCTGCCGCGAACATGGGAATAGTCCATGCCGCCGGAATCGGCTGCAGCTTCTTTTTCGGCGATCAGTTCCGCCAGTATTCTGACGTTTTTGTCATAGTCTGATAGGAACCGATCAACATCGAAGTTATAGTATTTTTCTACCATTATTTTTCTCCTCATATTTTTTCGCAAACAACTGAAACATATCAGACAAACCTTG
>ERZ1034992.586-NODE-586-length-19430-cov-9.019148_pt1 | contig 19430 bp, 13 predicted proteins | sample MGYA00520695_ERZ1034992 | MGnify/ENA primary metagenome ERZ1034992 (study PRJEB33766, sample SAMN09781778) | gut metagenome | biome: gut microbiome | host: Homo sapiens | place: Madagascar | study: EMG produced TPA metagenomics assembly of the PRJNA485056 data set...
GAAGTCAGTTCCTGTAAGACCTTGTAGTCTGCTTCCAGATCATTGATCCGGCGCGCGTTATCTCGCGTCAATGACTCCGTTTCCGTCAATCTGTGTTCCATTTCTACTTCATGCATAAGCGCTCCCTTCTTTTTACCCGGCCATTCGGACGGGGATTTTTGTCCCGTTCTTCTCTGCGATGATCTGCCCGCGAACCAGCTTCCACGTCCACCCGTCCGGCGCGTCCCACGTCTTCATGACGCCGTTCTGCATCATCTTATACGCAAGTTGCCCCGCCTTCGAGCCGACCGTGTAGCCGTCTCCCGGCTCGTCGTCAAAGCCGTTTCTTCCGAGGACGGCCCGCGCCCGAAGCTGCCGCCAGTCCTTTGTCCGGACGATCACGTCTCCATTTTCTCCGACCGACCATACAGACCCGTCCTTCGCTTCATACCGGTCTTGCCGCTTGAGCAGCAAGCTCAGATACGCCCGATATCCGTCGTCCGTCCGGATGTTGTAGGTCTCTTCCTGTGGCTCTTCTTCTGCGGAAGATTTCCCATCCCAGCCGACCGCGTTTTGGATCTTCTTTTTCGTGCTCTCTGCGTAGTCCCCGCCGTTGACGCTGACGGCAATTGCATATTTCTGCTCCGCCGTCATGTCCGTCTGGTTGAGATAATCGCAGAACCAAGCCCATTTTGTACCGAAGCCCTGTGCCTTCCGCTCGTCGGCGTTCGGCGCTTCCTTGAACCGCGCCCATGCGTCGATGTAGTCGGCCATTGCCGCGCCAGTGTCCATGACGCTGCGCGTCCATCCGGTCTGCGCTTTTGCGGATAACTCGCTCTTCGCCGCCGCAACGCTGATATTTCCTTCCCGAAGCTCCGAAGAGAGGTATTGCAGGTTCTTCACCGAATCCGCATAGAATCCTGCCCGGACTGCGTCCTTCTGGTCTTCTGTCCAGCCCTGCCGCTCGAGCCACGAATCAAACTGGTCTTCCGCGCTGCGCACGACGTTTCCGTCCATGTCGTAGACCGTTTCGATGTTCTTGAGCGCCGTCTTCGCCTGCGCGTACATGTCTTCCGTCGCGCCTGCCACCTTACCGAACCGCTCATAGGCTTTTTCTTCCTGCGTCAGTTCCTTTTGTGGGCTTTGGGCGCTGTACCCGTAAGATGCAGCGCTTACGCCGGAAGTACCGCTCCCGGTCGAAGTGACCGCTGTACCGCCGGGGTTTCCGCCGTCTGTAGCGGGCGCAACATACGCCGCGCCAAGCTTGTTTGCGATTTTCTTCTTGGTCTTCTCAGACATGGAGCGGTCTGTGCTGATCGCGATCGCGTACTTCTGTTCTTTGGTCAGTTCTGTGTTCTTGTTTAGCTCGTTGCAGAACCATTCCCACTTGCTGTCGAAGCCCATCTTGTCGCGCTCTTCCGCTGTCGGCGCGTTCTCAAACGCTGCCATACTGGAAATATAGTCGCGCATCTGAACGCCAGTGCTGCTGACATTGTGCGTCCAGCCATACTGGTATGTGGGAGATAGCTCTTGCTTCGCTTCTCCGACTGTAATGTTTCCGAGGTCAAGATCTTCCACAAGCTTGTTATAGGTATCTACCGTATCTCCATAGAAGCCCATGCGAAGCGCCTTCTTCTGCTCCTCCGTCAGATTCTTCGACTCCAACCAATCGTCATACTGCTCTCGTACGCTGCTGGTCACAATGCCGTCAATGTCTTTGACTTCGTGCATTCTCGCGTGCGCGCCGGACGCTTCCAGCATCATCTGCGGCGTAACGCCTGCGGCCTTTCCGAACTTCTGATACGCATCGACTTCACGGGCAGACAGAACCGCAATTGCCGTCCGGTCGTTCAGCTCGTTCTTGTTGTACGCCTGCAAAAGCTCGTCCCGGTTCGTTCCGTCTTTGTTCGCGTCCTTGTACTTGGCCTTGACTGCTTCGTCGAGGAAATACTCTGCAAGCGTCTTCTGGTTTTTCCCTTCAAGCTTCTGCTGCTCTTCGGAAAGTTCGTATCCAAATTTCGCCTTTTCTGCATTCTGGAAATACTCTGCCGCCTTTTCCCGCGCAGATTCTTTCAGATCGTCGGATACCCCTGCATACGCAAGCGAATCATAGATCTTCTGCACGTTCCCAAGCTTGTTTTTCGCTTCGTCGCTGATGTACTTTTCAGTTTCAACGGCTCGCCCGAGAATCGCGTTCACGATTTCCTCGTCGGATTTCCCTTTGAGTTCATTGACCCACTTCTCATCGCTCTCATAGCCAACGCCCGCCGCTTCTTTTCCAAGCGCGTTCGCATACTCCTGCGAAAGGCTCATCGCCTTGGATTTCACATTGTCCGGAAGACTCTTGTAGATATCGCTATCGAGCATATTCTTCCGGAGATTATAGTCCGTCTGACCTCTCGTTTCTGTGTAATTTGCGTATTGCTCAGAGGTCAGTTTGACGCTCTCTCCGCCTACAGCAATGCTTTTCGGCGGCTTCGTATAGAAGTTGGAGTATTCCGCGTTCACATCATGTAGCCGCGCGATCTCTTCTTCGACTGCGTCTGTCTTCTGCTTGGACGGATATACCGGCGTTATCGCTTTGAATGCTGCGTTCCCGACTCCGCCTGCGCCGTTTCCGTCAATGGGAACACCCCAGTTTCCGTAGGTAACGGCCATATCCTCCCGAAGCCCCGGGATCTTTTTCTGTACGCCCTGCACCGCGGACTGTACCGGTCCCCAAGCTCCATCCGGCTCCAAATAAGTGCTTCTCTGGTTTTTGTCCAGACTGGATGCCACGCGCCCGATAAGCGTCGGCACATACTGGCCCACATAGTTTCCAAGAATCTGCACGCCCATCTTGGTCAGCAGTTCGCCGGTCCCAGCGCTTCCGGAGTTCTGAATGGTTGTCAGGATGCTGTCCATGCCGCTGAGCATCGACTGCTCAAACACCGGGTCTGTGATTTTAGACAGCGCATCGAGAAAATCTTCAAACGAGATCGGCTCGTCTCCGTTTCTCTCGTTCTGCGCCGCTTCCCAGATCTGCGCGCCGGTCAAAAGCGCTGTGCCTGCCAACGTCAGGCTGTCAATCGGGATATAGGTATCTCCGACCAGAATCGAAAAATCTTTCGCGCCGAACGCATTCTTCTGCTGCTCTTTTTCCTTGTCGTCTCCGACGCCTGTCGCCCGAAGAATTCCCTGCTTTGCAAGCATCGCGCCCACACCGAGAAGCGCCGTGCCTGTCGTTGCCGCCGCAAAATCGTCAATGGCCTTCGCCGCCGTAATGTCCGTGTTGCCCTTCTGCATCTGAATGAGGTCCCATGCCCCTTTCAGATACCCGAGTGGCGAATATTCCACCGTCCGAACCATGACGTTTGCCGGGACCTTCTTGAACGGATAGACCGTACTGGACAAGAACCGTCCGAGTTTGCTTCCCTTTCCAAGAGATGCCGCCCACTTGGATACGGCGTTCAGATCGTTATATGTGCCCCTCTTCGCTTCAGTCATTGCGTAGGTTCTGGCAGCGTCCGTGATCTCCGTCAACCCGTTCGCTTTCATATAGCCTGCCAGCGCCACAGAATACATAGGTTTCGAGAACCACATGTCTTCCACTTCCAACGCCTTGCTGTTCAGATTGTTCGCCTTTTCCGCGATATTCAAGGCCTTGTCAATGCCTCTTGTCAAAGCATTCTGTGGGTCATTGATCTTCCAGTACCGGCGCTTGTCGTTGATGTCGCCCGACGCGTTGGAGTACTTTCCCGTGCTGTCTTCATAAAGATCGACTGCGTTGTCGTAGTCCGCCCAGCCCAGATTCAGAAGGTTCTGGTCTGACTTGCTCAAAGGATTTAAGAATGCTTTCGTTCGGCCTTCTTTGTTCCCGATGAAAACAGTTTCCATGAGTGCGGCAAGGTTATCCTTGCCGATCTTTGCAACTGCACCGGACACGTTTCCCATGATGTTCTTTGCATGTGTCGAAGGGTTCGCCAGCATCGAGAAATACCGCCACTGCTGCGCCGCTTCTCCAAGCGACGTTGGGATCTGATCTGCGACGTTCTGATAAATGTTCTGCAAAGCGGCTTCCTGCGCGTCTGCCGTCGCGGCGTTCTGATACGTCTGCAAAAGCACATCCGGAACATTGATCTCGATCTGCTTGTTCGCGGCTCTTCTCTGGTTGATCTGCGCTTCCAAATTGGAGACCATTTTCTGCACCGTGAAGATTCTGCCCTCCGGCGTTAAGGACTTCATGAGTCTTGCCGCCTGCACCGCCTGACCGGCGTTTGTCTCAACCGCCGTCAGTGCAACCAGAATGTCAGACGCTGCATTGTAGTTTCCTTCGGCGATAGCGTCTGCATACAGTGTTGTGCCCTGAGAGACAAATTTTGCGCCTGCCTTCCCGGCATTTGCATCGCGGATGAACTCGCTGCGAATCTGTTCGATGGTTTTTCCTCTGGCGTACTGCTTTTCAATTTGCTTTGCGCCGTCCTCAATCGCCTGCTTGTTGCTGTAGACCTCATGACTGAGCTTTCCGTCCTGTACAAGCTGTTCAATTCTCCCGACCATCTCGTCTGTCGTGATCTGCGCTTCCGCCGCCGTGCGGGAGAACCTGCTGACCTTCGTCTCGCCATCCATAGAAACGGGGATATCTACAACGCGTGAGGGATTCTCTCCGGGAGGAATTGCGCCATATTGGTTGCTCGCATGGCTCAAGGGGTCAAATCCGGCAGGCGCTGCGCCTGTCGATGCGTCAGCCCCCACATTTTCCCTATTGACAGAATCCACCGGCTGTGCTATATTTGAATCGTAGCTAGTGTTATACGGGGCGTCTGGGACGTGGTTGCCGGGGGGGCTTTGGCCTGTTGATCCGCTTCGAGCGGGCACATCGGTATCGTCGGAAACACTAGCTATTTCTGTATATTTTTTCAGAAAACTTGGCTTGCTGCTTTCGCCGGTAACGACCATCTGTTTTGTCCCAAGCACGCCGTCAGACATAACTTCCTCAACATAGAATGTCCGGTTTCCCATGCGTTTTTCATAAACAACCGTTGGATTTCCGAATCGTGTATCAAATCCACGATATAGAACATCGTAATTGTCAATGACGTTTTGGACATCCCCAAGCATATCGGCTGTGACCTTGTACTTGTCGTTCGATTGCGCGCCATGCGAACTGTCAACGTGCCGGATATCATTATCGCGGAGGGCATGTGCGTATCCGTCAACATCAATACCAGCGTTTTTGAGCGTCGCCGCTAATTCTGGAGAAACGTCGGACAATTTTAAATACTGATACTGGTTCTGCTTGTTGAACGCATTTTGAATAAACCTTGAAATCTGCTCTTTCGTTGCATTGAGCAGATTTTTTACGTCCTTCGGCTTATTCGTCGCCACTTCCGGGCTGATGCCGCTTTGCAGCTGCATCTGCGTCTCCATGATGATATTGTCCAGCTCTGTTGGCTCTCTGACCTGCGTCACATTCTCCGGCGTCTGCACGCCCTGCAAGGTGTCCAGAACCGCCTGATCCCAAGGGCTCGCCGTCGGGTCAACGATTCTCTGCCCACTTGCGGCGATGCCCTGCGCCAGCATCTGCCCGCCACCAAGAATGCCGCCGATGGCCGCGCCCATTGCGCCCTCTTTGGCCGATTCCAGAGGGTTGATAACCGCATCTTCATCGTTCGTCGAGAGCCACGGCGCATCCTGATCGTAAACTGCCTTATTCACGAGCCGCTCGATCATGCCCTGAATGACTTCTTCCTTGCCTTCGTCCAAGGACGAAGAGACCCATTTCCGGATCTTCTCCGGACTGGTAAGCCCCTCCTTTCTCAGCTCGCCCGGCAGCTGTTCCACGCCGCCGCCGATCTCAACGATCGCGTTTGCCGTCGAAGAAAGAAGCGTCGCCAAAAGCGCTTCGTCCTCCGTCGCGCCCTTTTCGATTGCTTCGTCATAGCTGTTGCCGAAGCTCTGAATGAAGCTTGTCCAGTACATCGGGTCTTTGGAAAGCTTCTGCACCGCGTCAGCGACCGTCGCCGACAGTCCGGATGCCTGCGGTGCCAATGTTGCCGCCGTAGATCCGCCCGCCGTCATGGCCGCGAGCGCCGCGTTCGGGATTGCCGACATCGTGCCCTGCACAAGCTGGTTCGCGATGTCGCCTGCTTTTCCGTACTGGCTCCATCGCTCCGCCGCGCTCTGCTGCAAACCTGCCGTTGTCCCCTTCACGGATGCGTCTAGGTCTGTGATCGGCCGGAAGAGAGAGCCGGTGATCGGGGAGTCTCCTTTGACGAACTTCCCGCTTTCCTTGTCCCATCCGCCGTTTACGATCGCTTCCAGCTGCATGAGCGCCCGCGCGCCCGCGTTCAGTGTGCTGGTAACGGCTGAGTTGAACCCGCCCGCGCCCGCTTCCACCGATCGCCCGATAGATTCCAGAATGCTGTGATCTCCCGTGACCTCGCGCTTTTGCTTTGTCAGCTCGTTTCTCTCTGCGACCTTCTGCATATCCGGACGCCCGGTCTTCTGCGTAGACTCGCCAATTTCTCTGTCAATTGTCTTGATTTTTCGATCTATCTCGGAGACGGTCCGGTTTCGGCCCTTTTCCTGGTCCCTGGCAACAGTCTTCTTCGCAGCAGCGCTATTTTTCAAGCGTTGCTGTTCGCTTTCTCTCGCCTGTTCCGGTGTCTGCCCGCTGAAAATTGCCGTTGCAAGCTTCTGGTTCGCCGTGTTTCGAAGGTCTCTGGCCTGCGGCGTATTCTGCCCGACGGTGTACCCGTTCTTCGTCGCCTGCTCCATAAGAGACTGCTTTCTCTGGTTCTCCGAAATCTTCTGGTTGGCGGAGCTTTGGAACGAAAGCCCGTAGGTCCTCGAGCTTCCGATTGTCGCTCGGTCCATCAGATCGTTTAACGCCGCAGACTTTTCCGTCTGGCTGAGTTCCTTCTTCTTGGGTTTTGATTCCCCATAATAGCTTTTTGTGGCGGGCTGCGTCGTGGTCGGCGTGCTCGGCTGGGAAACAGACGTGAGCGTGCCGGACGTTGCCTTCGTCGCGATCGAAGCGTTCGCCTGCCGCGTTTGCTCTGCCCTTGTTCTGGCCTTGCCTTGTTCCTGCGCTTTCTTTTTCGCCTGTTCGGCCTTGCTTTTCCCGGTATTAGGGTTTCGTTCGCCGTCTTTTGTGATCATTCTCTGCCCTCACCTTGCCCAACTCGACTCTTTTTTCGTAATGTATTCATACGGTCGGTTGACCTTCGTCTTCGTGGATTTTTCCTTGGCTGCAATATCAAGTTCGCGCTCGATCTCCTTGTCGGCAAGCTCTTTGCGGTAGATCTCTTCGAGTTGCTGGATCACATCGTCCGATAATCCGTAAAGTTTTCCGTATAGTCCGTACTTGCCGCCCGCCGCCGCGATCTCTGCCGCCTGTCTCGCTTCTTCCGATGCAAGATTCCGGTCGGCGCTTACCTGATTGAGCATCATGTTAAGGATCTCAAGTGCACGGTTGCTGTCGCTCTTCGACGCGTCAATGACGCTTTCGTCCACTCTCACAGCTTCCTGATAGAGCCTTTGCGCAAGCTCCATGTTATTCTCTGCCTGCGCCTTTTGGATCGCATTCTGGTACTGCTGACCGAGTAACGTCCTCTGCCGCTCGATCTCCGCCCGGTTCTGCGCTTCTGCGTTATTGAGCGTTGTGAGGTCGCTTTGCAGCTGGTTGTTCCTTGCAAGCTGCGCCTGTCCCCTTGTGCCGGAGTTCAGGCCGGATGCGTTCGCGATCTCGTTATAATTGGCCTGCGACCGGTCCGCGTTTGCCTGCGTCTGCCGTCTCTGCTCGTAATAATTAGAGCCGAGCTTGCTTTCCTCGCCTGCCAGATTGGAAACATTCTCATTGTAGTCGCTCTCTAACTGCGCCTTATTCGCCGCCAGCTGCTGCTCATACATCTGCCGGATATAGTCCGACTGGTCCGCCGCCGTCGGTGTCTTCTCCCCTTGCAGCTCCTGCAAGCGCTTGAGATAGTCCTGGATCTGCTGGGTGTAAGCGTCCTTCGCCCCCAGCGCGCTGTCTACCATTGTGCTAGAGCCGGAGCCTTCCGTCGTTGTTCCGGTTCCCGTGCCGCTTCCCGTGTTGTCTCCCGTACCGGTCCCGGCGCCAGCTCCGCCGCCTGTTCCGGTTCCCGTGCCGTTTCCGAGAATCGAGCCGATGCCGCCTGCGGCATTCCCCCATTTTCCGGAGCCGTTGTTGCGATGTACCGGGATATTGGCAATGCTTGCGCTTCCTCCGCCGCCTGTGGGATATGTGACGTTTGCCTTTGTGGTCACGCCGTCCTTTGTAACCCAGATATCCCCGTTATTGTCCGCCGTCCACGAAGATCCGTCCGGTACTGTCGTAGACGTTCCGGGGTTCTTTCGAATCGCTTCTGCAATGTCGATTCCGGCTTTGCTTCCGATGTTGTATTCGCCCATTTACTCCCTCACCTTCCACGCTGCCGGATATTCCGCGAGACTGTAAGCCGTGTCAGATAGACATTCTGTGAACTTGCCGTCTTGCACGGCCCATTCCCCTGCCTTGTACATGTCGTGTGCGCCCGTAGGATGTATAAACTCCCGCGCCGTTTCTCTTGATGTCCCGTGGAACGGCCGGTTGAACGTATACCATCCAGACTTTCCGGGTGCGATGTCTGGATACACTGCGTTGTCATAGTTCTGGTAGCATTCCCACACTTCACCATCCACGCAGAATATATCTCCGGCAACATGCTTTCCCGCCGTCCATTCGTCGTAAAGCGCCGCGCACATGATGATCTCGTCTGCCGTTGTAGGCTTTACTCCCTTCATCAGCATTCGTGTCATGTTCGCGACAGACGTCAGAAGACCATATTCAACCGGCACAGCAGGGTTCTGCGTCGCTGCCTGTGTATTGGTAAGCAGCCAACTGCCCGCCGCGATCTCCTGCCGCAAGAAGTCCGAAGCGTTGAAAATACGAAGCTCGAATCCGTTGTCGGCATAAACCCAAATCATACCGTCCAGTTCATCCAAGTTGGGAAGAGATTCTCCCACAAATCGTACCGAGCTGGACGTGCTCAATACGCGGATATGTTGATACGTCTGACCGTTTGTAATAATGTACATAAGCCCTCCTTAGGAAGTTGTGATCCTACAAGCTTTATAAGAATAGCCCTGGCTGTTTGAACCACTGCGCATGTTTATTGTCGCATTTGAATCGACGATGTAGTGATACGTTCCTGCACCTTTCATAACATCTACGTCGTTTATTCTGATGTAACAACTATTTCTGGACCGTTCGTTTTCTCCGTCAACCATAATTTCAATGACTGTGCCGACTAGCAAATCCAGTGTTGTCTCTTCTTCATACCTTACGCCGTTCACCGTCACAGAGCATAAAGTTCCGCCAAAATTTCCATCTAGCGTAATTGTTCGTTTCCATCCCGGCCCACGCCGCAAGAACATTCCCATAATAACCTCCTAGCTCGTCGTAATATCACAGCTATAGTGCCAACTGGAAGACCCGGTCTTGGTGATTGTGATCGTCGTGTTCGCCGCAAGTGAGAACGTGTATGTTCCTTCCCCTGTCAATACCGTCTCGCCATTGAGCGTAACGTAGCATTTTGCCTTCTGGCTTGTTGTGCTTCCGGAGACATGAACTTTCAGAGCTGTTCCTTTTCTAAACTGCTGAACAATCGCAAAATCATAGATCTTCCCGCCAATTTCTGCGTAGCCGCTTTTATTGTTAAACGTGCCGCTCAGTGTAATTGTATATTTTTCATATTGAATTGGCTTGATCCACCGTGGGCTTCTGCCGCTCATCCGAAACACACCACCTTTATGGGAATGTTCACCAGCGGCGCTGTCCCGATGCACTGCGCGGTCAGGCTGTTTTCTCCCGTCTTATAATTGTGGATCAAAGAAAAGTTCTCAAGAAGCGCTGCGTCCGCGTCCGTGTCCGTGCCGCTGAGAACGACATCCCACTGCGGGGCCACATCGTAGCTCGCTTTCAACCCCGTAATCGTGATCGTTTGCGCCTGATACCCATTTGCATCTGCTGCCCAGCCGGAAGAAAGAAGCGTTCCCGTATACTGAAACGCATTTTTGACATTCTTGATCGCCGCATACACGCCGCCAGACGTTACGAAATGATCGCTGTTTTCCGTGGGTGCGCTGTCCGTGACCATGTCTGTAATGTCTGCCTTGACGTGTGTGTGCGAAGCATTCGCCTTTCCGGCGAGACCCGTAGTAATGGCGTTTGTCAGTGTCTGCACCGCCGCATAGACGACTTTGTTCATGATCGCGTCCGTACTGGATGCCGAAAGTTCGTTATTGACAAAAACCTTCGTCGCGCCCGCTGCAATTCCGTCGAGCTTAACCTTGTCTTCCTTGCTCATCAGGCCGTTCGCCGAAGCCGTCGCCGGGTCAATGATGATGGGCCGGTTCTGAAGCTCTGTGATATCGCCCTGTGCCTGTGTCAGATCGGTCCGAAGCAGCGTCAAGATCGTCGTCACGTCCTCCGCCAGCTTGACATAGTTGATGCTTCCGTTGGGGACCGCCGCAATGGTCGCCTGCTTGACCTGCTCCTGCACGTTTTCGATTGCCGCCTGTATTGTCTCCGCAGGAATATCCTTTGTTGACTGGAACTTGAGGTTCGCTGCGATCAGCGCCGGGATAAACGTCTCGTTGATCCATGTCTGGATCGTAAGCCCCGCTTCGTCAAACTTCGCTTTCAGTTCCGCCGATGTGAGTCCTCCAACGTCGTTCGGCTCGTCGTCCAGTTTCTGAATGATGCTCAGATCGTTCGTAAATTCTGTCAGTGCCATCAAGTCACCCCCGTTTTGTTAAGCGCCCGTTGGAGCTGTCCATATCCGCTGCCGCCCTCGACCGGAAGCTCCGTTCCCTGCCCCATCACCGGGCCGTTCGCCTGCTGCCCCATCATCTGCGCCTGCGCGCCCTGCAATTTGTCGATCAGCTCCTGCTTCTTCGATACATACCCCTCCGGGATACGCTCCAAATAATCCACCAGCTCGATTTTCCCCTGCATCAGAAGGTTGTCAAGCGTCTGCACCGTTGTGATCTCGCTCCAATACGAAGACGCGCCAACATCCAGTTTCAGACTCATCGGGATCTCATTAAGGATTGAGAAGTCAAACGGCGTATTGAAATTCGCGTCCTGAATGCTCATGCCAAGCGGCTGATTGTTCATCTCCTGCTTTGTCAGGAACTTCACCTGCACATACCGCGTCCCGTAATACACCCGCATCATGTCCAGATAGATCCTGCCGAGATCTTCAATTGACTCATACATGTTGAGCTTTACCAGCTCCAACGGCGCGTTTGACGCTCTCTGCAATGCGATAATGGCCGACGTGTTGTCCGGTCTTGTGTCACCCAAAGCTGCGTCACTCGCGCCCATAAAGTTCTGCGTATAATTGACCGCGAGGTCGATAAACTGCGAGATCTGCGGGCTGATCTGTGCCGGGTCTATGATCTTTGCAATGGAATTCATATCGCCGCCGTTGACGCCGATCGCCGCGCCGACTCTCGAGTCCCATTTTGGAATTCTTGTCTTGTCGTAGACGATCTTCGGATACGCCGTCGTCATGAGTGAGATCATCGCCATTGCAAACGCCTTGTTCACAAACTTCTGGTTCGGAAGCAGCTGCGAGATCAGCGCCTGCCCATGATAGCAGTCTTGAATATAGTCCCAGTTCATCCAGGTAATGGGATAGTATTTCAGCTCCGTGTCCTTGTCCGGTTCCAGCTCCACATTCTGCGTGCATTTGTAGCTGTGGATCGTGCCGCTGTCAAAATCCCGATAGAGATAGATGTACATGGACACCCGGTCGTCCGTCAGCGCATCCATTTTGTTGTCGTAGGCTTCCGTGTCCGCGCGGATCGCGTCAATATCATCTTTCTTGACCCCGTTCTTTTCGGCCAGTTTCTTGACATACTCCACTTGCTTTCGCATGGGAATGATGATATACGGCTGCTCCTGCGGGTTTCTCTCATTCGGATTGCCAAAAATGATTCTTGTGTTCTCAATGATCTCTGTGACGATGCCGCCCTTCGCTTCCTGCCCCGTCTCCATATCCGGGTTAAACCAGGAATACGTCGCGCCGTCTCCGTCCACGGCTGCATTTCGCATGAACTCGCGGACCTTCGTCACGATCTTGTTGCGCTCAAAAAGCTCTGCAAACTGCTTGTTAATGACATCCGTGACCTTCTCCAAGTCAGATAAACCATACTGCGACGTGGAGTTCAGCGGCGTTGCCTGCATCGAAAGGTTGTTCGAGCTGATCGTCGCGATCTGAAACAGCGTCACACGTTTCAGAAAATTAAATACCGGCGTCGGCAGGCCGTTCGCTTCCACGCCCTCCCACTGTTTTCCGATGAAGAAATTTTCGTTTTCCGTGACCGTGTCATAAAGGTTGATCTGCGTATTGAATGTCACGCCCTTGTCATATCGCTTTGCGACCATCTCCGGTGTCAGTTTTTTCATTGATCTTTCTCCTTCGGGTTCCCATAAGAAAGGATATTTGCGACGCCTTCGTTAAACAGCTTCATTTCCAGCTCCGCCCGCCGCTCTTCTTCCGTTTTCTCTTTCTCTTCTGCCGGTTCTTCTTTCTTTTCTCGCTTTTTCCAGATCATGACTGCGACCAAGACCAAAATAGACCCATGCAGCAGAATAAACATGCTGAGCACGCCCAATAACACGCACATCAAAAGTTCCATAGAAACCTCACTTTACATATCCTGTGAACCGTACCCGCATATCTACGCCCAATACGGTCACATCGTTCGCCACAGACACCGCATTGATCAGAAGCTTGTAATAGACGAACTTCTTCACCTTGAGCTTGATCCGCTGCATATGTGGGCTTCGGTTCGTGTTGAACGAAAAATGGCTGAAATCCACCGACACAAAATTCATGATCTGCGCCGTGACGGTCTTCTCTGTGTATTCACTCTTCCGGTCGGACCTGGCCGAGACCGTGCATCTCGCGCCTGCCGCCGGCTTTAAGCTTACCCAGAGGACGGAACTATGCTTTCTCTGATAGTCAGACCCAAAGTCCATATTTCCGCTTTCCCATACGCAGGAAATTTCCCCGCCAAAGTCCGCATGGATCAATTCGTCAAACAGCGCCAATTTCCCGTCTGACGTTCCGAAATAGACATCGTCTCCGTCTCTGCACGCGCAGACGACTTTCAACCCCGTGTACTTATACCAGATATCTTCCATATACCGGTGGACCAGCGTCGTTCCAGATGCGTCATTCAGAAACACATAGTATTCCTGCTTGCTGTCGTCGTCGAAGATAAAGACCTTCTCCGGCTTCGCGTTTTGCATCGTGCTTCTGACCTTTTCCGAGATCATCGCCGCGTTTCGTTCATCGCGCACCGTCGAAGATGTCATTTTCCAGTCATAGAGCGCGCTTGCATACATGGACCTTGGGAAGTTGTAGACAAGTCTTACCTGTCCGGGCGCTTCGTTGCCGATCTCTCTGTTTAACGGAATCGTATAAAATCCCGGCACGATCGACCCGTCCGCCATCGTCGCGCTGGAATACTCCGTTGCGTACACGCTTCCCGGCTTATAGGTCAAGAGCCTGTCATAGTGCTTGATCATCGACGTAATTGGTGTGTTTTCATCTCCGACCAGCATTTCATAGAGGTCCGGGAAATACTCTGCCGATGCAACGCCCGCTTCTGTAATTCCGCAGTAAAGCGCCTTCGCTGATCCATCGCCATAGAGAAAAACTCTCGTGTCGTTGACCCCGTTGTATAATTCCCAATACCGCATCGCCGTGACCTGTGAACGCAGCTCATTCGGTGCGGTATAATAAATTTCTACGTTATTGTTTCCGGTCTGAGGGGCCGTTGCAAACGTGACCTTCCCGTTCAGAAGATCCTTCGTCGCTTCCGTAAGGACGCCATCGACATAGATCTTGTCGATAGAGATAAGCGCTCCTTCCGGTAAAACATATTCTGTGCTCTCTCCGTCGGCTGAGAACCGAACACGTTTCTTTCCCGTCAGCCGATTCACGTTCTCTAGCGTCGTGCCGCCGCCCTTTGGACTTGCCGCCGTTACCACGCAGGGAATATACCCCTCCACGCTCTGTACCGCGCCGGTCCCATCCCACGACAAATATTCGTGCCCGTTGAGCATGTAGACCTTGTTGTTGAACCCGAAGAATTCCGTCGGCGCGTCAACGATGTTCCCAAGCCGTGTCTTGCCTTCGGAAATCTTCCATACGCCGCCGTCCGCCGCGCAGAGTGTAACTTCATTCCCAGCGACATAGCCGTGCCACAGCCCGCGTACAGGCCCCTGAAAGCTCTCGATCTCCTGCATACCGGGCCGTACTCTCAAATGATACTGCGGCGTGACCTGCCAGTTTTCCATTCTGGACGCTTCGCCGACCTTCAACTGTGTGTCGCCGTCTTTCGATTCGTTCAGGCCCAAAAACTTTTGGATCTGCAAGACCTTTGCTGCGTCTGAGGTTACGATCTTTGCCATACTTCCTCCTATCGGGAAAAGGGGCGGCTTCGCGCCGCCCCTATTTCTTAGTTCTGGCCGACGGCCACGCCGGACCAATACATGCCGGACTTGGTCGCGACAGCCTTGATGGTGTCGCCGGTCGCAAGCGTCGGCTTGCTGGATGCCGAATACGTCAATGCGGTATCGCTGAAACGCGGGTCGCTGCCGTCCGTGGTGTACTTGATGACCGCGTCGGTTGTGTCCGAAGTGATCGTCGCAACGTTCGTCGCAATCACGATCGCGGGCGTTGCCGCAACGGTAGACGCCGCGCAGCCGATGTAGATGCCGTCTGCTCTCGTGGGCTTCACGAATGCGTCGAACATCACGCGGCCTTCCACCAGATCGCCGGACAGGCCGGGCGGGTCGGAGTGGATCTTGTAGTCGTTCAGCTTCATCGGCGAGATCGCCGCGTCCTTGAGAACGATCATGAAATACACATCCGCCGGGAAATAGCTCTTCGGGACCTTCTTGACGGGCATACCGTCGAACTCGCCCACGACGCCCTTGACAAGGGCCTTCGTGCCGATGCCCTCGAGCTTGACATACTCGTCGCAGAGCTTCAGCGCCTTATAAAGGTCGTTGCGGATGTAAAGTGTTCTGCCGCTCTGCGGGACGAACATATCGTCGAGCGCGCAGGTCGCGTCCATGATGATACCGGCAATCGTGCTCTTCGTCGGCGCTGCCGTCAGCGCAACGTGCTGGCCTGCGTTCACTGCCCAGGTCTTGAAACGGTGCTTGTCAATGTACGGGGTCACGACTTCGCGCATTTCGCGTTTCAGGCTCGTTGCCGCCGTCTTGATGTTGAACTGCTCTTTTGCATTGCCCTTGTCGATGGTGTAGGTGAACGCCTTGTCCTGTTTCATCTGGAACTCGTAGATGCTGTCTGCAAGCTCCTGCGGCGTACCGTAACGGTTCGAGCCGGAACGGGTGTAGTCGTTCAGCGGAGACGTATGCGCTTCATAGACCTTCACGGTCTTCACGCCGACGAACTCCATATCGATATCCTTCGAGAAGGAACTCTGCGTCAGAGAATCCTGATAAAATCTTTCCTGTACCTTATCCGAGTACTTTTCTGCAAGGTTAATGGTTTTCGACATTCTTTACCTCCTGTCAATCATCGCTGAACAGGTATTCGAGGAACGGGTCCTTTGCCGTCTCCTTTCCTTCTGTTTTCGCGGAACCAATACTTTTCTGCTTATTTTTCTCATTCTGTTTGAGTGCGTTGATGCTCTCCTGGAGTTTGCGGTTACTCTCGGCGAGCTGCCGGTTCTCATACCGGCCGTAGGCAGAAACTAACGTTTCGCCGTTTCTGACATCGTCCCAGACTTCCTTCGGGATCGTGTTTGGGTCAACATCCTTGTAGAGCTTCAAGAACCGTTCGATGTCCTGCTGCCGCGCCTGCTCCTGTTCCTGCTGGCCTTTGTCCTTCGCCGCCTCGAGCTGCTCCGTTCTGGAAAGCCGCTGCTCTGCGTCCTCCCGTAGAACACGCTCGTGTGCCGCGTCCCGACTCAAGCCCTGAGAGACGTAGGCATTTTCCCGGACAGACTGCAAAAACGTGTTCCTGTCTGTGCCGGATTTCTGGGCCGCTGCGTCCAGCAGACCAATAATTGCTTCGTTCTCCTGCTTGAACTTCAAAAGCTCTGCGTTTTCCTGCTGTAAGTGGTCTCTCTGCTCTAAAATGCGGTCGTGGTTCAGGCCCTTCTGGGCAAGCTCCGTGACCTCCTGGCGGTTTACCTTCCGAATTTCCTTGTTGAACTTGAGATCAAACAGTTCTTCCGGCTCGGCCTTCGGTTCCTGTGCTGGCTCTTCCTCGGGCTGTTCCGTTTCTTCTGTTTGTTCTTCCGACTCTTCGGTCGGTTCGCTCTCTTCGGCTGTCTCTTCGCTGGTTTCCTCGTCGGTCTGGTTGCCGTCGTCGTCGGAAACAAGATCGCTCAGATCTACGCCGAATTCTTCGTCCATAAACTCGTTCATTTTCTTCCTCCTGTTTTTGGCTCTGGTAGGCCATATTCACGGCTCTGGTAGGCCGCTGTTTACTCAAAATCCGTAATACGGGGTAATTTCCTCCCAGACGGAAGGTTTCTTTGCCGCAAGCGTCGCGACAAGCTCGGAATACCGTTCGTTGAAAAAGCTCGCCATCGAATCGTTTTCACCCAAAAGAAGGTGCGCCGCCAAACCATACGGCATAATTCCCTGCGCGATCACATCGTCTAACCCAATCTCATCCGAGAAATCCGTAAGTTCCGGGCAGATCACGCGTTTCCCGTCGTCTCCCGTCTGGAACGTATCGGAATACGGGAACAGCTCGTGCCGCAGGACATTCAGAATGCTGAGCGTCCGCAGCCGGTATTCCTGCGTGTCTGCGGTTGTCGTTGCGCCGCTCGACTCGTTCTGCTCGTCCATCAAATGGATTGCTCTGGAAAATACCCATTCAGGCGTTGTCATACTGTCCTCCTAAAAATCCAGGTAGCTGCTGTCTGCTTCTCCGCCGGTCATGTAATCGCCGTAACTTTCTTCGTGCTCTTCTTCGTCTGCAATGACCTGCTGTTCCGGTTTGAGCGTCCGAAGCTGCGAGAAATACCGCAGCGCATCCGGCCGGTGTGTAATATCGTGCGGTTCTTTGGCGCAGTCCGACGGGTTCTTGTCGTCGTGCTGGATCGCCATCAGATCATCGATGATCCCCTTGCAGGTGTTGAACACCAAAAGCCCCGGCTTTCCATCGCTCAAAGGCTTCAAGAGTTCTTTGACCGCCATCCAGCCCGCTACACGCGAGTTGTTCGCCTTGACGACCGGCAGTCCGCTTTCCGCGAATAGCTGCGCCATCGTCTTGCCGGTATCTTTCTGCGTAGACCACATGTCCGGCGGTGCGATCGTATATTCAACTCGTTCTCCCGGCGGTGTCGATACAATCGCGGCATTCGCCGCCTGCGAGACAATCAGCCTTGATTCGGAATATTCCCGGTACAGATACGTCCTTCCGTTGTAGTCCACAGCCAGCCAAAGGCACGCGAACATATCTAGGCCGTAGTCAAACGCTCGGTACTTCGCCCATCCCGGCGGGATCGCGAACGGTGCAATAACATGCGTTTTCACCGTAAACTCCGGAAAGAAACCGCCGGACAGCGCGTCCCAATCACCGAATCGGTGCGCCCGTCTGACATCCTCCGGCAGAAGGTTCAACGCGTTTACATAATCCGGAGATCCTTTCAGCAGATCGACGTTGTCCTCGACCGTCGCTTTCAAGAACAGATAATCGTCCGGGTTTTCTTCCGGAAGAAAATCTCTCGTGACAAAGATCCGCTTCACCCACTGATGTCCAACACCACCCGGGTTACACGTCAGATAGACCCGTTTCGGAAATGGCGTCGCGCCACGGCAGCAAGCCGCGATACCGCGAAACTCCTGCTCCGTGAACTGTGTCGCTTCTTCCATGAAGATCCAGTCGTATTCCTGACCCTGATACTTGCCCGTAACCGCCGAGCCGTACCCGTCCATGTTGCCGAATTTGATGCTGGACCCATTCACAAACGTCAGAAGATGCTTCTGCACGTTGTATGTAGCCAAGCTCTCCGGAATCAGCTTGAGAATCGGGTCAATCACAGAGTTCTCCAGATCTTCATATCTCCGGCGGATAACCAGTATCCGAAGGCCCGGATATTCAATGCACCCACCCACGGGCTTTCTCTGCGTACACCACGACTTTCCGCCACCTCTGGCCCCGCCGTAGCAGGTGTACTTCACCCTGCTTTCAAAGAACCTCTTCTGTGGCTCACTGTTTGGGCAGCCGAGGTTCAGCGTGATCGCTCCGCCCTTTGCCGTTTGCTTCCTCGCCAAACTCTGGCCCTCCCTTCCCGTGCTCACCTTGACGCCCGGATTGCTCCGGGACGCCAAAGTAAGGAGGATGAATCATGGCTCGCCGCCAAGGTCAACACAGGATTTTTGAAAAATTTGAGATTCGATTTGTGCAAAGGGGTACGTCGTTTTTCTCCCACCCCTCCCAATTAATGGGAAAAGCTCTGGAAGCGAATACATGGGGGAGCTGGATATAACTATACATACAGGGAAGCGCGCCGCCTGTTTTCCGCTACCCCCTCCCATTGCGTTACGTTTGATCTAGGTCATACCCGGATCGCCCATCCTGCGCGCACACCCTCGAAAAAATCGCGCGGGGGCTTATAGCCCTGCGCCCGGGGCCTTATCGCCTACGAGCGCCAGCACACCCGCCGCACGCCATCGGCATTATGCCGAAAGATAGTAGACCATAATCTATTTATGTCTACTCATAAGCAAATAGTTGCTCGAACTACATAAAACTCGGAGACCCCCTAACTATTTGCGAAAAACGAACGCAACAAAATAGATATTTGGTGGCGTTGACTACTTGAAAGCCGTTTTAGACCCGCCAAACTCAATATTGATCGTCAGCTCTCCGGAGCTTTTGCCGTCCTCGGCCTTATCGATCATCTTGCAGCCGTCGAAGTCCTGCTTATTGGCAAAGATGCTCTTGGAGCTGTTAGGGCCAGACCATCCCGGAGCCGTGTTGTACTGCCCGCGAATCCAGGTAGCAAACTTTTTTAGCTCCCGCGAAACGTCTACTTTATTGGCCGGTGGGCTTTTGATCGCCTTTGACACTGTGTCAGCGTCTAGCCCGATTGTCCCGCAGAAATGCCACCAATCTGCCTTAGGATATACGCCGGACTCCACCTTGCTTTTGTAATCTTCGATTGCTGCGACTGTCTGCTTGTACGACAGCGGAAACGCCGGTTTGTTTGCCATCTTGCCCACCTCCCCGAACATTTTGATGCAAGAATCATGCTTTGAAAAAATTGCTGTGTGTGGAGATTCAATAAGGGAAATCGGAAACTTCGTTTCCGAATTTCCCGTTTGAATCTCCCCAGATGTATATATACCACAGATTTTTTGACCATCCGGAAAAAGGCCGTTTAAGTTTTCCGAA
>ERZ1034992.591-NODE-591-length-19331-cov-5.882756_pt1 | contig 19331 bp, 11 predicted proteins | sample MGYA00520695_ERZ1034992 | MGnify/ENA primary metagenome ERZ1034992 (study PRJEB33766, sample SAMN09781778) | gut metagenome | biome: gut microbiome | host: Homo sapiens | place: Madagascar | study: EMG produced TPA metagenomics assembly of the PRJNA485056 data set...
GCGTTGATGCCGACCAGCAGTTCCATGCGGTGCTGAATGATTTCAGCGGCATATTCAACGGCTTCTTCCTTGAACGCGTCGGAAAAACTGCCCCATTCGCCCATGGAGCCGAACAGGAAAACGCCGTCCAGTCCATGGCGGATATTGCGTTCAAAAATATTGCGCATTCCTGCTTTGTCCAGACTCATGTCCTCATTAAGCGGGGTTACGGTTGCACTGATTGCTTTTTTCATGAAAAATTTCTCCTTGCTTTATTTTTCGGGAAAATTAGTTTATTTTATATGGTTGTGTCCAGGCTGTTTCAAAGGCTGGATGCCGGGAACTGCGGCAGCGGACCGGTTTATCGGAGACCGCCGCCGCACGAATGTACAGATCATCCGGCTGCATGGTGTATTCCGCTTCCGTGCCGGAACATTCGAATACGGTTTGTCCGATTTCATCCGAGTACAGCGAAACGGTTCGCGGAGGCCGCGGCCGGTCATCCGTGAGATCGAGTGTTCTGACTTTACGGGAAAATCCGCGTTTCGTCGCGACAAAACGGATCGTATATTTCCGGTCTTTTTCCGCTTTGATCCGGACACGCAATGTGCCGTTTTCAAACACGATGGATTCAAAGAGTACACCCAGCGTCGGATAATAATCGCCGCGGTTCATCGCGTCTATAACGGTGTTTTCATTGAAATTTCCGGGACAGTATACCATGACCCAGGCGCGTCCGACTCCGGTCCGCAGATTAATCCGTTCCGGAGTATAGAAATGAGCGTCATCGCTTGCCGCCCCCAGAAGAAGCTGCTTGCCGTCTTCTGCCCGGTGCGCATTGACAATATCCCAGAATTTTTCGTTGTCATAAAGCAGCGGATGGCGGAACGAACCTTCTCCGTCTGCACCGTCCACATTGCTGTTGCAGAGTTCAAAATGCCGGATATCATCCTGAACAATCAGGGCTTCCGGAGCCAGATCGTAATAATATCCGCCCGGATGATTCACGATGAACAGCGTGGGTTGTTCCTGCTGACTGCGGAGATGGTCATAAAGCTCCTTGTTCAGTCTCAATGTTTCCGGCAGTGTATCGCCGGACAGATAATTCATCTGCTGTTTCAGGTTCAGGACTCCCATGTCCAGCTGATATCGGGTGTTCGGCGTTTTCAGTCGGGTGGTCAGTTCTTCTCCGCCGATCACCGCAAAATTCTGCAGTTCCCGGAAAATTTCCTTTACCTCCGGGAGACTCCGGACGCGGACATATTTTCTGGCGGCAATGGTTTTGGTTTCCGGAATTCCGGGAAAATCGGTCTGATACCGTTCCAGCGCCGTCTGCCAGGTGCAGCCGCCGATATAGGGCAGACTTTCCGGAAACGGTCCCTGTTCCGGCTGAATCACATACAGCCAGTGCTGCGGATCCAGTCCCAGATTATTGTGATCGGTCAGGCAGACAAAATCATAGCCTCGTTCCAGATGACGAAGCACCACCTGTTCCGGAAATGCTTCGCCGTCCGACCAGAAACTGTGAGTATGCAGTGCGCCTTTTTTCCAGCCGTTCAGCATTTTTCAATCCTGTCAGATGTCTGTTTCAGAGAGATGGCAACTTTGGTGATCCGGGGAGAACGCAGGGAAAGTTCTGCGCCCAGAGTCAAACGGTACTGCATGACATCGCCCTGTCTGCAGAAAAATTCTTCCGGCTTCTGCCATTCCGCTTTCGCCAGATTTTCCGGCGACGAGGCACTGCGCAGATGAATCTTCACCCAGGTCGAGTCCGGAATTTCGCCTTCAAAATCCGTTTTCTCCACTTGACAGTCAAACGCCGCCCGGCAGGGGGCGGATTCGTAATACTCTTCCGGTCCCCGGTCCAGCTGATTGCCGACCTGCACCGAAGTCATGCCGTGCGGACCGAAAGTAGGCAGATCGGTTCGCCGCTCCGGATTGAAACCGTGCGGACCGTTCCACCAGACACTCGAATATCCGGCGTGATCGCCTTCCACTTTATGGTTGGCGACAGCCAGATCGACCCAGCCGTCGCGGTTGAAGTCCGCCGCAACACAGCCGGATGCGGAATGCGTGGGAATGCGCTGACGGTCCAGCTCGTGAAACTGTCCTTCGCGGTTCCAGTACAGAAACGAGTCCACATCGCGGTCCTTGCCTCCGTGATAACTGCCGGTGAAGATGTCCAGCCAGCCGTCGTTGTTGAAGTCCGCCACCGCCAGCGAGCAGGACGCATCGCCGCGCAGTACGCACTTCCGGCTTTCGCTCAATCCTTCCGGACCGTTCCAGTAAATGTAGACGAAGCTGTGATGCGGATGATGCGGAATCATTTCCCCGTTCTTCGGAGTCTCGGTATGTCCGCCGATGATGATGTCCGGATATCCGTTATGCGTCAGGTCGGCAGCTGCTGCGGAGACACCGTACAGCACTGACAATTCCTGCGAACGTTCCAGCGAAAAACCTTCCGGCCCGCCCCATAAAATGAGCGAACGTCCGCTGGTGATGAGCGGTATCACCAGATCCAGCCAGCCGTCTCTGTTGATGTCCACGGCGCAGATCCAGCGCGGACTTCCCTTGCCGTTCAGCGGAATGTCTTCATACCGTTCGTAATTGTCCCTGCCGTAATAGATACGCAGATCTTCCCAGTGATTGCAGGAAGTTACGATTTCCAGCCAGCCGTCATGATTGAAATCGGCGGCAAGCACACCCCAGCCCAGATCCGTTTTCAGCGTTCGTGTCTTTTCCGGCTCAAATCCTTCCGGACCGAAATGCAGCAGATGATGACCCGGATCCAGATGCAGGGAATTTTCCGAGTTGTTGCCGATCAGCAGTTCCGCCCAGCCGTCGTCATCCAGATCTGCGGAAAGCGAATCCACTCCGCACCATGCCGGCACGTCCAGACGCCGTTCCGGGTTAAAACCGTCCGGTCCGCCGGTGTAGACAAACGCCTTGTCATATCCCACGGATGAACGGGAATAATGGTTGATGACGTACACATCCGGTTCGCCTTCCGGGTGAATGAGAAATCCGGCGCGGCGTGAATCTTCCGATTCGAATTTGCGCGGCGTCTCAAAATCCGGCCAGGTGAACAGCAGTGCATAATTGGTGTAACGCCGTCCCGCACTGGCTTGTCCGAACAGCAGATGCCGTCCGTGAATGGCGGCACAGCACGCCTGCTGAGTATCAATGACGGTTCGCGGTTTCCGGTCGAGACCTTCCGGGCTGTTCCAGATGACGAAACTGTTCTGTTTGTGGACATTCCCGCTGTTGCGTACCTGAGACGCCACCGCGATATCGTCCAGTCCGTCGCCGTCCAGATCGCCGACTGCCACCGAAAGCGCCATCGGCACTTCCAGTTCGAGAATCCGTTCCAGCTTCCGGTCTGCCGCCGCGGAATAAAAGATCACTTTCTTTCCGGTTGACAACGTGAAGGCATTCCGTCCGTTCCAGCGGACATTTTCCAGCAGCCGCGGAGCGGGGAATTTTTTCTCCATGTCACTCTGCAAAGTCTTTTCTTCTTCCGGCTGAAGAATTTCGGAATCCGGCAGGGGGGGACAGACCGTCTTGCGTTCTGGATTCAGACCGTCCGGCCCGCCCCAGTAGACCGTGGTTTCCGTGGAGTCTTTGAGCCGGACAATCAGTTCATCGCAGCCGTCGCCGTCCAGATCGCACGCGCAGACCAGATCCGCCTGGGCAGGAAAATCTGTGTAGAGGTCCCACTCGAAACCGAGTTCCGTCCGGGTAAACAGCCGGACAGCATGATACAGCGGTTCGGCAAAGGCGAGCGTCAGATCTTTGCCGTTGAAACGTCCGGCGCAGCAGTCTTCCGTGTAGGGTGTCGGCAGACGGCTGTGAAAGTTTTCCGAACAGATGCCGCTGCCGCCCCAGTAAATATCTGTGGAGGCATACGGCGCCGCCATGTCATAATATCCTGCAATCACCAGTTCCTGCTGTCCGTCGCCGTCCAGATCGGCAGCAAATCCGGAGAGCGCGCCTTGACCCGGCAGTTTGGAAATCCGTGTGCCGTCCAGCGAATAGACATAGCTTTCCGCCGATTCGTGATGATTCTGGCAGTTGGCAAAAACCAGATCGAAATAGCCGTTCCGGGTCAGGTCATATTGGTAAATGCGCTGAAGAACGCCTTTTGCCGATACGTAGAGATTTTGCCCGCCGTTTCCAAATGTTCCGCGGCGGAATGCCTCGAAGCCTTCTGTGATCCATTGTTCCGTTTTCACTTCCGCTTACTCCTCGTTCAATTCCCGGATCACCCGTTTCAGAAACGGATTGCTCAGAATTTGTTCACTCTGATAAAAATAAATGCCGCCCGCTCCCTGATTCAGGTATGTTTCCGCCAGTCTGCGGTATTCGTCCGGACGCGGCTGAATCTGGGTATTCATTCCGGAATATGAATAGCCCCAGCCGTCCAGCAGGGCATAGACTTTCTTTCCGTACCGGTGCGCCAGTTCCAGATACGGACGCAGATTCACTTCCGGGTACAGACACATCAGCCGTCCCGGAGTCAGCACGTCAATCAGGTCTTCTTTCAGCAGCACTTCGACCGCCCGGTAATAATCCGGATCGTCGGCAGTGAAGCTCATGCTCAATTCCAGTTCCTTCCGGCGTTTCCAGCCGATTTTTTCCACGATTCTGCGGTGAAACGCAATGATGGATTCCGTTGTCTGGTAATACGGCCAGCGGGTATGCGAAACATCCAACCCGTCAATTTCATACTCCGCCATTTCACGGAAATGTTCCGCCGCGAAGTCCACCACTTCCGGACGTTCAAAATCCAGCAGGTGATGATGAAAATATTCCGGATGCTCCATGGAAAATTTTGCTTCCATCGGACTGCCCCGGTATGGCGAGTTGACTGCCATGTTTGCCGAAAACAGAATCCCGCGTTCCCGGCAAAGTTTGGGCAGCAGCGCCAGAATATCCAGATGCACCATCATTTCCTCCGCACCGTCGGAATATTGCTGGTCATCCCCTTTGATGGCTCCGGCGCGTCCCCGCGCTCCGACTTTGCTGGGATACAGCGTGAAGGAACCGATGCGCCCCATCTGTGCCACGATCCGTTTGACGCCGAGCGAAGCATAAATGTCCGCAACCGTTTTCGCCATTTCTTCATTCTGAAGCAGATGAAGATACGCCAGACTGTACGGCTCACTGTAGAAAGTGATGTTCGGACAATGCACTTTCATATTATTCCGCACCGGTTCAGCCGAAGCCACGGGAATCAGTTTGATATAGAACAGATCCCCGAACCGGCGCAGGGCATTGAAACGGCTGGTTTCCGAACGGCGGATTGTGATCCGGTCATTCTTATGGAATTGATAACGGCCGATGCGGATTTCTTTCCAGAATTTATTGAACGGAATCACTCCGGCACGGAGATATACCCATTCCGGCGCAGATTGTCCCGGCAGTTCCAGCGTGCATTCCAGCAGTTCCTCCTTGACGCAGAGATACAGTTCGTATTCCCCGTCCAGAGCGGGACAGTAGGACAGCGGCGGCACTTCGGCTGTGCCGAAAAAAGTCAGCCTGGGCTGTCCGAAGGTGCAGTTGGCGACTGTCCAGCCCGGTTCAGCGTCTGCCGGGTCATGCTGCCGGTTCGGCTCCATTCCGTTATAGGTATGAACCGGGGCACCTTCCCATTCCCGCCAGTTGTTCAGAATGACGGTGCTGCCCGGTTCCGGGAAAAGTTCATGTTCGGAAACGGAAAGGACACGTCCGCCTGCCGCAAACCGGGTAATCCGCAGATGCTGTCCGCCCGGTTTCGGCACTCCGGCGAAGTTGACACAGTAATTCCAGTAAACCCGGTCGTTCCGGATCAGGGCTGCCGGCACCAGTCCGCGGTATTCGGTCGCCCAGTTCCAATCCTGATTGTTGTTTGGTTCAAACAATATTTCTTCGGACAGATTCGGAAACAGGCACGCCGGTTCCCAGCGTCCGTTTATCATCAGTTCCGCCTTGATTCCGCCGTCCGGCGGCAGTTCGAGTCCGGACAGAACCATCCAGCCGTTCCAGTTTTCAAATTGCATTGCTCATATCCCTTTTATCTTTGAGTTTGCCGAACCCGTGTCTTCAGTTGTGTTCCACGCCGAACCAGAACAGATTGCCCGGAGTCACATCAGCGGTCATCACGTTGATTCCAATCTTCAATGGAACTTCTTTTTCCCGCTTGCTGCCAGAGTGTCCATCTCCGTAAAGAACATTTGTCGCCTGATTATGCCGCAGAATGGACGGACTGTATTTCGCATAATGGGCATGAGCCGGATTGAACATATTGGCGGTTACGTATTGACTGGCGTTCCGTCCATCGGTGGCAAACATCATGGCGGACGGTTTCAGTTTCGTGCTTTTCAGATACGGGACCCCGTACCGGTTGGAACCGTTCCAGACACTGTACGCATAACCGTCAAAATTATACCAGTTGATTCCGTAATCGCAAACCAGCCACGGCTGTGTGGTAACTGCTCCGCAGACAACATTCACCGGATTGATTTCCGCCGGACACAACAGGGATTTCTGGTTCGCCTGCTGTTTTTCTTTCGTGTCCGGCACTTTTCCGGACAGGTATTGACCGATCAGCAGATCCCATCTTCGGAAATGAAGCGGCACTCCCGTCGTGCTTTGCGCGGCATAGTTGTCTGCGCTCAGGTGAACCGGATAGAATTCATGATTGTCATGACGGTACATCTGCACGGCAACCCCGATCTGTTTCTGATTTCCGGTGCAGCTAATCTGTTTTGCCTTGTCCCGCGCTTTGTTCAGCGCCGGCAGCAGCATTCCCGCCAGAATTGCGATAATAGCCACAACTACAAGGAGTTCTATAAGTGTAAACTTCCGCGCCGTATGCCGGAATCCGGGAATAAAAAGCAGGTGTCGGTTTCTCATGGAGTATTTGCCTTTCTGCTGTTCTGTTTCAGAATACGTCAGTCGTCCAGTTTCGCGTGCTGCACAATTTCCGTCGGCGTCAACGCATAATTGTAGATTCTGACTTCGTCAATGATTCCCGGAAAACCGTTCAGCAGTCCATTCCAGCCGGAGCCGATGGTCGGCCAGCTGTTTTTGCGTCCATACGCCTGAACATCCGTTTTGGTTTCCGCCTTGCATTCCCCGTTCACGTACATGCGGCCGCGCTTGCCATCGTAGGTTGCCGCCAGATGCACCCATTGTCCGCGCAGATCCGGAGTCAGTGCGGCGGCTTCCCATTTGGTCTTGTGTCCGTCTTTGCCGCCGGGACCGTTCAGCAGAGTATAGTAACGCCAGTTGAAAAAGACAATGAAGCCGGGTCCGTAATTGCCGGGTGCGTTTGTGTAGATATTGTAAGTGCGGCGCGGCCATTCAGCGTCTGCATCCATTTTCACCCAGCATTCAAAGGTAAATCCCTTTGTGAAATCCACATTGAAATTGTTGATCATGGAAGCGGCGCCCGCCTGATTGCGCTCGCCCTTCTTTTCCGCGATGAAATGCAGAGCCATTCCCTTGCGGCCTTCGACCCGTTTGACGCCGCGCATATTGTTGGCGATTTTCAGATCATGGCGGTTGCCGGAGACATCCCGGCAGATTTCACCATCCTTTTCATCGAAATTCCAGTATGCCACCAGTTTCTTTTCGGTTTCCTGCGCGGCAAGAGCGGGCAGCAGGCTCAGAACGGACAGCACGAACAGATTTTTCAGATTTCTTTTCAGCATTTCGATTCTCCTCAGTTATGTTTATTTTCCGTAGGCTTCAACTTCAACGATCCGGGCGCGAACCACTTCCTTGTCGCGCAGTTTTCTTTTCGGCGGCGCAGCCGACAGCACATTGATGCGGAATTTGGTGATTTTTTCCGGAGGGAATACCGCCTCAATGCGGTCAAGTCCGGAAGCGTCCGCATTTTCGTAGACTTTTTTCCATTGTCCGTTTGCGAAAATTTCCACATTGATTCCCTTGACCGATTGTTCATACGGATAGAGCACAATGCGGCCGACTGTCAGCGGCGTCTTTTTCGGTTCAAACAGAATCCATGCCGGCAGTTTGCCGGGAATCGAACTCCAGAACTGCAGGAAATAACCTTTTTCCGGGCGGGTGTCGCCGTCGCAGAGATGCCACAGGGCGGATTCCGCACCGCCGTTGCTGAAATTCACGAAAGCCGATGACGCTGTAATGTGTACCGTGTCATCCTTGTACCGCTGGAACAGCAGATTGCCGGGTTTCGCCAGTTTCTGCCATGCCGCTTCGATCTGCGCATTGACTTCCGCTTCTGTCGGCAGTTCCGGCAGTTTTCCTGTGGTGTAGGCATGTCCCTGACATTCCTTGAAGAAGTCGGCAAACGCACCGTCTTTCACTTCGATGGAACGATCTTCGCCGATTACATTGACTTTGCGGATGTTCGCCGGCAGTCCGCTGAAAACCACCTTCCGGGCATTCATGCTGACATTTGATGCGATGATTACGGTATCGCCCTGCCGGTCTTTCGAAATAAACCGGACCTTGTCAAAATCCGCTTTCGGACGGAACGGCGTATCTGGCCCGATCACTGCCTCGCCCAGCCATGCTCCCTCCCGCGCCAGAGCCGGGAATCCGATCACGCATTCCGGATAACAGGTACTCGAACTGATGAATGGCATCAGCCCCTTCATTCCCGCCGCCAGTCCCATCAGCATATGGTCGCGGAATTCATCAAATGTGGCAATGCGTCCGTCCTTGTCCCCCAGTCCGAAGTCGAACTTGTTGAATCCCATGTCCATGAAGATGAACGATGTCTGGTGATAGCCGCTGCCCAGCTTCACTTTGCCGCTGTCCAATGCCGACACGATCGGCGTGCAGTCGTTGGCTTTGACGCTGCGCAGCGTGTTCGGGTACGGGTGATGCACATTGATGTCGCACGCCAGAATATATTCGTTGCGCGGCGAATCGCTGAGCATGACCGGATGCCATGGATCTTCCTCTTTCATCGTCTCATATACCTGCACCAGCGCATCCGGATGAATGCTCAGGCTCGACGGTTCATCCGCCAGATAGTAGCAGAAAAGATTCGGCGCATTCCGGTCGGCACGGACACTTTCGCGGTACAGATCCAGCTCTTTTTTGTCCAGACTGCCGGACTGCAGACCTTTGAGGACGCCCGGTTTTTTCAGGATGCCGAAGATGGCGTTGGCGGAGATGGCGTAAACTCCCGGATTGAGATTTTTCCATTTGTCATGATAGGTCATGAGCATGTTATGCGCCGGCGTATTGTAGAATTTTTCCCCGTAACCGCTGGTCCACAGCGAGTTGATGAAGACCGGCTTTCCGGCAATGAACCAGCGTCCGTCCTGACCTTTCCAGACTTCACTTGCTTTGAACGGCAGTTTCCACAACGGCTGCGCGGCTTCACAGAAATCCATCTTTTTGCCGTTTTCGTCTTTCAATACTGCCTGAATCGTATAACGTCCATGCGGAATTTCTGCGTTCGGTACGGAGAACTGCTGTATCGGCAGTACCGGACGGACCGTTTTGCTCCAGACGGTCTGCTGCGCATTGCCGATGCTGATTTCCAGTGATTTGTTTTTCAGCATTGCCGGCTCCATGGCGAGCTGGACCGCAAATTCGACTGTCTTGATTTTCTGGGATTCAAAAATACTGTGGCGGTACCACGGCACAGACAGCCGGATTGAGATCGGAGAAAAGAGAATGTTCTGGATCACGTCGCGGTATGCCAGCGTTTTCCCGGAAAGATCAGTGATCCGCAGAGAATTCAGATATTTGCCCTGTTTCCGGATTTCTGCTTTCGGCAGAACAACGGTTTTGGTTTCACCGTTTTTCAGCGTGAACCGGGTCTGCGGCGAGGTGTAGACCTGACCATCGGGAGCGGTCAGCCAGCAATCAGCCAGCAGAGAGCGTTCCTTTCCGCTGAAATTTCCGACCGCTACGCTGTTTTCCACGAAAATACGTTCCCCGCCGCCCAGCCGGATTTTTCCGGACGGGTTTTCCACATCCAGCCGATACGGAGTCATGTCAGTCTGTATTCCTTTGACTGTAAGGAATTTATCCATCTTGTGATATTCGCCGCTGAACGATGAATCTTCGCGCGGATTGGTGCGCTGTCCGCGGCAGACATTGATTCCCCAGTCTCCGGAACTGGCGTCCCGGCTGCTGAAATTGAAAAACGAAATACGGATTTCGCAGCTCCAGAAATCTTTGCCGATAAATGTTTTGGCGGTCCATACTCCATTCCAGAACGGATTCTGAATACCGCCGCCCTGTTCCCGGAAGGCGTCATACTGCTGTCCCGCGGCATTCACCATGAAATGATAATAGCGTTCCTTGCTGACTCCCGGATCCAGCATTATTTCCAGACAATCCTGCTGATAGAGACCACCGTCGCGCGGAGTATCTCGGACAACCAGTTCATGGATTGCCGGTTCACTGCATCGTATGCCTACGTACAGCGCATTCAGATCAAACAGAATCCGAACTTCTGTCCGGCTTCTGGCGGGAGTCTGCGTACCCGCTTTGAAGAAGCGCGTATATACCGGTGCCTTCTGCCATGCCGGTTCATCCAGCTTCCCGTCCAGGTAAATACTTCCGTTCAGTCGCTGCGCCTGCAGAGCTTCCCCGCCGAGTCCGGCAAAACTCAGGATTGCGCAGACGGCCCCTAACAGCATTTTGTTCATAAATAATGTCTCCCTTCTGTCAATTTATTTTTCGGATGATTTCAGAATCTATGTAGGGGCGGAAATGACTCCGCATGATACTGTGGAATTCATCGGCGGTGCCGTTTTCCAGCACATCGCAGATCTCGTTGTGAGTCGGAGTCTTCCGTTTAAAATTCGGCAGAATGTCGCCTTCGGACAGCGGGGCGAACGCCGCGATCAGAATTTCCCGGAACTGGATGACCATACGGTTTTCCGCAAACGCCATCAGCGCGGAATGAAAGTTGATTTCCGTTTCGCAATCCTGCACCGAAGAACCCGGTATCCCGGCGACTTTGCGGAGTGCCGCGATCCGTTCCGGCGTCTTATGCGCATAAATGAAATCCGTCATGCCCATTTCCAGCGCAACACGCATTTCAACCAGTTCCTGACGGTCCTGCTTCTGAAACAGTTTGGCTTCCGCCAGTTTCCGCATTCCTTCAAAAGCACAGGGACGTTTCAGCACCATGCCGCGTTTTTTGCGCGATTCCACCAGTCCCAGCGCTTTCAGCCGGCTGATTCCTTCGCGGACAATATGCCGGCTGACATTCAGTCTGTCTGCCAGCTGTTCTTCCCCCGGAAGCAGATCTCCCGGCACAATCTGTGCCTGCCGGATATAAGCAAGCAGACGGTTCTCGACTCCGTCCGCTAAGGTTATCGTTTTTATTTCACCGAGCATCGTATCCCCGTTTTGTTGATTATGTTGAACATAATAGATTATAACTCATAAAAATGAAATTGTCAAGAGGGGAAAAGCAGAAAATTGCATTTTTCCGGACAAAAAAGGGGTAAAATTCCGGATTTTTGGTGAAAATCAGCAGCAATGCCGCTTCATTTTTTCCTGCTGCCACTAATAAAAAAACGATTTTTTTTGTCCGGGGGGGCTTGACACCCATATGTAATAGTGCGTATAATAGCATCTGAAAAGGAGGATATCATGATCGAACCCATCTATATGGATGTCAGCAGAAAACTGGAAGATTATATTGCCGGTCACAGGATTACCGGTCGTCTGCCCGGTATGCTGAAACTCAGCAAAGAACTTGGCGTTCATCATGTTACGCTTGCCAAAGCTATCCGGATTCTGGAAAACAAAGGCCGGCTGTGTGTGCGCGGAACACGGGGAACATTTGTGATTCCGCCCCAGACGGGGAAGCGCGAACGGTTCCGGACCATCGCTTTTATCCGCCGTTATTATAATTTCAATGACCGGCACCAGCTGCTGGAACAGCTCAACCGGATTACCCAGGTTCAAGGCTATAACACGATCGGCATTACTCTGGATGAAGAACTGCTGTCCGGCAATCCCCGGCTGCTGCTGAATTTTCCGGTGGACGGTTTTCTTTTCACTTTTTCTTCGTTGAACGCGCGTCAGGCGGAACAGCTCCGGCAGGAACGGATCCCGGTGGTTTCCTGTGCCAGAATGGAAAATCATCTGTGGCTTGACCAGGTTGACTGCGACCACGACACGGGGTATAATCTGCTGCTGGATCGTCTGCTGGCATACGGACATCGCCGGATTGCCTTTCTGGAGCATCCGCGGAGTGCTGATTACGCCTGGTATCCGGAACTGGCTGCTGCGATTATGCGGGAACGGCAGCAGCGCGATTTTGATCCCGATCTGATTTATGTCCGGCCCGACTTTTTCAGATTAGAACGTCTCTACGGAGAAAAAGGCCTGGAACTTTATGCGGAACAGGCGATGCGTTACTGGTTTTCCCTTCCGGAGCCGCCGACTGCAATCATTACTTCGTCGATGCTGTTCAGAAAACTTCATACGCTTGCGGTCAGAGCCGGCATGAAGATTCCGGAAGATCTTTCTCTTATGGCAGTTTGTCATTATGCCCAGCCTGCGGTTAATGAAGATGAGCTGATCAACATTGTTTCCGGAGTGTTTTTCAACGAAAATGAAATTCTTAGTTACGGCATGAACCGTTTGCTGAAATGTCTGCGCGGAGAAAAAATGGAACCCGGATTACACCGGATCAAGCCCATGGTTCAAGAAGGAGAAACTGCCGGACCCGTGCCGCTGAAACGAAATGCTTCACATATGAGATAAAAGAAGGAGAAAAGGAAAAACACGAAACCAGAGAAGAACCAAATCCGGAATTTCATCATTGCCAGGAAGAAGAACCAAAAGGAGAACCCGACCATGAACAAACAGAAGGTGCTGCCATCCATTTCATATTCTGTATCTCATATTTCATATTTGAAGCGTAACCCGTTGCGGTTTACACTGATAGAACTTCTCGTAGTGATTGCGATCATTGCGATTCTGGCAGGAATGCTGCTGCCGGCATTGAATGCGGCGCGGGAAAAAGCCAGAACGATCAACTGTGTTTCCAATCTCAAGCAGATCGGAACCTCCATGATGATGTATGCCAATGATTACAAAGATCACATGGAAGGTCTGCAATACACTGCCGGCACTTCAGAACTGCCTGGTCCTTCCTGTGATATGAATATTTATGAGTATACAAAAAATGCCAAAGTCTTCAAATGCCCGACGGATAATATCGTCCGTGATCCTTCACTGAAAAACAAACATCCGTCTTCTTACGGAATCAATGTGGTGTACTACCGGAGCGCAAACTGGCCGAAAGTTTTCATGCTGTCGCGTCTGCGGCATCCGGACAAACTGATTTTCTCTGCGGACGGTTACGGCGACTGGCGGGTTCTCGGCAATCCCAACGGCGGCTACACGCTGACTGGACCAGTCTACCGTGATGCGGCAAAACGGTTCCGGTTCGTGCCGCATAATTTTCTGAAAGCCAGCAATGCCGTTACGTATGACGGAGCCGCCGCAACATACCGGTACGGTTCCATTTCCCATTATGGATTCGGTTCTGATCAATATAATTATGAGGTGTTCAAATGAAAAAACTTCTGCTTTTGCTGTGTTCGTTCTGCGGTATTCTTCAGGCGGACAATCTGATTAAAAACGGACAGTTTACGGAGCAGAATGCGGACGGGAGCATTGCCCATTGGAAAATCTGGCCGGCGAAACTTTCCAAAGATGCTGAAGTCGCTCTGGACTCAACCGTCAGTAGAAGCGGCGGACGTTCCGTGCGCATAACCAACAGAAATCCGTGGCTTTACACCCGTGTCGATCAGCTGCGCATTCCGTGCAAACCGCATACCCGCTACATTGCCTCCTGCTGGGTCAAGGGGAAAGACATTCATACGGAACGCCGCGGCGGCGCCAGAATGTTCATCGGTCCGCATGGCGATCTGCAGTATCCGATTACCCAGTTCGGTCCGGGACTGGACTCGCTGAAAAATCAGGTTCCCGACCCGTGGACGCATGACTGGAAACATTATGAAAGCAATGTCTTCAATTCCGGAGACAGCCGGGAACTGGGGGTTACACTGTACCTGAATAATGCCGCCGGGACTGTCTGGTTCGACAATGTGGAAATCTATGAATACACTCCGGAACTGAAGTCGGTACGGCTGGCGTCTCGCGCCAGACAGCTGATCCGGAATGATATAAAGGAAGTCCGGAGTCTTGCTCCGGAAATGTCTCCGGCATTGGAACGGCTGGAAAAAGAAATTGCGGATTACCGTCCGGCTCCGCGTGATCCGCGGAAAGGAATGCCGTTTTTTGCTCCGCAGCGAAAACTGGGCGTTTTGTTCAGCGGGTATTTGCGGAAAAAATTCCCCGGACAGGAACTGATTTTTTCTCCGGTCGGCGATCCCCTTGCTCCGCAGAGTGCCTTCTGGATTCCCGCCGGGCAGCTGCCGGAAACAATCACCCTCCGTGGTCTTGGAAATGAACCGGAAAGTTTTGCTGTCAATGTGACGAATGCCGCTGCGGAAGAAAAAATCCTGGAATTCCAGCTGTCGCAGAATCTGAACATGACTGCCAGTCTGGCGGTTCATGTCGAAACGGATGTTCTCCGGATTGTCGATGACGCGCTGGTGAAGCTGAAACCTGCGGCGGACGGCAAATACAGACTGCATATTCCTGCCGGAATGACCCGTCAGCTTTATTTCACGGCGGAACTGAAACAGCCGGCGGCGGGGATGCTTGAACTGGGAAACAGAACGTTTAGAATCGAACTGATGCCGGTTCGTACGGTTTTGCCGGAAAAATTGCCGATACTGTCGTTTTCCTATGCCTATCTTGATTATCCGCACTACATGGCGAAACGTTTTGAGGCAACCCGTGCAATGATGAAAACCATGCACGATAACCTGGTTCATCCGTATCAGTTTCATTCGCCGCTGCCGGTTTTCAATGAAAACGGCGATCTGTGTCCGGAAAAAATGGACTGGAGCAGAACGGACCGGCATCTTGCCATGAAAGCACAGCCGGCAAGCGTCATGATTGTTCTGCCGGTCAAACAGGATCCGCATCTGACGCAGACACTGGGCAAGGATCACGGCAAGCCGATTGTCTCCGGTTCGCCGGAGTGGGAACGGCGTCTCATTCTCTGGATTCGGGAACTGGTCCGGGGATTCCGCGAACGCGGGATCGGATATGACCGGCTTTATGTCAATTTCTGCGACGAACCCTCGGAAAAGGATGTCGAATATATTGTCCGCGCGGTCCGCACTGTCCGCAAAGCAGATCCGAAGCTCCGGACATGCAACAATTATCACTATGCCCTCTCCGCCAAATCCATTCAGAAGCTGGGAGAAGTGCTGGATATTCTTGACCCCGAACTGGAAACCTTGAATCCTGTCATGCTGAAATTGCTGCACAATACCGGCAAAGAACTCTGGGTTTATCATGTTCAGAACCGGAATTATCCTGCGGACCGGCTGCGCAATTATTTCCGTATGCTGAAACGCGAAGGATTCACAGGATATTCCTACTGGTGTTTTGCGGATCGTTCCCCGGACTGGGAACCGTCCGGAAGTCAGAGTTATTCCGTGGTTTACAGCGGAGAGCCGGAAGAATGGATTCCTTCCAAACGAAGTGAAGCCATCAAGGATGGTCTGGAAGATTATACCTTGCTCTGGCTGCTGGAGAAAAGGAATAGGGAACTCTATCAGCAGCTGGTCAGTCCGCAGTGTGAACTGTCCCGCACGGAATGGAGAAAACAGGCTTTGGCTGCTTTGGACGAACCGCAGAAAGTAAACTGACATATGGATTTTTCCATTCAAGCCGGACAGGATATCGGAATTCAGTCTGCCATTGATGCCGCTTCGGCGGCGGGCGGCGGCAGAGTCGTGTTGGAATCGGGGGTGCATCTTTCCGGAACTCTGTATCTGAAAAGCAATGTGGAACTGCATATCCCTGCCGGTGCAGTTCTGCTCGGACATGCTGAAGCGGAGCGTTATGACGATTTCCGGCATCCCGGTTTCGACACGGTAACGCCGGAGAACAGCCGCAAGTGTCTGATTGCCGCGGCGGACTGCGAAAACATTGCCGTTACCGGCAATGGCATCATCAACGGGCAGGGACCGGAATTCTATGACCGCAATGTGCCGCCGGGTGATTTTTTTGCAAAACCGCCCTGGCCGCGTCCCCGGCTTATTCAATTCTGCGGCTGCCGCAATGTGCGGATTCAGGATATTTCGCTGATTGACTCTCCGGGGTGGACCTGCTGGCTGGCTGCCTGTGAAAATGTGTTCATCAGCCGCATTACCGTCAGCGGCTGTCAGCAGATGATCAATAATGACGGAATTGATATTGACGGCTGCCGCAATGTTGTGATCAGTGACAGTATTTTCAGAACCGGAGATGACTGTCTGGTTCTCCGTGCGATCCGCCGGGATAAAAACATTCCTGCCATCTGTGAAAATGTTACCGTGTCCAACTGTCTGCTGAACAGCCCCTGTCAAGGCATCCGCATTGGTTGTCCCAGCGATGACACAATCCGGCACTGCCGGTTCAGCGGCATAACATTCCGGGGAAACGGTTCGGCGGTTCTGAGTGCGCATCCGTATGCCTATCTCCGCAGAGAATGCACCGGATATGTTGACATCAGCGATCTGTCCTTCCGGGATTTCGACATCGTTTCGGGCGGCTATCCTGTCCGTTTTTTCTGCGAAGACGGAATCGCCTTGCGGAGAATATGCCGGATTGAGTTCAGCAATTTTCAGATCGATTCCGGTTTTCCGGTATCGTTGTGCGGAAATCATGAATCCGTTCTTGAAAATATTTCCCTGCGGAATTTCAGCGGCGTAATCCGTCAGGATACGCCCCTCCAGACCCGTTATGTCCGCGGTCTTGTGCTGGCTGATTTCCGGATAACGGCAGAGACCGGCGAAAAAGTGAAATTTGTCCGTTCTCCGGGAAATTCCTGGGAAACACAGTTCTGAATACCGAACCGGTCCGGTGATTTTTTCCCCGGTCCGGCGGCATAACGCCCGAAGACAAGTCAAGTTTCCGGGCGTTGCCTTTTGCTTATTCCAGGAACAGCCAGCCCGCGCCTGCGGGGTTGAAGTCGCCGTGCTGAAGACGGACCGGCCATTTCTGCGGATCAACCCAGTGGAATCTGCTGCCGAAAATATTCATGCGCATGGGGAAACCTTCCCTCCGGAAACCATCGAATGCAGACAACGGAATGGTAACGCTGACGTCGCTGCCCGATTTTTCGATTTTTATCTCCGGAAGATCGGAGAACACCTGCGTGTAAAAATAATGATCGCCGCCGGAGGTGAAATCAATCCGGAAGGGAGTCCACATGCGGCACGGCTCAATGACCAGAGCGAAATCCGCTCCGCTGACCTGTGTCAAGTTGATATACAGATTCCGGTCATCGTACGATGCGCTCCAGGATGCGCCGCCGCCCATGTCGTGGGATTCCGCCGGAACCGTTCCGCGCCGATGACATCTGGCGACAGCTCCCTGCGGTTTTCTGCCGGTGTATTCATCAATCCATGCCGCGGAAAGATCAAATTTCGGGAAATCTTCGTCCAGCAGTTCCTGCAGAAGCTGGATGCGTCCACGCAGTTTTTCGGGGAAGAACAGATAGCCTTCCGCTTCGGAATGATAGCCGAGACGGCTGTCTTTTTCGCACAGCTGCAGCATGGCACGGGTGTTTTCGATTTCGTTCCGCACGATTTTTTCCATTTCCTCCAGATGATCGTTGCGGAAGTAAATCATATCTTCCCGCAGAGAATAGAAATGCAGCAGATTGTACGTGCTTTTCATTTGCAGTCCGACCGCCGCGGCAAGTCTGATGTCCGCCAGACGCGGCGGATTGTCCTGATACTCATTCCGGAGCGACTCCAGAATGTCGACGCCTTTCTGCCAGCCGCTGCTCATTTCTCTGCAGAGTTCCAGCGCTTCGGCAAGCGTGTGCTGGTAACCGAGACATTCACCGATGCGGTCGCCGCTGACTTCGGGGAAGTTTTTCAGCAGCCAGCTGGGCTGAATCGGCTGATCCACGGGGAACAGATGCAGCGGCCAGGCAATGCAGTGATGCAGCGGACCGTACCATTCAAACGCGAGATTGGAGGGGAACTTGCGGTAGCTCTGGGAAAAATAGTTCCAGGCTTCAGCAATTTTCGGCGCATTGCATCCCCAGTCCGGACGCGCCAGCGCAGACAGAAAATCCTGTCCGTTTTCCGGGAACGGTTCAAAGGAAAGCTCGCCCGCCGCCTTGTTCATCAGTCCCGGATAATTGCCGAAGTACCAGCACTGCATGGCGGCGGAAACCCCGTGTCCGTGCATGAATTTATATTTGTCATAGAGATTTTCCGGAACCGGAATGAACGGCACGGAAGCGTTTTCATGGGAACAGCCCACCTGCAGTTTTGCCCCGGATTTCGACACCTTGTCCGCGGATTCCGCAAACAGCTGCGAAGGTCCGACATATGCCAGCGAATAATCAAACACGATCCGTTTTTTGTCCAGCTGCCAGGAGGTCCCGCCGGATTCGAAATTGAACATCAGCGTGGCGCAGTCCGGCCATTTGTCCGCCACATGAAGCAGACGTTTCATGTAATCCGAGTTGTCGCGCTGTCCCGGCGCGTAGAACCAGCCGATGTATTCCGCATCCGGATTGTACCGGTGCATTGTTTTCGTAAAAAGTTCCGCCAGTTCGCAGAAAATGTCGGCGGTGTCCCGTTTGGAACAGACCGGGCATTGTCCTTCTTTCTTCTCCGAGCCGTAGGTGGCCAGGAATCCGGCGCAGGAACCGTTGTCTTCGCCGAGCATGATGTTGATGACGCCGCCCAGATCGGGAACCGCTTCGAAAATCTGCGCAATGGATTCGGCCAGATACTTTTTCCCGGTTTCAGACGAAGTGCAGAATGTCCCGAACCTGCCGTCTGCTATGGAAGCCCCGACCAGTTCCGGATGGTCTTTCGCATCTTCCATGGGAACGGAAAAATGGCTGCTGCCGAACAGTTTCGGTTCGCTCAGGAATACGTAGATGCGGATCCCGTAACGGGCACAGCGTTCCACTGTAAGGCGCAGTTTTGCCAGACGTTTTTCCGCATCTTTGCCGCGTCCGGGGAAAATCGAGGATGGCAAATCCCGGAAATACATGGTCAGCCACAAGCCGTTGACGCCTTCATGTGCCAGTTTGTTGAGATATTCTTCCGGATAGTAATCCACGTCATTGGTCAGTTCGTCGATGAAAAACGGCGGACGGTTGGTCGGACCGAAGAAACAGCGGGAAATACGGTGTCTGACAAACGGTTTGCGTCTCCAGCATCCGGCAGTAACGGCAGGCCCTTCCGCTTCACAGATCCGGTCTTCCAGAAAATAAACGGCGCGGCGCAGACCATCCG
>ERZ1034992.593-NODE-593-length-19310-cov-5.317632_pt1 | contig 19310 bp, 9 predicted proteins | sample MGYA00520695_ERZ1034992 | MGnify/ENA primary metagenome ERZ1034992 (study PRJEB33766, sample SAMN09781778) | gut metagenome | biome: gut microbiome | host: Homo sapiens | place: Madagascar | study: EMG produced TPA metagenomics assembly of the PRJNA485056 data set...
ATTCAGCGTCTGCCCGCAGAATGGCTGCCGCATCTGAAAAATCAGCAGCAGGTGCAGATTTCCCTGACACTCGGAGAAATCAACCTGAAAATAGAAGGAACGATTCCGGTCAGCGCGCTGGACTCCTGTCCGTACTGCTGCCGTTTTTCCAAAACGTATTCCAAAGCGCTGATTCCCGCACGGATCCGGCATCTGCTGCTGTGTGCCAGCGGCAGACCCGTCGTAACTCATGTGTGGAATGAAAGCGATGGCAAGACGGTTCATCTGCCGGCTTTGCCGCAGCCGGACGCCATGCGGGAACTGAATGAACTGATAAAATGCTATGAAACCGGGCATAAACATCCCCTGCCGTTTTTCCCTCATGCTTCTTTTGACGCATACCCTTACACAAACGAAATATGGGTGAATTCTGCCAAAAAAAGTTTCAAACCGCCATTTTTCGGCGACGGGGACTGGGCGGATCCCGATGTGCAGAAGGTTTTTCAGCCGGAAGATTTCAATGATCCTGTTTTTACCGACGAATTCGCCCAGACCGGCAAGGTGTTTTTCCAGTTCGTTTCGGAGGGAGGTTTGAAAGATGATTGACAATCCGGTGGTAATGCAGGCGGAGGATTGTCCGCTTTCCGGAATCGCTCTGGTGGAGGCATCGGCGGGAACGGGGAAAACCTATACCATTCAGAATCTGTTCCTGCGGATGATTGCGGAAAAGGATTTGACCGTGGACTCCATTCTGGTCATGACTTTCACCGAGGCGGCGACTGCGGAACTGAAAGACCGTATCCGCGGAATCCTGACGATGGCGCGGCAGTTTCTGATGAATCCGGAAGGACTGTCCGGCAGCGACCGGGCGCGTGTGGACGGTTTGCTGAAACATGCCCGTGCCGCGGCTGCGGATGAACTGATTCAGCGGCGGATTCAGAACGCTCTGCTGAATTTTGACAACGCCAGCATTTTCACGATTCATGGTTTCTGTCAGAGAATGCTTTCGGAATATGCGTTCGAAAGCGGAATTCTCTTCAATACTGAAATCCGGACCGATCAGGATGTGCTGCTTCGCCGGCTGCTGAACGACTTCATCCGGAATTATTTTTACCGGAACGACCCGGATGGTCTTCGCGCCGAACTGAAACGGGATCTGAATTTCCCTTCGTCTGAACATATTGACCTGATTCGGGATGTGGTGTCCCGACCAATGCTGCATGTCAACACCGGATTGTGTGATAATCTTTCCCTGGAGGCTTATCATCAGAATATTGAAGAAATTCTGGAACAGATTCAGGAAATGTGCAGTGAAGGTTTTCTCTCCAATACTTTGGAAGGAATCAAGCTGAACAAGATTCTGCAGGGCGAAAATTCGCTGGACAAAATGGAACAGCGTTTTCAGAAATGGCGCGAAAGCCGATCCTGCAGCGGAATTATGGATTTTCTGAAAATATTTTTCCCGGAGAAGTTTTCAACTGCAATCAAAAAAAATCAGGTCGGATACGCGGGAATCGAAAACCGGCTTTCCAAATGGCCTTTCCTTCTCTTGACCCGAATGTTGGAAAAGGCGTTGGATGAGTATAAGGTGCGTCTGCCGCTGGCGGCGGCGGAATATGTCCGGACGGAATTCGCACGGCAGAAGCAGCGGGAAAATTTCCAGACCTTCGATGATCTGCCGAATCGGATGCTGGCGGCGGTCCGGAATCCGCACAGTCCGCTTGCTGCTGCGGTCCGGAAAAAATTTCAGGCGGCGGTCGTTGATGAATTTCAGGATACGGATCCTGTTCAATATGAAATAGTTGACCGTCTTTTCGCCCGTCGGGAAAATCCTCTGCTGTTTCTGGTCGGTGATCCGAAACAGGCAATTTATTCATTCCGCGGCGGCGACATCGCTACGTACCGGCAGGCGCGGCGGGAATGCATGGAACATGGCGGCGTTCAGTATGTGCTGAACCGGAATTACCGTTCGGCTGCCCGTATGATTGACGCCGTCAACCGGATTTTTTCTATCCATCCGGACCCGTTTGTCGACCCCGCAATTGAATTTCATCCGGTCGAACCGGGTGTCGATGAAGCTGGAAACGTCAAATCCGGGCTGATCCTGCCGGACGGCAGTGAAGAACCGCATCCGCTGAAAATCTGCTGGTCGCGCGGCGAAATAGGCAAAGAGGATTTCAAGAGAAAATCATTCCGGGCTTGTGCCAATGACATCAGTTCTCTGCTGCAGGCGGGAATCCGCACACCCGGCGAAAAGGGACATCTGCTGCGTCCGAATGATTTTGCCGTACTGGTTTTTTCCGGCAGAGACGCCATGGCAATGCGGGATGAATTGACCCGGCGGAACATCCCGTGTGTGATTCCAAAATGCGGAAATGTTTATGATTCAGTAGTTTGCGGGGAACTGCGCAAAGTCCTGGCGGCGGTCTGCTCTCCTTACGATTCCAGTTTGGCGATGGATGCCATGCAGACAGACATGCTGGGATATTCCACGGACGATCTGATCCGCATCAACCGGCTGGAAGACTCCGGTTCGCCGCTGGACGGTGTGCCGGAAAAACTGAGCAGTCTGCAGGAAATCTGGCGGCTGAACTCTTTCATTGAGATGTTTCAGGCGATGCTTCAGAAATTCAATGTCCGGGAACATCTGCTTTCCTCTGTCGGTGGCGAACGGAAACTGACGGACCTCCTTCAACTGCGGGAGCTCCTGCATCAGGCGTCCTGTGAACGTGAGTTGTCGGCAGGCAGTCTGATGCATTATCTGGACGATCAGTGCAGCAGCGAACGGCTGGCAGAATCTTCCGAGGAAAAGGAAACTCTGATGGAAACGGATCGTTCCGCGGTCATGATCACCACCATCCATAAAAGCAAAGGGCTGGAATATCCGGTTGTCATGCTGCCGTCTCTTTATTTCAGAAAATTTGATACCGAAGGAAACTATCATGATGAAGAAGGACGGCTGATCCGGGATTTGACATCAGCGGAAGCTGCCAGACGCGCAGTTCTGCTGGAACAGCTGCAGGAACAGATGCGTCTGATTTATGTGGCGCTGACCCGCGCCAAATATTCATGTTATCTTTATGTGGCTGACTTCAAGAATGATAAATCTTCTCTGTGCTGGCTGTTTCAGGATCCGGCGAAGTTTAAGGACGAACGGGCTCTGCTTGATGCCTTCATGAGCGGAAGAGGGCAGAAAGATCTGTCGGCATATATTCCGGATAGCTGGTTCATTCCGGAGAATACTGAATTGAATATCTGGTATCCGACGCTTGCGGATATTCCTGAACTGCGGAAGTTCGAACCATGGAATGGTCGTGTGGACAACAATTTCCATTTTACCAGTTTTTCCGCTTTGGTTTCCAGTCGTCATACGCAGAATTCTGCGGCGGATTACGATGAGGAAGGAACGGATAATCTGGACGATCTGCCCGAAGGAATCTTCAGAATACCTGCCGGCTGTTCCACGGGAAATGCCTGGCACGCTATTTTGGAAAAATTGGATTTTACCGCCTGTTCTCCGGAAAAATCGGAACATCTGATCCGGCAGAAACTGCAGCAGTACGGCGTATTGGGCGGACTATCAGTGAATGAACAGCAGGAATATATTGATCTGACCGGGGTCATGCTGGAAAAAGTGTTGACTGCTCCGTTGGAAAATCCGTTCGGTTCTCCGTTTTCTCTGCAATCTGTTTCCCGTTCAGAACGGCTTTCCGAACTGCAGTTCTGTTATCGCTTCCGCCGGTCTTTCAATACGGCAGAAATTGCGGAACTCATTGGAAATTATGTGGTTGATATATACGGTAAGAATTGTCCTCTGCTGCGGGAACAGTTCTTCACCGGCGGATACCTGAACGGGGCAGTGGACTTGATTTTCCGTCATGACGGCAGAATTTATCTGGCGGATTGGAAATCCAACCGTATTACCGGCAAAGCGGAAAGTTTTTCTGCCGATGCCTTGAAAAAAGAGATGGTCGATCACTATTATTTTCTGCAGTATCTGGTTTACATCGTTGCCATGATGAAATATCTTTCGGTGCATCTGGGGCATTCTGTTACGGAAAGCGAATATGAAAATCTGTTCGGCGGCGTGTACTATTTCTTTGTCCGCGGCATGGATCCCGGTATTCCGGGGCAGGGCGTGTTCTTTGACCGTCCGCCTTTCTCAATAATCAAAAAACTGGACGATCTGATCGGGTGATGTTATGCTGACAAAAGAACAGATTATGGAGCTGAAAGGTCCCGGCGGTTTTGAAAATATAGACCTGACTTTTGCCGGATTCATTGCGGAACGTTCCGGACTGCAGGATTCGGATCTGCTGTATCTGACGGCGGCTCTTGCGTCCTGGGCGATACGGCAGGGACATTCCTGCTGTGATCTGAATCATATCGGCGGCAGGTTGTTCCCGCCGGATTCCGTTACTGCTGTGCAGCAGCCGCTGCCGTCCGGGAAAACCATGATTCATGCCCTGCACCGGGCTGGGTCTGTTACCGCATTTGTGCCGGAGTTTCAAGCCGGTTCCAAACCGCTGATTCTGGATGCTGAAGGACGTCTCTACCTTAACCGTTATTATTCCTATGAATTGCTGATTGCGGCGGAATTGTCCCGGCGCGCCGCGTTGCCGGAAAGACTCCCTGCTGCGGAACCCGGATATCTGGCTGGATTGTCCAGCCGTTTCCGGATGGTGAAACCCGGCGACCGCGAACCGGATTACCAGCAGGCGGCGGTTTATCTGGCGCATTCCCGGAATTTTTCCGTGATTACTGGCGGACCCGGCACCGGGAAAACAACAGTGCTGACCGCTTTGCTGGCGTGGGAACTTGAGGAGAATCCGGACATCCGGATTCTGTTGTGCGCGCCGACCGGGAAAGCGCAAAGCCGGATGAAGGAATCCCTTGCCGCCGAAATCGGCAACCTGAACTGTTCCCGCACCACTGCGGAACGGCTTTCCGGGCTGCCGTGTCAGACGATTGATTCCATGCTGAAGCCGATTCCGTGTTCCCCGAATTACCGGGTCAACAGGGAAAATCCGCTGCCGGCGGATCTGGTGGTTCTGGATGAAGTTTCCATGGCGTCGCTTTCCCTGTTGGGGCATCTGTTTCAGGCGCTGCGCCCGGAAACCCGGCTGGTGCTGATCGGGGATAAAGACCAGCTGGCTCCCGTGGAGGCGGGGTCGGTTCTGGAGGATCTGATCCAATCCGGGACGGCAAACGTGATGTCGCCGAAGATGGCGGCGGCTTTTGAAAAACAGACCGGCTGGGCGTTTCCTGTCCGGAATGACCGGAAGCCGCTTTCCGGCTGTATTGCGGAATTGAAAATCAATTACCGTTCACGGAAAGCTCCTGTGATTTCCGGTCTGGCATCCCTGATGCGCCGTCTGCCGGAACACCCCGATGAGGCGGACGCAGTTTTTGTCAACATGGCGGAACAGCAGAACACCGAATTCATGACACTGCCGCTGCCGCGTCCTTCTGCTTTTGACGATGCTCTGCGCCAGTTCATGCGCGACCGTTCCTTGACTGTGGAATCTCATCCGGATGATTTTTTTACGCCTGCCGATATGGTTGCCGCCGCGGCGGAAGGCACTGACGACGGTCTTGCATTGGCGTTTGAGCTGCTGGATTCGTTCAAAATTCTGTGCGCAGTGCGGCAGGGACCTTACGGAGTGGAACATGTCAATGATTTTATCTGCCGGATGCTGGGGCTGCAGCGGGTGAATATGCCGGGGATGCCGCTGATGATTCGGGAAAACACGCCGGTCAAACAGCTTTACAATGGCGACATCGGGCTGGTCTGGCAGCGGCAGGGTGAACGTCTGCCGAGAGTGGCGTTCCGCTGTGTCCGTCCGGATGGTTCTCGCGGATTCCGGTTTCTTGCACTGCCGGAGTTGCCCCCGTATGAAAGTGTTTTCGCCATGACCGTTCACAAGTCGCAGGGTTCCGGATTCCGGAAGGTTATGATTGTTCTGCCTCCGAAAGACATGCCGCTGCTGACCCGTGAACTGATTTATACGGCTGTTACCCGTGCCGAACGGAATGTTGTTCTGTACGCTTTGCCTGAAATTCTTCGTAAAACCTTGAAAAATAAAACGTTCCGGTATTCTGGACTTGCCGGACGATTGACAGGAGATTGATTTTATGGAACGGAAAATATACGCGGTCATCGGTGATCCGGTGGCTCATTCGCTTTCACCGGTCATGCACAATGCGGCATTCCGCGCGCTGAATCTGAATGCGGAGTATGCTGCCGTGCATGTACTGCACGATGATCTGCCTGCTTTTGCGGAAGATGCACGGAAACGGCTTGCCGGATTCAATATCACAGTTCCGCATAAAAATGCTATTCTGCCGTTTCTGGACGAAATTGAACCTGCGGCGAAACTTGCCGGAAGTGTCAACACCGTAACCGTGAAGAACGGGCGGCTGATCGGTTGTTCCACGGACGGGTACGGTCTGGAAACAGCTTTGAAGGAAGCGTTCGGTTATATCGTGCCGGGCGGAGCGGTCGCATTTATCGGGTGCGGCGGCGCAGCACGGGCGGCGGCTTTTTATTTTGCCGTGCGCGGATTGCGCAAATTGTTCATAATGAACAGAACTCTGACCACTGCCGCAAATCTTGCCGAAGAACTGCACGGTCATTTCCCGGAATTGCAGACGGAAGCTGCGGCGTTGTCTGACACGGAAAAAGTGAAGGCGTTTCTGGCAGCGGTTCCGGTGGCGGTTCAGTGTACCAGCCTGGGGTTGAAACCGGATGATCCGCCGCCGCTGAATCCCGAACTGCTGCCGCGGAAACTCTGTCTGTTCGACACCATTTACAAGCCGACAGCACTGCTGCGTTATGCGCAGGCGCATGGTATGGCTCATGCCGCCGGACTGGGGATGCTGCTGCATCAGGGGGCGCGTTCACTCTCGATCTGGACCGGACTGGATGCTCCGGTGGAGGTCATGCGGCAGGCTCTGCCACCGGTTCAGGACGTCTGATGCAATGACCGCGAGGGAGTCATTTCAACAAGTGATTCCCAGCAGTTTTTCCGCATTGCGGTAGAAAATCTTTTCGTTGTCTTCCGGCGGCAACCCCAGTTTCAGTACATTCTGTACAGCCTGGTCATGCCGGGTTGCGGGATAATCGCTGGCGAACAGCACTCGGTCCGCGCCATGCGCCAGCACCATTTTTCGCACTTCCTCCACGGAGAGCAGCGGCATGACGCTGGAAATATCCATCCAGATGTCTTTCCCTATCAGATACTTCCATGCTTTGTCCCATTCCGAGTAACCGCCCATGTGCGCGGCAATCAGCGTCAGGTCCGGATACAGTTCATGCACATGCGCCAGACGTTCCGGCTTGGAGTAGGGGGTGCGGTAATCTCCGATATGGAACAGCATCGGGAAGGAAAATTCTCCGGCTGCTTCATAAATTTTCAGCATCCGCGGATCATCCACGCAGAACTGCTGAAAATCCGGATGAAACTTCAGTCCGTGCAGACCGAGTTTCCGCATTCGCGCCAGTTCTGCCCGGCAGTCCGGATAATCCGGGTGCATGGTTCCGAACCCCAGAAGCAATTCCGGGTACTGGCTCTGCAGGGAAGCCACAAAACTGTTGATGCTTTCCACTTGCGAGGCTTTGGTCGCGGATGAAAAAATCACGCTCCGGGTGATATGAGCCTGCCGCAGACTCCGCAGCAGATCATCCAGTTCGCCGGTGCCTGCCCAGCGGAATCCGTAGAACGTTTCCAGCGCGCCAATAACTTTTTCCGCAATTGACGCCGGGAAAATATGGGAATGCATGTCAATGATTTTCATAACCGTAAAATTTCACTCCACAATAAACAAAGCTCCGTCCTCCGCTTCATAAACGGCGCGCCAGCCGATTTTTTTCAGATACCGGATAAAATTTTCGCGTTTTGCCAGCACCAGCGCGTAACGGGAGCCGGTCAGTGCATAGAAACGGCGTGGCGTCATGTGCTGCGCCTGAAGCAGCATCCGCTCTATTTTTCTTGTCCGTTCCGGATCTGCCGCAACGGAAAATTCGGGATCCATCCCCCACAGAAAAACCTGTTTGCGGTTGGCATGGAAAATCGCGGGAAAATCGCCCCAGTTCAGGTTTACGACCAGCGTTTTTTCCGGAAGATTGCGTTCCATCCATGCTCCGATTTTTGCTGCCGGCGGAGTGCTGATCCTGCCATAACCGATATTCAGAACCGAGGAATAAACCGCAATCCCGATCATAGCAATACTCAGAATCAGACAGAATTTCAGCGGCTTTTCACGTCCGGGCAGAAACACTTTTTCCTGCAAGGCAAGATGTGTTACGGCGGCTCCGAACAAAGCCCCGAACGGCGCGGCATATTCCACGGTCCGCTGCACCAGAAATGTTCCGCCTGTAAACAGCAGAGTCAGCATTCCCAGCGCAATAATATGCGGCGGCAGATTTTTCCAGCCGCATTTCCCGGTCACTCTGGCAAAAACCAGAAATGCCAGATAGACAAATACATACAGCGGAATTGCCGCCAGGTGCCAGAGCAGATCCGGCGGCTGCATTTCCATCGGCGGCATCAGCGAGGCATAGCCTTTTGCCCCTTCGGCAAGCAGCGGACGGAACAGAGCGTCGAACGACTGCACTTTCCAGATGATGAACGAGTTCGGAAACTGCGGATGCACCAGCAGTCCCAGTCCGACTCCGACCGCTGCCGCTGCCGCAATCAGCAGACTTTTCCAGCCGTCAGTCCGGATTCCCGCAATGGAAAACGCCAGCGCCGGAATCACAATGAACTGCGGATTGGAATAACTCCACGCATACACCATCGAGACGCCCAGAGTCCAGAGCAGTCGTTTCCGGAACGACCCCGCGGCAAGGATCCCGCACAGAAACAGCAGCAATGCCAGCGACAGCACATGCGGACGCAGCATCAGCACCCGGAAAGTGATGTTCGGTGCAATCAGCACTGCCGCCATGGTCATCGGCAGATACAGCGGCGGCGCGACACCCATGCGTTTCATCGCAAACAGAAACGCCGCCAGAAATCCCGCAACGAAAACCATTGCCGGAAAATGGAACGGAGGTACAATTTCAGCAGTGAAAATTTTCTGCCCCCGGATCAGTCCGCTCAACAGAAAATGATAAAGCAACTCTTTGTCGGCAAACGTATCACGCCAGACCGAGAGTTCCAGCGCCGGAAATTTTTTCGCACAGAAAACTGCCGGTCCGCGCTCTGCCATGGCGGCATGATAATAGGCGTCATTGGCGGTTTCGCCCTGATTCATGGACATCGGACGCAGAATGCACAGCCAGAGGAACGGCAGCAGAAATGCCGCCAGCAGACAAATCCGGGTCTGGCGTTTCCGGGACAGATCATCATTCAGCAGTTTCATGGTTTTTTCTTTTCTCCGGCGGGTTTTCCGGTGGTCGCCGTTTCCAGTTCATTCAGTAACTTTGACGGTGTGGTTTCGCTCAGTCCAACCTGTTTCACCAGCAGACCGCCGCCGCGCGGTTCCACCAGAACCATTGCCGGAAAGCGATGAATTCCGTAGCGCGCCGCCAGTCTGCGGTTCTGATCTTCCGTTTCCTGCCCCAGCCGCCGGTATTTCGGAAAATCCGCATTGTACAGAATATATCTGCGGTCGGCAAGCCGTTTGAATCCTGCCGTCTGAAAAAGTTCCCGTTCCATGGTGCGGCTGGCTTCATTCCAGTCCGATCCACTGAAGAAAATCAGCAGTTTTTTATTCTGCCTGACCGCCAGATTTCGTGCCGTCCGGTAGGATTTGATCCATTCACCGGCATGACTGCACAGAACAATCCCGCATAATACCGAGGACAGAAAAACTTTTTTCAGGAGCATGGGCTGTCCTTCCAGCTGGAAAACGGTTCGCGGATCAGACGGGAATTATAATAGCGGATATCTCCGGTAACTTCCCGGCCCAGCCAGGGCGGCTGCTCAAACACGGTATTTTCCGTTTCGAGTTCCAATTCGGCAACGGTCAGACCGGCATTTTCGCCAAGGAATTCATCAATTTCCCAGAGTTTGCCTCCGAACGGCACATGATGGCGGATTTTTTCGACCTTGCCGCTTCCGCAGAAACTGCGCATCAGTTCCTCGGCGTCTGTCGGAGGAATTGCATATTCGTACTCCTGACGGGAAATACCGTTCACCGGACTTTTCAAGGTCAGAAATGCCCGTTCTCCGGCGATCCGGATCCGGAACGAATAGCCGGGTTTCCCTTCAAACCCGGCATACGCCTGACACATCCGGCAGCTGTCCTGCACGGACTGCCGCCAGGAGTCATTTTTCAGCAGAAATTTCCGTTCGATTTCCGTACCCATCCGCGCCGCTCCGTTCATGACATGCAGATGTCGATGGGAATCCGGCACATCAGCAGGTTGGCGACTTCCTCTTTCAGGAACGAGGCGAACGATTCGATTTTTTCCGGCTGGTCCACGATTTCGATCAGCAGGGGATGCGCCAGCTTGATGTCGAAAAATTCCGGTGCCATGATCGGGGCGTTTGCGTAATAGCCGCCGACTCCGCGCAGCACGGAAGCTCCCGCCAGACCGCGTTCGCACGCCCGGCAGACGATCCATTCCGTCGCGTTCTGCCCGTCCTTGAACTGCCCGTCCTCCACAAAAATCCGCAGCAGTACCGCTTTCGTGTCAAATGCTGTTGCCATGTCCGCCTCCTTTCAACAGGGTTCCGGTTACAGTGATTCCCGTTCAGTTGCCCATTGGATGATTTCCTTCTGGACTGTCGGGAAATCGTTCAGTATGTCAGATGCAAACTTCTGGAAATAGGTTTCCAGTGCATTCTGCAGCAGATTCAGGAACAGCACCCGTTCTTCAAAACGAGTGTTCAATTCCATGGATTCTGTTTCCGGCAGGGACACTCCGGACAGCGTGAAGGTGTCGGCGTCGAAAGTGAACGACCATTTTTCCGCATCTCCGCGTGCCAGGAGGATTTTTGCCTTGCGGAGTTTTTTGCCGACAGCCAGTGCGGCTTTCGCTTCGGCGGAAATCTGCGGACAGCCCTTCTTGACTGTGCTTTCCGATGCGCCGGGCGCGTCATCGCCGTTGATGGCAAAGGTCAGCGGTCCTTCAATCACCAGATTGAATACCCCCAGGTCGCCGACTTTCAGCATTCCCTGATGCGCTTCGGAATAGTACCAGAGCCAGGTCAGAAAATCACGGCCGGGCGTCGGTTCGCCGCAGGGGCGCCCATTGAAGGAGACGTTCGGCAGGTCGGATTCGCCTTTCTTGAAATATTTGAACATCAGTTCGCGGACGGTTACCGGGATCGGTTCGATTTCCATCGCTTTGAGAAATTCGCCGGCAATGGTGTCGAAGGATTTCAGCGACGCCGTTCCCACGTACATCACATTGGATGCCATATCCACCACCAGCGGAATCGCGCTGATCGAAGGCGGCATTTTCATCAGATTCCGCTCAATGGCATCTTCCTTGATGCGTTTCTTTTCCTTCTTCGGGACGGAAAGAGAATTGTTCGCCTGCATGTAGGCGAGTTCTTCCCGGCGGCAGATCGCGTTCAGCAGGGAGGAGGGAATTTTACGCTCCGCCTTCCGCAAGTTCAAATACAGATGACCGCCGCAGATAGCCGTTGTCTGGCTGATTTCGTTTTCCAGCAGATGCCGTCCGCTGACCCAGCCCGTAACGGGTTCGTCCCGGACGTCATCCAGTTTGCCTGCACAGTTTTTTGCCAGTCGTTCCAGATAATCCTGCGGCATTTTTCCGCTTAAATTACAGAATATCAAAGCTGTGGTTCCGCTTTCAAAAGGCATGATGAAATCTCCTCGTATTTTATGAAATATGCATTGTCTTTCTGAAGGGCTAATATAACGCGCTTCCCCCGTAATGCAAGCCCGGAAAGAATTTTATTCCCGCTTCTGTTTCTTTTCTTCTTATTATATATAGGGGAATCAGACCTTCGGCATCCAGGTTATCTCAACGTTAACATAAAACCGTTTTCAAAAACGTTTTTTCGCTGTTTTTCGGATGTCTTCCTCCCGGAAAAATGGTGCAGAAAAGGCATTTTTTCATTTTTTCTGCGTTTTTTTCAGAAAAAAGTGCTTGACGGCGCGATATTTTTCTTGCATTTCGCGTCCGCGCGTATATAATAATCCACAGGACGTCCTGTATATGGGGCGGATTGTAGTTGTTTGCCGGAAAAATGACATCGCGAAAGGAGAAAAAGATGTTCGGTTTCAGGAAGATTTCTTTTACGGTGTCCCCCGCGGCTGCGGCGCTGCGGTTTTGAAGTGAAAACAAGTTGAAAAATCATCAGATAGAACCAAGATCGGAGAAAGTCATGACGAAGAAAAAGAAAGTACAGATCTTCAAGCTGGAAGAACGCGTTTTGTTCGAAGGCGCCGCCGCGGCGGATATTGTTGCCGCAGTCGATAACGCCGGAGCCGCAGACCATGCGGATCAGGCGGACAGCGATTCCGCGGAAAAAGAAGATCAATTCGTTCAGAATACGGTCCGCAATGCCGGTCCCGCGGAAGCTCCTTCCGCCGATTCCAATGTCCGCAATTCCGGCGAAGGTCTGCCGCAGGCGGACAGCGCAAGTGCCGACCCCGCGGACGCCCTCATCGAGGGCAGCGCCGGTTTTCCGCAGCTGACCGATCCCGAAACTTCCTTCTCCGGCGAAGTCGCCGATTTCCTGTCCGCCGATATGTCCGATGCTTCCGGGTCCGGACTCGCCGCCGGGACGCTGACCGATGCGGAAAAAACCGAACTCGTCATCCTGGACAAGGACGCCGCCGCGGAACTTGACCCGGCGGAACTCGAAGGCAAAAATGTTCTCATTCTGGACGGCGAATCCGACGCCGCCGACCAGATCGAAAACTGGCTGAACGAACATGACGGCGAGAGTTTCGATTCCGTGAAACTGGTTTCCGATTCCATGGACGCCGACGACATCGGCGATATTCAGGGGCATCTGACGGAAAATGCTCAGGTGGAAAACATTTCCCTGGCGGATTTCCGCGCGGAACTCTCCGGCGCGGATCAGGACATGGTGATTTTCCCGGACAGCGACGCCAATATCTCCGTGAACGGCGCACCGCTCGCGGATGAAGCGGATGCCGTTCCCGGCGAACTGCTGGAAGACGCCGCGGAAGAACGCAATGAACTGGTGATCATCAACTCCACCACCGCGGACCTGGACAATGTGCTGGAACAGCTCGGCGATTCCCGCGACGTCCTGGTTCTCGACGCCAATTCGCAGGACAGCGCGATGGAACAGATTTCCGCGTACCTGGAAGCGCACAGCGACAAACAGTACGACGCAGTCCACATCCTGACTCACGGCAATGACAGCGGTCTGATTCTCGGTTCCGATTATGTGACGGAGGCTTCCGCTTTTGAAATTTTCCGCGGACACATCGCCGACAACGGCGACATGATGATCTACGGCTGTGAAACGGCCGCCACGGATGCGGGACAGTCCTTCCTGCAGGGCATCGCGGATGCGACGGGCGCGGATGTCGCCGCCTCGACGAACCTGACGGGCGCCGCGGCTCTGGGCGGCGACTGGACGCTGGAATATTCCACCGGCACCATCGAAACAACCAGCATCTCCCTTGATTCTTCCTGGAATCACGCCTTCGAAATCTACACGGTCGGGGAAGGAAAGACTTACACCAGGATCGGCGATCTGGGGACTTTGCTGAACGGCTCGGATGTTCAGATTGTCCTTTCTTCCAATATCAAGGAAGTCAAAAGTATTACCGTCGACGGCAACGTGTTTGTTCACACGAACGATAAAGGGGACTACAAATGGGACATGGGCGGACACACCTTGACTGTCTCCAACGGGGCGTCTTTGACGGTGGAAGTTTCCAATGTCGATTTGTCCAACGCCGCTTCAGTGGACGTCGCCGGCAGCCTGACGCTGCAGAACAGCGGCACCTCTTCGCACAGCTCCAATATCAACGTCAATCTGCTTGACAACGGCAAACTGGCTCTGCAAAAGAATGTTACGCTGTCCAACGTAACCGCAACGGGCAACAGCAATACGCTGAACATGGATTCCACCAGCGTGATTGAGACATTCACGCTCAATGGGGGGAATCTGGATTTCACTGCCGGCACGATCAATACCTTGACGAACGACAGCGGCGCGACTGCCGCGGGGAAGGGAGCCGCTTTCGGCGCCGTGATAAACTCCGGAGTATTCACTCTTGACGGCGGCCGCGCGGATTCCATTTCCAGCAGCGATAATTTGACCGTCATCAGCGGTTTCGTCGATACGGTTGTTGTCAGCGGCGGCTCTCTCACGATTTCCGGCGGCAGCATCAATACGGTGGAGAACAGCGGAACGGCAGCTTTCAACGGCGGAACAGTCACCAATTTCGGAAATACCGTTACCGGCACGCTGAATCTCAGCGGCAGCGCCGCCGTTGCTGAAAGACTGACCAATGACGGTGTTTTGACCATCACCGGCGGCAACGTGGAGGCTCTGACCAATACCGGCGCGAATGCCACGATTTCCGGCGGCAAAGTAAACGCCATCACCAACTCCGGCAGCAATCTTGCCGTCTCCGGCGGTTCAATCGGGGATGTGATGAATGAAGCATCCGGCAGCATTGACGCATCTGGCGGCACATTCGGCAAGATCGACAACTTTGGCGACCTGCATTTCACCGGCGACACGACGACCGGAATGATTCTCAATGAAAAAACTTTGACCGTTGACGGCGGCGTAACTCTGACCATCAAAACGCTGGTGGGTGCGAAAGCCATTGAAAACAAAGCCGGCGGCACGATCAATCTGGACGGCACTTTGCTCAACGGCAATACAGGGATGACCGGGACCGGCATCCGGAATACCGACGGCGGGACAATCAACGGAACGGGTGAGATCAGCGGATTTACTTATGCCGCGGAAGTTCTGACCGGCGAATCGCTCGTCGGAATCACAACGACCAACAACTTGCGCGCTCTGCTTGTATCGCTGACCGTTACAGGAAAAACGGTTACCGCCGCAGGAGAATACACCACCATCAACGACGCCCTGGATTTCGTTGCCGGCAATACCGCCAATGACTATTCCGTCAACATCAAGCTGGATCTGAACGATTATGAAAACTGGAATACTTTCCTGACCGTATCCGGAGACAGAACCCTGGACAACCTGTTCAGCATCAATTCCAATACGAAAACGAACAGCGGCGAAAATGTCCAGCTGACACTGGTTCTGGACGGGACCATGACACTGGCGATGCCCGGGGACCGCAACAGCGGATTTATCACTTTTGACAATATCTCGCTGCACATCAATAACAGTGCGGCTCTGACCGTCAATGCGGGATCCACTCTCAAAATTTCCGGAACTTATTCCGTGATAGAAAGCGTTTCCGGTCTGGGTACGGCATTTGTGATTGCCAGAGTCAAAGACGGCGCCGCACAGCTGACCAATTACGGCACCATGACTGTCAACGGCTCCTTCAAGGCAGATTACCTCGGACTGAAAACCGATGTTTCCGCCATTACCAACTACGGGACATTGATTTTCAATGCCGGAAGTTCGTTTGAGATGACCGCCGCCATCACGTCCGGTCTGTCCGTCAGACCCGCGGTAACCGGGATCACCAACATGACGAACGGCACTTTTACCGCCGACACGGCAAAATTGAGCATGAATGTCTCCGGCAGAGCCGCAACATCCGTTCTGTTCAGCAATGCCGGAACGGCGTCGTTCACGGACAGCACGGCGAGTGTCAAGGCATCGGGTTCTGCACAGACTTACGGTCTGTTCAACAACGGGAAACTGACGCTGACGGACAGTTCCGTGGATGCGTCCGGTGGTTCGGAAGCATACGGACTGTTCAACGGCAGCAGCGGCGAAGCCAAATTCATTGTCACGAAACTGCCGCCGCCCATCATGGAAACTCCGGGAATGACCTATACGGATTACCTGAATCAGCTGTATCACATCAAAGGTTCGACTTATTCGGTCTACAACGAAAATATTTTCAGCACGGAAAACAAAGTCGTCTCCGGTTCCGGATATACGGTGGACAAAGGTCTGCTGACCGGTACGGTGAACGGCATGGATTTCCGCGACGCCCCGCTTTTCGCCTTGATCGGAGATGTCCATACGCAAGGCCGCGCGGACAGCAGCGGCAGAACCACAACCGTGTTGAGCGATGTTACGGTCGACGGCAAAGTCAGTTCCTACGGGAACGCGCTGGTCGATATGAAGAATCTCCGTCTGAACGGCGATGTAATAAATCAGCTTTCCACCATTCTGATTTCCGGAGATTTCATGACCTCCGACTTTTACTTCGGCAGTACTCATGCATCATACGGAAATGCCATCCGGATCGTGAATGATTTCTCCGCCTCAACGACAGGCAGCAATGTCGGTGGTTCCATTTATTTCGGTACGGACCAGACCGGAACCAATACCCGCGTGAATTTCAGCTCCACGGGCGACTATGCGTTCTACAACCTGACCGGAACTATGGCCATTGCGAACTTCAGCAATCTGTCCAGCGAAAAGAATCCCGTGCAGATTTTCAACTTCGGCGTGTTCACTCTGGATGCGACCAACGCGGATAAAGGCACCAGCAAGTATTACACTCTGTATGTCAAGGAAGCGGCGGAAAGTTCCAATTTAATGGATTTCTATGGCGGTCATTATGCCACTGCGGACGGCATCCGCGACCGCGGTATTCTGAACATGAATATCAATGGTCACAATTCCGCTTCTCCGATTCAGAACGGAATGACCTTGACCGGGCTGGACATCCGCAATACGCTGAACTATTCTGCCGCGGTTACCAATTATGCCGGCAAGCTGACCATCAACGGCGGCAAACTGAGTGCGACGTATTCCGCATTGGACAACCTCGAAGTAATTCTGCCTTACGGCAACGGCGGAAGTCTGTCTGAAGTATATGTGGTGACTTCGGTTGCAGAATTGAACGGGGTGGAAAGAATTGCGGGATCAGCGTATTCGGTGCGCAACACTGGCAAGCTGACGATCCGCGGCACGGACGATACCGCAACCCTGTTCACGAATGAACTGGATTTCAGCTCCAATTATATCGGCGACTACACCGCAGTGGTGAACAGTTCGGTGTCGGTTTACATGCAGGAATTCGATTCCGGAACGAATGATGTTCCTACGATAGACTGGATTTACTGGCGTTCTGCGTTTACCAACATGGTTATTAAAATAACCAATGTCAGCAGCAGCGCAGTGCTTCCGGGCGTGAAACTGTACCAGATGACGGCGGATTCCATTACCGCCCGCACCCAGGTTGACCTGCCGCTGGATTACACCTATACGGTTCCCAATACATCCGATGTGTGGCGCGGCTACGGCAACGCGCTGGTTGAAGCGGCTGCCGTTCTGCATAATGTTTCCTTCAGTGCAAAATCTTCGCCCGATACCCAGATGGTGTTCCTGAACTGGGGCAGCCTGACTGTGACGGGAATCAAAGACGCCGGAAATCAGTTCCGTGATTTTGATTTCCTGATCAACAACAGCTCGTCCTCTTTGAATGGCTACAGTTTCTGGGCATCCAGCGACAGACGGATTCATTCGGGCAGTGTTCCGTCCACCAGCTACCAGCACAAAACGAATGCAGACATTACAGTCGGTTTTGATGTGGCGGCTTCGCATATTGCCCGGAATTATGGTGAATTGACCATGCGCGGCGAACTGGCGAATCCGGACAGCAGTCCGCTGGATTACAACGGACGCTTCATTGCCGACGGTTCTTCCCTGACGGTCATAACGTCATCGAAACTGCGTCTGGTGAACTTCTCGGTGATCGGCACAAACACACCGTACGCGATCCAGGTGGAAGCCGGCGGACAGCTGGGGATTTACAACGGAACCTACGATTCCGCCAATAATGAATGGAAAGGCGGAAGCAACGCCTATATCACTGCTGCAGGCGGCACGGCAATTCTGAATCAGGGCTATGTGGAAATGATCAACGGCGCCATCACGGGCAGCGTGAACGGCATTGAATCCACAGATATGGCAGGAAAACTGGCGATAGTCAACTCCACCATTGCCGGCAACAGCGGCTGGGGTATCATTTCCAGTATTGCTGATCCCGGCTCCGAGTATTGGAACTTCCTGGTGGCGAATTCCACCATTGCCTACAATGAAGCCGGCGGAATCTGGCTCAAGGCGGGTAAATTGTCTCTGATCAACTCTATCGTGCTCAACTCAATAGATGGGAAAAACGATATTTTGGTTAATGGCAACGGTACGATCGACAACAACGGCGGCAACATCTACGGTCCCGGAACAGCGTCCGACGGTCAGTCCAAACTGATGAACACGTTCGGCTCTCCGAGCCTGGTCTGGAATGACACATATCATGTCATTTCGGTTCTTGCCAATGCCGATGCGCGCACCATGTCCGTGGCATGGTCGTACGATGCGCCGGATTCCGGATTCTTTGTTCTCGGACATATCTGGTACAATTCAGCAACGGCGGGGAAATATCAGATTCATTACGACCAGCTGGGCAATGCCCGCGAGACTTCCGGCAGCGTGATCGGCGCATACGTGGCGGAAGGTTCTCCGACCCCGCCGGCCATATCGGTCATTGTCAACACCTTCAAGGAAGACAGCAATCCGAACAACAATGTGTGGAGTCTGCGTGAAGTCATTGAATATCTCCAGAGCGACAAAAACACCTCCGGAGCATATGAAGTGGCGTTTGACTGGGATGCTCTGCTGGCGGAGGAATCCGATGTCAGCAAGTGGGTTTTCCTGCTGGACAACACCGGCGGCGCGCTGAAATTCGACGGCAATAATGTCGCGGGAATCACCGGCATTGTCATCAACGGTTTCTACAACGGCAATACCAATATGATCACCGTCAGCGGCGACAATCTTTCCGATTCGGTTTTCGTGGTTGACGGCATGGATCTGACCTTGTCGAACCTGACGGTGGACGGCGCCGGGACGGCGGGAACCTCCGTGAACGTGAACGGCGCGGCGGTCCGGCTGGAAGGCACCGCGAACACCTCGCTGACGGTGGACGGAAATGTTTCCTTCACCGGCGGCAATACGACCGCCGACGGCGGCGCGATTTATGTCGGAGCCGGAGCCGTCCTCACCATGACCGGAACCGGGAACGTCATCACCGGGAACACGGCGAACAACGGCGGCGGCATTTACAATCTCGGCACGGCAACGGTTTCCGGAACGGAAATCAAGGGCGGCAAGGCGGCGAACAACGGCGGCGGCATTTACAACAGCGGGACACTGACCGTTGACGGCAATATTGAAAACAATGCAGCGGCGGCGGGCGGCGCACTCTATATGGCGGGCGGCAGTCTGTCGGTCAACGGA
>ERZ1034992.604-NODE-604-length-19119-cov-133.178504_pt1 | contig 19119 bp, 20 predicted proteins | sample MGYA00520695_ERZ1034992 | MGnify/ENA primary metagenome ERZ1034992 (study PRJEB33766, sample SAMN09781778) | gut metagenome | biome: gut microbiome | host: Homo sapiens | place: Madagascar | study: EMG produced TPA metagenomics assembly of the PRJNA485056 data...
TCATCGGGCATTATCTGAACATAAAACACTATCAATAAGTTGGAGTCATTACCCATTTTCTTGTTGAACAAGGAAAGGAAGCTAAAATAGCGCTAGAGCAAGCTGGACTGTTAGTACTTGCGATCCGGACACCATTAATTCGTAAGTTAAAACAGGAAAAACCGGGGGAACTTGGCGAAATAGCACGAGTATTGGCGGAGAATAACATTAATATTTTAGTGCAATACAGTGACCATGCTAACCAACTGATATTAATAACGGACAATGATAGTATGGCTGCATCTGTTACGCTCCCTTGGGCAATAAAGTGAACTTGCGATGGCTAATTTAATACGAAAAGAGGTTACCTTTGAGTCCTCAATAGCCGCGATAGGGGCGGCTATGTCTGACATTTCACGAGTTAAAATACTCAGTGCTTTGATGGATGGGCGAGCTTGGACGGCCACTGAGCTAAGTTCTGTGGCGAATATATCAGCTTCAACGGCGAGCAGTCATTTATCTAAATTATTAGATTGCCAGCTAATCACAGTAGTAGCTCAAGGCAAGCATCGTTATTTTCGGCTAGCAGGAAAAGATATTGCTGAATTGATGGAAAGTATGATGGGGATCTCCTTAAACCATGGCGTACATGCCAAAGTTTCCACGCCAGTGCATTTACGAAAAGCACGTACTTGCTATGATCATTTAGCTGGCGAAGTTGCCGTTAAGATCTATGATTCCCTTTGTCAACAGCAATGGATCACTGAAAATGGTTCAATGATCACATTAAGTGGTATTCAATATTTTCATGAAATGGGAATTGACGTTCCTTCCAAACATTCACGTAAAATCTGTTGTGCGTGTTTAGATTGGAGTGAACGCCGTTTCCATTTAGGTGGGTACGTTGGAGCCGCATTATTTTCGCTTTATGAATCTAAAGGGTGGTTAACTCGACATCTTGGTTACCGTGAAGTTACCATCACGGAAAAAGGTTATGCTGCTTTTAAGACCCACTTTCACATTTAAGTTGTTTTTCTAATCCGCATATGATCAATTCAAGGCCGAATAAGAAGGCTGGCTCTGCACCTTGGTGATCAAATAATTCGATAGCTTGTCGTAATAATGGCGGCATACTATCAGTAGTAGGTGTTTCCCTTTCTTCTTTAGCGACTTGATGCTCTTGATCTTCCAATACGCAACCTAAAGTAAAATGCCCCACAGCGCTGAGTGCATATAATGCATTCTCTAGTGAAAAACCTTGTTGGCATAAAAAGGCTAATTGATTTTCGAGAGTTTCATACTGTTTTTCTGTAGGCCGTGTACCTAAATGTACTTTTGCTCCATCGCGATGACTTAGTAAAGCACATCTAAAACTTTTAGCGTTATTACGTAAAAAATCTTGCCAGCTTTCCCCTTCTAAAGGGCAAAAGTGAGTATGGTGCCTATCTAACATCTCAATGGCTAAGGCGTCGAGCAAAGCCCGCTTATTTTTTACATGCCAATACAATGTAGGCTGCTCTACACCTAGCTTCTGGGCGAGTTTACGGGTTGTTAAACCTTCGATTCCGACCTCATTAAGCAGCTCTAATGCGCTGTTAATCACTTTACTTTTATCTAATCTAGACATCATTAATTCCTAATTTTTGTTGACACTCTATCATTGATAGAGTTATTTTACCACTCCCTATCAGTGATAGAGAAAAGTGAAATGAATAGTTCGACAAAGATCGCATTGGTAATTACGTTACTCGATGCCATGGGGATTGGCCTTATCATGCCAGTCTTGCCAACGTTATTACGTGAATTTATTGCTTCGGAAGATATCGCTAACCACTTTGGCGTATTGCTTGCACTTTATGCGTTAATGCAGGTTATCTTTGCTCCTTGGCTTGGAAAAATGTCTGACCGATTTGGTCGGCGCCCAGTGCTGTTGTTGTCATTAATAGGCGCATCGCTGGATTACTTATTGCTGGCTTTTTCAAGTGCGCTTTGGATGCTGTATTTAGGCCGTTTGCTTTCAGGGATCACAGGAGCTACTGGGGCTGTCGCGGCATCGGTCATTGCCGATACCACCTCAGCTTCTCAACGCGTGAAGTGGTTCGGTTGGTTAGGGGCAAGTTTTGGGCTTGGTTTAATAGCGGGGCCTATTATTGGTGGTTTTGCAGGAGAGATTTCACCGCATAGTCCCTTTTTTATCGCTGCGTTGCTAAATATTGTCGCTTTCCTTGTGGTTATGTTTTGGTTCCGTGAAACCAAAAATACACGTGATAATACAGATACCGAAGTAGGGGTTGAGACGCAATCGAATTCGGTATACATCACTTTATTTAAAACGATGCCCATTTTGTTGATTATTTATTTTTCAGCGCAATTGATAGGCCAAATTCCCGCAACGGTGTGGGTGCTATTTACCGAAAATCGTTTTGGATGGAATAGCATGATGGTTGGCTTTTCATTAGCGGGTCTTGGTCTTTTACACTCAGTATTCCAAGCCTTTGTGGCAGGAAGAATAGCCACTAAATGGGGCGAAAAAACGGCAGTACTGCTCGGATTTATTGCAGATAGTAGTGCATTTGCCTTTTTAGCGTTTATATCTGAAGGTTGGTTAGTTTTCCCTGTTTTAATTTTATTGGCTGGTGGTGGGATCGCTTTACCTGCATTACAGGGAGTGATGTCTATCCAAACAAAGAGTCATCAGCAAGGTGCTTTACAGGGATTATTGGTGAGCCTTACCAATGCAACCGGTGTTATTGGCCCATTACTGTTTGCTGTTATTTATAATCATTCACTACCAATTTGGGATGGCTGGATTTGGATTATTGGTTTAGCGTTTTACTGTATTATTATCCTGCTATCGATGACCTTCATGTTAACCCCTCAAGCTCAGGGGAGTAAACAGGAGACAAGTGCTTAGTTATTTCGTCACCAAATGATGTTATTCCGCGAAATATAATGACCCTCTTGATAACCCAAGAGGGCATTTTTTACGATAAAGAAGATTTAGCTTCAAATAAAACCTATCTATTTTATTTATCTTTCAAGCTCAATAAAAAGCCGCGGTAAATAGCAATAAATTGGCCTTTTTTATCGGCAAGCTCTTTTAGGTTTTTCGCATGTATTGCGATATGCATAAACCAGCCATTGAGTAAGTTTTTAAGCACATCATCATCATAAGCTTTAAGTTGGTTCTCTTGGATCAATTTGCTGACAATGGCGTTTACCTTACCAGTAATGTATTCAAGGCTAATTTTTTCAAGTTCATTCCAACCAATGATAGGCATCACTTCTTGGATAGGGATAAGGTTTTTATTATTATCAATAATATAATCAAGATAATGTTCAAATATACTTTCTAAGGCAGACCAACCATTTGTTAAATCAGTTTTTGTTGTGATGTAGGCATCAATCATAATTAATTGCTGCTTATAACAGGCACTGAGTAATTGTTTTTTATTTTTAAAGTGATGATAAAAGGCACCTTTGGTCACCAACGCTTTTCCCGAGATCTCATCTATTGAAACAGCTTGATAGCCTTTTTCAACAAACAATATTCGTGCTGAGTTAACCAGTGATTGATAGGTACTCTTAAAATTTTCTTGTTGATGATTTTTATTTTCCATGATAGATTTAAAATAACATACCGTCAGTATGTTTATGGTATCATGATGATGTGGTCGTGACAATCTTAAGAACATTTAGGTTATTTTATGTATATTGAACAGCATTCTCGCTATCAAAATAAAGCTAATAACATCCAATTAAGATATGATGATAAGCAGTTTCATACAACGGTTATCAAAGATGTTCTATTATGGATTGAACATAATTTAGATCAGTCTTTACTGCTTGATGATGTGGCGAATAAAGCGGGTTATACCAAGTGGTATTTTCAGCGGCTGTTCAAAAAAGTAACAGGGGTCACACTGGCTAGCTATATTCGTGCTCGTCGTTTGACGAAAGCGGCTGTTGAGTTGAGGTTGACGAAAAAAACTATCCTTGAGATCGCATTAAAATATCAATTTGATTCCCAACAATCTTTTACACGTCGATTTAAGTACATTTTTAAGGTTACACCAAGTTATTATCGGCGTAATAAATTATGGGAATTGGAGGCAATGCACTGAGAGATCCCCTCATAATTTCCCCAAAGCGTAACCATGTGTGAATAAATTTTGAGCTAGTAGGGTTGCAGCCACGAGTAAGTCTTCCCTTGTTATTGTGTAGCCAGAATGCCGCAAAACTTCCATGCCTAAGCGAACTGTTGAGAGTACGTTTCGATTTCTGACTGTGTTAGCCTGGAAGTGCTTGTCCCAACCTTGTTTCTGAGCATGAACGCCCGCAAGCCAACATGTTAGTTGAAGCATCAGGGCGATTAGCAGCATGATATCAAAACGCTCTGAGCTGCTCGTTCGGCTATGGCGTAGGCCTAGTCCGTAGGCAGGACTTTTCAAGTCTCGGAAGGTTTCTTCAATCTGCATTCGCTTCGAATAGATATTAACAAGTTGTTTGGGTGTTCGAATTTCAACAGGTAAGTTAGTTGCTAGAACCCATGGCTCCTTTGCCGACGCTGAGTAGATTTTAGGTGACGGGTGGTGACAATGAGTCCGTGTCGAGCGCTGATTTTTTCGGCCTTTAGAGCGAGATTTATACAATAGAATTTGGCATGAGATTGGATTGCTTTTAGTCAGCCTCTTATAGCCTAAAGTCTTTGAGTGACTAGATGACATATCATGTAAGTTGCTGATAGGTTTCCAGTTTTCCGCTCCTAGGTCTGCATATTGTACTTTTCCTCTTACTCGACTTAACCAGTACCAACCCAGCTTCTCAACGGATTTATACCATGGCACTTTAAAGCCAGCATCACTGACAATGAGCGGTGTGGTGTTACTCGGTAGAATGCTCGCAAGGTCGGCTAGAAATTGGTCATGAGCTTTCTTTGAACATTGCTCTGAAAGCGGGAACGCTTTCTCATAAAGAGTAACAGAACGACCGTGTAGTGCGACTGAAGCTCGCAATACCATAAGTCGTTTTTGCTCACGAATATCAGACCAGTCAACAAGTACAATGGGCATCGTATTGCCCGAACAGATAAAGCTAGCATGCCAACGGTATACAGCGAGTCGCTCTTTGTGGAGGTGACGATTACCTAACAATCGGTCGATTCGTTTGATGTTATGTTTTGTTCTCGCTTTGGTTGGCAGGTTACGGCCAAGTTCGGTAAGAGTGAGAGTTTTACAGTCAAGTAATGCGTGGCAAGCCAACGTTAAGCTGTTGAGTCGTTTTAAGTGTAATTCGGGGCAGAATTGGTAAAGAGAGTCGTGTAAAATATCGAGTTCGCACATCTTGTTGTCTGATTATTGATTTTTCGCGAAACCATTTGATCATATGACAAGATGTGTATCCACCTTAACTTAATGATTTTTACCAAAATCATTAAGGGATTCATCAGTGCTGCGCAAGGTCGGCGTGCGCATGCTGGTGATCGACGAGCTGCACAACGTGCTGGCCGGCAACAGCGTCAACCGCCGGGAATTCCTCAACCTGCTGCGCTTCCTCGGCAACGAACTGCGCATCCCGTTGGTTGGGGTAGGCACGCGCGACGCCTACCTAGCCATCCGCTCCGATGACCAGTTGGAAAATCGCTTCGAGCCGATGATGCTGCCGGTATGGGAGGCCAACGACGATTGCTGCTCACTGCTGGCCAGCTTCGCCGCTTCGCTCCCGCTGCGCCGGCCTTCCCCAATTGCCACGCTGGACATGGCTCGCTACCTGCTCACACGCAGCGAGGGCACCATAGGGGAACTGGCGCACTTGCTGATGGCGGCGGCCATCGTCGCCGTGGAGAGCGGCGAGGAAGCGATCAACCATCGCACACTCAGCATGGCCTGTTGAGTTGCATCTAAAATTGACCCACTGGGGGTGCGGACGATTTCTTGGACGGTTTATACGGACATCAATCCGACCGCATGACGATACTCGATGGGACTACGCCCGCCAAGCGACACTTTGATGCGGCGCTCGTTGTACCAGTGGATATAGGCATCGATTCGCGTCATGAGGTCTTTCAGCGTCACGTGCTGCCAATTCCTCGGGTAGATTAGTTCGGTCTTCAATCGTCCGAAAAAGCCCTCGCATGCAGCATTGTCTGGCGAGCAGCCCTTTTTGGACATCGACCGCGTTAATTGGGCATTTTCAGTGCGGCGGATCCACGCAGGCCAGCGATAATGCGAGCCCCTGTCCGAATGGATAACCGGATGCTCACCGGGTCGCAGTGTCCGTACCGCGTGATCCAGCATGGTATTGACCAGGTTCGCATCCGGGCTGGTGCCGATATTCCAGGCCACCACCAGCCCATCGAAGCAATCGACGATCGGCGAGACGTAGACCTTCCCTGCCGGAATGTGTATTTCCGTCAGATCGGTCAACCATTTCGTATTCGGCGCCGACGCGTGAAAGTCGCGATTCAGCAGATTCGGGACCGCTGGTGTCGGGTCGCCAGCATACGCCGAGAAGCGCCGGCGGCGCGGTGTTCTCACGACCAGACGCTCTTGCGCCATCAAGCGACGCACGACCTTCTCGGACACACGCATGCCACCAAGGCGCAAGGCACTATCAATGCGTCGATAGCCATAGCAGCGGTAGTTGTCCTCGAAGATAGTCCGAATGACCTCACGCACCTGCGTGTACTTGTCGGGCCGCGTCTGCCGCAGGCGTTGATAGAAGTATGTGCTGCGCGCCAGCTTCAGGCCGCACAACAGATTGGCTAATGGAAACGTGACTCTGAGGGCATCAACCACCTTCGTTTTTTCTCGGCTTGTCAGTTCGAGGGGGTTGATGCCCATGTCTTTTTTTATCAATTCACTCGCCTTCTCCAGAATTGCATTCTCCATGCGAAGCCGCTGGTTCTGGCTCTCCAGTTCGGCCAGTTCCCTGAGTAGTGCCTCATGCCGCTGCTCGAGCGAGGTGTCACCTTTCTTCTTTGTCATGGGTTTTAGGGGCACTTTGCCAAGTAATCGATGCTGCCAGTTATACAACGTTGGTCGCGATACACCGACAGTGTCGGCCACATCCTTTGCCGAACCTACGCGCAGGTTCAGTGCAATGACGGCTTGCTGCTTCTCGAGGCGAGAGCGGGCGACTGTGGGAGCGCTGCTGCCGACGACCGTCCTAGCGAATTCAGGGCGTAAATCACGGATCCAGGCACGCAAGGCCTCGCGGCTTGGGTAGCCCAGGCTTCGGATTGTGTGACTCAGGCAGTAGCCTTGTTCGATATAGTGATCTACTGCCCGTTGCTTTTGCTCATCGGTGTACTGCCGTTTTATCCGTTGATAGCCTCGGCGAAGATCCTGATTCCGTTCGAATTCTGCCAACCAGGCCTTCAGCGAGTTCTTGGTGGGGTATCCCAGCTGCCGTAGTGTGGCGCTCATCCGGCGCCCAAGCTTCAGGTACAACCTCACGGCTCGAAGGCGATCTTCATACGAATACATGAACTACTCCTAAAGTAGTCCAAGATTTTGTCCGCACCCCAACTTAGGGTAAAGATTTGCGTCGAAATTTGACCCACGTATGACACTGTTTCCCGTCTGGATATGGCGGGAGAAATCAAGGAGTGATAAACGTGGCGATATTGAGCGCAATTCGACGCTGGCATTTTCGCGATGGTGCGTCGATTCGGGAAATAGCCCGACGAAGCGGCCTGTCCAGGAACACCGTTCGCAAGTATTTGCAAAGCAAGGTGGTTGAACCGCAGTACCCAGCGCGAGACAGCGTTGGCAAGTTAAGTCCTTTTGAGCCCAAGTTAAGGCAGTGGCTCTCCACCGAGCACAAAAAGACAAAGAAGCTGCGCAGAAACCTGCGCAGCATGTACCGGGATTTGGTCGCTTTGGGCTTTACCGGGTCTTATGACCGAGTGTGTGCCTTTGCCCGACAGTGGAAAGATTCCGAACAGTTCAAGGCGCAAACCTCGGGCAAGGGTTGTTTCATCCCCTTGCGCTTTGCTTGTGGCGAAGCCTTCCAATTCGATTGGAGTGAGGACTTTGCCCGCATAGCGGGCAAACAGGTCAAACTTCAGATTGCCCAGTTTAAGTTGGCCCACAGCCGGGCCTTTGTGCTTCGGGCTTACTACCAGCAAAAACATGAAATGCTGTTTGATGCCCACTGGCATGCCTTTCAAATCTTCGGTGGCATTCCCAAGCGCGGCATCTACGACAACATGAAGACCGCTGTGGATTCGGTGGGGCGTGGCAAAGAGCGCAGGGTCAATCAGCGGTTCACTGCCATGGTCAGCCACTACCTGTTTGATGCGCAGTTCTGTAATCCAGCATCGGGTTGGGAGAAAGGCCAGATTGAGAAGAACGTGCAGGATTCCCGCCAACGCCTGTGGCAAGGGGCACCAGACTTTCAAAGCCTTGCTGATTTGAATGTGTGGCTTGAGCATCGCTGCAAAGCGCTGTGGTCTGAGCTGCGCCACCCCGAATTGGACCAAACCGTGCAAGAGGCCTTTGCCGATGAACAAGGCGAGTTGATGGCGCTACCCAATGCCTTTGATGCATTCGTGGAGCAAACCAAGCGAGTCACTTCAACCTGCCTTGTTCACCACGAGGGCAATCGCTACAGCGTTCCTGCCAGTTACGCCAACAGGGCCATCAGCCTTCGGATTTATGCAGACAAGCTGGTGATGGCTGCCGAAGGCCAACACATTGCCGAGCATCCAAGATTGTTTGGCAGTGGCCACGCTCGGCGTGGCCACACACAATACGACTGGCACCATTACTTGTCTGTGCTTCAGAAGAAACCTGGGGCGTTGCGCAATGGTGCGCCATTTGCTGAATTGCCACCCGCGTTCAAGAAGCTTCAATCCATCTTGCTGCAACGCCCCGGCGGTGACCGTGACATGGTGGAAATTCTGGCCCTTGTATTGCACCACGATGAAGGTGCGGTACTCAGTGCTGTGGAATTGGCATTGGAGTGTGGCAAGCCATCGAAGGAGCATGTGCTTAATCTGTTGGGACGTTTGACCGAAGAACCTCCACCCAAACCGATTCCAATTCCCAAGGGGTTAAGGCTGACATTGGAACCACAGGCCAACGTGAACCGCTATGACAGTTTAAGGAGAGCCCATGATGCAGCATGAAGGCCATGTGAGAATCCTCAAATCCTTGAAACTCTTTGGCATGGCACACGCCATTGAGGAGTTGGGCAATCAGAATTCACCAGCATTTAATCAAGCCTTGCCCATGCTGGACAGCTTGATTAAAGCTGAAGTGGCAGAGCGTGAAGTACGTTCGGTGAACTATCAATTGCGGGTGGCCAAGTTCCCCGTGTATCGGGACTTGGTGGGCTTTGACTTCAGTCAAAGCCTGGTTAATGAGGCCACGGTCAAACAATTGCACCGGTGCGACTTCATGGAACAAGCCCAGAACGTGGTGCTGATTGGTGGGCCAGGCACAGGCAAGACTCACCTGGCCACAGCCATTGGTACACAAGCAGTGATGCACTTGAACCGACGGGTGCGTTTCTTCTCCACCGTGGATTTGGTCAATGCACTGGAGCAAGAGAAATCATCTGGGCGTCAGGGACAAATCGCAAACCGTCTGTTGTATGCCGATTTGGTGATTCTGGATGAGCTGGGATATTTGCCTTTTAGCCAAACCGGTGGGGCACTGCTGTTTCACCTGCTCTCAAAGCTGTACGAAAAAACCAGCGTGATACTGACCACCAACTTGAGCTTCTCGGAATGGAGCCGAGTGTTTGGCGATGAAAAGATGACAACAGCGTTGTTGGACCGACTAACCCACCACTGCCACATCCTGGAAACCGGCAATGAAAGTTACCGCTTCAAACACAGTTCAACTCAGAATAAGCAGGAGGAAAAACAGACCCGCAAACTGAAAATCGAGACATAATTCTGACAACAAGGGGTGGGTCAAAATTCAATGCAAATCCCGGGTCAAATTTGGGTGCAAATCAACAGATATCGACAACCTCTCGCGCAACCAAGACATCGCGGTCGGACTGCAAGTGATCTTGAAGCCACGGGCCCGTCCCACCCCGACATGGACCTCGATGCCCGAACGGACGTTAGATTTCGAGTTCTAGGCGTTCTGCGATGAAGGTTGGATCCCAGCCGGGATTGAAAGTGTCGACGTGGGTGAATCCGAGCCGCTCGTATAGGCCACGCAGGTTCGGGTGGCAGTCGAGCCGCAGCTTGGCGCACCCCTGCGTTCGCGCGGCATGGCGGCAAGCCTCGATCAGCGCGGAGCTGACACCCCGGCCCGCATGTGTCCGTCGCACCGCGAGCTTGTGCAGATATGCGGCCTCCCCCTTGAGGGCGTCGGGCCAGAACTCGGGATCCTCGGCCGACAAGGTGCAACAGCCGACGATGCCGTCGCTGCAACTCGCGACTAGGAGCTCGGATCTCAGGACGAAGGTCTCCGCGAATGTCCGGTCGATCCGCGCGACGTCCCAGGCGGGCGTTCCCTTGGCGGACATCCACGCCGCAGCGTCGTGCATCAGCCGCACAACCTCGTCGATATCACCCGAGCAGGCGACCCGAACGTTCGGAGGCTCCTCGCTGTCCATTCGCTCCCCTGGCGCGGTATGAACCGCCGCCTCATAGTGCAGTTTGATCCTGACGAGCCCAGCATGTCTGCGCCCACCTTCGCGGAACCTGACCAGGGTCCGCTAGCGGGCGGCCGGAAGGTGAATGCTAGGCATGATCTAACCCTCGGTCTCTGGCGTCGCGACTGCGAAATTTCGCGAGGGTTTCCGAGAAGGTGATTGCGCTTCGCAGATCTCCAGGCGCGTGGGTGCGGACGTAGTCAGCGCCATTGCCGATCGCGTGAAGTTCCGCCGCAAGGCTCGCTGGACCCAGATCCTTTACAGGAAGGCCAACGGTGGCGCCCAAGAAGGATTTCCGCGACACCGAGACCAATAGCGGAAGCCCCAACGCCGACTTCAGCTTTTGAAGGTTCGACAGCACGTGCAGCGATGTTTCCGGTGCGGGGCTCAAGAAAAATCCCATCCCCGGATCGAGGATGAGCCGGTCGGCAGCGACCCCGCTCCGTCGCAAGGCGGAAACCCGCGCCTCGAAGAACCGCACAATCTCGTCGAGCGCGTCTTCGGGTCGAAGGTGACCGGTGCGGGTGGCGATGCCATCCCGCTGCGCTGAGTGCATAACCACCAGCCTGCAGTCCGCCTCAGCAATATCGGGATAGAGCGCAGGGTCAGGAAATCCTTGGATATCGTTCAGGTAGCCCACGCCGCGCTTGAGCGCATAGCGCTGGGTTTCCGGTTGGAAGCTGTCGATTGAAACACGGTGCATCTGATCGGACAGGGCGTCTAAGAGCGGCGCAATACGTCTGATCTCATCGGCCGGCGATACAGGCCTCGCGTCCGGATGGCTGGCGGCCGGTCCGACATCCACGACGTCTGATCCGACTCGCAGCATTTCGATCGCCGCGGTGACAGCGCCGGCGGGGTCTAGCCGCCGGCTCTCATCGAAGAAGGAGTCCTCGGTGAGATTCAGAATGCCGAACACCGTCACCATGGCGTCGGCCTCCGCAGCGACTTCCACGATGGGGATCGGGCGAGCAAAAAGGCAGCAATTATGAGCCCCATACCTACAAAGCCCCACGCATCAAGCTTTTGCCCATGAAGCAACCAGGCAATGGCTGTAATTATGACGACGCCGAGTCCCGACCAGACTGCATAAGCAACACCGACAGGGATGGATTTCAGAACCAGAGAAAGAAAATAAAATGCGATGCCATAACCGATTATGACAACGGCGGAAGGGGCAAGCTTAGTAAAGCCCTCGCTAGATTTTAATGCGGATGTTGCGATTACTTCGCCAACTATTGCGATAACAAGAAAAAGCCAGCCTTTCATGATATATCTCCCAATTTGTGTAGGGCTTATTATGCACGCTTAAAAATAATAAAAGCAGACTTGACCTGATAGTTTGGCTGTGAGCAATTATGTGCTTAGTGCATCTAACGCTTGAGTTAAGCCGCGCCGCGAAGCGGCGTCGGCTTGAACGAATTGTTAGACATTATTTGCCGACTACCTTGGTGATCTCGCCTTTCACGTAGTGGACAAATTCTTCCAACTGATCTGCGCGCGAGGCCAAGCGATCTTCTTCTTGTCCAAGATAAGCCTGTCTAGCTTCAAGTATGACGGGCTGATACTGGGCCGGCAGGCGCTCCATTGCCCAGTCGGCAGCGACATCCTTCGGCGCGATTTTGCCGGTTACTGCGCTGTACCAAATGCGGGACAACGTAAGCACTACATTTCGCTCATCGCCAGCCCAGTCGGGCGGCGAGTTCCATAGCGTTAAGGTTTCATTTAGCGCCTCAAATAGATCCTGTTCAGGAACCGGATCAAAGAGTTCCTCCGCCGCTGGACCTACCAAGGCAACGCTATGTTCTCTTGCTTTTGTCAGCAAGATAGCCAGATCAATGTCGATCGTGGCTGGCTCGAAGATACCTGCAAGAATGTCATTGCGCTGCCATTCTCCAAATTGCAGTTCGCGCTTAGCTGGATAACGCCACGGAATGATGTCGTCGTGCACAACAATGGTGACTTCTACAGCGCGGAGAATCTCGCTCTCTCCAGGGGAAGCCGAAGTTTCCAAAAGGTCGTTGATCAAAGCTCGCCGCGTTGTTTCATCAAGCCTTACGGTCACCGTAACCAGCAAATCAATATCACTGTGTGGCTTCAGGCCGCCATCCACTGCGGAGCCGTACAAATGTACGGCCAGCAACGTCGGTTCGAGATGGCGCTCGATGACGCCAACTACCTCTGATAGTTGAGTCGATACTTCGGCGATCACCGCTTCCCTCATGATGTTTAACTTTGTTTTAGGGCGACTGCCCTGCTGCGTAACATCGTTGCTGCTCCATAACATCAAACATCGACCCACGGCGTAACGCGCTTGCTGCTTGGATGCCCGAGGCATAGACTGTACCCCAAAAAAACAGTCATAACAAGCCATGAAAACCGCCACTGCGCCGTTACCACCGCTGCGTTCGGTCAAGGTTCTGGACCAGTTGCGTGAGCGCATACGCTACTTGCATTACAGCTTACGAACCGAACAGGCTTATGTCCACTGGGTTCGTGCCTTCATCCGTTTCCACGGTGTGCGTCACCCGGCAACCTTGGGCAGCAGCGAAGTCGAGGCATTTCTGTCCTGGCTGGCGAACGAGCGCAAGGTTTCGGTCTCCACGCATCGTCAGGCATTGGCGGCCTTGCTGTTCTTCTACGGCAAGGTGCTGTGCACGGATCTGCCCTGGCTTCAGGAGATCGGAAGACCTCGGCCGTCGCGGCGCTTGCCGGTGGTGCTGACCCCGGATGAAGTGGTTCGCATCCTCGGTTTTCTGGAAGGCGAGCATCGTTTGTTCGCCCAGCTTCTGTATGGAACGGGCATGCGGATCAGTGAGGGTTTGCAACTGCGGGTCAAGGATCTGGATTTCGATCACGGCACGATCATCGTGCGGGAGGGCAAGGGCTCCAAGGATCGGGCCTTGATGTTACCCGAGAGCTTGGCACCCAGCCTGCGCGAGCAGCTGTCGCGTGCACGGGCATGGTGGCTGAAGGACCAGGCCGAGGGCCGCAGCGGCGTTGCGCTTCCCGACGCCCTTGAGCGGAAGTATCCGCGCGCCGGGCATTCCTGGCCGTGGTTCTGGGTTTTTGCGCAGCACACGCATTCGACCGATCCACGGAGCGGTGTCGTGCGTCGCCATCACATGTATGACCAGACCTTTCAGCGCGCCTTCAAACGTGCCGTAGAACAAGCAGGCATCACGAAGCCCGCCACACCGCACACCCTCCGCCACTCGTTCGCGACGGCCTTGCTCCGCAGCGGTTACGACATTCGAACCGTGCAGGATCTGCTCGGCCATTCCGACGTCTCTACGACGATGATTTACACGCATGTGCTGAAAGTTGGCGGTGCCGGAGTGCGCTCACCGCTTGATGCGCTGCCGCCCCTCACTAGTGAGAGGTAGGGCAGCGCAAGTCAATCCTGGCGGATTCACTACCCCTGCGCGAAGGCCATCGGTGCCGCATCGAACGGCCGGTTGCGGAAAGTCCTCCCTGCGTCCGCTGATGGCCGGCAGCAGCCCGTCGTTGCCTGATGGATCCAACCCCTCCGCTGCTATAGTGCAGTCGGCTTCTGACGTTCAGTGCAGCCGTCTTCTGAAAACGACAATGGAGGTGGTAGCCGAGGGTGTGGAAACACCCGACTGCCTTGCGTGGTTGCGGCAGGCGGGTTGCGACACGGTGCAGGGTTTCCTGTTCGCCAGGCCGATGCCGGCGGCGGCCTTCGTCGGCTTCGTCAACCAATGGAGGAACACCACCATGAACGCCAATGAACCGAGCACCAGTTGCTGCGTGTGCTGCAAGGAAATCCCGCTCGATGCCGCCTTCACGCCGGAAGGGGCCGAGTACGTGGAGCATTTCTGCGGGCTGGAGTGCTATCAGCGCTTCCAGGCGCGGGCCAGCACTGCGACCGAAACCAGCGTCAAACCGGACGCTTGTGATTCGCCGCCGTCAGGTTGAGGCATACCCTAACCTGATGTCAGATGCCATGTGTAAATTGCGTCAGGATAGGATTGAATTTTGAATTTATTGACATATCTCGTTGAAGGTCATAGAGTCTTCCCTGACATTTTGCAGGGAATTCCATGACTGGACAGCGCATTGGGTATATCAGGGTCAGCACCTTCGACCAGAACCCGGAACGGCAACTGGAAGGCGTCAAGGTTGATCGCGCTTTTAGCGACAAGGCATCCGGCAAGGATGTCAAGCGTCCGCAACTGGAAGCGCTGATAAGCTTCGCCCGCACCGGCGACACCGTGGTGGTGCATAGCATGGATCGCCTGGCGCGCAATCTCGATGATTTGCGCCGGATCGTGCAAACGCTGACACAACGCGGCGTGCATATCGAATTCGTCAAGGAACACCTCAGTTTTACTGGCGAAGACTCTCCGATGGCGAACCTGATGCTCTCGGTGATGGGCGCGTTCGCCGAGTTCGAGCGCGCCCTGATCCGCGAGCGTCAGCGCGAGGGTATTGCGCTCGCCAAGCAACGCGGGGCTTACCGTGGCAGGAAGAAATCCCTGTCGTCTGAGCGTATTGCCGAACTGCGCCAACGTGTCGAGGCTGGCGAGCAAAAGACCAAGCTTGCTCGTGAATTCGGAATCAGTCGCGAAACCCTGTATCAATACTTGAGAACGGATCAGTAAATATGCCACGTCGTTCCATCCTGTCCGCCGCCGAGCGGGAAAGCCTGCTGGCGTTGCCGGACTCCAAGGACGACCTGATCCGACATTACACATTCAACGATACCGACCTCTCGATCATCCGACAGCGGCGCGGGCCAGCCAATCGGCTGGGCTTCGCGGTGCAGCTCTGTTACCTGCGCTTTCCCGGCGTCATCCTGGGCGTCGATGAACTACCGTTCCCGCCCTTGTTGAAGCTGGTCGCCGACCAGCTCAAGGTCGGCGTCGAAAGCTGGAACGAGTACGGCCAGCGGGAGCAGACCCGGCGCGAGCACCTGAGCGAGCTGCAAACCGTGTTCGGTTTCCGGCCCTTCACCATGAGCCATTACCGGCAGGCCGTCCAGATGCTGACCGAGCTGGCGATGCAAACCGACAAAGGCATCGTGCTGGCCAGCGCCTTGATCGGGCACCTGCGGCGGCAGTCGGTCATTCTGCCCGCCCTCAACGCCGTCGAGCGGGCGAGTGCCGAGGCGATCACCCGTGCTAACCGGCGCATCTACGACGCCTTGGCCGAACCACTGGCGGACGCGCATCGCCGCCGCCTCGACGATCTGCTCAAGCGCCGGGACAACGGCAAGACGACCTGGTTGGCTTGGTTGCGCCAGTCTCCGGCCAAGCCAAATTCGCGGCATATGCTGGAACACATCGAACGCCTCAAGGCATGGCAGGCACTCGATCTGCCTACCGGCATCGAGCGGCTGGTTCACCAGAACCGCCTGCTCAAGATTGCCCGCGAGGGCGGCCAGATGACACCCGCCGACCTGGCCAAATTCGAGCCGCAACGGCGCTACGCCACTCTCGTGGCGCTGGCCACCGAGGGCATGGCCACCGTCACCGACGAAATCATCGACCTGCACGACCGCATCCTGGGTAAGCTGTTTAACGCTGCCAAGAATAAGCATCAGCAGCAGTTCCAGGCGTCAGGCAAGGCCATCAACGCCAAGGTACGTCTGTACGGGCGCATCGGTCAGGCGCTGATCGACGCCAAGCAATCAGGCCGCGATGCGTTTGCCGCCATCGAGGCCGTCATGTCCTGGGATTCCTTTGCCGAGAGCGTCACCGAGGCGCAGAAGCTCGCGCAACCCGATGACTTCGATTTCCTGCATCGCATCGGCGAGAGCTACGCCACCCTGCGCCGCTATGCACCGGAATTCCTTGCCGTGCTCAAGCTGCGGGCCGCGCCCGCCGCCAAAAACGTGCTTGATGCCATTGAGGTGCTGCGCGGCATGAACACCGACAACGCCCGCAAGCTGCCAGCCGATGCACCGACCGGCTTCATCAAGCCGCGCTGGCAGAAACTGGTGATGACCGACGCCGGCATCGACCGGCGCTACTACGAACTGTGCGCGCTGTCCGAGTTGAAGAACTCCCTGCGCTCGGGCGACATCTGGGTGCAGGGTTCACGCCAGTTCAAGGACTTCGAGGACTACCTGGTACCGCCCGAGAAGTTCACCAGCCTCAAGCAGTCCAGCGAATTGCCGCTGGCCGTGGCCACCGACTGCGAACAATATCTGCATGAGCGGCTGACGCTGCTGGAAGCACAACTTGCCACCGTCAACCGCATGGCGGCAGCCAACGACCTGCCGGATGCCATCATCACCGAGTCGGGCTTGAAGATCACGCCGCTGGATGCGGCGGTGCCCGACACCGCGCAGGCGCTGATAGACCAGACAGCCATGGTCCTGCCGCACGTCAAGATCACCGAACTGCTGCTCGAAGTCGATGAGTGGACGGGCTTCACCCGGCACTTCACGCACTTGAAATCGGGCGATCTGGCCAAGGACAAGAACCTGTTGTTGACCACGATCCTGGCCGACGCGATCAACCTGGGCCTGACCAAGATGGCCGAGTCCTGCCCCGGCACGACCTACGCGAAGCTCGCTTGGCTGCAAGCCTGGCATACCCGCGACGAAACGTACTCGACAGCGTTGGCTGAACTGGTCAACGCTCAGTTTCGGCATCCCTTTGCCGGGCACTGGGGCGATGGCACCACATCATCATCGGACGGACAGAATTTCCGAACCGCTAGCAAGGCAAAGAGCACGGGGCACATCAACCCAAAATATGGCAGCAGCCCAGGACGGACTTTCTACACCCACATCTCCGACCAATACGCGCCATTCCACACCAAGGTGGTCAATGTCGGCCTGCGCGACTCAACCTACGTGCTCGACGGCCTGCTGTACCACGAATCCGACCTGCGGATCGAGGAGCACTACACCGACACGGCGGGCTTCACCGATCACGTCTTCGCCCTGATGCACCTCTTGGGCTTCCGCTTCGCGCCGCGCATCCGCGACCTGGGCGACACCAAGCTCTACATCCCGAAGGGCGATGCCGCCTATGACGCGCTCAAGCCGATGATCGGCGGCACGCTCAACATCAAGCACGTCCGCGCCCATTGGGACGAAATCCTGCGGCTGGCCACCTCGATCAAGCAGGGCACGGTGACGGCCTCGCTGATGCTCAGGAAACTCGGCAGCTACCCGCGCCAGAACGGCTTGGCCGTCGCGCTGCGCGAGTTGGGCCGCATCGAGCGCACGCTGTTCATCCTCGACTGGCTGCAAAGCGTCGAGCTACGCCGCCGCGTGCATGCCGGGCTGAACAAGGGCGAGGCGCGCAATGCGCTGGCCCGTGCCGTGTTCTTCAACCGCCTTGGTGAAATCCGTGACCGCAGTTTCGAGCAGCAGCGCTACCGGGCCAGCGGCCTCAACCTGGTGACGGCGGCCATCGTGCTGTGGAACACGGTCTACCTGGAGCGTGCGGCGCATGCGTTGCGCGGCAATGGTCATGCCGTCGATGACTCGCTATTGCAGTACCTGTCGCCACTCGGCTGGGAGCACATCAACCTGACCGGTGATTACCTATGGCGCAGCAGCGCCAAGATCGGCGCGGGGAAGTTCAGGCCGCTACGGCCTCTGCAACCGGCTTAGCGTGCTTTATTTTCCGTTTTCTGAGACGACCCCTATTATGGCGAAGGTATCATTCAGGAAGCGTTGATGAAGGATTATCTCTGTAAAAAGTTATTCAACCGGCTTTCCGGTACCCTGGTGATCAGAGCGCGCTGCGGCAATAACATTACTGGCCTGGCATGTTGCAATATTCTTTATCCCTCGCCCCGATACAGCGGTCAGCTGCATATTAAAGAGCTGTATGTTTCTCAGTGCGATCGAAATAAGGGCACGGGTAAAGCGATAATGCGCTTTATAGCCCGGCTTGCGCTTGAACAGGAATGCCTTAGCCTTAGCTGGAACGCTGAAAAATCCAACCCCGGCGCTAACCGTTTTTATCAGGCTCTGGGAGGCAGAATAAATGATCATATCGTCAATTATTACCTCCACGGGGAGAGCCTGAGCAAACTGGCCTCAGGCATTTGAGAAGCACACGGTCACACTGCTTCCGGTAGTCAATAAACCGGTAAACCAGCAATAGACATAAGCGGCTATTTAACGACCCTGCCCTGAACCGACGACCGGGTCGAATTTGCTTTCGAATTTCTGCCATTCATCCGCTTATTATCACTTATTCAGGCGTAGCAACCAGGCGTTTAAGGGCACCAATAACTGCCTTAAAAAAATTACGCCCCGCCCTGCCACTCATCGCAGTACTGTTGTAATTCATTAAGCATTCTGCCGACATGGAAGCCATCACAAACGGCATGATGAACCTGAATCGCCAGCGGCATCAGCACCTTGTCGCCTTGCGTATAATATTTGCCCATGGTGAAAACGGGGGCGAAGAAGTTGTCCATATTGGCCACGTTTAAATCAAAACTGGTGAAACTCACCCAGGGATTGGCTGAGACGGGTGATGCTGCCAACTTACTGATTTAGTGTATGATGGTGTTTTTGAGGTGCTC
>ERZ1034992.610-NODE-610-length-18947-cov-4.902075_pt1 | contig 18947 bp, 12 predicted proteins | sample MGYA00520695_ERZ1034992 | MGnify/ENA primary metagenome ERZ1034992 (study PRJEB33766, sample SAMN09781778) | gut metagenome | biome: gut microbiome | host: Homo sapiens | place: Madagascar | study: EMG produced TPA metagenomics assembly of the PRJNA485056 data set...
CCGCTTTTCAAGCAACCTCTTTCTAAATGTGCGCAATTTTCCGGACGTTATCAAACAGCAATAACAAATAGAGATTTTTTCCATTTTTTTCGATGAAATTTACGAGGAAGTGCGGTCTGCACAATGTCTTTTTTCAATAAATTATTTCGCAGGAAGGCGATGACGTTTCGGCAGCCGCCAACTGCAATGGGCATCGACATAGACAAAATGCAGACTTCCGGAATCATCCAGTGCGGTTCGCATCAAAACAGAACTCTGTTTTTTCGCGAAATAGGGAATCGGGGGAATATTCGGAAATAGCAACATGCCGGAATTTTCTGAATTTATTTCATAGCGACATTGACAAAAACACTCCGATCCATTGCTGAGAGCCACTTCTGCGTGAAATTCCGCAATGGCAGTTTCGCTGTCAATCCATAAATCCGGATAGTTCCAACGCAAATAATGCAGCGTCAAATCGCAAATCAGCAAAAACTCATCATTGTAAGAAATGAAATACACATCATCATTCCTGCGAATCCAGACATTCCAGTAAAGGTACAACCTCCATATCGTGCATAGCGGAATTACCAAAAACATGGGGGAAAGAAAAATCAACAATTCGTGCCACGGCGAAGGCAAAAGAAGCCAGGTTCGGGATTGCAGAAAAATAATCAAAAGAACAATATTGAGGCAGCTATACGAAATTCGCATCTTCCTGGTAAAAAAGAGAGAAAGATTTTTTATAATATTCGACGAATTAGTATAATAGTTTTTGCGAATTTCATTGGTCTTGCGCGCACTTTCGGCAATCAGATTGGCCATATGCAAGGCAAAGCGTGTTTCTCCGTCATTTGCGACTTTCACTGTGTCTATTCCATTCTCATTCCGATATTCGAGCAGAACATGAATCAATGGATTTTCCTCCGCCAAATCTTTTTCAAGGATCATCCAAAATATGTCATTTTCCGTGTGAACTGATACCATTGAATACATAATGGTCAACTCTTCCGGCATGGGAATCAGACTGTGTACCCGACAAATCCGTTGTGTTCCGAGTGCCATATACAAAGCCTTCAGCGCAGCAGGAACTTGTTTTAATGGACAGCGTCTGTCAAATTCCTCCGCGCTCATGCCGGGAAATTCTCCGCCGTACGCTTCTTGCAAAGCAAGTTGATAATAACCGAGATAGTCCATTCCTGCTCCTTCAATGATTTTGCATATTTTCTGCATCGGAGTAAGATACTGTAAAGCTTTTACATTTTGATGGAATAATAAAAATGGCGGAGAGAGGGGGATTCGAACCCCCGATACCCGAAAGGGGTATAACGGTTTTCGAGACCGCCGCCTTCGGCCACTCAGCCATCTCTCCGTATATAGTTATGGTAATATGCACCGTTTTTTCTGTTTTGCAAGCTGGAAAACTGTTTTTTATTCATTCCCGGCTCATAATTTTGCGAAAGTGATTCCGTTTTTTCAGAAATACGGCAGAAAGTCTGTTTTTTCTTTTTTTCAGCATTGAAAAAATGCCGCTGAAATGCTAATGTATATTTTTATACTGATCGCCGAGATGACTCTTTTCCTGTTGGGTGATTTGATCTGTACTTGCATTCTGCTGCGTACTTTTTACGCGGCAACTAAGATAAATAACCTAAAAATACCCTCAGGGAGAAGGTAAAAATGCAGTACAGCAATTGGAATCCAGGCGGTTTTGAAATCATTGACGCACATGTTCATCCGGTAAATCCGCCGGGACAGGATATGTCCATGTTCGAAGATAAACTGACTCCGGAAAAATTCGTTTCGGAATTGAAACGAGTCGGGATCAGCCGCTGCGCCGGAAGTGTCATTGCCCAAATAAAAGAAGGAGATGACGCCGCCCAAAAAATCGAACAGCTGAATAATGCCAATCTCGCGTTCTATCAGGAGTTTCCGGATTTTTATATTCCCTCTGTTCAGGTGCATCCGTTTGCCGTTGAAACCTCTCTCCGGACTATGGAAAAAGCATTCAAGGAACAGGGTGTCAGACTCATCGGCGAACTTGTCGCCTATATGATGAACTACGATGACTACAACATCCCGGCGCTGGATCCGGTCTGGGAGCTGGCGCAGGAACTGGGCATGACCGTCAGCCTGCACAAGAATTGCACCGAAGAGGTCCGCATTCTGCTGAAACGCTTCCCGCGTCTTCATCTCATTCTGGCGCATCCGTCCATGACACCGTCGGAATATGATGCGCGTCTGGATACAATCAAGGAGTACCCGTATGCGGCGCTGGACATTTCCGGCAGCGGACCGAATATGTGGGGGATGCTGCGTCACGGTATTCGCAGAGCCGGCAAGGAAAAACTGATCTTCGCCACCGATTTCCCGCTGCGGAATCCCGGCATGTATGTTGCCGGAGTTTATGCGGAACATCTTGCCGATGATGAACTTGAAGCTGTTTTTGCGAAAAATTTCAAACAGCTGCTGAATATTCAGTAATCTGTGCAAATTCAATAACTTATGAAAGGATAAGAAAAAATGCTGAATCTGCGTAATATGCCGGAATACACTTTCCAGGAACCCATTCTCTGGGGCAGTGCCACTGCCGGACACCAGATCGAAGGAGACAATGTCAACTCCTCCAACTATCACTATGAAATGGAAAGTCCGGAGCTGTATGCGGAACCTTCCGGCAAAGCCTGCGACAGCTACCGGCTTTACCGGGAAGACATCGAACTGCTGAAAACACTGGGGCATCAGGCTTATCGTTTTTCCATCGAATGGTGCCGCATTCAGCCGGAAGAAGGGAAAATCGACCAGGCGGCACTGGCTCACTATGAAGATATGCTGGACCGTCTTGCCGCCGCCAATATTCATGCCTGCGTTACGCTGGTCCATGGAACTGTTCCCTGGTGGTTTGTGCAGAAGGGGGGCTGGACGCTGGAAAATCTGCATTATTTCACGGAATACCTTGACTTCCTCGTGCCGAAAATAGCCGACCGCGTGGGCTCCTGGATTATTCTCAACGAGTTCAACCTGAACCGTTCCGTGGAACGTGAAACGATCGAACGCAAGGTGGTCATGCTCAAAGCACATGCCCTGGGGGCTCAGACCGTGCGGAAATATTCGGGTGCACCGATTTCCACGGCACACGCCCTGGTGGATCAGGATCCGGTCCGACCTTACGACAAGCTGGACAGAGCCATGGCGGACCTGAGCGACTGGACCATCAATGAATTTTTCTTTCACGCGGTCCGCACCGGAGAGATCATCATGCCGTTCCGCGACATGGAATACTTCCCTGAAGTCAAGGACAGCTGCGATTTCTGGGCGATCAATTACTATCACCGCACCCCGGTTACCGCCCGCAGCGCCACGGGAACAGGAACAAAACTGGAATTCTGCCGTTTCAAGCTGGTGGACTGCGATTTCGGACAGCGGGAGTTCAACCCGGAATGTTTCATGCGCAGTGCGTCCCGTCTTACCGACAAACCGGTCTGGATCACGGAAAACGGCATCTGCTGCGATGATGACCGTTTCCGGATCATCTACACCATGCTGCAGCTGGAAGCCATGAAAATGGCCCTGCAATATTATCCTCAGCTGAAAATCAAGGCGTATCTGCACTGGTCGCTGCTGGACAACTATGAGTGGACGGATTATACCCCACGTTTCGGACTGGTGAACGTGAACCGCAAGACCTTTGAACGCACCCCCAAGCCCAGTGCCTGGTTCCTCAAAGAAGTGATTGAGCGCAACGGTTTTTCCGGTGAACTTTTTGAAAAGTATGTGCCGGAACTTTCCGGATTCACGCTCTACGGCGGCGCGAACAGAAAAATTGACATCACCATCGATTCCAAGTAATTCCGCTGAAAAATCTTTCCGCCGATGGACTGCCGGAGAAAGATCGTTTTTCCCGGTTTCCGGCGGCGGAAAGTGCATAAAATGCTGTTACAGACAAAAAAAATCGGATTTTTTTGCGGTTAAATCTGTTATCCTCCCTTGACAAAATGAAAAAAATGAGTATAATAACAGAGAGAAACAGAAAATAACAGAAGGGTAAACGGGCATGAAACAGCTTTGCCGGGATGTAGAATCAAAAATACCGTCGCAGATCGGAGCGATCCTGCGCGAAAGAATTTTGGCCGGCTGCTACGCCAACGGCAAACGCATGCCCAGCGTCCGTTCTCTGAGTCAGGAATTTTCCGCCAGTCCCGTAACGATGGTCAAGGCACTGGGTGAACTGGAATCCGAGGGGATTGTCCGGCGTGTGGAACGCCAGGGCGTTTTTGTTTCCCTGCCGGAGAAGACGCCGGAACGGGTGTTGAGATTTTCGTTCTGCTTTCCGCCGCAGAAATTTGAACCGGAAGTGATCGGTACCGAAGAATGGGCACTGGCTTCGGAGTTTTACCGCGGAATGCTGGCGGGCGCTTCGCAGTCCAATGCGGACGTCAGTTTCCTGCAATTGCCTGAAACGGTGTCCAATACCGCCGAGCTGAACGCGGTCAAGGAACGGCTGAAACCGTTTGACATGAATATTTTTGTCAATGGCACCCCCTACGGACTGAGCCTGCTGGCGCAGTCGCTGTCCGGCGCTGTCCCGCTGCTGCTGCTCCGGCATACCAGCTATGAAAAAGATACGGCGCCGCTGATTGAATATGACCGCAAACTGGCGGTTGCAATGCTGGCGGACCAGCTGGCGCGGAAAGGCGTCCGGTCCGTCGGGGCAATAGCCATCAAGCATGAAGCCTTGCGCGGACGCGACCGTGCGCAGCATTTTCTGGATGCCTGTTCGCAGCGCGGCATCTCGGTTGCGCCGCAGTATTACTGGCTGATAAATGATTTTGCAAGTCCGAACGGACAACAGGAGCTGGAAGCGCATTTCCGTTCCGCTCAGATTCCGGAAGTGATTTTCTGTGATCTTGCCCCGGAAGTCGAACGGATTGAACGGATTGCGGCAAACTGTAATGTGCGTCTCGGACGTGATTTTCAGATTACGGGGATCTGTTCCGGTTTGAGTTTCCGCAACTGGCGTCCGGATTGCGGATATATCCGGGTTCCCCGTTATGAAATGGGATTCGGGGCAATTCAGATTGCCGCCGCCGCGCTGCGCGAAGGCCGTTCTTTCACGTTCCCCGAATTCCCTCCTCAGCTGGTTTGTGCTTCCGACAATAAAGAACAATAATAGGACTAGGAAAGGAGAAGTAACAAGACAAAGCCAATTATGATCGACAAGGAGGTTGATGTCCTGTAACATGATTTTTTGCGGTTTTTCAAAAAAGTCACATTCGCTGCGTCAAAAATGGGTTGACGCAGGAAAACACAAATTTTTAACGAAAAGAGCCTGAATGTTTTGAAACCGGCTCAAGGAGAGTTAGACATGAATGCATTCAATCTGAAAAGACACACCGCGCTCCGGTTCAGCCGCATGAGTCCATTTACCTTGATAGAACTCCTGGTGGTGATAGCGATCATTGCGATTCTGGCGGGAATGCTGCTGCCTGCGTTGAACAGCGCACGGGAAACGGCACGTAAAATCAGCTGCACCAACAATTTGTCGCAGCTGGGAAAGGCGGTCATATTCTATGTGGAAGACAACAACGGCTATCTGCCGACGTTTGACAGCAAGATTTCTTCGACGGTAACAAATCCGTGGTATGCGGGAAACCGGCTGGGGCAATACTGCGGGATCTCCGCCGAGGACACCCGCACCGTGCTGGGCGGCTGGCGTTACGATTCCACCGGCATGGTCAAAGACAAACTGGCATGTCCGTCCAACCCCGGCAAACAGATCAGCGGCCGCGAAGTGGTATGTTCCTACACGCAGAACAGCTGTGTGATGGGCTATGGGGACAAGATCATCAAACTGGCGTCCGCCACCAAAGCATCGCGTCTGAGCCTGTTCACGGAAGGCTTGTATCCACGCTATAATTACTATACGCAGCGACTCGACGGCGAGCTCGGTCCGATTGATTTCCGGCATCGCAATGCAAACGTGAATGTGCTGTTTGGCGACGGGCATGTGAGCGATTTGCGCCGGGCCAATTTCCCGAGCGAAGACCTGCATATCGGCGGCGGCTGGAAATCCACATTCTACCAGGCCCGCCAGCAGGAAGGCACGACCAGCTGGCCCGACAACTGGTAATCGGACAGGCACTGCCATGAAAAAGCTCTGGTTCATACTGTTGACAGCCGCCGGGATTCTGATTCCCGGATTCGCAGGGACGCTCGAACTGGCGGAACGCGGAACTGCCCCGGCATATTCCATCGCGGCGGATGCCGATGACCCGGCGGCGGAACGGGCTGCCGGAGTTCTGCAGAAATACATCCGGCAGGCGACCGGCGTGGAACTGCCGTTCAAATCCGGCGGCTCCGGACCGGTCATCCGCATCCGGAGCGTGAAATCAGGATGGGCGGACGGGGAATACCGTTTGCAGACGGAAAAGACCAATCTGTTTATCACCGGGGCTGAACTGCCCGGTTCCGGTATTTCCGGAACTCTGCGCGGAGTGCTGGCTCTGCTGGAAGAATACGCAGGGCTGGTCGCATACGGTCCGGGCGAAACGTATGCCGGCATCCCGGAAACGGACCGGATCACCATTCCCCCCGGACTGAACCGGCAGAACATTCCCGCTGTGCAGTTCAATTGTACTGCCCCCGGCCCGCGCGCCGTCGGCCCGCTGTATGAACATGCCGACAACTATTTTGCGTGTCCGTGGTTTCATGCCGGCGGCGGACATTCGCACCACGGGGCGATTCCGAAGAAATATTATCAGAGCAATCCGGAATGGTTCGCGCTGGTGAACGGCAAACGCATGCCGCCGCACACCTTAAACTGGCACAGCCAGTATTGCTATTCCGTGAAGGCGGTGCGCGAACGGATTTTCAACGAAACACGTCGGCGTTTGAAATCTGCGCAGGTCCGGATGGTGGAAGTCGGACAGAATGACGGTTTTGTGCCGTGCCAATGTGCCGAATGCCGGAAGACCACGCCGCGGGATCAGCTCTGGAAGCTGAATATCGACATTGCGAAGCGTCTGCTGAAAGAGATGCCGGACAAGAAAATCTGTGTGCTGGCGTATGATGCGACACTGTATCCGCCGGAATGGCTGAAGGAGCTGCCGCCGAATGTCATGGTCAATCTGGCTCCCTGCACACCGGAAGTGCTGAAAGCCTGGGGACGGGTGAAAGTTCCAGCCGGGTTTTGCGCTTATCTGTACAACTGGGGCTGGTATCAGTATGAAGGTTTCATGCCGAAACTGCCGGTAAGCAAACTGCGCGAACAGGCGCGGCTGTTCCGGAAACATCATGTCCGCGGCATCTACCGCTGCGGCTTCGGCGAACTGTTCGGGCTGGAAGGACCGGGCTATTATCTCTGGGGAAAATTTCTGGCGGATCCGGAAGCGGACGCCGACAGACTGCTGAAACGGTACTGCCGGGCGGCATTCGGTCCGGCAGCTAAGGAAATGAAACAGTTCTATCAGGTGCTGGATGAAGCGCTTGAACAGGATGTGCCGCGGTCGAACGACTGGTACCGCGCCGAACTGCTGGACAACAAAACGCCGGCTCTGATCGAACCGGTCCGTCTGATGCTCCTGCGTTACCCGGAAGAACGGCTCGCGCAGCTGGACCAGCTTCTGGCACAGGCGGAACTGCAGAATCCGGAATCCGCTTTGCTCCGTCTGGCGCGGACGGAGTTCGACTATCTGAAACTGACGGTATCGGTTTCCCGCGTTTTTGCCCGGTACCGCGTCTCGCTTTCCGAAGAAGACTGGCAGTCGCTGCTGGATGCCATGGAAAAACGTCTGGCGTTCATCCGCAACCTGCCGATGGAAAAGAACCGCAGCGGACAGCTCTGTTTGACAACGCAGGACGGCTTCCCGCTGTTCGGCAAGGCAACCGTCAATGAGCTGATGGAGGGCGGGCGTCTGCTCGGACGTTTCCGGGCGCCGTGCAGCTGGGATCCGGCGGTCTGGCGCAAACGTTTCCGTCCGGCAGGACGTGAATTGCGGGCGGGCGGAAAAAGCCAGCAGCTGATTCAGGCGCATTTCTATTCTCCGGATCCGAAGATTTTCCAATATCCATGCTTTGTTTCCGTGACCGGGCAGCCCGGACGTTTCACTGTGGTTTTCCGGAATCCGGGTCTTTCCGAAAAGGAACTGAACGGTATGGAATTTGCCATATATTTCGGAGACGAAGAAAAACGGATCCGGCTTCAGGGGCGGGTCATGTCCGGACAGATGAGCGTTTATGAACGGGTACGCACCAATGCGGAAAACGGAGGTAGGGGCGACGTCTATAAAAAACGCGAAGGCGAACAGGTTGCCCTGAAACGTTCGGGTGATGAAATCCGGGTTACGGTGGAACCCGGCAAGTGGGACATTTCCGGGGAAACACTGGCTTTCAATGTCGCACGGCTGCCGTATCACATCTGGGAATACAACCTGGATCAGATCTCCAACAAAAATTATTATGATCATTGCGGAGAGTTGAGGCTGAAATGAGATTATTGCTGACAATCGGGCTGCTGGCGGCGTCATGTCTGCTGACGGCGGAGGACTTTTTTCTGATCCGCGACGGAAAATCGGAACACCGGATTGTTCTGCCGGCAAAAGGCAGACAGCCCGCCGTGGATAAATATCTGAAACAGACCGCGGAACAGCTTCGCGATATTCTCCGGGAAAGCTCCGGGGCGGAACTGCCGGTGGTATGGGAAAATGAAATCAAACCGGGAACGCCGGGTATTTACATCGGCAACACTGCCGAGTTCCGGCGTCAGGGCGGAAATGTTCAGGATTACAAAGGGCTGACCAACCGGATTCTGATCCGCAGCGGCAATGTGTTTCTCGCCGGAGTGGATCATGCCCGCGATACTTCGGCATGGCATACTTACGACCAGGTGCAGCTGGGCAGTGTCCGTGCGGTGGTACATTTTCTGGAACGCTTTGCCGGCGTGGAATTTCTGATGCCCGGTCCGACGGGAACCAATGTTCCGGTCCATAAATCCGTCAAACTGCCGGCAGCCTTCGACAATACGGAAATTCCGCGTCTGCAGATGGCGGCGGGACGCAGCAACGATCTGTTTTATGATTGTGCCAATGAAAATTTCGGATTCGGCACGGTGTTTCATTATCGCGGACACAGTTATTATGCCGCGGTCCCGAAAGCGAAGTTCGGCAAGACCCATCCCGAATATTATATTGAACTGGATGGTAAACGCGACCCTTCGCTGGGGCATGTCTGCATTTCGAATCCGGAAGTGCAGGAACTGATTTACCGGGAAGCGCTGCGCCGTCTGGATGCCGGAGCGGATACGGTTCAGGTCGCCCAGACAGATGGTTACACGCAATGCGAATGCAAATCCTGTCAGGCGTTCGGCGGCGTGTCGGATCCCGCGGAAAAAATCTGGATCCTGCACAGGAACCTGGCGGAACGTCTGAAGAAAGACCGTCCGGGAAAATTTCTCCAGCTGCTGGCTTATGGCCCGAACTGGAATCCGCCGGAAACCTTCGATACCTTCCCCGGCAATGTCATCATCGAACTGTGCAGTTACAGCCAGGAAGATTTTGCCCGCTGGAAACATATCAAAGGTATTGCCGGCTTCGCCGTTTATCTTTACAACTGGGGCGAATACCATGTGCCCGGACTGCTGCCGAAACGTCCGCCGGAATATCTGGGGGAACAGGCGCGGCTGTTCGCGCGGAACAAGGTTTCCGGCGTTTACCGCTGCGGTGCCGGTGAACTCTACGGACTGGAAGGTCCCGGCTATTATGTGCACGCGCAGATGCTGCGGAATCCGGAATTGAATGAGTTCACTATGGCGCGTCATTACGTGGACCGGGTGTTTCTGGAAGCGGCGGAACCGATGCAGGGATTCTATAATCTGCTGAATGCGCGTCTGGAAGCCTATTCGCGTCTGGACGGCAATTACGGAGGCAAAGACAAACTGCCGGGCGATCCGCGGACAACTGTCTGTTTCCTCTGGTCGCCGGAACTGATCGCCGTACTGGAACAGAAACTTGCCGCGGCGGAAAAGCTGGCGCGGACTCCGAAGGTGAAACAGCGTCTGGATCTGGTGCGCCGAGAATTCACCTACGCCGTCAGTCTGGCGAAGACGCTGCATTTCTACAATGCCTATCGTCTGAACCCGGATTCGGCATCGTTCGAGCATCTGGGCAATGCCGTTACGGCACATCAGACGCTGGTGAATTCCTATTATGACAATAAAGGGAAAGCCAAAAAAATACCCGGCTGGCAGGAAATCCGTTTCCTGGGAGAAATGCCGCGGTCCATGCTGATGAGCAACGGACGTCTGCGGGCGGAAATCGGCGCGCCGCTGAACTGGAATATCCCGTTTCTCCGCAGCAGGAAAATTCTGCCCGGCACGCAGAAACGGCAGCTGACCATCGGCCGCTGCTCCGCTGCTCCGTCATTTGATTTCGCCGCGCCGGAATGGCAGAAGGTGCCGTGGCAGGAGCTGGGACACATCCAGCTGGGCGAACTCAAAGAAGCAACCCGTTTCAAAGTCCTGTACGATGCGCAGAATGTCTATTTCGCCATGGAATCGGATCTGCCGGCGGAACGGAAACACCAGCCGGTCGGACACGACGGGCAGGCGTGGCTTCAGGATTCGCTGGAAATTCTGATAGATCCGCTGGGAACCAGAGAAGTATCGTATCATTTCATTTTCAATCCGGTTGCAGATTCGTATTACGAAGGCGCGCGCGGTCTGATCCGCGATCCGCTGCATCCGAAATTCGGTCAGGAGGATGCGCAATGGAACGGCAAGTGGTGTTATCAGACCCGCCGGGAAGGCAGCCGCTGGCTGGCTCTGGTCACAATTCCGTTTGCGGCATTCGGACAGACAGTTCCGGCGTCCGGCACTCAATGGACTTTGAATGTGGCGCGGCAGTCGTATTATTCGCCGAAAATGAAATGGCAGGGTGAAACCGGATTATGGTCGCCGAATCTGGAAAATATGTTCATTGACCGGAATCTGGAAGCCTTTGGCACGGCGGTCTTCCAATAAATAAACCACCTTCCTTTCTGCCACACGCCGACTGTTTTTCTGAAACAGCCGGTGTGTTTTTCTGCCGCTGCCCGGAATCCGGCAGCGGCAAACATGTTGCCGAACGGCAGATCACAAAGTTATTTTTGCCAGAACATGCTGACGAGAGATAACTTCAATTACTTTCACCGTATAGTCTCCCTTCGCATCAGAGAGTGCAAACGGAATGTGGTATTGTCCTTTCCCGTTTTTCGCAATCAGCTTTTGGGTATAGCAATCCAGTTTTTTGCCCGCCGGAGAAATCACTTCTATACGGTAAACGGTATCATTCCCGCTCTTGTTCTGAATATCCAGTGTCATCCCGGACACCTTCACGATCGGTTTGTCAAAGCGTTCGGGTGCAACCAGGAACAATGCGGAGTGCATCCGGGAGAGTGTGCGGTTTACCGTATCGCCTTTGCCCAAATAGCTTCCCGTAAGCGCATCGTAGATATGTCCGGAAACGGGGAATTGGAAACGGATTTCCCGTGCCTTCGGATTCATAGTAATGATTCCGAAACTTTGTAAATCGTTTTTACCCGTGCGTGCATAAACTTCCAGATCGGTGATTTCTTTACCATCGCAAGTTGCTTTCAGGAGTTTACTGCCGATAAACTCACGGAGTTCCGCAAGGCAATACTTCGAGAAACAGAAGTCGATCGGAGTTCCGCCATATCCGGTAATGGACTGTTCATCGCCCATCCAGCAGAAACGGAGTCCATACTTGCGGTTGTGCTTGCCGAGATCGCTGAATTCTTTTTCTGTTTTGGCAAGGAATGCCGGATTGGAAAGACAGATCTTGCGGATCAGCAGGAATTTGTTTCCGGTTTTTGCATATTCCGGCGGTTCCGGAGTACGCCCGAGTCCCATGTGATGCAAGGCGGTAGGATTGAAATTATAACGGATTGCGAAATCATGGGAAAGCGGTGTCCAGTTCGCAATGAGGGTACGGAATCCTGCCGTATGCATGATTTTCGCCTGATCATTCCAGAGGTAGAAACGGGAACCATCACTGGTCATCCATGTGCCGACCTCGTAATCATCCCAGACCATGGTTTTGTCCGCAGGACGCACGGTCAGATTCGCATAACGGCAGTCAACGACCTCATTGTCTGCACGAAGTACCGCTTTGACACGGTAGAATCGGGAAGGCAGTTCATTGTGGATTTCCAGAGCTGAAAGAACAACGATGGTGCGGATCTCTTTTCCGCGGGCGGGCGTTACCGCAACAACAGGGCAAGCACTTTTGCCGCAGGAATCAACGGTTCGCACTCCAGCCGTATGGATTTCTTCAACTTCAATCCAAAATGGAACAGCAAATACCTGGACTTCCTCAGTTCCACTGGCAGGGCAAAAGTGGTGACACAGGGAACCATCGTGGCGAAAAACCGCCGCCAGTCGACAATCAGTGTCGGAACCGGACTTTTCTACGCGAAGCAGGATCCCATTCCGGATACCACGCTCAACGGAAAAATTCTGGAAGGCCGCGAGAAACTGCCGCAGGAAGCGGATCTCACGCTCAAACACGGCAATACGCAGACAACCCAGGCAGCCAATAGTTTCAAGTTTGAACTGGATGTAACTCCGATTGTTACCGGGAAAGCGTCCATACTGCCGGTCAAGGTTTCCGGCACGAGTCTGCTTGGCTGGAACGGCGACGGCACACCCCGGCTCAACAAGTCGGCGTTTGAAACGGAAATTCAGGTCGGCAATGAAGGAAAAGAATTTGTCATCGGCGGCATCAAACGCACCAATGTGATCCGCAGTGTTGCCGGTGTCCCGCTGCTGAAAGACCTTCCGGTTCTCGGCTGGGTATTTTCCACGGAATCGGAAACCACCCGCCATTCCGAGCTGGTGCTGATAGCCAAAGCGGAAATCTCCGGACCGTTTGATCCGGTATCCGGGCAGACCGGCGCAGACATTCAGAGTGTTGTGGACAAAGTTTCCTACGGGAAAAATCATCCGGTCAGCAATCTTGGTTTCGAGCAGCTGGGGCTGGACGTCAAAACCATTGAATGACAGACTCATGAACAGTTGAAAAATACTCGACAAAGAAACATCCGGTCCGGAACAGAACAATCTGCAGCGGACCGGATGTTTTTCATATGTTTATTTCAGAATCCAATCATTCGATCTTTCCGCAATGCCGGAGCTGCACTGGAGCCGCTTCCGCACCGGTAATCCGGTTGTTCGCCAGTTCCAGCGTTTCCACAGACAATGCCCGCAATGGCGGACCGGAATGATTCAGGCAAAATGTATTGGACTCGATCCGGACGGAGCCATGATAATGGAATCCGGGAAGCAGCCGTGGAATCTCCGGTGCGAAAGTGATCGGTGCATGGTTCGCAGCCGCAGAATTGACATAGCAGCAGCGGTCGAAGGTATTGCCCCGGATCAGAGTTTCGCGGACCGGGCCGGACTCGTACCAGAAATTCATGTCGCCGGAGATATATACGCCGGAACGCGGCGAATGAATATAATTGTTCTCAATCACCGCTTTTTTTACGCCCGAAACCAGAATGCCGCGCGGATGATTCCGGGCAATCTCGCAGCCGGACACCAGCACTTCCGCCTCGGCAGTCTTCAGGTTGCGGATCATGTCGCCGTCCTCGAATTCCGGCGGCAGCGGTTCTTCGAATTCCACACAGCATATCTGTCTGTTGACTTCCGAAAAACTCTTCACACGCAGCACAGCGTAAGCCTGCATTGTGTCTCGTTTGGAAAACTCTATCCGGTCCCCGGCTTTTCCCGGACACAGCCCGAACTGCTGGTACTGGCCATTTTCAACCACGAAAGTTCCGCCGCGGTTGTGCAGACGGCGATAGATGCCGTGAATATTCAGGGCATCATCCAGAGTATTGTTCAGAACCGCACCGCGCAGCTCGATCCTGCCGCTGCACTCCGAAAAATGCAAGGCGTCATCGGATGATGCGACCAGACGGCCCGATCCCGGAACCACCTTCATTCCGTCCAGACAGATATTCTCCGTGGTCTGCGCAATCAGCCCCATGCCGCCGCAGTGATGCACCGTGCAGTTCCGAATCCGGACATCCCGACAGCTGTCAATGACAATGCCGGGGTTGTAACGTCCCTGATGCCGCACGGTAAAGAAAGACTGTGAGCTTCCGGAGACATCCACAGACAGCAGAATCCGATCCGGTTCCCGGCGCAGAATCCGGTTTGGAGCGAAGAATATTTTCGCATCAGACGGGAAATCCCCATGTTCCCGATCGAAAGCGAACAACCGCAGCCGCCCGTCCAGATTATCCAGAGCATCCGGAAAAAAATGCAGCCGATCCCCGCCGATCCGGTACTTGCCGCCGAACCGGAACCAGGTACCCTCCGGCGTACAGTCCAGAGCTTCCGCCTCGTGTACAAACGAATCAGCAAAATCAATGCGGATTCCTTCGATCTGCAGATCCCGGCAGTATTCTGCGACCAGCGGCGAGATGCGGCCATGGAATATCAGCAGAGAATTTTCCCCTTTCAGCGTGAATCCGGAGAGTCCGCGCAGATACAGGGCTATGGATTTGACTCCTTCATCGTTATTGGAGATGACGCAATATTTCCGGAACGTTCCCGCTGGATAAAAATGATATTCCCCTGCCGGAAACAATACGCCGTCTGCCTTCTGCGACACGGCACGTTTCAATGCTTCATGCCAGAACGGCAGCGCATTGGTCTGCGGTTCCTTTGCCCGGCGGCTGACTTCAATCAGCATGATTCATTTCTCCTGCAAGGTCAGCCGGATATTCCGCAGGCTGCCGCGCGCAGGAGAATAAAAATTGAACTGCACACGAATAAAACGGACCGGCTGATCCTTGAATGTTTTCGGAATTTCATATTTCAGGGTATGCGTCTGATATTCTGTCCCCAATGCCATATTCTTGAGGTTATGATTATCCAGATAGACTCCCTTCGGACCGTAGAGGCAGATGTTCGCCCCGAACCCGGCGACACCGCGGCATTCGAACGAAAGCTGGGCGGTCCGCTCGTTTTCCGGCACACTCAGATACCCGCGCGACAGCACCTGACAGGTGCGCCCGGCGGTCTCCACATAAAGTTCATGAGTCCCCGCCTCTTTTCCCGGCAGGATTTCCAGCACAGACTGATTGCTGCATGACCATTTCGCCAGGGCCTTGCCGTCCATGCTTAATGATTTGAAAGAACCATCGACATCAATTTCAGCAGCACCAGCCATTGAAGCGGCGGCAAACGCCAGTGTAAAAAACAGATTTTTCATATTACATCCTTTCATGTTTTATTTTTCGATAAAATGAACAATGCGGAATTTGCGGAGATCTCCGTTGAACGAGGCGGCTTTTTCCGGAATACCGCTGCCCGGAGCCGGCAGTGCGCCGAAAACGCCCTGACTGAACCTCTCGGCCCGCCGGTCATACGGAAACGTTTTTCTTTGTCCGTTGACTTCGTAAACCAATTCCGTATATTTCTTGAAAATCCGAATCCGGTTCCATTCGCCAATCTTGAGTTTTAATCCGGTGTCATGAATCACCGGAGCGTGCATCCTGCCGTAGAATATACCCCGCAGCTCACCGTTTGCGATTACCAGTTCCAGACCGCTGGAGCGTCCTTCCAGACGATTCCGCAGCAGAATTTGATCTGCACCCGAACGCGGCAGAATTTCAAAATCGACTGTATAGCAACTGTTGTGCGGAATGACTTCCTGCGGCAGGCAGAAATATTCGTTTCTGCCGCTGAAACGCAGAACCATCCTGCCATTCGGTCCGGCCGTCAATTGCGGCTGCATCACTGTTTTGCTTTGCTGCGAAAGGAACTGCCCCTGTCCGCGGTTCATCGGCTCTCCGTAATCGAAACCGCCTCCGATCGACAGGTCAAAACGGTTTTCCCAGCCGGACGCCAGCCGGGCGCCGCGCGAATCATCGAAACGGTAATCCAATACCGGAACCAGAGCGGCATCTGCCTGAACTTCGACCGGCTTTTTCAGATAATCCGAAAACACCGTCAAAGTTTTCCGGTTGTCTGCAGACGGCAGCACAGGACCCCGGGTCTGTCTCAGCAGCCGCCCCTTGCGGTCTATCAGACGCAGTTGAAACACCGGTTCCTTTTCATCGCATTTTACCACGGTGCGGAATTCAATTTCCTTGCGGTCAATCAGCGGCGCCATATCCGGGAGAAGATCCGCGCACCCCAGATCCAGCCGGACGCAGGACGGAAAATTATAGGCATAAACCCGGTTTTTCAATACTTTTGCCAGTGGGATTTCCGCTTGTTCGCCATTATCAAACTGGATTTTCAATACCGCCTTGCCCGCTTCGTTTTTCGGCACAGCAAGAACAAACGGCGAACGACCGCCGCGGAAACCGCATTCAATCCGGACTGAACTGCCGAAACGGGGCAGTTCGATTCCCAGATTCTGATACGGGAAAAACAGCGTCCTGATTTTCCAGTCTGAACTGTTTTCCACGGACAACCGTCCTTTCTGTCCGCTGACCACGGAATGGCTGGTCATAATTCCGGTGAAAACTTCATAGCGGGCAGAATCAAACTCGCCGGTTCGGTCATACGCCCAGACTTCCTCATTGCCTGCAAGCACTTCCGCCTGCGCCAGCGGTTCTTCGCTTTTGACTTTTCCCTGGATTTCATAGGAATCACCATCCAGTTTTCGCACGGAAAATTCCGTTTCGGCGGGAACCAGATCGCGCAGACAGTTCAGCACGGACTTATATTCCTTGCAGACCGTCGGATGAATTTCAATTTCGCCGAATCCCTGATAAGTTCGACCTCCGGCGGTGATTTCCGGAATCAGAACCCGGCAGTCCGCAAACTGTTCCGACGCCAGCCGGTAGGTAACCGCTTTCATCTCGTTTCTGCGGAATGTCTCGACGGGAAATTCCGCAACGGTCTTTCCGGATTCATTTTTCAGCATCAGCCGTGCCGGATATTCTTCCGGGACATTGCGATCCGGCAGATTCAGCATTTCCAGATGAATCACTTCGCCCAGACAGACTTTCTTGCGGGCGGTGAAAATCAGCTGCGGAATCTCCGCGCAGTCGCCGGGACGCCCGGAATACGGTTCGCCGCGCAGTTTCTGCAGATAGAAATTCAGAATGCGTTCCAGGCAGCGGCCGTTATTGACCGACGGCTGAAAATAGGTGTTCTCCGCAGCTTCGTTCCATTCAAACAGCACCATCATATCCGGATTGATCCGCAGGGATTCATCCATATAGGTACGGATTCCTTCCGTTCCGAATTCGCCGAACGTGCCGCCGATGAAGCGGTTGATATAGCAGTAACGCGGATAAGTACCGATAAGTTTGCGCCGGTATTTTTCCTCTTTCAGCAGTTTCTGCACAGTCGGCAGAATATATTTCCGGTAGATTGGAGTCGGCAGGATGTGATAGGCATAATCCGAATAGGCGTCGCGTTCATGTTCGTTCAGCCAGAGAATCATACCGTCGCAGTTGTCAAACACTTCCCGGCATTTCGCCTCGAAATCGCGCAGCACATCTTCGGGCATTGTGCCGCCTTTGGCTTCGGTCCGGTAGTATGCATGGTAAACCTGAATGAACGGGACATCACCGAAGAACAGCAACCTGTCCTTGAATTCCGGCAGAGTGCGATAATATCGGGCGAATTGGACCACCCGGTCGTTCTCCATGCCGCCGTAATTCCAGATCAGCAGCTTTCCGTTCAGTTTTGCGGTGAACGGCGAGTTCATCGCCGCCCGGATCGCGCGCGTGGTTTCCGCATCTTCCGGTTTCAGGTACGCCGGCAGTACAAACAGATCCCGGTAGCCGGGAACTGCACTTCTGAAATACTCCAGACGCCGGAAATACAACCCGTAATGATGCAGCGACGCCAATCCGTCCAGCCCCATCTGACGGCATATTTCAATATCCCGTTCCCAACTCTTCTGCCAGCCGGACTGACGGAGTGCCGGATCCGCAAACAGCGGCCGGTCTCCCCAGCGATACAGGGTATTCTGCATCAGGTTATACGGCAGCTGGTTTTCCGCATAAACCTGTGTACGGGGAATGACTTTCTCACGCGGATAGACTTCCGCCGAACCGCTCTCCGTCCGCTGGTATTCCAAAGCAGACACTCCGGACAATGCAAGTGCGAGACTTGCCGACAGAAAATATTTTACAGTCATTGCTATATTCCTTTCTTTCAAAACAGCGGTTTTTCCCAGATGGTCACGAACCCGTACAGTGCCCTGTTGGATGAATATGTGCCGCGGGAAATCCAGGTCAGCATCCGGGCATTTACGATGTCTGCATGTCCGTCCGTAAACAGAACATTCATATTGCCGGTTGTAAGATAACCGGCAGTAAGCGGATTGTAGTAGCGGAGCGGTGTGCCGCTGTGCCGGGGTGCAAATGTCTGATAGTTGATCATGTGTGTTCCTTTCCAGCCGGTATCACTGGTTGTCCGGGTATCGCCGGCATAACACTTGCGCGATGGCTGAACAACATTGAAAACCTTGCCGGGACGTTTACCGTCTGCTGTGCCATTGTTCCAGTAACCGGAGGACAGTTCCCCGTTCAGACCGATAGAAATATGATTGTAGCGGTATGGATCCGCTTCGCTCGGATGATCCACCACGGACTGCGGTCCGGCGGAACGGGAGTACTGGTTTTTCTCCACATCGGCCTCATAGGGGCAGTACAACAGTTTGTTGTTGGTGTTGTAACGGTTGCGGTAAAGCATATCCGCCCAGCTGTGCTGAAATCCGTCATCCAGTTTTGTTCGGAGCGGTATAAACATATCGTTATTGTCATTGGAGTAGAACAGCAGAGAGATTCCGAGCTGCTTCAGGTTGGAAGTGCATTTGATGGCAAGAGCCTTCTGCTTTGCCGAATTCAGCGCTGGCAGCAGTATACTGGCAAGAATTGCAATGATGGCTATCACCACAAAGATAACTTGTCAAATATACTTATATGCAGTATATTAG
>ERZ1034992.614-NODE-614-length-18862-cov-6.130802_pt1 | contig 18862 bp, 42 predicted proteins | sample MGYA00520695_ERZ1034992 | MGnify/ENA primary metagenome ERZ1034992 (study PRJEB33766, sample SAMN09781778) | gut metagenome | biome: gut microbiome | host: Homo sapiens | place: Madagascar | study: EMG produced TPA metagenomics assembly of the PRJNA485056 data set...
GTATATGTGCATTGTGATAAAGAATAAAAAATTGCTTGCTTTTTATTTTTAACTGTGTTATTATATAACTAAAGAAAGGAGACGAAAGAAATGAATCAAGCAGATATGGCTAAAGGTGTAAATTTGAATGAGTCCTTTTATGTTCGTATAGGTTCTTATGTTTATCAGTGTATGATGACACTTGATGGGTATAAGGTATTGAAAGCCCCTAAAGTAGATGAGTTGTATTATGTTCCTGTAGTTGATGATTTTACTCTGTTCAAAACAGTCAGGTGGGTTGATAATGTTTTAGATATGGATAGATTAGCAAGAGGACTTGTTTTTTCAACAGAAGAAGAAGCAGTTGATTTCTGTAACTAGATGTTAGATAAAATTGCAGATGAATAAAAGGAGAAAATTTATGGAGAGATATAAAAGAGGTAGAGATAGTTATGGGTATAATTACTTTGATTGTTATGATTGCGAGTATTACGTTTCTTATCATCCTTGCAATCGTTGCTACAAGAAAGAACATATGCGAAACGAGCCTTATAAAAGTGATAAAGATTTGCCTGCTAGATTGCTCTATGTACCATACGCTGGTGGGGATGATGACGATTGGTGATTATGTATGACCGTGGTTTAGTAATGAGTTCACCGGAAGTATTTGAAGATGACAGAAGATTATGATTATGATTATTGTGATAGTTGCCGTGGCTGAGGGAGGAATAGAAGTGGCTAATTATGTAGCAGAAATAGCAAAGTTGTATGGACTTAAATTAAATGAAGTGTTTAGGTTGTCAGGATGTGTGGGTACATACTTCAAATTTGTTGACGAAGGTCTAGTTCGTAGTAATTATGGTGATATTTGGAGAACTGAGCCACAAGACTTAGTAGATATTTTAACAGGTAATTATAGAGTAGTTAGGATTGCTTCTAAGCCTCTGTATGGTAGCACTTACTATGTTGCTTCTCCCGCCAATATTAATATGTATGAGACTTTTTCTTGGAGAGATACTATTGAAGATAAGGAATTTTATAAGCGAGGACTTGTTTTCTCTACTGCTTTTGAAGCAATTGAAGCCTCAAAAGATGTATTTGATATGTTAAGCAACACAGCATTTATAAGATTGTGTGATGGCAATCACATGGAAGAAGTGGCAGAGTTGTTAGGTGTTAATCTTGATAAGCCTTTTCAGTTTAAGGACGAGAATTTTGATGCTCGGTTCAAATTCACATTGTCAGGGTTGTATTGTTATAGTCCTACGATTGGTGATTGGGTATCTGTCCCTGCTTTTTTGCTCAACTTTGTGACAGGAATTTTTACTCTAGGCACAAAGGGGGATTGTAAAAATGGATAGGACAAATAAGCCAACAATACTTTTTCGTCATAATTCTGTATTTGTAACACGGAATGGTAAGACAGGCTCGGCTTTGTATTCTGAGCATAATTACGACCCCGCAAAAGCAGTTAAGAGTGCTATTGACCTACTATTATTTTTGGAAGATTTTGCTTGTGCTGAAGAACTTTTAGGGATAAATAAGGAGAAACAAAAATGAGTAAAAATTATATAGCAGAGGTAGCAGAGTTATACGGGCTTGAAATAAATGAGATGTTCAGACTTTCAGGACACGAAGATTTATATTTTGAATTTGGTTATGATACTTTGCTTCGTTGGGATAGTCCTAGTTTTGATATTTGGCTAACTGAGTCACAAGATTTAGTAGACATCTTAACTGGTAGACATAGAGTAATTAAATATTCTCCTAAGCCAAAATATGGTGATACTTATTATGTTGCTTCTTCTGCTAATGTTATGGATATGTATGAGATTTTTCGTTGGACTGATTCTGCTATAGATGAAAAATACTTTGAGCGGGGGATTGTTTTTTCTACTGCTGATAGAGCTGTTGAAGCTACAAAAGAGATGCTTGATATGTTGAATGGCAAAATGGTTGAGCAACAGAGTATTAATCATATGCGTGATGTTGTAGAATTGTTGGGTGTTGACTTTGGAGAATCTTTTCAACTTAACAGTGCAACCATTAAGAGTGATTTTAAGTTTACAATAGACGGGTTATATATGTTTAGCCAGATGACTGAGGATTGGGTTCTAAATTCAGATGTTTTGTACGGACTTATAACAGGAACATATACTATCAATAAGCCTAAGAAACCTCTTGCTATGGGGACAGAGTATTTTATACCAAATCTCACTTATCCCTCTTTATATGTTCCTGTAACATGGAGTGCTAAGGATTTTGATACCCAAAATCTTAAAAATGGTCTAATATGTAAGACTAAGGAAGAAGCTATTGCTATGTCAAGAAGGATGTTAGCAATAGCAATAACGGAGGAACGAGAAAATGACTAACCGTATGGCAGAAGTAGCAGAATTATTGGATGTAAAATTAGAGGAGTCTTTCAGAATTGCTGATGATAAGAATAATGTTTATCCGAAGTATTATCGGCTTTCCAAGAAATATGGTGTTGAAACATCATGTGATAATATCAACTGGGATGGATGTGATGACAGGATATTACAATTGCTTATGCTTGGCGAAGGCAAGATTAAAAAATTGCCTTGGAAGCCGAGGTATAATGAATATTATTTTATACCTGAGATTACGACCCCTGAAATGTTCAGCTCTTTGGAATGGACAAATGATTATGTGGATAATCATATGCATAAGCATGGGCTTATATGTCGTACAAAAGAAGAAGCTATTAGAAAAGCTGAGTTGTTGATGGAGTATTTTAAAAATAACTGTATAGAAGGGAATGAGAATAATGGCTAATTACATAAAAGAAGTAGGTAAACTCCTTGGAGTGGAAGTAGGAGAAGTTTTTCAAGTCGATGGTGACCCATCAATAAAAGATTGCTTTTTTAAGTTTTCGGACAATGACTTACAATTATCCGTGGTAAATGGTGGTAACGATACTTGGACAGTCGCAAGCGATACTAGATTGCTTGACATCTTGTATGGCAGATTGTGTATTCGTAAACTTCCATGGAAACCTACGAAAGGACAAAAATATTATGTTCCTAACATTTTTGTCCAGGACTTGTGGGCTTATTATTCGTGGAATGATGATGGATATGACGAAGAACTCTATAAACGAGGGGTTGTTTTTAAAACTATAGAAGAAGCTATCGAGGCGGCCGAGAAAATGTTAGAGGCAATAAATGAACAGTAAGCAAAGAAGATGGTTGTTGGTCGGCCCAATCATTTTCTCATTCGCAATGGCAATGACAACGCCAGTAATACGAGTGTATTTTATACGATTTGTAAACTCAGATATACTTGCTATATCTGATATGTTGGCGGTCGGTATAGCGGCCGTCACAAACACAACTATCACGAAAGAAAAATTCTTAGAGTGGTATGACAAGCACTTCAAATTCATTGTAGCAACAGATGTATTGTTTTTCATAATTGTGTCATGTGCTGGAATGGAGATGGCCGCTATGAGATACATCGGTATGGCTGTAATAAATGCTATCTCTACAACGCTTTGGGTATGTGTTATGCAAAACGCTATTAATAATACTATTAAAGGTCAGGAATTAACAATATGGCAGAGTTTAGCTAATAGTTATGAAATGTACGCTTCTTTCGCAGGTGGTCTAGTAATTCTATTAATTGGCGATATGGATATTGAGGTAGTCATAGTGATACAATGTTTTGCTAACCTAATAATGGGGTTGACAGACCTGAGAGCAAGAAAATTACTTAACATAGGGAGATTGTAGAAAAATAGGGTAGGAGGAGCGAGAATGAAAAATAAGGAAGTAGTAACAATGGCACAGGAATTGCATGATTACTGTGTACATAGACGTGAGAACTACAAAGAATATAATCAGAGGGAACGCTTATCTTGTCGAGAATGTCCACTTCCCCACTATTATGATGTATATAGTGATGAGTGGGTGTGTAAGGTTGGTCATCCTTGGCTATGGGATATTTCTAGCGTGGAATAAGAAAGGTGGGTTGAAAGAATGACTAATTTAGAAGCAGTAAAAATGTCACAAGAGCTGTATGACTACTGTAAACATAGACATGAAAGAAAACCACAAGGTTATACTGAAATTGGGGAATCGTTGGCTTGCTATGGATGTCCATTTAGCTATCATTATATTCCTCATGATTCATGGGAATGTGGTATTAGTTATCCTTATGTATGGGATGTTCCTGGCATGAATAACACTATAGGAGGAAAAGCTGAATGAGCAAAATAAATGATGATATACTGATGAGAAAGCTAGAGAATACCTTTAGTTATTTTGCAGAACAAAGAATGAACAAGGAACGCTGGGAAACTGAACCAGCTAACTTGGCTGCATACACGGCAGTTGATGTTCTGATAGATTATTGTCTATCCAGAGACAAGCATTGTCAGGACTGTGTTTTTGACCATGAAGCCAATATATGCGAATTGTTTTCTAGGATTAGACAAAAGACTAACAAGGAAATGTTGTAGTAGATGAGCAATCATGATTACACATGAAGAAGCTATAGAGGCAACAAACCTAATATATGAGTTTTGTTGTCAGCAAAAGGACTGTAAAAGTTGTCCCTTTAAGGGGGAACGGTTTTTTGTACCAGAGCAGGGCTATATAACTTGTGGGCTTTATGAGGGCCTAGTGCATGGAGTCTAGTTTGGAATGAGAATGAGTAAAATGACTAATTTAGAAGCACTTAGGCAGGAATTGAGAGAGTTCGTTGTATTGCAAATCTGGTCATGGGATTGATGGATGCGTCTCATGGTACTGTGATATTGCCCAGCCTTGGGTGTGTCCTGTATATCCTGACAAGGACAGCACAGAAATAAAGAATTATAGGGAGACGAAAATAATGGAAAAAGAAATTTTGTTAGAGCAGTTGCAAAGATTGTGTGCTAAACGTTCTGTAGACGGACTTATCAATATGTTGTCAACGGAGGGGTGTCCACCTGATACCGAATGTAGAGATATTGAGTATATTTGTCCCAATTGTACGGAATGTTGGCATGGATGGTGGAAATCTAAATTAAATGAGGTAAGACAAAATGACTAACGGTGATTGGATAAGAACTTTAGACGATGCAAAAGCGGAAGAGCTTTTTAATGGCTGGATACCTTGTGAGGATTGGGGGGAACCAGGAGAACTCATAAGAGATAATGATGAAGAATTAGCAAAAATTCTAAACGATTATTCAAATACGTGCAAGGTTTGCAGTTATTGGGGTATGTGCACACAGCATGGTGGGTATGCACATTGTTATGATGGTATATATGAGTGGATAAAGCAAGATTATGAGGAGACTGGCTATGGCTATTTTTAGTCCATGTAGATACTGTATATATAGTGATAGGGGTGAACCTTGTGGAAATCCTGATTTGCCATAGAACAAATAGATTGATTCTTGAGCAGATTCCTAAGAAGTACATTTGTAACTCAGTAAAGATAATAGGACTAGGAAAGTTTTTGAGGTTAGGTGAGAATTAATGAGTAATTATATGAAAGAAGTCGCACAAGTGTTAGGGGTAGAATTAGGAGAGGAATTTCGTATAAAGGGAATCCGCCCAAGTGTGCTTTTTAAGATTTCAGAGAGGGGTTTAGTTAGTCATCGTTTAGGAAGTGACGATTGGGCAACAGATGAACTTATGCTAGTAAGACTCTTGACAGGTGATTTTGCAGAAATTATTAAACTGCCTTGGAAACCTGAAAAGGATGAGGATTATTTTATTCCAGATATTACTAGGATGTGTAATTATAGTATAAGAGTGTGGAATGACGAGGCTAATGACGAGCATCTTTATCAGAAAGGAATTGTGTTCAAAACTGCTGAAGAAGCTATTGAAATATCAAAGAAAATATTACAAGAGGTGAAAGCTAATGGCTAATTACATGACAGAAGTAGCTAAAATGTTTGGAGTGGAACTTGGAGAGGTATTCAAGATTGTTGATGATAATAGTGGTAAATATCATAACTATTATCGACTTACCGAGGAAAAAGGAATTGAAGTATCAGATGACAATGCTGACTGGGATGCGGCTATAGCAGGGGTATTGAAATGGCTCTTGATGGGGGATGTTAGAATTGTCAAGCTACCGTGGAAACCACAGATAGGTGAGAAATATTACATTCCATATATTTCTACACAACCGAAATATATGTATGATACATATGATTGGAACAATGATGGTACTGATATAGAATATTATCGTATGGGGATTGTCTGCAAGACTAAAGAAGAAGCTGTTGCTCTGACTAAGAAAATGTTGATGGTGGTAACAGGTGAATGAATAAAAAGGAATTTTTATTAGAACAGATTTCACAAGTTATAGATAAATGTGCACATGATGAGGATGAACTTTTTCATCTTGAAAGTTGTCTTATTAATGTTTTAGTGCAAATTGGACATAGACCTTCTGACTGTGACATGGAGCTTTGTTCAATAATTTATCCTTACATGGAGAGGGATTGTTATACTTGTTGGAGGAATGTATTAAATGAAAAAGAAGAAGAAGGCTAGAGCTATTTTGGATTTCATTAAATGGATGCGAACATTAAATGATGAGGAGTTAGCATATGTTATCAGCGTGGGTAGTGCATTTGACCGCAAAATGGTTTGTAGCCATTGTAAGATTCATGAAAAAGGATTTACTTGTACTGATAATGATTGCATGAATGGTGTTAAGAGATGGTTAAGCGAGGATGATTGTTTATGAAAAAATTAATAATCGGTATATTAGTTGGCATTATAGTCGGTATGCTAGGGATAGCATATGCCGATGATGGTCTTAAATTTATTGATGGCTATAATGCAATTCAAATCTACACTGATGAGGATACTAAGATACAGTATATTATTGTTGAATCTTCTAGGTCAAATAGCATAGCAATCTGTCCTAGATATACTTCTAGCGGAAATCTGTATTATGTAGGTTCAAAGATTGTAGAGGGAGGAGAATAAAATGGATTGGAAAAAAGATTTTGAATTTATAAAGCAGGGTAATCCGCTGATTATTGCAGTTGATTTTGATGATACATTAGCAAAGGTTGGTGAGAAGTATCCTGAAATCGGAGAGCCTACATATCTACTGGCTACTCTTATAGCATACAGGAGAATCTTTAAGGAGCATTTGCAGATTATCCTCTGGACTTGCAGGGAAGATGAGTACCTTGACCAAGCCATTGAATACTGTAAAAAGCATGGTCTTACCTTTGATGCAGTCAATGAGGAAGCACCAGCTACTCTCAAATGGAAGCCAAAGGGACGAAAGCCTTTTGCTCATATCTACATAGATGATAGAAATATGCTGTTCCGTGATGATGAGACATCTGGAGTCAACATTGATTGGTTAAAGCCTTATAGGTTAATATGTGCTGTTAATGATTGGGTAGCATCAGATAAAACAGCTTTTGGAGTTACGAATGGGGTGACAAAATGACTAACAAAGAATTTCTACAGAGATATAACAGTGGCAAGTCTAATTTTACAAAAGATGAAATTGAAAAGATGGCTTATGGAGAATTTGGTAACTATATAACTACTGTTGAGGGAAACACTCGTAGATGGGTTCAAGAAGTAGAAACTATTTTTGAAGTTGGTAGTAGATTGTTTGCCATTAGCTGGGACAGAGGGTTGACTGAACAGCAGGAAAATGACTTTGATTATGCCGAGGTCTATGAAGTCAAGAGAAAAGAAAGGGTTATTTTTGATTATGTAAGAAAGGACACACATGATTGAATTATTGATTGCTATTTTGAAAATGCTTGTAGTATTGATAGTATGTTCTATTGGTTATACTATTGTTTTTGCATGGGATGTTCTTGACAAACGAGGGGAGAAGATGGTAGAACAGCTATTGGAATAATAAAGTGCCTGATATGATTGCTTTGGGGGTATAAAATGACAAATAGAGAATGGTTAAGGTCTTTAACTGACAACGAGTTAGCAGAAATTTTCTATGATAATGATTTGGGTGGTATTTGCAATATATGTGCTTATGATGGCATAGAATGTGAAGAACTAGAATGTCATGACGGGGTAGTTGAATGGCTACAGAAGGAGCATAATGACTAATAGAGAATACATAATTAAGATAATTAATGACATATTAGAACAATCAGATGACGAGAAATTGGCAGATATATTTGCAGATGCTGTAGGTTTTCCAAGAGCTTGTGGAGCTTGTGAATTATACTTGCATGATGAAGATGAGAATAGCAGATGTGATTGCACTCATTATATAAGTAAATTTTTGCAATCAAAAGATACCTCAGCAAGACTTCTATAAGTGGATGAGAAATTGCTAGACATATTAAATAGTTCATGCTATAATTATATAGAGGAGGTGAAATGTAATGGGATGTGTTATTGTTCTTTTTATTGCTGTTTTTGGTTCTAGCTTTTTGTTCATAGCTGGGCAAGAATTAGCAAAAGCATTGTTTAGATGAGGTAAGTTATGGTTCAGATAAGTTTTTTAGTAAGAAGGGGGATAAGAAAAATGACTAATGAGGAATTTTTGCAGAGATATGATAGTAGTGAACCTGATTTCACAGAAGATGAAATTAGGAAAATGGTTTTTAGGGGTTTAGGTAATCGTGTAGATGAGATAGGTGGAGAATGTGATAGATGGACTCAGGCTATGGAAACCATTTTTGAAGTTAATGGTAGATTTTTTGCTGTTGGTTGGTCTAGGGGACTAACTGAATTGCAAGAAGATGAATTTTGGATGGCTGATGTCTATGAAGTAGAGAAGAAAGAAAGGGTTATTTTTGAATGGGTGAGAAAGGAGTAATTCTCAATGATTCAGTTAGAATATGAACAGCTAATAGAGCAAGCACTTAAAAATTCACAATCTTCAGATATTTCTAAAATCATCTCTAAGATTTCAGAAATTGCTTGTCCTCCTTCTACAAATTGTAATGCTATTGGTTGTGAGCTGTGTTGGGCACATTGGTTTAGTGACGAAGTAAAAAAGTTGCAAGAAAGTAAATGATGATAGTGTAGTCTTGAATATTGTGACCGATATTTATGTCGGTCACAAGTTCTAGTCTTAGCCACTAGAAAGGAGAAACGAATATGGATGTTGTAAGGCTGTCTGATGGACTTACTTTTACTTCTGTAATTTTGGCATTTTTATCAGTAGGTGAATTTTTGCGAGCTTGGCTAAATGATGACGAGATTTATCTGAAAATCGGGGATAGTTTGATGAGCACAGCTTTTGTTTGCCTTATTGTTTCCATATGGCTAGATTGGTTTTGGAGGTAAGTATGGATGGTGGAAGATGTTGTAAGTGCTAAAGAAATGTTAGGAGAGAAATAAATGAAATATATAAGCAAGTTGACTAATGAAGAACTAAAATCATTGCTATTTACTCTTACGCAAGTACCTGAAGAGGGCTTTGCATCCATAGAAACAAAGAGACGTACTAATGAGATTGAGTTATATGGTGTGGTGGATTGGAAACGACAAGATGGAAATAGTATACGGCATACTATAACAGGCATTACTTACTATTTAACTGATTTTCATTTAGACGAGCTGTTTGGTATAGATATTCCTGAAGATAAGTTCCTTGCCTTTATGCGAAAGCGTTTTGGTTTTGGGTATACACTTAATCGTTTTTGGTATACACTTAATTGTATTGTACATAATATTGGGAGGTTTTTATTATGGCAAACAGGAAAAAAAGAAGTTTACAAACCAAAACCAATAACAGAGGGAAAGAGAAATATCATAAAATGACAGCTTCAAGAAATAGAAATAATGATATACCAAGAAATTATGAGGAAATTTTAGAGGATTTTTTGGCTGAGAAAGAAGAAATTAAGGAAAAGCTCTTGAGAGAGGTTATGGGATATGAGATGGGTAAATTTACTTACAAATGATGATTTTTTAGCTATCTTTAGTAAATTTGCAGAAATAGCAGGATTTCGTCTCATCAATAACATTGTAATTAGAGAATGGACAGATAGTGCTATGTGCAAAGACGTTATTATTTCTGATTTTATTCTAATTAGTGTTGTGGTTCAGACCGATTACAATGATTTAGCTGTTCAGTATATAAAACTTAGAGATTTTTCTGCATATCCGCTTTGGGCTACTGATAGCCTTGAAGTCTATAATGGGATTTATTATGAGTATATGGCTAAAAAGTTTGGGGAAAATTGGAAAAAGGCTTGCAAAGCTAATAAACATATGGTATAATTATCTTCAAGGAGTTGATTTAATGAGAAAATTTGAAGTAGTTTCAGGTTTTGATAATGTAAAATTGCCTGAAAGAAAAACAAAGAAATCAGCAGGATATGATATTTGTATATTGGAGAGTGCAGATATTCCCCCACATGGTCAGCATATTTTTAGTACGGGTATCAAAGCCTATATGGAAGATGACGAGGTTTTAATGATTTATCCTCGTAGTTCTTTGGGTATTAAGAAGCAGTTGACTTTATCAAATTCTGTGGGTATTATTGATGCCGACTTTGCTGATAATCCTGAAAATGAGGGACATATTAAAATCGTTTTGCATAATAATGGAGATAGATATGCTCACATTGAGGCAGGAGAGCGTGTTGCACAAGGTATTTTTCAAAAATATTATGTAACAGATGATGATAATGCAGAAGCTATGAGGAGTGGTGGCATTGGGTCAACAGGAAATATTTGAGAGCTTAATGACTTCTTTTGGTTACAAATTAGTTGCAATAAAGAAGGAATGGTTTACTCAAGAGAAGAATAAAGGCATGGATTTTTGTGCATCTGATTGTAAAATTAAAACCTGCACAAGAAACCTAAATAATAAGTTTTTTAAAAAATTACAGAAGAAAGAAGAATATCCTAGATTTTCTTTTCAAGATTTTTCTAAGAATTGTTATAGCTACAAGGAGTAATAGATGGAAATTTTGACTAAAGCAGAAGCACATATTTTAAACACAGCACCTTCATACGAGCAAGTATTGTTTACTTTTAGAACTGCGGCTCGTAATTGCTATCAGTCTGCTACTGATAGCAATAATAACTATGAGGATACTGAAAGACTTGTTAAAGCATTGATTAAGAGTGGGCACACCAGCACGCTAGAGTTCAATTTCATTCCTGCTCAGATTATTGGGGATAGAACTTTGATGGGACAGCTTACTCGTCATAGGTTGTTAAGTTTTTGCATTGAGTCAGCTCGCTATAATAATTACAAAGAAGATGGTATTAAAGTTATTACTCCTGCTGATATGACAGAAGCAGGTTGGGAAACTTGGTGGGCTTCTTGTATTGTAGCCGAATCAGCATACTTAGACCTTTTAGATAAGGGATGTAAACCTGAAACAGCACGTTCTGTATTACCGTCTTGCTTGGCTACCTCTATTGTCTGTGGAGGTAATATTAGAGAGTGGAGGCACGTCTTTGAATTGAGATGCGAGAAACACACCCAGGTGGATATTCGTAATGTAATGAAATCTTTGCTTGAAGATTTTCATAGAAACTATCCACCATTCTTTGAGGACTTAGCAGAAAGGTTTTTATAAAAGATGAGAAAGATAATTTGTAGATTTGCTAATCAAATTGATTTAGATGCTTTCAACAAGCAAAATGGACTTAGTTTGACTAAAGATGTAAAGGAATATGATTTCAGAACTAATACAGCTATCTATAAACGAACAGGAAAACTAAAGGGTTTTGATACCTCATGGAAGCCTATATGGGCAGGTATGCCTGATTTTGTTGAGCCTAAAGTAGTGGATTTTGCTAAGATTGACTTTATTGTGGACGAGGATGCTCCCTTGTCTACAATATTCAGTCAGCCAACCACAAAAAAAACAAAGAGTCTTTGGTTTCCTAAGTTGGAGTTACACAAGAAAAGATACTTTAGGGTTGTTGGTGGGAAGAATCCAAAATATCCTGTCTATGTGGTTAGTAAAGGTAGAAGTGATATTAGACTTTGCAAAACCATTTTGTATCTCAATCTCATGGCTGTTAAGCATTTTGTTGTTGTTGAGCCTGATGAGGTATCAAAGTATACAGATATGGTTAATAGAGATAAACTTGTATATACTGTAGTTCTTCCATTAGATATGAGATTTGTGGAAAGTTACAAAACCTTAGATGATAGGGGTACAGAGATAGGTAAAGGGCCTGGTGGGGCTAGGAACTTTTGTTGGTTTCATTCCAAGATTACATTGAAAAGTCCATATCATTGGGTAATGGATGATAATATTGATGGATTTCATTATCTAACTCGCAACGTAAAGTGGAAAATGCGAACAGGAGCAGGATTTGCAATTGCTGAGGAGTTCTTTACTAGATTTTCTAATATAGCTATAGGCTCTTTAAACTATAGTAAGTTTGTTAAAGAGTGTGATTGTGTCCCACCATATATTATAAATACAAGGATGTATTCTTGTTTGTTTATTAAAAATGATATTCCGTTTGAGTGGAGAGGCAGATACAATGAAGATACTATTCTTTCTTTAGACGTGTTGACAGATGGTAAGTATTGTACTTGTCAGTTAAACGCTTTCCTTGCTGATAAGTTGACCACTACTCGTGTTAAAGGCGGAAATACTGATATGTTCTATGATAAAGAGGGGACATATAATAAATCTAAAATGCTTGTTGATGAGTACCCTGAATATGCTAAGATGGTGCATAAATTTAATAGGATTCATCACTATGTAGATTATTCTTCATTTAAACAGTCCCTTATCCCATCAATATATTTTGTGTATGGTTTCGCAAGCAATCAGAAAGGTATGGAGATTGTAAAAATTCCTGTGGGATGGGACGGAGATAGAGAAAAGGATAATAGAGAATACATTGAATCACATATTGAAGAATGTGAAAAAATTTCTCTTGACAATTTTGAGCTTTAGTGATATAATTAACATATCCTTTGAGGGATAAATAATTTTTAGGAGGAATATACCTTGACAATTGAAGAAAAGTATTTTAATGAGCTGATAGCTTCAGGAGCAATTAAGCCTGAAATGGCAATAAGTTACTACAAGGAAAAATGTGAGGAACTTCAGGCAGAGTTAGATAAGTACAAGAAACATCAGTGTTCTTGTAAGCAGGAATCTTCTCAGCCAACAGTTGAAGATTTTTTGGAATCTATCTTGCGTTAATTCAGCTAGGCTGTTGGGCTAGTATGTCTAGCCTGACAGCTTTTTCTTTTTCTAAGGTGGTGAAAGTATGAATTGTTTGCTGATGTCTAATTGTCCTTGGGCGAATACAGAACGCTGTAATAGTATGTGCTATATATATGCAGAGTTTGATTATTTACTAAATAATAGTAATATTCCTGAAGGGCATAAGACATTCAATGAGCCAATTAATCCAACAAGAGATGATTATCAATCTTTTGTTACTTTGCGAGAAATAAAAACAGATATTGCAAATTTTGTAGAAGATGGTAGATTTCTATATATTTGGAGTCATAATACAGGTAACTATAAAACTACTTGGGCTATGAAGATGGTGAAAACATTTTTAGCTGTTGTTTCTGTAGGTAATAATTTTCAAGATAGAGCTTGGGTAGAATATATACCTACATTTTTACTGTTAGCAAAGAATTTTGATGATAAAGAAACTCGTCAAGAACATATTCACAGAGCAATGACTAATGATTTAGTCGTTTTAGACGATATAGGGGCTGTACAAAATACTAACTATGACTTGACAAATCTAAGCAGTATTATAGACTATCGTTATTCTAACAATCTAGCTACTATTTTTACTAGCAATGTTTCTCCCGTAGACTTGGCTAGTGTAATGGGAGCTAGGTTGTGTGACAGAATTACAAGTGATATTGTAATTAACCTAGTCGGTGCAAGTAGACGAAGTTCCACAAAAATATATACAAGGGGGCGGAAGAATAGTTGAGTATTAGTGAATATCAGCTTTTAAATAAGCTACTCACTGAAAAGGATTATTCCATTATTACAGATAATCTAATTTCTGATGAGAATTTTGACCAGGCTCTTGCAGAATTTAAGTATATAACTAAATTTCAGGAGCAGTATGATGAAGTTCCTGATAAAGAAACATTTTCTGCGAAATTTCCAAACTTTCAGTATTTTGAAGTATCACAAGGGCTTACTTCTATTATAGATGATATTAGAGAAAAGACACTGTTCAAAAGAGCTGTTGAAGTATTTAATAAAAGTGCTGAGTTATTTACGGAGGATGCAAATAAGGGTGCTCAATTCCTTATTAATAGCGTTGAAAAACTACAGCCAAACTATTCTTTTACTTGTACTGATATAATTCACGATACCTCTCGATATGAGGAATGGAAGGATAGGTTGAGTAATGCTGACAATTATTTCATTCCTAGTGGATTTCCTGAGTTAGACGAATATACTTTTGGATGGAAAAGAAAAGAAGAATTTGTTCTTATTATTGCAAGAACAGGTTCAGGTAAATCTTTTGTAGCTGTTAAGTCAGCGGAACACGCATTGAGCTTAGGCTATAATGTAGGGTTTTTTAGTCCTGAGATTTCTGCTTCTACTTTGGGCTATAGATTTGATTCAGCTAAGGCTCAATTTAGTAATACAGCATTATTGCAAGGAGCGTTAGTTAATGGGTATGATGATTATATCAAGGATTTACAAAAACTAGATACCCATTTCTATGTTGCTGAATTGAAAGATTTTCACAATAGTGTAACTGTACCTAAGTTAAAATATTTTTGTAAAAATAAGCACATTGATATTTTGTTTATTGATGGTTTTGATTATCTTGAAGATACTAGAGCACAAAAGTTCCATTCAAGAGAAGATAGAATGGGGCATATTGCACAGGACTTAGTAACAATGTCTATTGAATTAAATATCCCTGTAATTGGTGTAATTCAGGCTAATCGTAAGGGTAATGCCGAAGATGATATAGATACAACAAATATTACAGGTGCAGATAAAATAGGTGCAAGTTGTACTAGACTGATTGCACTAAAGAATCAAGGGACTGCTATTGAAATGTCTTTACCAAAAAATAGATATGGTAGGGACAAAGTTAAGGTGTTGTATAAGTGGGAAGCAGACCGCTCACAATACTTTTTTATACCTTCTTTAGAAGATATAGACGATGAGGAAATTAAAGAAGCTAAATTTAAGTTTAGTAATGCATTTTAGGGGGAACAAAATATGCTTAGATGTGCAGATGTAATGAAGTTAATGGACGGTATGAATTTTATCATTGCTACAGATTTTGATGATACCTTGGTATATATAGATAAATATCCTAATTTTAGTGGGACTACACAATGGTTTCATCAGTTAAAGGAATTGCAAGAGAAATTTCCAAATCTACAAACAATTTTGTGGACTTGTAGAGCAGATAAGCCATTGGAGGACGCTGTGAAGTTTTGTAAAAATAACGGATTAAGGATAGATGCAATAAATGAAGATGTGAAATCCACATTGAAATGGAAAGGGAAAACCCCAAAGCCATTTGCACACATATATGTAGATGATAGGGCTATATGTGCCTATAAAGATATAGAAGATGTATATAGGAAGTTGATACAGTATGCCGATAAATAATTGGGCAAAGTGGAAACGAGAGCGGTTTGCCATTGTTAAGCACTTTAGAGAAGTTCGCAATAAACTTGAAGATGAGGCCGTATTCGAGGATGATTTTAAAGAATTGAAGTGGTATGACAGAATGTTAGCAATGTTAGGTAATCTTGATTATCATTTTCCGTCTAAAAAATGTCCGTTGTGTGGTAAAGAACTTCTAGTAAAAGCTCACATAGACACTTGCTACTTTGAAGGTGTAGCAGATAAAGATATGGGACAAATAGAAGATGCAGACCTTATCAGATGCCTTAGTTGTGGATTTACAGCGATAAAGGAATGATACAATGTTCATGTTAGAAAATATACCTGTGATGACAAGTATTCCTGAAATAATGAATACTTTGCAGATGCAATTGCGACTCACAGGTAGTCATTTGCTGAAGGATATAAAAAATACGGGCACTGTGAATATGTCATTTACTTGCCCATTTCACAAAAGTGGTATGGAGAATACTCCCAGTGCTTCTATCACGCTTAGAACGGTCGTGAGAGGGCAGAGAAAGTACCCAGCAGGAACTTTTAATTGCTTTACTTGCCACAAACATGGGTTCATTACTGAGTTAATTTCTCATTGCTTTGGCAAGTCAGATTTTGGGTTTGGTAAGCAGTGGATTTTAGATAACTTTAATTCTTTTGACATCGAGGAAAGAGATACTTCTATTTTTCATGTACCTAAAAGAGAATTAAACTTGTCCAATAAGAAATATGTTAGTGAGGAAGAACTTAGTTCTTACAGATTTTTTCATCCATATCAGAAAAAACGACATTTGAGTGATGAGATAATTGAAAAGTTTGACATCGGGTATGATGCCCATTTTAGGCTAGCAAAAAATGGTAATGAAATTCCTTGCATTACCATTCCTGTGAGAGATAAAGATGGTAAATGTTTATTCATTGCTCGTAGAAGTGTAGTAGGTAAAATATTTCATTATCCTTCAGATGTAGACAAACCTGTTTGTTTTCAGTATGAAGTTGAAAAGATGTTTCCCGATGCTAAAATAGTTTGGGTTTGTGAGAGCTTATTAAATTCACTAACATTAATTCAAATGGGTATACCATCTGTTTGTCTTTTAGGAACAGGAACTTCTGCACAACTAAAAGAGTTGTGCAATATGAAGTATAGAATGTTTGTACTGTCTTTAGATAATGATACAGCAGGTATTAGGGGCACACAAAAACTGATAGATGAGTTAAAACATTATAAACTTCTAGCTGTATTCCAACTTAATGAGCAGGGGGTAGATATTAACGATTTAGGTGAACTATCAAAAGATGAATTTCTAAAGCAGGGAAAATATTTCCGAAATGTTGTTGACAATATCTCGTTAATGTAGTATAATTAAGAATGTAATTAAGAGAAGGGTGGTGAGGTTCATTGGACTTGAAGAATAAGCCGTATGTCATGTGCAAAGATTATTTCAAACGTGAATATGCAAAAGCAAAAGCAGAATTGGCAAAGTTGAGAAAGAAAGATAAGAGTAACAAAAAGGAGAACGACTAATACATGAGAATTTCATTAAGTGAAGCATTAGAAAGAACAAATCAGCAGGACACACCAAAGAATTACATTAAGCAGTTTATGCTAAAGGAGAATGAAGCAACATTCTTGCGACTCCTTGTAGATGACTTGAATGATGTTGAAGTTTGTACTACTCATAGAGTACGCATGACATCTAAGGCAGGTAAGCAGTATACTGTAATGGTTAATTGCATTGGTAAGGATTGTCCATTGTGTAAAGAAGCACCTAATCATGTGGCAGAGGCTTATCCACAGATTCCACTTGTAACTAAGGCAAAGGATATTGTAACTATTCCATTGATTAACTTCAATAACGGCACACCTGAATATCAGATTTTGGCATGGTCTGTGTTCATCTTTAAGAAGATTAACCCTATGCTTAGTCGAATTAAGCCACTTAGTAGCACTATTGAGGTTCAGCGGACAGGTAAGGCAGTTGAAACAAACTACTTTGCTTATCCTGCTGATGATAAGCCTGAGCTGGCAGGAACAGTAGATGAGCTGAAAAAGGAGTTTGATGTTAAGGATGATGATGCTACAGGTAGATTTGATTCCTTGATTAGAGAATGGACAGCTTCTCAGATGGAGGAATATTTGACCACAGGTACTTATCCTCATAGCAATTCTGCTACTATAACAGCAAAGCCATCAGAAGATACTGAAGCTCCTGTTCGGAGAACTAATTACGGATTCTAATCTTTTTAGCAGGGAATTTATTCCCTGCTATTTTTTTGCTTGTAATTCTAGTAGAAATGTGGTATACTTAACAGTAAGAGGTGATGATTTTTGAGCAAGAAGAAAGAATTTGGTGTATTCTACACACCTAAAGAAGTAGTAGATAAGGTGTATTCCTTATTGCCCATGAATAAGATAAATTCTATCATAGATATTAATTGTGGTGATGGAGCTTTACTTAGACCTTATGACAAGGAAAAGATAGTGCTTGGTTTCGATATTGAGCCAAAATATAAGTATGCTGTAACCCGTGATTCATTGAATAGTGAGGCTTATACTAAATTAACTTCACTCTTGCACTTTGATTTGTGCATAGGCAATCCACCATATAGACCTATTAGAAAGAATGAATATATTGGTGATACTGATAAGATGAATGATTTTGTACACAATAATGGCAGTAATTTGTTCATTGCAGGCTTGTATAAGGCTATGGAATATAATGCAGAATGGTATGCTTTTATCATTCCTAAGAATTTTCTAACCTTAGACGGATATAGAGGTTGTCGTGAATACATCGCTACAAATTTTCATGTCTATGCAATTTGTGATTTAGGTCATGCATTTCGAGATGTTAGGGGTGAACAGGTATGCATTGTTTTTAATAAGAATCATCCAACAGAAACTATAAAAATGGTTCGTGGCGATAACGTTTATAAGATGCCTAGTTCTAATTTTAATCCTACAATGTGGGTAATGTTTGATTCTCTAACAGATAAAAATTTGTATGAGAAGTTAAGTAAGTATTCTAAAATAGGACGTTTAACTTCTTGTAACACAGTTGAGGGTATTCGTGGTAGAGATTTGGATAAATTTAGATTAAAGAATGGACAACATAATCTTCATGGGGACGTTATTTTGTTGCAGAGAATCTATTCGTCTGAATGTGGATTTAAAGCCGTTCCTGCAGGTATTAATACTAGATGTAATGAAAGTGTGAAGAAACTTGCTACGTTTGACGTGCTATGCCTCACAGGGCTACTACATTCTCGGTTGTATAACTATTATTTCAATCATTATATATTTACAGACAGTACCTTAACACTAAAAACTGAATATGT
>ERZ1034992.615-NODE-615-length-18857-cov-210.001702_pt1 | contig 18857 bp, 12 predicted proteins | sample MGYA00520695_ERZ1034992 | MGnify/ENA primary metagenome ERZ1034992 (study PRJEB33766, sample SAMN09781778) | gut metagenome | biome: gut microbiome | host: Homo sapiens | place: Madagascar | study: EMG produced TPA metagenomics assembly of the PRJNA485056 data...
CTACATTTCCTGTAGAACCGTATGAGCCCACACTGCCGCGTTCGCCCTGAGCACCTTGGTCGCCCGTCTTACCCATGTTGCCCTGCGATCCTTTAGGTCCCGGTCCTCCCGGATTTCCCTGCGGGCCTTGTTCGCCGGTTTCTCCTCTTGCACCCTGCGGTCCCTTTTCGCCCTGCAGACCTTGTGCGCCCTTAGGAATAGGAATGGTAAGGACACCATTCCTTACAGTAGGTTCACCGATTGCATCTGTCGTAAACTTTGCACTGACCACTGTCGTGACCATCTTGTCCTCACTTACACCTGATGCCCTAAAGGAAATAAAAGGTTCCTCAGGATTCGTATTGACTGCTATTTCACCGAGCAAAATCTTATCTTTATCAATAATTTTGCCCTTTTCACCGGAATGTAAGTTAACACCAATATTTCTTTCACTTACTTTCATTTGTAGGAGTCAAATTTAATAATCTTGTTATTTTCAAAAAAATTTCCCATATTAGAAGAATAATTATTTAATTCATTTATCTTTTGTCCTAACTTATAGTAAAATAAAGTTTCGGACTATTATCTATTATAAATATAATAGCCTTCAATTAAAAAACTATATTTTTGGTATATGCCCGCCAAGAATGGCATTATAAAAAGACAAAAACCCCTCTTCCTTAAAAAGGAAAAGGGGCAGCTATCGTCGGGGCGTTTGATAGCTTTATTTATATCTATAAATAGTTTTTATTTCCAAAAAGTTGCAACGGTTAATCGTTTTCCTTCTTGAGCTGTTCCAACAAATCAGTTCCTGCAAACCATGAATCTTTCCAATTCTTATAATGTCCGCAAAGTTTGTTAAGTGTCGTCACCACATCTTCAGTAAGTGCAAGTCCATCAACAAAAATATATGGGGCACCTGTAACGTCATTAAGGCTGTATTGGAATTTCAATCCCGCAAGACTCGGGATGGTTCCACTAAAAACAAGGTTTCCTGTATCAGGAAAATAGACCAACGGGCTTTTCCCATCTTCTGCCTCAGAGAATTTTGCTCCGCCATGGACCGTCTGTTTGAAATCGTCAATCTGATTTGTAAGTACATTCTGTCCGAACTTAGGATCGTCTGTAATAGGAATCGATTTGTTTCCTTTTTTTTCTTCCTCTTCCTTCAGGATGTTTCTTTTAAGATGTACGATTTCCTGCTCGTTTGTTACACTCGGAGACATGCTTCTTATCTTTTCAAGCATTTCTCTTGTCACATCGCTTTTACTCATTGCCGTTAAAGATTTAAATTTCCTAATTATCCCATCCGTTGGTCACGCCATTCCAAAAATTGCTAAAGCTGTGCGGATTAAAATAATCCGATGCCTTCTTCGCTGATTCGTCAGTTTTTTCAATTTTCTTTTCAAGTTCCTTTTCAACCTTTTCTGCTTCTGCAATCTGTTCATCAAGATTATCTACAGTTGGCTCAGTTGAAAGAATCTCCTCCACTTTTTCTGAAAGTTCTTCCGTTGTCGGCGCGGTTTCTGTCTCAACAGATGCCTCCTCTATGGCTGTTTCCTCCACAGGAGTTTCTTCTGTAGTTGCTTCAGGGGCTTCTGTCTTTACTTCTTTTACTTCTTCTTGTTCTGTTGCTTTTGAAACTGTTGTTTCTGTTTTCTTTGCAGTTTTCTTTGCCATAAAATTCAAAATTTTTACAAATATTTATTTTCCATCACCATTGCCTTGCAGCGTGTCTTTCTTAATGCACCTTCGATAATTTGTCTGACACGTTCTTTTGTAAGGCTATATTTCTGACCTATGTCATTCAGTTTATAATAGCGGCCATAGATACCGTAATACATATAAACCATATCTTTTTCACGAAGGTTCAATACTTTAAATACCTCTGAAAGAAACTTTTTACGTGCTATCGCCTCTTCGTTCTTTTCTTCTTCCTCTATAAATTGAGGCTCAACTGAATTGTTCTTTCCATTGAAATTTACGTTGATGTCATCTTCCTTGTCAAATTGGCTGTCGTCATGCTCTTCTGTAGGAAGTTCCGATTTAGGCATTCTTTTCGCCTTATCTATTGCTGCTTGTATTCGTTGTCTTATCCACCATACCGAATAACTGTACAATTTAATGTCTCTTGAAAGATCAAATTTTTCGATTGACTCCATCAGGCCGTCATTTGCCTCGGAAATCAAGTCACTGAAACTCACTCCTCTCCCTCTATACATGGAGGCTATACTGCAGGCAAACTTAAGATTGGCCATTATTAGCTTGTTTCTTGCTTCAATGTCATTGTTGTTCCTATAGGCAGCAATGAGTTTATGTTCCTCCTCTTTTTTAAGAGGCTTGCATCTTTTCAAGAGATTGAAATATTGTTTTACGGTATCGTCAATATCAAATATTCCTTCATTCTTAATCATTGGGGTTTTTAAAAGTTATACAAAAAATTATTATTTAGGCCATTTCAATTTTTGAAATGTTGCCTACCTTCTTAACAATCAGGCTTTGGTTTGCCCAATCGCTGATTGTCTTCAGGTGTGTTATCTGAAAAATAAACGCATAATCTGCGAGTATCTTGTCATACAAGTTCTTTACGTTGTCGTAATTCTCATCGGCAACTCCACCAAGTATCTCATCGAACACTACGAATGACGGCTTGCTGAAAGATGATATTTCCGAAAGGACTGTCCTTAAGGCGAGTGATGCTACCGTCTGTTCAAAACCTGAGCCCGAGCCCAAATTTGAGACAACTCCATCATGGATGATGTGGAATGCAATATCATTATGGTCGTCTATCACTATTTCAACATCAAAATCGCATACGTCCGTCAAAAGATGCTTCAATTTACCGTTGATTAAAGGAAGGACATTCCTGAGGAGCATCTTTCCGATACCGTTCTTTCCTACCATTTCTACATATATCTTCCAATTTCGGACCAACTGCTCTTCAGCCTTTATCTGTTCAACTATCTTTTCATATTCGGTAATCGTTTTTTCGTTACTCTTGATATTGTGCTGACAGTCGGCAATTTCATCATTCAATCTTCGTAAAACATCTTCCTCGGTCTTGATGTTTACTGTAGTATTGTTGATTGCAATGTCAATCTCATTGTTTGCTTTGATGGCTGCCTTATTTGTTTCTATATCTTTCAGAAGTCGGACAACTTCCTTATAAGATGAAGTAAGGCTCTCCAAATCAACATCATTCTTAGCAATAAGCAGTTCCAATGAATTTTTTTTGTTGAACAGTTGCCTTTGAACATTCATGTTGGTAATTTTTTCGTCAATAGTCTCAACTTCTTTCTTCAGTGCACTGCCTGCTTTGATTTTCTTTTCGAGTTCGTCTTTTTTGGCGTTTATCAATGATGAATTATCAACATCCTTTAGCCTTGCGCCGCATGTAGGACAATATTCTCCCTTTTCCAAATCCTTTATTTCATTCTGCAGCCTGTGGCATTCATTCCTGAGGCTATTTAATTCAATGGCTTTGTTTTTATCAGTACTGATTAAATCATTATACTCGTTTTCATTAAATTCTATTTCTCCAATGTCCTTCAGACTTTCTGCATTTGCGTTTCTCTCAGCTCTTTTCCGTTTGCCGTCCTCCACCAACTTATCTCTTGTATACTCAAGCGTTGCCACATCATTTTTTAGCAGTTCATCATCAATCTTCTGCTTTGACTGAAGTAGGGAATCACGTGTCTCTTTAAACTTTTCAATTTTTTTCTCACTTGATTTTGCCTGTTTGGTTGATTCCTTGATTCTCTTGGCAAATTCCTCATTTTCTTTCTTAAATTGTTCAATTTCAGGCCCCAACTCTTCCCTGTTATACCTATTGAGCAGAAGTTTCGGATAAATGGACTTGTTGAACGTATCTCTCGCCAACTTCTCTTTTTCTTCCAAAGGTAGAAGCCCAATCCATCTTGATATCAATCGTCCTCTATCAGTATCTTTCAATGAAATAAGCTCCTTAAGGTTATCTGAACTAACACAAATCATCAAATCAAAATCACGCTCATTGCCCAATGATTCCTTGATTATCTGATTAGTTTCCGTATTGGTGCTGCCTTCTTGGTTTTCGGTATCAGCGAGCTCAATATATTCACCATTTACTACCTTATAATACTCAATCTTCTGTGTGACCTTGCTTTTTTCTGTCCTTTTCTTCAACGCAGGCCTTGAGAGAACCCTCTTGATGACATATTCTGTGGAATCTATAACAAGACAGCCTTCCACGATCATTTCAGTAGCTTCTGGAATATATTTATTAAATGCCTTGTCCAATGTCCAACCGTTTTCCCTCGATGTTACCTTTCCAAAAAGCAGAAAACGTAAAAGATCCAGACAGAAAGTTGTCTTGCCTCCTTGATTGGCAGGAATTGACGAAAGGTGGATAAGCCCCTTGAAATTTGAAAAATCAACATAATTGTCAGGTCCGTAAGACATGAAATTTGACCATTTCATCCATTTTATGGAATACTTCTTGTTTTTCTCATACATGTCATAATTGATATTGGCATTGATTTGCTTGTCAATCTCAACAATCTTGTCGAAATCAATGTTCTGAATCTTCCGTTCTTTAATGAAGTCCTTGAACAGTTGCTGTTGAAAAGCAGGGTCCTGAATATTATGTATTGCCTCGGTCGTTAGCTCCGCCTCATTTCCGTCACTTGTCATTTTGACAAAAACAGGCTCAATCTTGACGTTTTCCTTCGGAATACCATACTTATTGGCAAATTTTACTGCAATATTTGCTTCCTCTTCATGAGAATAGTCAATCGGTAGTACTCTCCATTTCAAACAGACTTTTGTCTTCTGTCCTATGTCAATTTTCTTTGTCATTATAATAAACGTCTTTTATTGGTTTTACTTACGGGTTCTTCGTTTTCCGTTTTTTCTGTATCAAAAATACAATTTTTTTCATTACTTTCGGATTCTTTTGTTATTTCTTCTTCTTTTGCCTTATTACTGACACTAATCCTTATTTCCCTACAAGCTCTCTCTTCCTTTTTCTCTGTTTTAGGAGATGCTTTTTCTGTCTGCAGCGTATTTGAAAAAGGCTTTTCCCCATATTTTTCTATATTGAAGGCTTTCTTCAGGAGTTTGTTTACAAATTCCTTCTTGTTTAAACCGTTTTCCTTGCAATACAGTGTAATTTCGTTATTTAGTTTCTTATCTATATCCATTTTTTGACTACTTATTTGGGTAAATATATAAAAATATTTATTTTTTTTAAAAAGCATTTATCTTTTCATTAGAATATAACATGTGATATGCCTGAAAAGAAGAAAAAAAATATAGAAACCCCGATTACGGAAAAAAAATACCCAAGTTTAGTATTGGGGCTTGATATCAGCACTGCATGTATCGGTGCATCTATTGTTTTTGATGATGGTATCAACAAACCTGAAATCATCAAATTGACGCATATTGTCCCAAAGATAGACAAAAATATTAAGGGTATTGAGGCTCTTATTCTTCGTAAGCAAATTTTTGAGGAAGAGTTCCTTATGAAAATCAAGGGCATGAAAATTACCGAATGCGTTATAGAATCTCCTCTTAATTTTGCTACAGGGAACTCCAATGCCGTTACCGTTGCACAATTGCTCCAATTTAACGGCCTATTATCTGAGGCGGTTTATAGGGTGTTGGGTATAGTGCCTAATTATGTCTCAAGTTTTGATGCACGAATGAGATCATTTCCTGAACTGCTATCTATCCGAAAATTTAATAAAAAAGGCGTTGAATACCCGCTTTCACATATTAAAAAAGCCATCAATGAAAATCATCTTACACTGTTTGGCTCATATCCGTTTGATTGTGACAAGAAAACCGTCATGATGAACCTTGTAAACGATATGTTCTCTGATCTTAATTGGGTTTATGATAAGAAAGGTAATTTGAAAAAAGAAAATTTTGATGCCTGCGATTCCCTTGTCTGTGTTCTTGCATATATCAATGAAAAGAAGCACGGGGTTATGAATCCTTTTATCAAAAATCATACCATTACTGAAACAGAAGAAAAGGTTATTATTGAATATGTAATGGATGTATGGGGAACTGAGTATCCCAAGAAAATAGTTTTGGAAAAATAAGAAAAATCCCGCACCTCTTGGTACGGGATTCCTTTTTAAAAATTAATTTTTACGGCTTTTGCCATAGTAGGCATTTGACTTCTCTGCGAAATAGCGTCTGTACTCATCTTCATATTGGAAGATCTTCTTTCGGATGTTCAGACTGTAGGTCTTTTTGCCTAAATCCATTACGGTATTGAAATTACCGTTATCATCCTTATCGGCAGTACAGCTTTCATAGAACTCATGGACAATCTGTGGAACAAGGTCTCTGTGTCCTACGTTCATCGCATCAATAAGTGCTGCCTCATAAGGCATAAATGCAACCTTTGTTACTTCATCCTTGAACGGATTTTTGGAGTTTGAAAGATCAATGTTAAATCTTACAAACTTAGGATAGACAGATGCGTCCCAAGTATAAGAAACTACTTCTCTATGTATATTCAGGTCTCTGCCGTTATCATAGAGGGTAAATGTAAAATAGGATGGAGTTTCTTCGTTGGAGCAAACATATTCCTGTTTGTTGAACGGCTTCTGATACGGCTTAATTTTTTCTCCATTCCACAAAAATGTATCCTCAGATTTTCTGAGAGCGATAAAAGTAGGCGTCCTCATCTCGGGGCCATGTTTTTCAACCCACTCATTCATTTCAGACTCATCCTCGAAAACCTGAGGTGCCGTTAGCTCAAGATAAGTCTGTGTCTTTGCTTCAAGGTCATTATTGATGATTCTTGCAATGTTCCTGATTGTATCTACAATCTCTGTAGAACAAAAGGCAACATCCTTAAAGCCAAAAATACGGAAATAGCGCTGACAAACAATATTTCCATTAATGGAGAGTACGAATTCAAATCTCTCCTTCATTAGCAGGGCGTTTGCTTCTGCCTGCGTTTTCTTTTCAAATTCTGCCATGTGCAGTCTTAAAAATTAAAATGTTAAACATAATAAACAAAAGCACTGCGCCTTTGTTCTTTTCAAATATACTATTTTTTTTGATTTTTCTGATATTCTTCGAACCTCTTCCGTTCTTTTATCTCAAGTCTTTTGAACAGATTGAAAAAGGATGCAAATTTGGTATCCCCCATCCACTCCGTTATCTTGTCCTCAAGTATCATCCTGTATAAGTTTCCGAATGAGCGTCCTTCTGGATCCATTACATTGTACATCATAGTATCCATAGTTTCTTTTGCCTCTTCTGAAAGCAGCGGATGCGATAGATCTATAATTTTCCTGTTGATTTCATAAAAATCTCCATCATAAGGCTTGTTGGAAACCCCATTGGCAATATTTTCCATCAGGTGGTAGGGCTTTTTTCTTTTCTTTTTTTCTTTCATCTATCATTTGCTGCGCCCGCTCCTTCACCTCCTCTATGGTAACCTTTCTCTCTTTTATTTCAGGCATCAACTTGTATAAACCATCTTCGGATAAGCCTTTAATGTTGGGTATATTATCAGAAACATCGCCAGTAAATACTTTTTTCACCATTACGTTTTCAGGCGAGTAGCCGAAATAATCTTTGAAATTCTTATTGGTGATGAACTTTTTCAATGTAAGGTTATAAATGGCAATATCGTCGGCAAGCAGCTGTGAAAGATCCATATCGCCTGACATTATGATAACCTTCTCATTCGCTTTCTTGTTCAGGCAATAATATGCTATCTGATCGTCACCCTCCGTTACCTCGTCAATGTTCCATCGAATGAAAAGCTCATTGAAATAGTTGCATAAAACATCGCGCTCCCTGTCAAAATTGGCATCCACAAAGTCCTTGTATATGTCACTTTTTGTCTTTACCCTGTTCTCTACATTTTTGGCCTCCTTTTTCTTTTGCTTATTGAACAAATAGTTCTGCATATTCTTCAGACTTTCATTATATTGCTTCATGTAGTCACTGACACCGTATTCTTCATAGTGCTTGTCCCTGTTCTGCTTGTAATATGGATTTATGCACCATCTTTCATAACCTGAATACGTATCGTCAAAAAAAACATAAACGTAATCGAAGTCATGCTTTGCTATCATGTTCTTCAATTGCAGCATAAACTGAAATACTCCGCCATAATGCATATTGTCAATATTCACTTTGTCGTCCTTGAATGAGAAAAAAAGCAAACTGTTTCCATCTACCAAAAGTGTATATATAGGCTGTTCCGAAACAAGCGCCCCATGTTCCTCCTGTATTTTTTTTCTAACGGGCTGTGCCATAATTTTAAAATCTGTTGCCCTAAATATACAAAATTAATTTTTAAAAACTATTTATAATTATAAAATTGATAAAATATGAACAGAACCATAATTTTGACGGAAGACCAAATGCGCCAATATTGCAAATTTTTAAAAGAAAAAGAGGGCAGGACCTGTTATGTAACACAGGAGCAATATGATTATATCATCAGCGAGGGCATCAAGCAAGAGCTTGCCAAACAGCGCAAGGAAGTCGAAACCGACCCTACCGAAAAACAAAAAGAGGCAGGGAATTATAAAAAAAGGCATATATCTATCCGAGGTTTTGAAATCACCATTGAACAGCCTAAAGGTTCTTATAGAAAAGGCACTGACCCATATGGTACTGAATGGAAAACTCTAATGCATAATGATTACGGTTATTTTACCAAGACTTTAGGAAAAGATGGTGATGCCATCGATGTGTTTATTGGACCGAATCCCGAAAAAGGTAAAATTTTCCCTATTGACCAATTCTTCAATGGCGAATTTGACGAAACGAAAGTTATGTTCGGATTTGATTCAAAGGAAGAGGCGAAGAAAGCCTATCTTTCAAACTATAAAAAAGATTGGAAGGGTTTCAAATATATTACTGAAGTAGATTTGGATACATTCAAGCGTTGGCTATATGACGGTAAAAAGCAACGTAAGCCATTTGCCAAATACAAATCCTTGAATGAGTCTATTGAATATAATGACAAAGGAGAAAAGATTCCTGAAAAATGCACCGAGTGCGGCGGAGAAATAAGAGTCTTTATTGAAGGAGAACCGATATTCAAATGCATTAAGTGCGGAAAATATTATGGAACGGTTCCTTGTAAGCACAAGCACTAAAAAAACTCAGAGGTCTTGAATCTCTGAGTTTTTCTTTTTAGCTTTTCTGAACGATAGTATCAATTCTGTTGAGCCATCCCTGCAGAAACTTCTCTTGTGTGGGATCGTCCTCTACAATTTTCCTGTAAAATTTCTTTCTTGCTTCAGCTATTTCATTAATGAATGTACTCTCCTCGGTCTTAATCTTATTGTTGATAGCCTCAATCGCTTGGTCTTTTAGATAAAGATTTGCATCAAGCCCTAACAATGCGGTAATTTTTTTTGCTGCAGTTCCTGTTCCTGAATTGATACCCCAATCAGCTACCAGATTTGCAACTGTCTGATGATTGATTTCATCACACCGTAACTTGTCCCAATAATTTGTTTTCATTATGTAGCCCCATTCCTCGACTGTCATATTCTTGACATCTGCATTTTGCCCATAAACACTCTGATATGCCGTTTGAGTTATACCACAAACTGTCTCACCTCCGCTGTCGTCTTCCGTATTGGCATAACCGCCTTCAACTTCTTTGAGAATAGGTACATAATCCCAAAAATTGACATTGCCCATACTTCCAATAAAGCCATTAGGCATCAGTCTTGGTCCTGTATAACGCATAATAATGATGTCGCTTTTCGGAGTCTTTGGGTTATAAACCCATATTTCATTTTGACTGAAATCCGAAATCCATTTCTGTCCATCATACATGCAGATATGCCCATAATCTTTTTCATTCTCCATAAGGGCAATGTCTCCTGCCTGTGCGTATGACTTAATCCATTCAAGGCGTGTCTCTTTATCTTTCAGTCCTCTTGTATAAACACCAAATCCTCGGGCCGCAAGGAGGTTGTAGCAGTATGCGCCGTTTGCTCCTGACCATGTTGCTATTCCTCCTGCAGTTATGAAGCTTTTGACTGCCTTGGCGCAATAGCCCAATGACTTGCTGTTGCTTGCGGGCGCAATAGTAACAGTCCCCTTCTTTTTCGTTACAAAAGTCGCTGCATTTCTTGTAGCTTGAACTGCTTTCAATACATTAAATGTCACTTTTGGTTCTGATGCGGCAGGGATTATAAGTTCTCCGTTCTCATCCCAATTTATTTCACCTGCATTGCTGCCAAAAATGTCTCTTCCACCTCTCTCCATACCGTTTGGAGTTGTAGATGTACTTTGCGAAGTACCACTAAATGTATTGTCAGCCCCTATAAGCCTACCGGTATCAGGCATAGAAGGATTTGCCCCTATCCTGTCAATGATGTCTTCAAGGTTGAACATTGTTCTGACAAACGGCAACTGATTCTTGGAAATCCTGACTCCTGTGAATGTCGTCGTCATGTCTCCCGCTTTCAAATGATGCTCTACGCTTATAATCATATAGGCTCCCTTGAACATAGGAATATTGTTCAATTGGAAATACATCATCGGCATGATATTCATGCATCCCATCATTTCTACAGTGCAAGTATATGAACGATTGGAAAAAATTGCATACATATCCTGCCCAACTCCCTTCGGATACATTGTATCACCATGTGCTCCCGTATTGGCCAATTGCAACTGATTCATGATTGAATAGTCGGTAACTTGCGGGTTGTCCATATTCAAACTGATGCTTTTGAACAGTCCTTGATTCTGTTTACCGTAAGTCACTCCAAAGGCGGGTACGCTCAATGTTATCTCATTTTCATCCCTTGCAGCCTTAAAGTATTCAAGACTTATCGGATATATGTTGCCCCAAGTATCAGCCAAATCCACTTTGTCGTCAGCTACTCTTACTGTTTCCTCTTCCCTTGAATCTAAAAATTTGGAAACATCGTGTGTGTACATCAAAATGTATGTATTTCCATAGCCTAATGTGCTCTTGTTGTTCTCACCATAAAGGGCATGAGGCTCGAACATTGATTTCAACGCCTCTGCATTATAGAAATTGTTATAAACAGGCAAGGCCAAGAACAAAAGCTTGTTCTCTTGCGCAATATCTGACATGAATTGGAATATTGACTTGTTCGGATCATCGTTTCCGCCTATTATGTCTTTGATTCTGCCGTAAAGTTTTTCGGGATTTACAAAAAACCTTTGGCTGATGTCATTTTGGTAAGAATCCAAGAATAGGAAATTGCCGTATTCGGTAACATTCTGATTGTATTGTGCAGGGCTTTCAAATCTCTTCTTTCTCTCTGCGATTTCCTCTGAAGGTGATTTCAATGAAAATGATTTCTCGTTGAATGTCACAAGCCATTTGGTATACAAATTTGACAATGTGTAATATGTACTTGTCTTCTGTTCAAATGTTGTTTTCGCATTTGAATCGTCATTGCTTTTTCCTTCGCTGTTGGCTGCACCTGTCGATTCCTTTTCATTGTCGTCGTATAAATTATATAACGTTTCAGCAAAAGAGTTGATGAACTTATTCATACCATTTTTGAAGATAGTGGTACTTTGTGACTTTATTTCATATGTCATTTTCAATTTCCCTATAGGCACATCTTCCAAATAAAATCCTATTATTTTTTTCTGTATGCTTTCAGGAAGTGCCAATACATACTTTTTAGTATTCTTAACCTGCCATGCGGTTCTTGAATTTGCAGTTTTATTCAATTCGTTGAATTCGTCCATCAATGCTTTAAACCAACTATCACACCATGTCTTGAAAAACTCTTTCAATTCGCTAAAATCCTCGGTCTCCAGTGTATTCCATTCATTTAGTCCTAAAACTTCATAAGTGCTATCCTTAGATAAAAAGTTGCTCCGTGTTTTCAGCTCGGAATTTGAAGGTAAGGCTGAACGGAAGAATTCTTTCTCATCCGTAAGTATCTTTGTTTCGCTACGATAACGCATTCCGCCGATATAGAGCACATAAAATTTAGGATAGTTTTTGATAAAACTTTCCTCAATGTGCTTAGGCTTTGTATCATAATTGCTTGCATTATATAACGATGTCAAAAACAGTAATCCTTGTTTATATATACCGTCTTTGGTTGTACCTAATTTTATATAATCCGCATCATCAAAAAGATTAGTGACGTTCTTGTCGTTACCCCCCAACTGCAATAATGGATATCTGCAGTTTTGAATGCGTTCCTCTTGAGATTCCTTTAACCAACTGATAAATTCGGTATAGTCGGGGCAAGCTTCGGGATAATAAGCCCTATCGAAGCATCTAATCTGTAAATCTGCACCGTCTGCATCGTCGTAATATATATGTCCGTAGTTTTTGACATTATATTCGATGGCGGTTTCTATATTTAGCGCAACGCCTTCTTCTTTTTTTCTAAAAAATTCAACCCTCTTGGCATCGAAACGTGTAATTTTGCCTGCATTTCCATCTGTTTTAAGCGTATTGCTCTCGTTTCTACGGATAGGACTCTTATATACAAGCGGGAATTTACCCTTATTAAGGTGGAGTTCTGCTGTGTCTCCAATATAAGGGAATATAAATTTGTCGCCTGTTTTCTTTACAAATATCCCAAGCCTCTCAAAAGCCTTGCTGCTGTCCTTGAGGATATCAAAAAGGTTCCGTCTTAGTTTAGGGTTTGCATCATGAAAATTTTGCGCTTCTATAGAAATGAAAGATTCGTTTATTTCTCTGCCTGTAGCCAATGCTGAAATTACCCTCGCATAGAAATAATAGTAGATTAAGCTGCATTCGTCATCCTTGGATGAAAAATCTTTTTGGTCATTATTGTACTCCGAGTAAGGATTGTATTCCCTGTAGATATCATTCAACAGTGTCGGAATAAAATTTCCGACATATTTTTCATCCTGCAATGAATTGACTACCGTGTTGTCAGTAGTTGCTGACTTTGGAGCTTCATCAGCTGCGATTATATTTTTTGTTTTATTGCAGCATGACAATATACCGTTAATCAAATCTTCCACAAACTGCACTTCGGGAAAATTTCTCATCTTGACATTTTTACCCGGATATGTAAACTCTCTTTTATTGTCTTTGCCTTGAGTATAATAGCCAAAAAATGGAGGTAAAATACCATCAGAGGCTATATTTGTTTCGTCTTTAGTAATATAGTCACTTAATCTCCTGTTGTTATCAATAGCGTCAACTGTTTTGTTCATGAAATGGATGAATGTGTCCAAATGGGCAAATATCATTCTGAAGATATTCTCCAATGATGGCCTGAATCCTAATGACGCAACAATTGAGTCTGACAAATCTTCATTTGCGGAATCCATCAGACTTTCATTGACATTCCCTTCTATTCTATCACTTTTTTCTTCTATCTTTCCATCAAAATTATCTTTCCATAAAATGCAGTAATATGTTTGTTCTGTAATTTTACTTATATTGCTTTCAATGAAATTTCTGAACAATTCGATATGAGTTTCCTTATCTCCGTCAGGGAACCTGTTATATATTTCACCTGTTTTCTTGCATATTTCATTGAAGACGACCTTGCCGTCAACATACCTGCGGAACATGGAGTTGGAGTCCGTCAGGGCTCTAATGCCGTTGATAACCTTATCATTCTCCATGTTTTTCCAAGTGCTCTGTCCTATATTGCCGTCGTAGTTGGCCTTGTAATTCTTGAGCAGGGTATTGAACTTTGCACAAACATTGGTATCTATCAGAAATTCTTCCTTTTTGGAAAAATATATTGAGAAATATTCATCCTGCGTATAAGCAAAATCAATTATGTTCTCGTTTGCAGTATAAAATGCCGAAAGCGTCTCGTCAAAGCAAGACTTCAATTCATTCAGAGCACTCAATTGCTGTTTGGATTTTGTGTACTCCTGTAAATTTTGCGTCTTTGACAATTCTCCGTTGTTCAATTTATCTGCAACCTGTTGGTATTTTTCCAAATATTCGATAAAGGTACAGATATGTTCCCCGTCACTTCCGTCGGAATTGGCAAAACAGAATTCCTTTTTCTCTTTCCAATAACTGTTTGTCTCCAATTCGCCTTTCCCGCTTTCCTTGACTCCTCCGATGTAAGGTGCAGCAACAAGAAATGTAAATGGGATGTCCGTATATAGCCCATACATGTATCCAATAAACGAAATATCCACATCAAAGTTTCCTGTCTCTGCGTTCAGTTTTGTCTTTACATCTTCTACGGCAAGAATGAAAGTGATTTTATTCCCATAAAAACCCTTGATGGTAAGTAAAAATCTTGGATATGGGAAATGGAACAGTGCGCTATAGAAATTTTTGAAACCTGTTGTTTTCTTGTCATAATAATCCTGCTCTGCAGTACACATCAAGGCAGAACCCCTCACGTCGGTCAGGTTCATTTTTACAACAGGAAAGAATTGAGCATTGAAATTGATGTCGATAGAATTGATACCCAATTGTTCTCTTCCGCCCCTTGCTCCGCTTCCCTTTTCAGAATATGTGCTTGATATTTCAGTGAAGGAATCCGTCAATTCATTTATATCTTCGTTCTTCCCTTTAGAATTGATTCTTTCGCCTAATTTAGAGCCTTGCAGAAACGATATGTAGTCGGGAATACCATTGCTATAGGTAACCTCGAAAACTTCGTCCTGCACCGCCATTTTGTCCGTTATCTGAGGCACCACCACCTGCAAATCCACAGACATACACAAGTCTTCAGGGCGGTATGCTATATTGTCGTTTTTTACGCCGTTCCCAAAGGTTATTCCTGATTGCGGGGTTTGTCCCGGCTCTATATAAATCAAGCGCCCGTTGCAGTCTATCTTACTCATTCTCCGTACAAAATTTTATATTTTTTGATTTGTTCTGACAGGTCTTCCAATGTGATGTCAAGTGGATATGGTATTCTTAATTCGGAACCGTCAGGTATCTCATATTCCAATGCCCCGTATTCAGGATTAGCCATCAATATTAGCCAATCATAGTTTGCATCCTTATAATAGTCGTATGATATCAAATCCAAACGGCTTTGCCCTCGCCTGTAGGTTTCAAAAAAGTCTGTGCTCTTTTTAGTCAAGGAAACGGCAGGAGGAAACCCTACCTGTCCGTTTACCCTAAAATCTTTATATCTATCAAAAGCCATTTTATTTAAAAAAATAGTCTAAAATTTTTATTTTTCAATTCCTGTGGCAGTTGTTTCGTCATCATTATATGGCAGGAAAATGTTGTCATACTTCAAATTACCGTTGCTATCAACACTAATCCTGTCTGACCTATCGTCATAAACACCTGTATTTGCATAGAAGTTGAATGTGTTCGCATTCTGCAGCCTGTCGGAAGGCCCGTCAAGTGTCTGCCCTCCAAGTATCACTAAGCCTAAACTTACATGAGCATACATTGGCTGTACTCCGCCTCCTTCAGGGTTTAAATCCCACTGCACTCCATTGCCACTTTCATAACTTATTGTCATGCTTTGGATGAGGACTTTACTGTAAAGGAAATCCCCAAGCCTCAATATACAGACAGGCATTCTTCCAAAGGATAGATTTCCTGCTGTCTTGGCAGTCTTGCCGTCTGCGGTGCTGACTGTATGCCCTTGTCTTGTGCATTGATGCAAAAATGTAAGACGTGCATTGAACCCCTCAGGAGATAATGAATGGAAAGCAGGATTGAAATACCTATACTTGTCGGTGATTTTCTTGAATGCTAACGGATCCGTCAATTTCAACTTGTCAAAATAATCCGCCTCTGATTCATATCTTGTAGTTGTATTTCCTACTGTCGCATGAACTTCCTGTTTTATGGCTTCCGAAACTTCATCAGTGGCGCCGTTTGCGTTTGTTGAACCTGTCGTTTCCTCTTGTATGCTGTTTCCTTCAGTTCCAAGAACCTTGCTTGCATCATTCTTCTCAGGCGTTCCGAAATAAATTTCAACTGATGCGTATCTTTGTGCTTTTGCGGCAATACTATTGACTGTCTTGTCATTGAGAAGTTGCTCGGTATCTTCTATTTGATAGTAATTAACGTCCCCGTCAAATTTTAGCATGTTTTTAAAATATGTACCTACTGTGCGACATCTCCTGAATGCCAAAAGATTTGAATTCTTCTTGTCCTGCTCGGTTGCTCCCCCAACAGGCAATATTTTCTTTACACCTTTTTCTATTTTTGTTTCAATGTCTTTCACTGCTGCAAAAGTATATTTTAAATCTTCATCGTAAGAAACACTGATTTTCTTCAAAAGCTCATGCAGAATAATATTTCTACCTTTTTCTTCTGCTTTAAAAATATCATAAGTATAATCATTGATGCCATTAATTGCTGCGGCTTCTTTTGCTCTTTTCATAAGCATTGCAGCAATAAACTCCGCAAATGTGCAGTCTGCATCCTTATGTATATTGCAAACCTCCTGCAAATTGATGTTCAGGCTAAAATCTTTGGAATCGGAATAGTTTTTAAGGTTATAAAGCTTTTGCCTTAAATCAAAATCGACTCTGTAGTGATATTTACGTTCCTCTTTGTCTTCACCTTCATAATCAGGGAAAACCGTCCAATTTTTTGAAACATTGGTCACCGGATCTACTGCTGTTGTAATGGTTGCGCCGTCATCTGTAGATATACCATTTCCCTTTCCCGTTTCGTAGCCCCAATATTCACTACTGTCGTCCGGTATGGAAATATCTTTACCGAATAGAAGATATGAAGTCCAATCCTTATCAGCAAATCCGATATTTTCCCATTCTTTTTCAGTCATCAGTTTTCCGTCGTTGTAATTTCCTGAATAATTATTCGGGAAAAAGATATAAAACTTTAATTTTTCTGCCTTCTCTTCGTTTTCCACTTCTACGGGCTCAGTGCTTTCTTCCTTACTTACATCAATTTCACTGTCTGTATCCTGCGACTGTTTTTTGCCATTGTCTAAAGGCCCGCAACCTGCGAAAAACCTTAACGTATCCATTTCAATGTCTCCATCAGGATCTTTCCCTTCCATATTGCGTATCTCATTGACAATCGCAGGGTGATCTATTAGAATGGCAAAATCTAAAGTGGCTGTCCTGTCGGTATCGGTATAGGTATAAACTTTCTCTCCTCTGCCTATGAACGTATTAGCATTCCAATTAACATTTACATTTTCGTTGAATTTCAAATCATACGGAGGAAACCACATTATTCTTCCACCAAAAGGCCCCCTCTGTTCCTCTGAAAGATATTGCGACATATTCGGCACATCTTTCCACGCAAGGTTTTCTATGGAAAACATGCATTTTTTAATCTCTACTTTCCCGCTGCTGCTAGGCACAATATCCACCAAGCCGTTATCTTTATTGAGTACGGTTTTTTCTGCAAGGTAGTCCCACCCATCGGTAGTATTCTTCAGTCCTTTTGCTCTGAAGTTTTCATTTAATTTTTGTAATTCGGTCAGGCCATAATGAATCTCTGTCCCGTTTTCTTCTGCGACAAAAGGCCTTATCATCCTTGAGAGTCTGTCATACTCATGATGATATGTCCAAACACGGCAGTACGGGTTAGAGTAGTTGTTTGTTTTATAATGATTCTGTACCGCACCTAACTTTAAAAGGTTCCTACCTTTTGATTTACCAAATGTTGTTGTTTTGGCTGTATCAAATGATTCGTGCGCATACGTTTCATTATAATCCTTTGAAGTATGGAAACGACTTATTAAGGTATTGATTTCATGTTTCCTAAATGCTTTATTTGTTTTGTCCAAAAGCGTATTTTTACTATTCTCTTGAACAGCTTCAAACGTGAAATATTCAATTCCTTGACTTCCGCTATTTCCTTCAATAAGCCTCTTGCCGTCTTTTACATCTTCAGCGTTATCACCTTCATCATATTCAACAACAGCTACTGTTGCAACTCCTGTCTTATGAGCCGAAAGATTGATTATGCTTGTATCGCGGTCTAAATCTTTTATCGCATTGTCATTATACGACTCTTCGAACTTTTTGGAAATACGATCATATTTGTAATAAGCAGAGTCGGGGGCATATTTATTTTCTTGTGTTTGTGCCCATGCATAAGCAAATGAAGAATTGTTCGCTATTATACTTTCTTTATCGCTCCAATCATGTACAATGTTAATATCAATCGCAGGATCTTCATTAACACGTCCTGTTTTAACATCAGGGCGCATTATATCGCTCAAATTATTGATGTTTGCACTGTTGTTGCCATAGAATTTATACAATGATGGCGTTATATACGGATATTGGGAGGTTGTATCATACCGTTTTCTTGATGAATTGAACTGAGATGCCGCATACAATGATGCCGCATACATTTCATTGGTAATAAGGCCTAATTTTGTGTCGGTACCACTGAAATTATTGATATTCGTAGTGACAACACCTGCCAATGCGTTAGGAACGCTGATATCTTTCACTACTCCCACCTCCATCATGCGTAATCCATAGACAACATCCTGCGCTGCTAAAGTCCGTTCTACGAAATTTACTGAGGTTAGTTCCTTTCCGTATGTTTTGGAGACATAATCCAAATAGTCATTATAATTTCCTCCCCATCTCTGAAGTTGATCATTGGTTGGTGCCAATATGGAAAATACATCACGGTCTTTATCATTAGAAAAATATTGCTGAGATATCTTTTTGCTATAATCAGCCTCATTATCATGCGTAAAATCTAAGATGGATTTACCATTTGTTTGAGAGTGTGGGTATAGCGTTCTTTTTTGGTAGGCTTCGCCGATAGACGGTGATAATAAACCGTCATATTGACTATACTTTCCTTCATTTTTCAGTAACATTGAGTTTCTTGTCTCAATATTATATTTCAAAACACCGATAACTTTTTTGTTTTCCATATTTTTTTGTATTTACACGTGCGCACGCGCGTGCGCAAATATAAGATCTTTAAGATCTAGTATATATAAATAAAATATTATAAT
>ERZ1034992.618-NODE-618-length-18807-cov-19.824605_pt1 | contig 18807 bp, 29 predicted proteins | sample MGYA00520695_ERZ1034992 | MGnify/ENA primary metagenome ERZ1034992 (study PRJEB33766, sample SAMN09781778) | gut metagenome | biome: gut microbiome | host: Homo sapiens | place: Madagascar | study: EMG produced TPA metagenomics assembly of the PRJNA485056 data...
ATACGCTCTTGCAAATAGGGCAAATCATCCGCACGCTATTTGGCTAATAGTTATTCTTGATAATTCTCTTCATGGTTGTTCCTCTACAAAATGAAAAATAATATCATAGCCATTTTCCGTTTCTATAATATCATAGCTATGACCACCATCTAATACATAGCCATCATCCAAAACAATAGTACGATTATACTCGTCAAATCTGTAACTAGTATTTTGATAAATAATTCTAGGCCATTTCTCCGTGCATCCAGTCAACATCAAAAGAGAAAGAACTAAGATGTTAATACAAATAAAAATCTTTCCCAATTTCATCAATCTTCTCTGCCTCCATAGGTCTAAATCCTACACACGTCAAAGTCCCCTGCTGAGACTCTGGAGTTAATTCGGTTCTGCAAGCATCAACAATAGGAAAGTAATCGACACCTTCAATCATGCCTAATTCCTTAGCCTTTTCAATGGCTTTTTCTAACTTCCCTCTATTGCGGGCGCCACATACTACCTTGGTCACTCCGTCGTTGATCCAGTTATCATAAATATCTTCATCCAGTCTATAATTTACTTGGTAAAAACCTTGCGCTTTCTCTGGCCAAGAATCTCTAATCATCTCGATGAGGAAGGCAGATGATGCATGAGATACTTGTGCTGCTAACTTACCAGGTGACATATTCAAATCACGTCTTGCGATAATCAACTGCTTGAAATGCTTTTCCACTTTTATTGCGGCCCTCCTTAAAATGAAATGATGTTGGGCAGAACTGGATATTGGTTCTGCCCTATTTTTCAAATATAGTGTGTAAACTTTTATTCTTGGCACTTTCCAAATTTCTTGCAATATAGATTACATTGCCCATCTGCTCCCATGCAGGGAATAAAATCTTGCACATAATTTGGCTTATACTTTTGAGCGATTTCAAACCCATAGATTTCAAAGAGTCTTTTGGCTACATATTGAGACTGTTTATCTCGATAAATAGCCATTTTTTCTTTATACTCTTGACGAGGAATTTTATTATACAACCAATCACCAAGAGGATATCTCATAATTTTCGCTCGTTCAAATTCGGTTTCTAGGTTTAAAATAGTTGCTCCTATATTATCAATTATAATATCTTGAGATCTAGACAATTTTTCATCAGCCCCAATCTTGTCAATAGGCCAACACCACCTGGAACTGGAGTAGACCAAGCTTCTCCAACGATGTTATTTTCATCTTCTACGAAGTCTCCAACAATCTTACCATTAAGTTGATTAATACCAGTATCAATAACAATAGCATGCTCGCACTGTTCTCTATAAATAGACCGCGGCTGCCCCGTTGCACAGATTACTAGGTCTGCGTTGCGAAGAAGATACTCTTTATCTCCGTGGCTTGTTTTACTATGGCAAATCGAGACTGTCATATCTCTATTCAGTAGAGCTTTCGTCATAGGTTTGCCAACAATATCGCTTCTGCCAAGAACAACAGCAGTCTTGCCTGTATAATCAAAACCGCAATCATCGAGATAGTCAATAATACCTCGAACAGTAGCAGGGGGAACAAGAGCATTCTTGGTTAAACCATCACAGTCACAGTAAAATGAAATATCTTCAACGTCGAAGTCAAATTCTTCTGCTGTCGGCATCTGAACAATTACACAATCTGTCTCAATACCATAACTTAATAGATAATGTAAATCAAATTTATCTTTAGGTCTAATAACCTGCACCGGCCAGTCTACAGACTCAAAATCTTCAATCTTTTTCTTAACGTAAATCTGATTTCCTATATCGCCATTTGTAGCATCTACAATCGTAAGAGAAGGGGGCTTATAACCATGCTCAATAACGGCCAGCCGCAATTTCTCCTTCTCTGTTTTAAAATATTCTTTTATGTTAATTTGATTCATTAAAATTCTCCTCATACCATGAAATGGTTCCATCTGGGTCTACTTCGACTATACAATTCTCATAATAGTCCAGTAGCCAATCGCACTCTTGCTCATCATCGCAATCATAAAAGATATCTACATCAGTATCGTTGATAATTTCTCTTTCTTCTTTGAAGAACAGAATTGCTTTTGATTCTGGTGCGGTTAACTAGTCAAGGTACCAAATAGAGTCAAAATCTTCGTCCCATATATCTTCAGCAATAGAAAATACTATTACGGTTACATTGTGATAGAACTATGCGCCTTTAGGAAACGCTTCAGCTGGGATATCGCAAAAGTTCATAAAAAATACTTCCTTTATTATTTTTCTATATTATTATAACAAAATAATTTAATTTAGTCAAAAGATTTGACACACCAGTTTTTTTTTGTTATTATATAAGCATAAAGGAGATGACAAGTGTGATTAAATTAGATTATACTCTAGAGTCTCCAGAAGAACGTAAAGCGCTAGTAGAAAAGATAATTGCGGAAACGCCGGATATTAGTCCTGCGTATCTTGAAATTTTAGGTAATTATCTAGTTCTCTGTATGGAAAAACAAGAGCGAAAAGAACGCAATATACTAACAGATAACCGTATGGCAACGGTCAATAAAAGAGAATGTTCTTTCGAGGGACTTGTTAGCTAGTTAGAGAATGGCGAAGATGGTATTTACAGCTTAATTAATGACAATAAAAATGTAATTTTTTAGCCAAAAATTTCAATTACTGAAAAGGATTTAGAGACTATTCCTTGTTTAAGATAGTTAAGAGATACTATAAATACCTGGGAAGCAGCTACAAAACGAGCTTCTGGAAAGACCGCATTTATGATGAAAAAAGCTTTAATCGAAATGCGAAAGGATCAATATGTTATTAAGCAGGCTTATTAGAAGCCAATTGTTCCGTGTCGATTAACAAGATCAACTAGGACACCATTATCTCTTGATGATAAAAGTTATTTAGATGGTTCTGAAATTATTATAGATGGTATCTCATTGATGGATACTAGAGTAGTATCCGCGATTTTGTGTAATTATTCAAAGTTAAAAGAAGATAGCTGGGATTAGTTCGAGGGAGATACATGGTATTTAATGCAAGATTTTGATACCTTATGTACTAGAGCTCTTGCTGATTACCCTATTTATGATAGAATCGTTGAATGGAAGATAGATGGAAGACCCAACACAGAGATTTAGAAGATGTTGAACGAAGAATTTCATTAGACTTATAGCGTAGAATATATTTCTAGTTTATGGCGTAATAAAATTCCAAAAGTTATAACTGAACAAGCTAAAGAAGATTTTTTAATTTAGGAATATGTAAGACGCGATTATCCAATGAAGAAGTGTTCTAAATGTGGACAAGTTAAGCCAGCGAATAACCTCTTTTTTTCAAAAAATAAGACAAGTAAAGATAATTGGTATTCTATTTGCAAGAGATGCCGTAATAAGAAAAGAGGTTGATTCGTATGGCTGGGCAGCATTTTTGCAAGAAGTGCGGAAAAACTATGAAGGATAGTGAATTCTATACTTCTAAAAATGTAGAGAAGTATCCTCCAGATGGAAAGATGGATCTTTGTAAGAAATGTTTAACTATGCATGTAGATAACTGGGATCCAGAGACTTTTAAATGGATTCTTCAGGAAATTGATGTTCCTTATATTAAAGAGGAATGGGATGCACTTCTTGAAAAATGGGCAAAAGATCCAGAAAAAGTAACTGGAGTAACTATCTTAGGTAGATATCTATCTAAGATGAAATTGAAACAATGGAGTCAATACTCTTGGGCAGATACAGAGGCTCTTGAGGAAGAAGCTCGTTTGCGCAAGATTAATCAAATGAAAGCTCAAGGTATGACAGGGGAAGAAATTGAAGCTGAGCTTGCTACTGATAGAACTCCTCCTAAACCAAAAATTTTTACTGAGCCGCAAGAGGCTGTTGGCACTCCAGAATATTATGACCCTTCTACGGTCAATGATGATTTCTCAGACTAGCTTACTGAAGAAGATAAAGTAATGTTAAGACTAAAATGGGGCCGTGGCTACCGTCCAGAAGAATGGGTGCGGTTGGAGCAATTATATAATGATATGATGGCTTCATATGATATTCAAGGTGCTGGCATGAAAGATACCCTTATCATGATTTGCAAAACTTCTCTTAAATCAAACTAGCTTTTAGACGCAGGCGATGTCGATGGTGCGCAGAAGATGATTAAAATGTATGATAGTTTGATGAAGAGTGCTAAACTTACAGCCGCGCAGAATAAAGCTGAATCTGGCGAGTTTGTAGATTCTATTGGTGAATTAGTTACGATCTGTGAACGTGAAGGATTTATTCCTCGTTATTACACTGATGGACCGAAGGATAAGGTAGATAAAGTTCTACAAGATTTGCAACATTATACTCGTTCTCTTGTTACCGAAGAAATGAATCTTGGTAATATGATTGATGCATCTGTTAGAGCTATTGCTTAGGATAAAGAGCGTGAAGCTAAGATTGATGTTGATGATGGAGATGAAGAAGATAGTGAGATTTATAGTTATCCAGATGACAATGTTCTTTCTGACGAGGATTATAGTGAATTTGAAGCTATGAAACAAGAGGAAGCTGAAAAGGATAAGAGGTATTTAGAGGGGGTACGATGATGGCATTAATTGATTTACTAAACCTCTCTAATAAAAATAAAAAGATTGGTTTATCTGAGGAGCGCGTTAGAGCAATTGTTCCTGCGGCGCGCCAATATATTGCTTTTTGGAGAGAATATCCTGATATTTTCGTAGATTTCCTCTAGACTGGCGGAGATTTTGGACGTAAGAAAGAATTAAATTTCTTTTTCTATCAAAGAGTATTCTTGCGGGCTGCCATGCGTTATAAATACGTATACATGGTATTCCCGCGCGCCTATTCAAAATCTTTCCTATCTATTATGGTGCTCATGTGTAGATGTATTCTATATCCAAGAAGCAAACTATTCGTGACTTCTGGCGGTAAAGAATAGGCTGCGGGCATCGCTAAGGAAAAAGTTTAGGAAATTTGTTAGAAGATTCCTGCGTTTGAACGAGAGATTGATTGGCGAAGAGGTAAGACTCAAGAGGGTAAAGATTATTGTAAGTATGTCTTTAAGAATGGCTCTTATTTTGATAACGTTGCTGCTAGAGAAAGTTCTCGTGGTAAACGTCGCCATGGGGGATTAATTGAGGAGTGCGTTGGCGTCGATGGCACCATTTTGAATGAAGTGCTGATCCCTCGATTTGGGGGCCTTGCAGCGTGAGCTGTGAGTGAAAATTGTGTGAACCTTTATCAAGGGTGTCCAGAAATGGGCTAACGGGGAATAAGCAAGAATCCCGTGCCAAGCCTCGTATGAGGAAGGTGTAGAGACTATCCCTGATGAGTGTATGGGAGTAGGGTTACTATTGATACGTAGCGTTGTTTTAGGAAACGAAGCAACTGAAAACCGAAGCGCACAACAACTAAAATTTTGGACAAAAATAAATAATTATTTTGAAAAAAACTGTATATACAATAGAGGAAATGAATATACAGGAGGTATTCCGCTATGGAATGGAGAAAAATAATTATTAATAATTTAGTAACTATATATAGCATTAGTGACACTGGAGAAGTCCGCAATGATGAAAGAAATACAATACTCAAACAAGGAAGAGAATATGAGTATTGTATGGTGGGACTAGCTTTAGGTAATGGTGTTTAGAGAAGATGTCGCGTACATAGATTAGTAGCCATTGCTTTTATTCCAAATCCTGATAATAAACCTTATGTTAATCATAAGGATGGGAATAGGAGCAATAATCATGTTTCTAATTTAGAATGGGTTACAGCATCAGAGAATGTGATTCACGCTCGAGAGACTGGCTTATTGGGATAGCAGTAGTTAAGAGCAGTCAGATAGTATAATCTTAATGGTGAATATATGATGACCTATGAAAGCACTGCCGAAGCGGCCAGATAGACCAATTCTCAATAGCCAAAGATCGTAGAAGTCTGCATAGGAAATAGAAAAACTACTAATAACTATCAGTGGAGATACGATGACGCTAATATTGATAGGTTGTCACCAGTAAGTAAACCCATTACTTCTAAAAAGAGAGTTGCTTAGTATGACAAAAATGGAGAACTAATTGCTATATATGAAAGTTTTAAGAAAGCCGCGGAGAGCGTGAATGGAACTCCATCTGCTATTAGCAGGATTTGTAGTGGAGCTCCGGGTTTGCATACTCACAAAGGCTTTGTCTGGAAATTAGTTGATGATATAGTCCAATAGGAGATCGAAAAATGATTTTCTATTGCTAATGAACATTGACCGTGAATGTATGGACGGTTCGGTTTAGGAGACAGAAACCTTGAACAAGAGCCAAATCTATGTCACTACCGCAGGTTGGAAGAATACTTTCCCGTACAATAAACTGATTTAGCTCTTGATTCGCATGGTTCTTGATCCAGAGAAAGCAATCGTCATGGGAGGCACTTGGCGTATTCCCGTGTTGGTTGGCCTGCAAAGTAAAAACTTCGTGCAAGAGTTAAAGTAGGATGGTACCTTCAATGAAGCTTCTTTTGATCGTGAGTATGAATCTCGTTGGAGCGGTACGGTTGAAGACGCTTTCTTTAATGGCGAAGTATTTGATCGTAATCGTAAATTGTTACAACCAGAGTACGAAGCTTCGGGTCGTTCTTCTGATAGAGCTTACTATGTCTTATCTGTGGATGTTGGGCGTAAAAAATGTCAAAGTGTAATTTGTGTTTTCAAAGTTACACCACAGTCTTAGGGACCTGCAATTAAATCATTGGTTAATATGTTTACAATGGACGACGAGCACTTCGAAGATTAGGCAATTAAGATTAAAAAATTATATTATTAGTTCAAAGCTAAAACTGTTGTTATCGACGGTAATGGCTTGGGCGCCGGTCTAATGGACTATATGGTTAAATCTCAAGTTGACCCTGAGACAGATGATTTCTTCCCTGATTTTGGCGTATAGAATGATGATGATGGAGAGTATAAGAAGTATAGAACTGATAGAACGGAATATGATGCTATTTATGAAATTAAAGCTAATGCACCTATTAACACCGAAGCTCATAGTAATGCGTAGACGCAAATGCGGGCTGGTAAGGTGAAATTCTTAATTGATGAAAGAGTTGCGAAGAATAAGTTGCTGGGAACTAAAAAGGGTCAAGCAATGAAACCAGAAGAAAGAGCGGCATATTTACAGCCTTTCACTTATACCTCTATTTTACGAGATGAAATGCTGAATTTGCGTGAAGAAAACGAAGGCGTTAATATTATCTTAAAGCAAGCGAATAAATCTATTACGAAGGATAAATTCTCAGCATTTGAGTATGGTCTATATTATATCAAGCAAGAAGAGGATAGTAAGCGTAAAAAGAAAAAAGGTCATTTTTCTGATTTTATGTTTATTGGTTAAGTGGGCATAGTTAAATAATAGCCCTATTAGATTTTTTAATAATAGATAGAGGATGTGATTTAATCTATGCGCTCAAGTCGTGGAGAAATTAAGATACATGAAATTCTAGAAGCAAATGATATTAACTTTAAAGAAGAATATGAATTTGCGGGATTAAAGGCTCCTAGCGGTCGTCCTCTGAGGTTTGACTTTGCGGTCTTTGACGATGACGGTAATCTAGATTTTTTGATTGAGTATCAAGGAAAATAGCATTATTAGGCTGTGAGTAAGTTTGGCGGTAATCGAGGACTACATCAACAAAAATATAATGATAACTAGAAACGCCGTTTTTGCGCTTTAAAGGGTATTACTCTCATCGAAATTCCATATACTGACGAGAATATTATTACTTATGATTATATTATGTAGCGCGCGGGATATTGATTCTCGTGCGCTACGAACAAGATTAAGGAGGTGATAAACCTTGCTTAAACGCAGACAACAAGACATACGAGATAAAGGTTTTAATCTAACGGATGAAGAAGATATGGCGCCACGTGATTATGCTAAAATGCGAGTGGGCATTCGTACCGTGGATAATGCACTCGTAAATCTTGGTACTTACAAGAAGATTAATCCAAATTACGGCGATAAGGGCTTTGTTCTTAATGCTATTTACCAACATGATTACAAGACACTAAGAGAGATTTCTGAATATTTCTTTGAGTCTAGTGGTATTTATTATAGATTATGCAAATACTTAGCTACTCTTTATAGATATGACTGGTATGTAACTCCTTACTTTACAGATGTATCTAAGGAAAAAGAAAATAAGATTCTTGGTGACTTTTCAAAGGTACTGCTGTACCTTGATAGATCTGACATTAAGCGACTATGCGGGAATATTGCTCTCGATATTATGAAAGATGGTGTCTACTATGGCATCTTCGTAGATTTTGGGGATAGATTTGGTATCCAAAAACTCCCCGCTTCATATTGTCGCAATCGTTATTATTCTGGAGTTGATCCGATTGTAGAACTAAATCTTTAGTTCTTTGATGCTTACTTCTCTAATATCCAACAGAGAATGGCAATTCTAAAAACATTTCCAAAAGACGTCTAGCAGGGATACGCTTTATATAAACAAGGTAAACTTAAAGGGGATTATCCAGGAGACTTAAGTTGCTGGTATCCTCTCGATCCCGCAGTTTCGGTAAAGTTGGGATTAAATGATAGTTGTTTTCCACCTCTTGTTGGAGTTATTCCTTCTATTATCGATCTTGATCAAGCTCAAGAGTTAGATAGATAGAAAACAATGCAATAGCTATTAAAAATTATTATTCAGAAGTTACCACTTGATAAGAATGGTGACTTAATCTTCGATGTAGATGAAGCAAGAGATATCCATAACAATGCAGTCGCGATGCTTAAGCGCGCGGTTGGTGTGGATGTGCTTACTACTTTCGCAGATATTGCTACCGTTGATACTAAGGATAGTAATTCCAATACTACAACAGATGACCTTGAAAAAGTTGAGCGTACAGTATTTAATAATGCTGGTATTTCTCGTAACTTATTCAATGCGGATGGTAACTTAGCTGTGACTAACGCTATCTTAACAGATGAAGCCAGTATTAGAGAACTACCTTTGCAGTTTGCTAATTTGCTGAATAAGATAGTGGAAAAATTTAATCGCAAGGGTCATTACGAGTTTAGAGTATCCATGCTAGAAACAACGCAATTTAACTACAAGGAATTAGCTAAGTTGTATAAAGAACACGCGCAAATGGGTTATCCTAAGACGTTGCCACAAATTGCTCTTGGTCATTCTCAATCTAGTATTCTGGCTACTTTAACATTCGAAAATGAGATTCTACATCTATCTGAGATTATGATTCCGCCCATGATGAGTAGCACAATGAGTGGAAGCGTGGTCAAAAAAGATTAGAATGATTAGAATAACTCTTAGAATAAGTAGACAAGTTCAAGCGCAACAAAAGTAACGGAATAGAAGCAATCTGGTCGCCCTGAAAAATCTGATGAGGTAAAGAGTGATAAAACGATTGCTAACCGTGAAAGTATGTCATGAGGAGGGATGAAATTTTGCATGTTAGTATTCCTATTGCTAATACAGTAGAATTTATTAATGCGACTGAAATATCTCCTTTAATCAGTAAATGCTAGGTAAAAGTCTGTTATGTAGGATAGACTCCTAATCGGAATGGAACTGTTATTACCAAAGAGATTGCAACTGAGATGGGTAAGAAATTGCCTGGCTCTCCTGTTGTTGGATTTTTTAATAAAGCGTTAGAAGATTTCGAAGCGCACAATAAAGAAATTTCTTTGCGAGGAAATGGAATCGAAATTTCTGAAACTACTAAGCCTTATGGCTTTGTTCCTACAGATGCCAAGGTTTGGTTTTAGAAATTTGATGATGAGGGCGTTGAGCATGAATATTTAGTAACCGAATGTTACATTTGGACAACTGCTTATCCAGAGTCTTAGCGCATTCTTGAGCATGGTAATAATCAATCTATGGAACTGAATGCCGAAACTCAAAAAGGTTTTTGGGCAAAAGATAATAATTCAAATAACAGATTTTTTATTTACAATGAAGCATTGATTGAAAAACTTTGTATTCTCGGAGAATCAGTTGAACCTTGCTTTGAAGGAGCCCAGTTCAAGACTGAATTCTCATTAGAGAGTATGGAAGAATTTAGAACTACCATGTTTTCTATGCTAACTGAATTACAGGAAACTTTGAATAAAGGAGGCTCTCACGAGACTATGGACGAGAATAAAAAGACTCTCGGCAATCCCGAGGATCCTAACTTCGAAGCAAAGAAGAAGCCAGAGGATGAAGATAAGAAGAATCCAGAAGGCAATCCTGCTCCAGAAGATAACAAACCAAAGGACGGCGACAACAAGCCTGCCGATAATAACAAGGAAGAGCCTAAGAAGAAGTACAATCTTGATGAAGTGACTGAGTATACTGAGTTGCTTGGCAAGTATGAGGCTCTTCAGGGTGAATTTGAAGCTCTTAAGAAAGAGAAGGGTAATCTTGAAACAGAGGTAACTTCTCTTAGAGAGTTTAAGGTAGCTGCGGACCGCAAGGAGAAGCAGAATATGATTAATGGTTTCTATATGTTGAATGACGAAGATAAAAAAGATGTTGTTGAGCATATTGATACTTATTCTTTAGATGATATTGAAGCAAAACTTTCTATTCTTTGTGTTCGCAATAAGGTCAGTTTTAATCTTGATAATGAGGACAAGAAGGATGATAATCAGCCAAAGGGATTATTTAATCTCGAAAATCAAGCTGATGATAATGTCCCAGAATGGATTAAAGCAGTCCGTGAAACTGCGAAAAAGCTATAAGGAGGATTAATAATATGGCTAAGAGTGCAACCCGTTTGGGAAAAGCAACTTTTGTGACTTACGGCTATGGTCAGGTTGAGCCTAACCATATGTCTGCTAAGCGTAACGGCCAGGTCTATGCTCAGCTTCCAGCAGCAGCAAGCATTGATCTACTAGAGAATGGCCAGTTCGTAAAATACGATTATGCCAAGGGCGTCTGTGACTTTACTGGTGCAGGTCCATGGCGCATGGTTTTCAATGAGGTAAAGATTTATGAGGACCGCGAAACCGATGCTGATTTCGCTATGATTAAGGATCGCTACAATGCTCGTGTCTATAGTCCGATTGGTCAGACGAGTTCTGCTCTTAAGACCGTTCTTGATTACAGTGGCGAAGCTGTTCGAGAAGGCAGTAAGGCTGCTTTCAAGAAGGAAATTGAGACCTTTAACTATCCTGAGTTAATGCCAGATGGCACTAAGATGGTTCCTCGTGTTATCGCTGTCCCTAATGGCGACATTTGGACTACTAATACAATTAAGGCTGAAGCTGGCTCTCTAAGTGTTGGCGATCAGCTCAAAATTGATACTGACGGTTATCTGATTAAGGATGAAGGTAAAACCGCAACAGGCGGAGACGAAGATCCTAAGTTCGTGGTTGTAAAGGTTTACACCATGCCCGATCTGCAGCCTGGCGTTAAGCTTCAGCGCATTGGTTGATAAGGAGGGTTAAATATAATGGATAAGGCTAATTTACTACAGTTGATGAAGAACGTAGCTAACGCTACTCCTTCTACTAACTTCTCTTATAATAATGAGAATCTCTCTTATAGTGCCATGAATGAGACTCTTCGTAATGAACTAAACGCTCTTGTTGGTACTGAGGATCTATATGAGCAGAATAAGCGCGTAGTATTCTCCTTAATGGAGCAGACTATGGATGATATTATTCCTAACCGTCTAATTAACGCTTATGGCTAGTTCGCTGAGATTCAGACATTCGCTCAGGGTGATCGTCCGGTCTTTAAGCGTAGAACTGGTAAGACTCGCGCTAAGCAGTTTATCACTCGTGTCGGTCTTGCCGGCGTATACGAGACCTTCAAACTCGGTTCTGAGAGCTTCGAAGTTGGTACCAGCGCTATCGGCGGAGCCGCTCAGATCGGCTTCGAAGAGTTCCTTGATGGCCGTGTAAACTTCGCTGAACTCACTCAGATTATTATGGATGGTATGGACGAGCTCATTTATCGTGAAATTGCTAAGGCTCTTATGGATGCTGTGAATCAGCTCCCCGCAGCTAACCGTGTGAGCGCTGCCGGTTTTGATGAGGGTGGTCTTGACCATCTTATTACTACTGCAAGTGCTTATGGTACTCCTACTATTTATTGCACTCGTGAATTTGCAGTAAAGATTGTCCCTCAGACTGGCTGGATTTCTGATAACATGCGTGACCAAAGATGGAATACTGGTTATCTTGCTAACTATAAGGGTGTTCGTGTTGTAATTCTCCCTCAGACTCTTGAGGATGAGACCAATAGTCGTAAGGTAATCGATCCTGGCTATGCCTGGGTTATTCCTTCCGGTGCTGGCGATAAGCCTGTCAAGGTCGCTTTTGAGGGTACTACTCACGTTCGTGAGCGTAATGATAATGATGATTGGTCTCGTGATATTCAAGTCTACCGCAAGGTCGGCGTTGGTGTTATGATGACTAACAACATCTTCTCTTATATTGATACCCAGCTTAAGGGTAAGCTTGATAATACTTATCCCAGGGGTTAATTATCTAGGGATAGGGATATATCCCTATCCCTATTTTTTATTTGAGAAAAAGGAGTTTTTATTATGAAAGAACAGTATGATGTTTATAACAAGAGTGCAGGGATTGTAATTTATAATATCCCTGAGATGAATATTCGCAGAGAGTTTGCTCCACACGAAGTAAAGCACGTTGGCTTTAAGGAACTAGAAGCTTTATCAATGATTCCAGGCGGAAGAGAGCTTATCTACGATTATCTGTTTATTAATGATGAAGAGGCTATTCATTACTTGATTAATAGAGATATTGTTCCAGAGTATTATTTAACTGAGGAATAGATTCCTAGTTGGATGGATTCTTGCTCTCTTGATGAGTTTAAGGATGCTCTTGATTTCGCTCCTGACGGCACTAAGGACCTTATTAAAAAGTATGCCATTGAGAAACCTTTAAATGACCACAGTAAAAGAGTGGCAATTAAAGAACAACTAGGCTTTGATGTAGATAAAGCAATTGAGAATAATGGGTCTGATGAAGAAGAGAAGAAAACTCCTAGCAAGGTCATTAATTCTTCTACTGGACGTCGTTCTTCTGCAACTACAATTAAAAAGCCTGTGGAGACTAAAGAATAAGGGAGGTAATCCCCATGGATGAAAGATATCCAATTCAAGGGGATTCTACACCCTTTGAAGATATATACAATCGTTTCTTCGGTAAGATTACCGATGATATGTACATGGAGTGGACTGAGGAAGATACCAAGAAAGATTTGTTGAATATCTTGCTTGACGCCATCCCAGGATTTGAATTTCCACGTTTTCCACTCTATGATTATGACGTGAATGGTGAGACTTTTAATTGCCATTTAACTTCCGAAGAAATTAACATTCTTGCGCTACTAATGTATAATACTTGGCTTCAGCGTCAAGTGGCGTCTGTTGAACAGACAAGAATGAAATACTCTGGTAGCGATTTCAAAATGACCTCTCAAGCAAACCATCTCGCTAAATTAATGGAACTTAAGAAAGAGGCTGAGCGTTAGGCGCATCATATGCAACGCCTCTATAAACGCAGAAAGATGATTGATAATAATGGCTCTATTAAGTCTAACTGGTCTACTCTTAGAGAAACGAGTACCTTCGATGGATAAGTATAATATTAACTTTCCAATGGGTACTATCGATCAAGATATGAAGAGACTTATCAATCAACTATGGAAGTTAATTCCTATGCGTGAGAATGGAGAAGATTGGGAGACACATCTAAAAACTATGCTAGAAGAAATTTCTGGTTTGGTGCATATTTACAAGGATAAAGTAGAAGGATTAATTTTATTATCAAAGTTAGAGGGCTTAACCTCAGATGCTTGTAATGATTTTATGATTTATAGAAAGACTGTATTTAGATGTATCGACCTATTAACTCAGGTGGTTCGCAATGATTAATTTAGAATTAATGCGGAAGAGATTCGAGTGGCAAGGCGGTATTCATCAGGAAGACCGCATGATTAAGGATAAACAACGCACTTTACATAGAGCTTTGTTATATTCTTATCAAGCCGCTTCGATTGAGATGGTTTAGAGAAATACAGAAGTGCTTGAGATTGAACCCTCCGGTGTAGACGCGGACATGGGGGTTTATGGAGAAATTCGCGCTCTTATCAATCCAGATAAGGTAAAGTAGGATTATGACGACAAGATTGTTTCTATTGATTATGAGCATGATTATTAGCCCGGCGATGTGTTTGAGTGGAAAAAAACAAATACATATTGGTTAATCTATACTCAAGAAATCACTGAAGATGCCTACTTTAGAGGAGAAATAAGACGCTGTAGATATAAGATTCGTTTCAAGGATTAGGATGGTAATTGGTGTTCTACTTATGCGGCCATTCGAGGCCCAGTAGAGACACAAATCAATTCTATTCAAAAGAATCAATAGAGAATTGATACTCCTAATCTAAGTTTGAATATTCTTATGCCGCGTAACGAAAAGACACTTCATGCTTTTGATAGATATTCAGAATTTATCTTTGCGGGGAAGTGCTGGAGAGTTGAAGCTCCAGATTCGATTAGTATGAAAAATATTATCGAAGTCAATGCGGAAGAGAATTACTGGAATGATACCACTGATGACCTTGAGAAAGAGATGAAGGATGGTTTGGTTTTTGAGCCTACTAATCCTACTCCTGATAGCAAGATTATCGGTGAGACTTTTATAAAGCCGAAAATCGCGGCTACTTACTCTGTCGATATTGCGGACGGAGAATGGAAGATACTTGAAAATGTACCTGCCTGTTTACAGGTGACTGGAAATTAGACAGCTACAGTGATTTGGAATAAAACTACAAGTGGTCAATTTACATTACAATGGGTAAAGGGTAATGATGTAAGAGAAAAGGTCGTTGTAGTTGAATCATTGTATTGAGGTGATTGGACATGAAGCGTAATACATATGAGTACCCCAAATCTAGCTTATTGGGCATGCCTAAAGATGCGGCAATTATTATTGATCGCATGCTGTCTAATCCGAATCTATTGAAACTTTTGGTCTATGAATCAAGAGATTGGTAGAATAAACCTATGCCGACTGGGGATTAGATAAAGGAACTATTTACTAGTCATTAGATTTCTTCTGTTCCAAGAATTAAAATAGATAATAAAGAGAAAACCTATATTAGATTAACTTATGGTAGCATTATCCGCAATAACTATAATCCAGAATATCGAGATAATACATTTGGCATTGATGTTATTTGTCATTATGATAGCTGGGATTTAGGAGATTTTGAATTGCGGCCTTATAGAGTTGCCGGAGAGATTGATGCTATGCTTGATAAAACTCACTTGACTGGTATTGGCGAATTAGAATTTATATCCGCTGTTCCCTATATATATAGCGAAGAATTTGCAGGAGTGTCCTTGACTTATCTAGCTATTAGGGGTCATGAGGACTAGAAAAATCCTGTAAATGGCTGATTATAGATTAGCTTTGATGGCCGGGATTGATATTCCTATTCCTGAATTGCAATTAACAGTTCATATCCCGACCATTAAAGATATTGCTTACATGGGCGAACAGCAGTTTTTTACAGCTATTTAGTATATCTGTCTGGAGAAAGAATCTTTAGTATAGGACGAAACTCTTTTATTGTCTTTAACTAATTTTCAAGTATTGATGAAAGTGTTAGAGCAATCGCAGGATAAAGAAAAAAAGATTGCTTTAATTACTCTGCTTAAGTTACTTTTTCCTGAATATACAGCAATGATTACTAAAAATAGTATTATCCTTACCATTGTTGACGATGCCGCTAAAACAGTAATGATCGACGATAGCAATTTTACTGTTTTTTAGAATGTAATACGCGAGATTTTATGTGTGAATAACCTGTTTCAAGGTGAGAATGTTATTTACAATCCTGCGAATGAATAGGCTAAAAAAATAGCAGATAAGATTATGCGGAGTCGCCGCAAGATTGCTGAATAGAAAGGAGCAAGTAATGAGAGCGTTCTAACTCGTTATATCTCTGTTTTAACAGTAGCTAAAGTGATTTCATTAAGTGAATGTGGAGCATTGAATATGTTTTAGTTATTTGATTTAATGGAGAGATATACGAGCTATGTTGAATGGGATACCGACCTTAAAGTTAGACTTGCGGGCGGGAAGCCCGATAAACAAGTTGAATCTTGGATGAAAGAATTACATCCCAATAAATAAGGAGGAATTATTCATGCGTTTTGGTGTACGCGAGATTTGTAACGTAGCATTTCGTGCTAAGTCCAAAATGACTCTTGGTGGCCGCACTTTCTATAAGAACGAGCCAGTCATTTATTTCGATTCTCTAAAGACATCTAGCCTTGAAGGTGCTTCTACCACTGTTTACGCTACTGGTGGACGTGGTAATACTCGTCTGATCGCATGGGAAGGCGAGCGTACTCTGACCTTCAATATGGAAGATGCTCTTATTAGTCCTGAGAGTCTGGCTATTCTTTCTGGTGCTGGTCTAGCAACAGCCACTAAGAGCGAGCCTGTGTATGTTCACATGACCTCTCAGGTTCAGATAACTGCTAAGAATACTATTGAAATTCCAGAGATTGCTTGCTGGAATGGCACTGCTACTGGCACTCCTAAGGAGACTGGAGCTGAAGAGGCAGGAACTGTAGCTGACTATAAACACGCTAACGCTGACATCTTCTGCATGGTACTAAGCGATTCTGGTACTGTTGATGTTGAACCTTGTGTACCTGCTGCTGTTGTTTATGGCGAAGGCAAGACCACTATTACTTGCTATGCTGATGGCGCAGCTGGACATAAGGATCTTGAAGTCGGCAAGGTTGTTCTTGTTGACTATTACATCAAGAAAGTTTCTAATACAATGCTGATTGAGATTACTCCAGAGATCAAGGGTCAGAACTTCTATATTGAGGCTTCTACTTTGTTCCGTGATGAGAACACTGGTCTTGATATGCCTGCGGAATTCGTGATTCCTAATGGTAAAGTCCAGTCTAACTTCACTTTCTCTATGGCTTCTAGTGGCGATCCTTCTACCTTTAGCTTTGTAGTTGACGCATTCCCTGGTTATACCAAGTTCGATCTTACCAAGAAAGTTCTTGCTGCTATTCAGGTAATCATGGATGACGTTGCTGCATCTGAGGAGAAGAGAGAAGCCTGCACAGCGGGGGGTTAAAAACTCTGGAGGCCAATGACGCGGAGTATAAATATACAGAACCAGTTCGGGTCAAATCCTCTGCTAAATCTTTGCCATTTAGCATAAGTGATGAAGACGAGGGCTTAATTTAAGATTAAAGGGAGGGCTTAATGTCCTCCCTTTTTCTTTTTATTTTGAGGAGGTAAAGGAGATATGATTATTGATGTAGGAGAGAAAGTTGATTCTTATATCCATTATAAAACAATAAATGCCCAATAGTTTATAAATCCAGAAGTATATCAATACTTTATTAATCAGAGAGGTAAGGCTCTTGCCGCAGCACGATCTACGGCAAGATCAGATTAGCTTAATGCGATGATAGTTAAAATGGATGGGCAAGCCCTTGATGCGGAAAACAGTATGAATATTATTAAGACTTTAAGCCAAGATAACGGGGGGTTACTAGAATCTACTTTAGATAAGATTGCGTAGGCTATGAATGAAGGCATAGAAAAAACATTTGCCAATTTAGACTATGCTTAGACAATCACAAATGTGCATAAGGATTTTGACGCTTCTTTATCTGGAAAGAATGGTATGGGGTAGGCCGCCGCAGAAAAATTCTTTAATGAAATTGCAAAAGCATTATAGCTAATTGTTTCAAAAGATAGTATTCCGATTGATTAGTTTAAGGCTTTGAAATAGATTTTTAGTGATGGAACTGGCGATATTCCATCTAATGAATTGACAGCGGTTTCGCCAGAGGACGTAAAAATAGTTTCATCTATCGTTGGGTCTTTAAATAAAGCGGCAAATGCATTAAAAAGTGCAGGTGGGCAAGGGCTAAGCACCGACTCTTTTAGAGGTACTATTACTGCCATTTTTCATAATGCAATAGGTGAGTAGCTTGCTAAATAGTTTGTTATTGCAGGAGTTCAAGAAGCTAATCGACAAGTAGATGAAAAAATTATAGCTGAATTAACAAAATTGCCTGGGACTGCAAAGATTGAAAAGTCTGGAGCGGATAGAACTAATTAGAATAAGACCGCTAAGGTAGATATCTTAACTAATAATTTATTTTAGTTATCCACTTCTTTTAATGGTAAGTAGATAGATATTGAGCTTGGAGCAAATGTTTCTGTTAAGTGGGGAAAGAAAAAAGCTCGTAAGATATAGATTGTTAATAGCACTCCGTTAGGGCCCTTTATAGAGCAAATGGATAATTAGTAGGCAATTTATAATATAATTGCTCACAGATATAGCTCTAATTATCTTATTGGAAGTAGAAGTAGTTCTACTCCAAAAGCTAGGGGAGGATCTTTTTATTCTGCATATTAGGCGATAAAAGCTAATGTTGCAGGTTCATTTTTTCTAGATTGGTTGACTGGGTCTGGCACTGCTTTAGACTTTGGCGTTGATAAAGTTTAGTTCTTAATGTATAATGGAAAAATATATTCTGTTTTTCGTGTCATTAAAGCAATTTGTGATACTATAGCCAACGATCATTAGAAGACTGTAAATGTAGATATTAAAGGCGTAGACAAAATAAAAAACACTTGGGTGCCTAAAAAAGACTCTGATGAAGACAATTGGAACGCCGCGAAGGAACGAAGTGACCGAGTAAGAGATGTTATTAATAGCTTAACTGTTAGCGGGTATTTTAATGCAAGCGTTATGACAGGTAGATATATTTAAACTTGACAAAAGATTTTTTTTCTAG
>ERZ1034992.619-NODE-619-length-18768-cov-5.309678_pt1 | contig 18768 bp, 18 predicted proteins | sample MGYA00520695_ERZ1034992 | MGnify/ENA primary metagenome ERZ1034992 (study PRJEB33766, sample SAMN09781778) | gut metagenome | biome: gut microbiome | host: Homo sapiens | place: Madagascar | study: EMG produced TPA metagenomics assembly of the PRJNA485056 data set...
GTGTAACGGAAACATAACCGTTCCGGCGCAGCTGAACAGAATGTCTGCCTTCTTCCACCTGTTCCTTGAAAGGAGTTCGTCCCATGACTTTTCCGTCGACAACTACTTCCGCATTGTTCGGTTTTGAAGTGATCTGGAGAGTTCCCATATTGGAAGTGAGATCAGCCTTGACCAACTGCGGAACTGCGGAGTCTATTTTCCAGACAACAGATTGACGACTGAATCCGTAACGGAAAAGTTCCGCTTTGTAACTTCCGTGCTGCAAAGCATTAATGACAACAGGAGTCATCCCCAGTTTTTTCCCTTGAAACTCCACTTCCGCCGCCGGGCTGCTGGTAATCATGACAGATGCTGTTTCCGGAACAAGATGTGCGGTTATCTCTTTCTGTTCTCCTTGCTTCAATTCAATTTTTTCCCAGTGATCCTTGTATTTTTCCCAAGAAAATTTAATGATATAGGTATTGGGTGCAGCTTTCAGTTTCAAGGGGGTTCTGCCGGGTTCTTTTTCCCGGATGACCACAGCAGCTCCTTCCGGAACTGATTTCAGAATCAGCCGCGAAACCGGTTTTTCCGGTTTTTCAGAACAGGAAACCGCCAGCAGAGCGGCTGCAGTCAACAAGAAAACAGTGAAGATATTTTTCATGGTTCAGCGTTTTCCTTTCTTTCTCTTCTGCAAAGAAAGCTGTTTTTCCAGAGTGATTTTCAGATCACGGGTTTTCTGATAAATTCTGTTTTCCGGATCCAGCACCAGCAGCAGTTTATTGCATTCCTCCACAGCTTCAGCATATTGGCGTTTCTTGTAAAATACATTGATATTGAATTCGGCATCCTTTATGGTTTTCTTCATAAGCCGTTCGGCATCAGAAAGTTTTCGTTTTGCTTCGGTCCATTCTTCCGGTTTGGGGTCAAACTGATCCAGAAAATCAATGACAATCTGATAACGGAAAATGGCATTGCGCAGATTTTCCGGTTTTGCCTGATAATTCGCCAGCAGTTCCTCCGCTTTCCGGAACGAGCGAATGGCTTCTTCGCGCATTTCCTTTTCCGAAAGAGAAATCGTTTTCAGACCGTAATCTTCGGCAAAACTGTTCAAGGCGGATTCTATATCTTCAAAAGAACTTTTCGGATAAGTGTTATGAACAGTAACTGAATTCAAACTGTTGTCATAACCTATTGTAAGTGAACGTTTTTCGTCAACTTCTCCGGACGGGCTTTCTGCCGGATCGGAAGTTATTTTCATGAAATTCGTTTCTTTCACCCGGTTGACCAGTTTACTCAGAATTTCATCATCCAGCTGTCCGATTTTTTTGGAAAAACGGCGCAGATGTTTCAAGTCATCCAGCCGGAAAACGGCGGATTTATTTTCGATTCTCACATAGAAACGGAATACATTGTCCTTGGAAATCAGAGTTTTTTCGTATTCCAGCAGAAATGGATTGCGGTACTGTTTCCGTGCCTGGGCATTTTCATTGCCGGAAGGAGGATTGGAAAGAATGGAGAAAACTGTCAATGCCGCACATGCAAGAACCACGACCAGCAGCAGAAAGAGCAGGTTGGCAATCCGTTTCCGAGGAGCAGGAGCTTCCTCTTCCTTCTGCCGGGAATCTGTTTTTTTGCTGAATATGTCAAAATCAATTTTAACCGGACTTTCGTTTGAATCCGGAGAACTGTTTTTTTTGGGTTCCGCCTTTTTCAAGTTCGGATTTTTTCCGTCTTCATCGAACAGAATCAGCTGTTCCCCTATGGAAATTTTCATGCCGGGGGTAAGAACGGTTTCTTTTCCGATTCTGATGCCGTTCGCCAGAGTTCCATTGGTACTGCCCATGTCATGAACTTTCCATGTTCCTTCGGGGGAAAACTCTATTTTTGCGTGATAACGGGATATGCCGCCGGTCAGCAGCTGAATGTCATTGTCCTCTTCCCGTCCAATACTGATGCCGGGCGGAACCAGATCCCAGGAGCTGCCTTCTTTTTCACCATTCAGAAAATAAAGTTTCATTATCAATCCTTTGTCTTGACCGGGAGGACGTTTTCTCTGGAGGTCCGCAGCATTTTTTCTTCAGACATCCATTGTTTTTCAGTTTCTCCGGAAAGCACGCCCGTCATATCCAGCACATCATTTTCCCTTGTTCCGGAAGATTCAATTCTTCCGGAGGGTAACTCTATCACATAAAAGGCATTTTTGCAATAGAGAAAAGGGCGCCACGGCGGAAAATTTTGCACTGTTCTGAGAACTTTTCCGCATTCATCGGCGAAAATGACGTCTATGGGGAAGCGCATGAAAAAAGTATGAATGGCATTGCAGCGGTCGAAAACCATGCCGTCCATGGAAGCGGAAAAAGATTTTCCGATCAATCCGGTCAGACGTTCGGAAAACCCGGAAGCAAAACGGGCGTTCCGTGCCGGGATAGACAGTCTGGTCAGGTTCCGTATCAGCATTTTACAGGGCTTTCACATGGAAAGAGTCTGCATAGCCTGCGCGATGATCGGGGCTATCAGAATGATGAAAACGGAAGGGAAAATAAAAAGAACCACAGGAAACAGAATCTTTACCGGAGCCTCATTAGCCATGGTTTCCGCACGGGAAAAACGCTTGTTCCGCAGCTGATCGCCCTGAATGCGGAGCAGCTGTCCGATTCCGACCCCCAGTTCATCCGCCTGAACAATGGCGTTGACCACAGAAGTAAGCTCCGGCTGATGCACCCGGAACGCCAGATCGCGCAATGCCTGCTGACGCTGTTTGCCCAGCTGTATTTCATGAAGAGTGCGTTTGAGTTCATCTCCCAGGGAATCATTGGCGCGCCGGGCGAGAATGTCGCGCAGAGCGGTCAGGAAATCCTTGCCGGCTTCCACGGAAAGAGTCAGCAGATCCAGCACATTGGGCAGTGCCTTGAGAATGGCAATATGACGGAGCTTTACTGTCTTCCGCAGCCAGGCGTCCGGATAAATGAAGAACAGTCCAAGAATCAGAAATCCGCAGAAAGGCTGTCCTGCCATGAACATCAGGACCATCAGAATCAGACCCGTGAACAGGAACAGAATGCGGATGCCGATGAACTGATTGGGGGTGATTGCCTGATCCAGCCCCGCACTCATGATCATTTCTCCGGTGTTTTTCCGGACGGAATCCAGAAAACTTTTCCGGGTGATAAACCTCAGACTGCCGGCAAACGGCAGATACATCCGGAACAGCAGCGGCAGTTTGCGCCGTTCATTTTCTTCCGGGTTGCCCCGTTCCAGTTCCACCTGTCCGAGCAGTTCCGCCAGCAGCAGAAAAAGACATCCAGCCGCGATTCCCGCGGAAAGAGAAGCCAGTATAACGAGCATGGTTGAACCTCCTTCTTAAATATCGATATTGGTGATTTTGCGGATCAGGATGAATCCGGTTATGTCCAGTATGATGACAGCCCCCAGACAGAGAAAACCCGGAACCGTGGAAAAGAAAGCGTTCATCATGTCCGGCGCAATGTTCATCATGGCAAAAAACAATGCGACCGGCATCAGCCCGATGATGACAGCCTGCATACGCCCCTGGGCTGTCAGCGCCCGGATTCTGCCGGTGATGCGGACACGTTCCCGGATCACGGCTGCAAGACGTTCCAGCGTGGACGTCAGTTCGCCGCCGGTCTGCCGCGCGGTCAGGATGGATACCGCCACCAGTTCGAAGTCGGCGCAGTCCAGACGGGCCGACATTTTATCCAGGGCGTTTTCCAGAGTTACCCCCAGCCGGAGTTCCTGGATCAGCAGATTGAACTCAAAGGAAATGGGTTTGCGGTTTTCCTGCGCAATGACTTCCAGTGCCTGATTGATGGAAAATCCCGCTTTGAGTGAACTGCTCATGGAAAGCAGAGCGTCTTCCAGCTGTTCATTGAATTTGCGCATACGCTGTTTTTTCAGGTGACGCAGATAAATGCGCGGCAGCGGAAAGACCGCAGCGGCAGCTACAGCTCCTATGATGATAATCCGGGTCAGGTTCAGTTCCCCAGTGTAGAAACCGACTGCACCGACCGCGGCAAACGCACTCAATGCCGAAAAGACCAGACTCAGATCCAGAATGCGTGCCGGCGGCATACTCAGCAGAACATCATCCATTTCCACTGCGGTTTCCTTGAGATACTTTTCCTTCCAGCGGGCGGAGAACATGCCTGCGATTTCTCCGATCACCAGCAATCCCAGCGTTACCGCCAGTCCCGCGCACAAAGCCGCCAGCATCGTCGTATTCATCAGTAATTCACTCCTTTCAGGTCAGACGGCGGCGTGAACATGGAGATGTCCAGATTCAGCCCCGCCCTCCGGATATCATCCATGAAGGTGGGTATGCCGCCTGTCGGAACATAACGCCCGCGGATTTTTCCATCTTCGGTCCAGCCGTCCTGATGAAAAACGAAAATATCCTGCATGGTGATGACTTCCCCTTCCATCTTGGTGATTTCACTGACTTTGGTCACTTTGCGGGAACCGTCTTTTTCGCGGGAAATCTGAACCACGATGGAAATGGCGGAAGCGATCTGTTCCCGGATGGCGCGCAGCGGCAGATCAAATCCCGCCATCAGCACCAGCGTTTCCAGACGGGAGAGACAATCGCGCGGCGAATTGGCGTGAATGGTGGTCAGCGAACCGTCATGACCCGTGTTCATAGCCTGAAGCATGTCCAGTGCTTCTCCGCCGCGGCATTCCCCGATAACAATGCGGTCCGGACGCATACGCAAGGCGTTTTTGACCAGGTCCCGAATGGTGATTTCCCCTTTTCCTTCAATATTGGGGGGACGGGCTTCCAGCCGTACCACGTGATCCTGACGCAGCTGAAGTTCCGCGGCATCTTCAATCGTGAGAATGCGTTCGGTCGCCGGCAGAAATCCGCTCAATATGTTCAGCAGAGTTGTTTTTCCCGAACCAGTTCCGCCGGAAATGACAATGTTCTTGCGCAGTTTGACGCAGATGTTCAGAAAATCCGCTATGGGCTGGGAAATGGAGCCGAACCGGATCAGATCGCTCACCTGCAATGGATTTCTGGAGAATTTCCGGATGGTGATGGAAGGTCCGACCAGCGACAGCGGAGGAATGATGGCATTCACGCGGGAACCGTCTTTCAGACGCGCATCCACCATGGGGGAACTTTCGTCGATGCGCCGTCCAAGCGGGGAAACAATGCGTTCAATGGCGGCAATGACCTGACTGCTGTCGGCAAACGCCAGATCGGTCCGGTGCAGTTTCCCTTTGTATTCCACATAGATTTTGTCCGGTCCGTTCACCATGATTTCCGTAATTTCCGGCATGGCGATCAGCATTTCCAGCGGACCCAGTCCGATCGCTTCACTGACCAGTTCCTTTTCAATCAGTTCATGAGTGATTTCCGGCGGCAGCGGAATGGTTATTTCACTGACAATTTCCCGGATGGTGCTGCGGGCTTTTTCGTTCAGGGCATCCTCGGAGACGCCGGACATCGCCAGACGTTTCAGGTTCAGCCGTTTGATGAGTTCCACATGCGCACGTTTCTTGATTTCTTTCAGCAGCGGGCGTTTGTCCGCCGGCACACCGGAAATATGCAGGACTTCTACTCCCGGAATTTCATCCTGTGCCGTTTCCATATCTCTCTGATGGACAACAGGTTCCTCCTGAACCGGAGCATTCTGCAGAGATTCGTTGATGGACGCTCCTTCCGGACCGAGCAGACGGATCACAACATCTCCCAGCCGTATTTCCGACCCCGGCTGTGCATCCACCGGATCACTGCCCAGCGGACAGCCGTCCAGACAGACCGGGAAAGCGGGGTCAAACGCCAGCACCCGAAGATTATCCCCATTCACAATCAGCTGACAATGACGCGGAGCGATTCCATTTCCGGAAAGCTGAATATGACATGCCGGACTGGTACCGACCCGGTAAACGCCGGGAACCAGTTTTGCTTCGAACGGTTCATTGCCTGCGGACAGAATCGTGATTTCATACATGGTGATCTGCTCCTCCGGAGGTTCAGCGGCCCTGCTTCATCATATTCTCGCGTTCCCGCGTGTAGTTGAGAATATTTTTCTGGAGATAATCCCAGTTGACGCTCTGCAGCTGTTTGGTCACGGCGGATTCCTCATAATTGCGCAGACTCAGATGAATGCGTCCTTTCTGAGTGGCGAAGATAATCATTTCCACTTCTTTCGGAGTCAGTTCCAGCGTGACAGTGCTGTATCCGCGCGAACGGATGTCGCGGTTTCCGGTTCCGGTCAGTACTCCCATATCCGTACCGGTGGCAATGACGCGCACTCTCTGAAGAATGGTGAGCGTGATGGTGTCCAGAGAAGTATCGCCGCGGGCGTCCGGGAAACGGAATGTTCCGATCAGGTCGACATAGTTGTTGGGCTGAATGAGTCCCGTTACCGAACTGGTGGCGTCGACGGAAATGGAGATGGCGCGGTATCCCGGACGGATCAGCGCGGTCAGACCGTTGCGTCCGGTGGAAAGCGAGGTTTTCAGGTCGCTCCATTGAAGGAGGGACCCTGCCTGAATCAGGGAGCGCACTTCCCGTCCGATGACCATGTTTCTGCGGTCATATTCGATTTCGCGTCCGGCGGCGGAATCCATGCTGCCGCGGAACCGGCGGACTTTGATTTCCCGTATGGCATCTTCCGTGATTTTTTCATTTTCGGCAAGATCGCGGGTTACCTGAATGAGGTAGACATCCTGTGCTTCTCCCCGGATTCGGGATTTTTCCTGATTGATCTGATGAAAAGTGAACATGAAAGCCAATACGCCGAAAAATACGGCGCCGAGCAGCAGCAGTTTCTGTTTCATAAAGCGGTCATCCATCCGGTTGTTAGAGAGTTCCATTTGAAGGAAATATACATGCCGTACTGAATTTCGCAAGAATCTTTCTTTGGAGTCAGCCGGTTTTTGATTGATTTTTTGCCGTCAGGCTGGCTTTTTTGAAAAAAAATGTATTTTTTTCCGGAAAGCTGTAGATTTTTCGAAAAAACCGCATTCTTAATGACGGAGCGGAAAGGAGAAGCTCTGACAAAACAAAAATTGAAAAAAATGGAGGCAGAACATGAAAAGAATCATGACCATGGCAGCAATCGGGATCATCGCAATCGGATTCGGTACCGCAACTCTCAATGCGGCTGAAACCGGAACCGGAACAAAAATCATGAAAAACGGACTGAAGGAGAGGTTGAAGAACGGAATGAAAAACGGAATGAAGAACGGCATGAAGAACGGGAAAAAGAATGGAGATAAAAAGTGATTCTTTAGCTGAATCTCTGGGCGGAGCGTTTTCTGGAATACAGAGAGCAACTGCTTTCTCTGCAACAAGCCAAAGGATAGAAACATGGGATCTCAAGAGCATAATATGGTGGTGCTGGGACAAATTGTCAAGCACATTCCGAAAAAACTTATCAAAAAACTGAAGAATAAGCACAAAAGACGCCACTGCCAAAAGTCTGCAGCTGGTAAAAACAATAGCTTTCCCATACATTGTTCACGCTCAAAACATAACTGCGTTTTTATGAAATTTCTCGATTTTCGGACTTTTGGCAGTGGCGTCTCTATGATATCTCTGACAAAAAATCTGTTTTTTTTGAAAGATCAGTTGAAAAAATCTGAATCTGCATTATATTTCAATGGCAAATGAAACAAGAACCATTTGCCGCAGAATGCGGCCCATACCCGAAACGGAGACACAAAATGGGCAACACGTATTTAGATCGTTTTATGGAAAAATTCGAGTTCGAAGGTCTTACTTTCGACGACATTTCAATGCTCACCCAGTATGCAGATTTTCTGCCCGGTGAAACCGACATTTCCACCTCGTTTTCCAAAAACATCAAAATGAACATTCCGTTCGTCAGCGCGGCTATGGATACCGTCACGGAAAGCTCCATGGCGATTGCCATGGCAAAACTCGGCGGCATCGGTGTGATTCACAAAAACCTCAATCCCGTTCAGCAGGCTGACGAAGTCCGCAAAGTCAAACAGTATCTCAACGGTCTGATCCGCAATCCTGTCGTGTTCAACGAGAACACTACCGTTGAAGAAATGCTCAACGAAAAGAACGCCAAACAGTACTCCTTTTCCGGTTTCCCGATTGTGGATTCCGATGGCAAGCTGGTCGGCATCATCACTTCGCGCGACATCAAGTTCCTGACCGACCGCCGCTGCAAAGTTTCCGACATCATGACCCGCAAAGTAGTTTCTGCTCCGACTTCCACGCAGATGGAAGAAGCCTACAACATCATGCGCGAACAGAAAGTCGGCAAATTGCCGCTGGTGGATGAATCGGGGCATCTGACGGGACTTTACAGTTTTCAGGACGTATCCACACTGCTGACCAACATGGCTCCGGACTACAACCGCGACCCTGAACATCGTCTGCGCGTGGCGGCGGCGGTCAGCCCGTACGATGTGGAACGCGCGAATGCGCTGGTTGAAGCCGGAGTCGACGCGCTGGTCATTGACACCGCGCACGGTCATTCCAAAGGCGTGATCGAAACGCTGAAGCTGTTCAAGCGGGATTATCCGGAAGTCGACATTGTAGCCGGCAACATAGCCACCGGCGAAGCTGCGAAGGCTCTGCTGGACGCCGGAGCGGACGCCATCAAAGTCGGTATCGGTCCCGGCTCCATCTGCACGACCCGCGTGGTTGCCGGCGTCGGCACGCCGCAGGTTACTGCCGTTTATGAAGCGGTCAAGGCGATCAAAGGCGCAATACCGGTAATTGCCGACGGCGGCATCAAACAGTCCGGCGATGTGGCGAAAGCCCTTGCGGTCGGTGCAACTTCCGTGATGATGGGTTCGGTTCTCGCCGCCACGCTCGAAAGTCCGGGGGAAAAGATTATTCAGCACGGACGCCGTTTCGTGGTCTACCGCGGCATGGGCAGTCTGGAAGCCATGAAGAAGAACAAAGGCAGCCGTGAACGTTACGGTCAGGCGGATGTGGATGATTCCAAGAAACTGGTGCCGCAGGGAGTGGAAGGCATGGTTCCCTACCGCGGCTCCCTGTGGGAAGTCGTTTACCAGTTTGTCGGCGGTCTTCGCTATTCCCTCGGGTATTGCGGGGCGCGCGATCTGGAACAGCTCCGTGCAAAAGCAAAATTCATCCGGGTCAGCTCCTCCGCTCTGCGTGAAGCGCATCCGCATGACATTCTGATGCTCAAGGATGCCCCGAACTATACGCCCGAAGCTTGAGCTTGCGGGTTCAACACTGCAACAGGGGGAACATGAATGAGACTGCTCTTTTCTTTCTTCATGATTCCCGCTGTTGTCGCTGTGGTGATTATTGCCCTGGGCGGAATGCTGATTTATCTGGATGCAGAAGGCTTCCGCCCGGTGGAGAACACCCACAGTTTCTGGCCGAATCTGTATTTTTGTCTGCTGCATTTTTCCATGGCGGTCACCATGGGACTTTCCGTTCTTGTTTTCCTTTATTCCTGCTGTCTGGCTCTGTTCGGGTTTATTGTCAAGACCTGGTTCGGCGCATTGCTGGCAATCGCTTTTTCCGTTTTTTCCTTCCTGCTGGCAGGATATCTGCTGAATATCAATATTTAGGAGTGCTGAAATATGGACATTCGGGTTGGTCAGGGGTGTGATACGCACCGTTTTGAATCCGGCAGAAAACTGATTCTCTGCGGAGTGGAAATTCCGTTTGAGAAAGGTCTGGCAGGACACAGTGACGCCGATGCGGCGGTTCATGCGCTGATTGACGCTCTGCTGGGTGCACTGGCTCTCGGCGACATCGGACATTTTTTCCCGGATACGGACGCGGAATGGAAAGATGCCGACAGCATGGAGCTGCTGAAGAAAGTCCTGTCCGCTCCGGCTTTTTCCGCCTGGCGGATCGGCAATGCCGACTTGACGGTCATTACCCAGAAACCGAAACTTGCTCCGTATATGGCGCAGATGCGCTCCCGTCTGGCGGAGGCTCTGCACATTCCCGTTGACCGGGTTTCCGTCAAAGCGAAAACCAATGAAGGCATGGGGTTTGTCGGCCGGCTGGAAGGTCTGGAAGCCCAGGCGGTTGTTCTGCTGATGAAAGATTGATTTTCCTGAAATAAAACAAAGAAAGGGTCAAGTATGAATCAGAATTATCAGATCCGCGCAGTCCAGGTGGATTTGGCGCGGCAGATGGAATCCATTCCGTTTTTGAAAGGATTCATTGATTTCATTGCGGAAAACCACTACAACACGCTGTTTCTGTATCTGGAATGGCGAATCCGCACCAAAACGTTTGACATTGGAAAGAACGATGGTTATTCCGCGGAGGAATTGACGGAACTCATTGATTATGCGGAACTTCGCGGCATCAATATTATTCCGGGGCTGGCAACGCTCGGTCATGCGGAACTGCTGCTGCGTCAGAAAAAATTTGCTTCGTATTCCGAACTTCGGGAAGGAATCGCCGGACGCTTCGGCAACACCTTTTCGCCGGATATGTGCCCCTCCCTGCCGGAGACGCGCCGTTTCCTGGATTCCTACCTGTCCGATGTGGCGGAAATCTTTACGAAATCGGAGTATTTCCACGTCGGCGGTGATGAAGTCTGGGATATGGCGTTCTGTTCCAAATGCCGCGCGAAAGCTCCTGATCTGGCTTCCGAAGCCCGGCTTTATCTGGAACATTTCCAGTTCGTGCATCAGCTGGTCACGAAGCTCGGCAAACGCATGATGCTCTGGGATGACATGCTTGACTGTTACCAGAACATCCTGCCGGAATTTCCGCGGGACATCATCATGGTTACCTGGCAGTATCAGGAAAACGTCCGGAATTACCAGTCCCACTTTTTCAACCTGAATTTCAGCAGCCGTTTCGCGCTGTATGACAAGCTCGGATTCGAATACCTGGTCGCTCCCGCTGATTTCTGCTGGAGCAATGTCGATACTTCCACGGCTTACGGCAGCAATTTCAAACCGCTGGGCGGCCTGCTGACTTCCTGGGAAAAATCCACTTCCCTGCTGTACAAGTATTTCCCCACAATGGCTGCCGCAGGACAGCTCTGGAGCGGTGCGGAACAGGACGGCGACAGCGCCATGGCTCTGGCTTTGCGGCAGCTGTTCGGCATTGATGATGAATGTTTCCTGCATGCGGTTGCGGAATACGCGGATCTGGCACAGCGCATCCCCGCCGTTTCCAGCCGTTCCCTGACCACCTTCAGCTTCTTCGGTCCGGACAATGTGAAATACAATGCGCTTCAGACTGTTACGTCTGTCCTCATGCAGTATCCGGGCAAACTGCGCGACACCCGTGCGGAAATCATCCTGAATGACATCATCGGCGACTGTGTGCTGAAACTGCTGGAACAGCGCAGCATCCGTGCCGGCTGGCGTCTGCTGCACGGTGAACCGGGCGAATCGCTGGAATCTCTGCGGGACGAAGTTGCCGAAGCCGGGAAAAAATATGCGGAATTTTATGTCCAGCATCGCCGGAAATGCGATGTCAAGTCGTTCAATACCATGATTGACAGCTGGCTGGCTGCTTTGCAGGAAGTTCAGAATTCCTGTGCGGAAAAAGGTCTGCTGACGGTAACTTTCGCGCTGCCGGATGGTTACGGCGCGGAAAAAATCCGGATTCTGGTCAATGGTGAAGAAGTCGGCAATGGTGTGTTCAAGCATCTGCCTGACTCCTTGTATGAATGCTGCTTCTTCCTGCCGAAGAATACGGTCGTGCGGGATGTCCGTTTCGAAGCGCACGGTTTTGCCGGACAGGGAATCGCCTATGTCTGCGCGAAAACCGGTAAAGGAAAATTCGTTCCCGCCGGCATTTCCGGTGTTTCCGGCAGAGTCGAACATCCGGAATTTCTGCTGGAACCGAATGTGAATTACGCATTTTTCGGCAATCGGGATTCCCTGAAAGATTTTGAAAACCGCGGCATCGCATTGGAAGTTCACAGTGCGGACCTCCTGATGAAGAAAGTGTGACAGCAATGGCGTTCTTTGAGTGTAAATTTTTCTCGGAATCTCTGGGAATGAGTGTTTCGGCGAATGTGATCATGCCGCAGAATACGCTCCGGCAGATCGGAATGAAGGGCGTCGGTGCAGCTGACGCCGCGCCGGTGCTGTACCTGCTGCACGGTCTCTCAGATGATGAAACCATCTGGATGCGCCGGACTTCGATTGAACGCTATGCTGCGCAATACGGTTTGGCGGTTGTCATGCCCAACGGCGCACGGAGTTATTACGCAGATATGCTTCGGGGCGGGAAATACTGGACTTATCTCAGCGAAGAGCTGCCGAAGGTGATGCAGTCCTTTTTCCGCATTTCGGACCGCCGGGAGGATACTTTTGCGGCGGGGCTTTCCATGGGCGGGTACGGAGCCATGAAATTGGCTCTGCATTGTCCGGAACGTTTTGCGGCGGCGGCTTCGCTTTCGGGTGCATTGTCCCCGGAACACCTGCTGGAAATTGCTCCTGGGCTGGCTCCGGAGTATGAGTGGATTTTCGGTGATATGAAACAGTTTGCCGGTTCCTTCAATGATTTGTTTGCGCAGGCGGAACGTTGTGCCCGTGAGAAAGTATCTCTGCCGCAGCTGTTTCTGACTTGCGGCACGGAGGACGGTCTGTATTCCGACACGGTGCATTTCGGGGATCATCTCCGGAAATTGGGCATTCCCTTCACTTATGACGAATGTCCCGGTGTTCATGATTGGGGCTTGTGGGATCGTAAGATTCAGCAGGTTCTGCAGTGGCTGCCGTTGAACAAGCCGAATTGACAAAGATTTGCGGCAGCCGGAATCCGAATATGCCGTCCCCCTGTTCATACCGGATCCGCAGGCTGCCGCAAACAAAAGAACTGAAGAGTTTCTTACTTCCGGATGTTGCCGAACAGAATCTTTTCCATATCGTAAGAGGAGGCTTCAAGTGCACCGTCGCCCCATTCCGGCGAGGCTTCTTTGCCTGGACGGCTGAACCACAATGATTCATCCAGACGGTTCATTTCAACACATTCCGGACAAATCACCATTGCTTCGCTGGTCTCCAGTTTTCCGGCATGGTCGCCGCCGTATTTCTTGCGGGTTTCCGGTCCGCGGATAGGATGTATACCTATCCATTTGAACGGATCGTTGTTTCCTGAATAATACGACGCGAATTTTTCGGTACCCCACCATCCTTCGCCGGATTCTTTTTCCAGCCATTCAAAAATTACATGACGTGCGGCAAAACGGAACGCCAGATCGGTCGGCATCCCCTGATCGAAACCTTCGGTCTGATGGGATATAAACGCATGAATATTGCGAAAACCAACGCGGAGCAGACCGCGGAAAATATCTTCGGCAACGGGAATAATCTTTGCGGAATCCACCTGAATAGTGCCGTTGCGTTCCGGTTTTGCCACGGCGAGGGAAGCCGCGCCATAATAGAACGGCGGCAGCACAACCAGTTCCGGACGGCGCTTTTCAATGCGGTTGACAGCCTCAATGCAGGTGAAACAATCCACGCCCAGCGGCAGATGTTCGGCATGATACTCAATGACACCCAGCGGCAAGGCAACAGGATAATTGTTGTCCAGAGCTTCGCGCAGCTGGTAGGGAAGCATGTTCAGATATTGCATTTCCTGGTCTCCTCAAAACTTGCAGCCTGTCGTTTCTGCCGCCCAGAGTGCTGTCTCTATGACTGCTTCCTCCGGAGTGCAGGATGGTTTGTATTCCAGATCGCGTACGGCTTTGTCGATGGTGAAACACATGTGTTCCGCCAGAAATCTCAGTCCGGTTTCGTTGATTGCCGCCCCGTATTTTTTCAACATCGCTTCGATGGACATGTAATGAATAATCGGCTTTTTGTTGAACACAGACGCCGTCAGCGTCAGGTATTCATTCAGACTGAAAGCGTGGCTGAGACAGATATTGTAAATCTGTCCGATGCTGGCGTTCGGGTGTATCATGCTTAAACGGAACGAGTTGGCGAGGTCGCGCACATGAATCGGCTGAAGCAGCGCCCGTCCGTCGTTCGGCAGATCCAGCGGCTTTTCCGCCAGAATATCCGCAATGAAATCCACGCGGCGTCCGCCGAAATTATCCATCGGGAGCATCCCCGGTCCCGTGATATAACAGGGCCGAATGACGGTGGCGGGGAATCCCTGTTCGCGGAACAGTTTCAGGACCAGGTTGTCCACAATGCGTTTCTGATCCCATCCGGTGCCGCTGGCGAAGCCTTTGTAGAACGCTGTTTCGTTGCAGGGAATGAACGGCAGCGGCGTGTAGCCTCCAGTCGAACTGCAATGCAGATAGTGCTGCAAATGTTTCGCATGGCGCCGGATGAGCGTGATGGACTGTTCCGTCGGAACGGTGTCAATCACATGGGTGTACGGCGTTTCAAAAATCTGTTTCATTGCCGCTTCATCATTCTTGTCGGCGTTGATTACTTTCAGACAGCTGATTTCCCCGAGGAAAGTTTTCATCCTGCCGCGGGAGACAATGGTCAGGTCATACTTTTCCGCGGCAAGGTTGAGCGCGATATGGTGGCCGAGCCAGCCGCTTCCGCCGAATAACAAGATTTTCATAAATGAATTCCTTTCTATCTGATTATTTCCGGTAAAGTTCGTTGAATGCAGCATCCTGTTTCCGGTGCAGTTCATCAAACTTTTTTTCGGGATTTTTCACCAGTTCAATGAGACCGGGGAGCTGTTTGCTCCAGTAAGTATGATGCACACCTTTGAGCCGGGCAACCCAGTTTTCGTAGAATGCGATTTTTTCCTCTGTTGTTTTGCAGGACGCCGGGATCCTCTGCATGTTCAGCAACGCTCCCTGGATCCCCGCCTGCGCCTGACGGTATTTTTCCGCCGCGGCGGCTTTTGCTGTGCCGGGGACCCAGTTCTGTCCGAGAATGGTCCGGGCTATGATGAGGTGTTCCGCTTTGGAGGGATGCACCCGGTCGCTTTTGCTGCGCGGTGTTCCGCTGTCATGATCCTGAAGGTTCTTCAGCAGCGGGGCATGGATGTCGATCCAGACCGCGCCTTTTTCCCTGGCGAGACGCTGTTCGATCACCAGAATGTTCCGGACTCCGGAACTGTCCATGTTGGCATTGAGCGGGGCGGCAACCGCCGGATTGGATGTTTCGTTGTACGGCGGAGTGGCGAGCAGCACAACCGCAACTCCGCGCTGTTTGAACAGATCCAGCAGAGAGCCGAGCTGTTTTTCGAAGCGCTGGAAAACCGGATATTTTTTCGCCGCATCTTCGAATGGCAGATTCTTTTCCGCGAATTTCGTGGTGAACAGCAGGTCATTGGTCCCGATCATCACAAGCACCAGATCCGGCTTGTCCGTTTTCAGCATTTCATCCGCACGGTCCAGAAGATCTTTCACGGTGTTTCCGCTGATGCCGCGATTGATGAACCGCCGGGGATGCCCCGGGTCGTTTTCCGCATGATACTGCTGCAGATACATGGGATAGAATCCGCCGTGAGTGATGCTGTCGCCGAAGCAGACAATCGTCCTGTACGGCGTAAAATCAAACGCATACAGGGACAGCGCGGACAGAAGGGAAAGCAGAGACACGAAGGATTTCATTTTCACCTCACTTGAATATTTTTGATTTCATGGGCGCCCAGCGGGATCAAACCGCAGTTCTTTCCATCGACAAACAGAGTCGGCGAATGACTGCGGGCCAGTTCGTTTTGAATCGTGATTTCACCTGCGGCCCAATCCGCGCCGACCACTTTTACACAATCCAGTCCGAACGCCTGTTCTCGCCGGGTGTCAACGCTGATGCCTCCGAATTCACGCAGGATTTCCCCCAGATACAGATACAGATCTATGAACAGCGAATAACTGTTTTCCGGATAACTGTGCTTGTAAAGCCCGGATTCGTCGTCCATCTGCGGATTGTTCTCGTAGATGCTGTAAAGGATATTGTCCTTGTGGGGATTACCCTCCAGGCTTTTTTCATCCCTGTGCAGCATGACCTGCCGGAAAGTTGCGATGCCGCGTTCCATATAGATGGCTTTTCCGGTTATCCTGTAAAGACGCATCAGCAGATAGGCGATCCACGCGACGGACTGATTTCCCGTTGCCGTGCATTGTGTACGGGAGTAGTCCGGCCAAGTGTAGTAACTGGTGGCGATCATGCCGCGCGATTTCCAGTCGATCTGACCATAAAAACTGCCAGGCACATTCGGCACGTTATAACCCATCTGCATGATGCTGCCATAGAGCTGGACCTTTTCCGCAGCGGCGAGCCACTTCGCGTCTTTTTCCTGATCGTACAGATCGAGGAACGCCCAGAGCATGGTACGGTAGCCGTCCACATCCCAGTAATCGGGGTAATCCGTTTCACAGCCGCCCATGGAGAACATGCCGAGCTCCTCAATGTCGAGCAGACAGCGTTCCGCTGTTTTGAGATAAGCGGTGCGCAGCCGCTCGTCTTTGGTTGCCTGATACATCTTGATGAGTGCCGGAATCCAGGTCTGTGTTTCGGAATATTGACTGATCCAGCCTGCTTTTTCCTTCGGCGTAAGGTCGGAATAATACAGACGGCGGAAATGTCCGTCCGGCTGCTGCAGCTTCAGCACATCATCCGCAATGGTGAAGGGATATTTGGTTTGGAAAAGTGATTCATCCTGCAAATAGAGCGTCATGGCGTCGTAGATCATCTCGGGCAATGCCAGAGAATCCAGCGCATCCGCTTCAAAGGGTGCGCCCCAGCCGGTTTTTTCACAGAACGGCATGATATCCTTCATGAAATCGCCGGTGTGGAAGGGATAAGTCAATCTGGAATTGCCTGCGTAATGATGATATAGGTAATAGTTCAGCAGTTTCACTGTGCGCTCGCGGTACTCTGCTTTGCCGGTCAGTTTCCAGCGGCGGTAGAATTCGTTGGCTTTTAGCAGGTCGTATTCCAGCCAGGAACAGCCGAACTGATCCGGCGGACGATAGCCGTTTTTGAATTGCCCAAAGAATTCCGAGAAATAGTGTGCGGCATAATGATCCGCCTCCTCTACGCCTTTGAGTTCAGAGCGCGGCCAGATGGATACGAATTTTTCGACAAAGTCATGCATGTCGGTCTGCGGAATATGTACCGGCGATCTGTCGAGATTCCACATCACGTTGGATAGGATACCGGCGTGTTCCTCACCGCCCTTCCCGAAGAACCAGAAATAACGCAGATCCAGTGGTCCGTTCACCGGTTTGCGCAGCTTGAAAACATGGGCAAGTTCGGTATCGTCGCGTTCCGTTTCGGAAATACGGTCCAGTTCCGTTTCCAGATACGCTTCACCGAAGTAGAGATGCCCGGAACAGGTATAAAAGATGCGGTTGTTTGCTGCCGTGCCGAGGTAATCACTCCATTCCTTGTGGAACGGATACGCCCCCTGATTCATTTTCCGGGAAATCCATTTATAGGAAACGTACGTGAAATCGGCGATGGGACCTTCGTTGAAATAGCTGGAGCGGAAAACTGCTTCTCCGGCATTGTTGTAATGGATGTCCCGGATAAAATAGAGCTCTCCCTCGGATTTATCTTCCCCGATCGTGATTCGTTCGAAACCGCAGGCAGTTTCAATGGATATCTGCTCCGGTGTGCAGGAAACTTTCCTGACTTCGCCCAGATCGGATTCGGCTTTCTTGCGCCAGAGATTCCGTTCAAACACATATGCTTGCAGCAGGTTGCCGCACAGCACCACTGCCTTGTCTCCGCGGATCAGTTCCGCCTGACGCTTCGGCAATTCCGGCAGCTTGTAGTAACGTGCCCGGTTGGCGTAGTCCGTGATTTTCTGCTGCCGGACAAAAATTTCTTCGTACATAGTTAAACTCCTGTTGTTTTGCGGGGCAGTCCGGAACAGGCATACTCGGCGTCCGTTTCAGACATCTCGCAGAATTGTATTAAGTTCTGATAAATTCGGTCCATGGTTGCCAGACTTCCCGTAAGCCTGTCGGTTCCGGCAATGTAAAGCGCTCCGTTACGTACATCAAATTCCGCCGGTGTTCCGATCGGATCCGGAAAGACCAGTCGTTTGCCCGGCAGCCCGGTTGCGGCGCAACCGTCTGTGATGGCTATGAAACGTTCGCGTCCTTTGGTACGCCAGACTGTCTTGACCAGTTTCGGGTTTACATGTACTCCGTCGCAGATCATTTCCACGGTCAGACGATCATCCGCCAGAATCTCAAGAAAGGGGCCTTCGGTAAAGTACAATCCGTTTTCATTCTGAAGCGGGCCTTCTCCGTTGTTGCAGAAATGGGTGATGCCGGTTACTCCTGCCGAAACGGCATCTTTCAGTATTTGCGGCGAACAGTAAAAATGACCGGCGGAAACCCGGATTCCTTCTGATGCAAAGTATTCAATGACCGGTAAAGCTCCGGGCAGTTCCGGCGCAATTGCTATATTCCGGATGATTCCCCGCCCCGCAGTCGCCAGACGCCGGGCCGCATCCAGAGTGGGTTTCTCCAGCAAAGATTCGGTCATGCCGCCAGCCACATGGACAAACGGTCCTTCCAGATAAACTCCTGCAAGCTGCGCCCCCGGCAGCGGCGCAAGATCTTTGCAGAAGTCCAGACACTCCACCAGTTTGTCGACGGGTGCGGCGGAAAAAGTCGCCAGAAACGCATCGGTCTGTCCGTGTTCCAGCAGAAACACCGACATCTCTTCGTATGCTTTGCGGTTCAGTTCAATGGTTTTGTGTCCCGCGCACCCATGGAAATGGTATTCGAAAAATTTCATCTGTCTTGCCTTTTCTGCTGTTGAAAAATAGATATGCCGCTTTTTTGTATTCTTTAAAATAACAGTAAATATCGGTATATTCAAGTATGATGAAAATTTATTTCTTTAAAATCTTGACATACCCACTTTCAGGAGTTATATTAC
>ERZ1034992.623-NODE-623-length-18717-cov-4.940360_pt1 | contig 18717 bp, 13 predicted proteins | sample MGYA00520695_ERZ1034992 | MGnify/ENA primary metagenome ERZ1034992 (study PRJEB33766, sample SAMN09781778) | gut metagenome | biome: gut microbiome | host: Homo sapiens | place: Madagascar | study: EMG produced TPA metagenomics assembly of the PRJNA485056 data set...
TGTTATCCTGTGATAAATTGTTGTATTATTTGGCGACAACCGAGATGGAAACAAGGACGTAATGGAACTGCCGTTCCGTGTCATATCCGCTATCCCTGTACAGCTCCGAGATGACGAAGTTGTCATCACAAGATTCTCTTACCATCTTGTCGAGTGCAGCCTCCATCTTGTCGAGACGCTTAACATTCTTCCTTAGAGGTGTGCCTTTTGGCCTGGCGTACAGGTAGACATTGACATATCCGGAAGAGAAAGCAATATAATCCGTCTGTTGTCCAACATCCACATTCACGAAATCCTCCCAATCCTTGCCTGTCGTTGGCGGTAGTTCGCCGACAAAGACGTTATCGGAAACCTTTGCCTTTGTCAAGGCCATTGAAAAGAAGTTCTCAATACGTGATAATCGTCTATTTTCCCTGTCCATTTCAGAAGTTTGTTATCTAAATGTCGGAACCTTTTATGTAGACCTGACAACCGTGCATTTGAGTTGGATAGACACCTATGACCATGCCATCAACCGCCATGCCGAACATTGCCCCTCTGAACCTGATGCCTGGCTCTAAACCAGTTGGGATGCCCTCTTCGCCCTCTTCCGTCGTAGGCATTGGGAAATATACGGTATATCCCATAGTAATAACACCAGAGCTAAACAGCTTGTCTGTCTTTTGAATGTCGCATACGGTATGCAGTATGACCGTATCGGGCTTATCACTCTCATTAAGCAAGTCTCCGTCATCAGGTATGCTATCCTCTCTGCGATAAAACTCGCCCTCATAGGGATATTCCTTTAAGGCATTTCGGTCGGTGTACATATCTCTTTCCTCTTGGATTAATCCATCTCGTTAACCCATCTTACCTCCCCAGAAGCGGAGTTCAATGCTTGTACCTTATCGTCTTCGCCATATTTGCCATAGAGCCGTTTGAGCTCGGCTTTTATGCTCTGTAATGCCGCTGCGGTTATGGTCTGCGAGCCCACCGTAAGGGTGTATGAACCGTGCTGATTTGTCACGGAGGCAGTTTGGTAGACCCCGAAGACAATCTTCTCATAGAGCATCATCTTGCAGCGGTCTTTCTGTTCCTCGGTAAGGTCGAGATACTGGGTAACGTCAGCCACTCCGCACTCTAATGCCACGTGCATAAGCGCGGACTTGTCAAACACGAAATTCGTGATACCGCTTAGATAATCCAGTATGTCAAACTTTGTATCCGTCATGGCAGAGATAAGATGAGTTAATGGTTATCGTAACATTGCGAGCTAATGCCGTCACGCCACCGCTCCGTCGCCAGCCACCTCCGTGTGGATAATCTCGTGGTTGGTGAATGAGATAAGGGCAGGGATTGCCGACATCATCACGTCAGTATGCCACTCTTTCAGCCTACCGTTGTCGGTGGTGGTATTCATGGCAGTGACCAAGCCGTTAAGCATAGTCGCGAAAGTGGTGTCGATAGTGCTTGCGCCGTAGCCGTTGCTGAACACCTCACGCTCCAAGACATCGACATACTTGAACTCCACTGTATCTCCAGCAGGGCGAAGAACCACGCGGTTGTCGGCCCATCCCTGTACAAACGTGTCGGTAGTGCGAGTCTTGTTGCGCTCCTTCTCCGTGACAATCTCTATTGGCGAGATACCTTGGAGGTCGGTAAACGAGTTCAAGAACTGCTCGTTTGTGATAGGCATGCCCTCGACATAGGCGATATAGTTAGCCTTACACCAAGTGACGTACAGGTCACGCACCTCTTGATTCTGCAAGAAGACATCATTGTACATCTTCTTGGTCATCTTCCATGTCAGAGCACCGTTGTAGCCTCCTCGCTTATCACGGTAAGCATCCTCTAACTTGCGCATCTGTCTAAGAATCTTACAATCGGCGTCAGTCCAAGCCTTAGTTCCTGCCTTTTGGAAGTTATCCTTAGGGATGCGAGCGTCGTAGAGCTTGGCGTAAACACCAGCACCGAGACCTGTGTAATCAATCTTGCCCTTTGTTTCGAGCTGCGCGGTCACATTGTTCAGTGTTGCCTTTGCGGAACGAAGGCCAACGGCGAGGTAGTCGCGTACCCAGTTTGCTATGATGCGGTCAGCATTGCCCAGTTGAGCAAATATCTTCTGCTTATAGATGCGTTGAGCCGCCGTCTCTACGAAACCACGTCCGATGAAGTCCGGAATTGAAGCCGTGTACTCGTCCTCACCGTTGTTGTCCATCTGATGCGAATCTCCCAATGGCGCACGCAAGTCCATGACTGGTGCAGCCTCCAGTTTGGAAGAGGTCATGCGGAATGTGGCTGAGCCATCATCGGCGACAGGTGTCGGCGCATCGGCGATATGGCCCTGCGTCAGGGCCCATCCATCGTTGGTGTTAAGGAGATCCGAGTTATCAACGAGGGACTGGAATAGCTCACTGCCACCGTCATTTGAACGGAACAATGCAGCCCAATCAGAGTTGTTAATATCAAATCTTTGCATATCCTGAAAACTTTAATTTGTTATTTAAAATGAGCCGTGTTATCCTGATGTAAAGCCTTTAGTTGAACCAGAACCAAGACTTTACACGGCTCTTGTTGAGAGCGAGAACTGCTGGAGGCAATGCGCCGATAGCCATAAGGTCAATCACTGTGTCCTCTTGTGCGAGTGCAGGGGTGAACATATACTGCAAGTCGTCCAATCCCTCCATGTTTGCATCGTACAAGAAATCCATATCCTTGTCGGCATAGGCATTAGGGTTTGTAACCATTGGAAGAACAGATGCACCTGCTGATGCTGCCTCTACAAAGACATCACCCTTGTGCTGCTCTGTGCCAAGAGTCTTGGATACTGTTACAAGCCAAATATCAGCTGTACCTTCAGTGGATTTCTCTACCTTAGTGATAGTAACACCGAGAGCCTTTGTAACAAAGTCCTTCTGTCCTACCATGATGTTGTCGCCTACGAAAGGAATGTGATGATAACCGTCACGCACAAACTTGTAGGTTGTGTCTGTTGCGGTAGCTTCATTCGCTAACTCGTAGAACTTCAAAATCTTCACCTCCGCGCCCGTGTTCTCGTCTTGGTTTGGGGTGTACTCGCACAAGTCACCAGCGTAAATCTTCGCGCGTCCCTTGAAGGGGTTTTTCAAGACACCGCCTGTGGTGGGGTAGCATAGAGCGTCCTTGTTGCCCTTGACGAGCTTCACGAAGACATTTTTGAAGCCGCCAATGGAGCCATGTGCCTGAATGAGGGTACGGCCGGTAAAAACCGCGCCTCCAATAGCCTGTCTTTGATAAAAGTTGTCCATAATTTTCAATGTTTATTAAACTTTGAGTTCAATTTAGCGAGCCATGGCGCGTTAAGTCTCATGAGTTGAGAATCTTGTTGACTCCTTCCCATCTCTTCTTTGCGTCTGCGTTGCCGCCAGAGCCAGTTCCTGCGCTTCCAGGGGTGCCGCCAGCCTTAGCGTGAGCGAGATTGTAGAAGTCCAACGCGTCCGTAGCTTCCTTATCAACATCCGTGTCCTTGGTGATGGTAATCTTGTTTATGTACTTCTCGGTCCACTTGTTATCCCGAATGCCTTTCTCCTTGAACTTTGACAAGAGCTCGTCGCGCTTCTGTGAGACAAGCCTTGCGGCCTCATGCTTCGCATCCTTCTCCTCTAAAACCCTAACTTTTTCCATTAGTGCCTTAACCTCGGGTGAAAGGTCTTCCTTGTCTGTTTGAAGAACAGGCTTTTCTGGCTTCTGCGGTTTTAGCCCAGGGTGCTCTTCGCGCCATTTCTTGATGAAGTCGGCGTTATCCTTCTCGTAATTGCCATTAAGCGATACATACTGCGGTAGGATTTTCCCAACCAAATCATCAAGTTCTGTCTCTTCGTTAACCAAAAGGTCATAGTGGGAATCACTTAAACTTTTGATTGTCTTCTCACTGATGGAAAGGTGTTTCCCATTCTCCGTGAGCTTACCTTTTAGGGCATCTAAAAGTTGCTGTTTTGTAAACTTCATGTCAAATAAAATATTGTTTTGCAAATGCAAAGTTAATCTATTAACTTATTTATATAAAATATTTTACATGGCATAAAGGACATATGTCAAATATACATATTGTAAATATGTTTCAAATGCGTATTCTTGGGTATCTTTGCATCGGATTCAGAGCATGGAAAACGAGAAAGACATAATCATAAGCCCACAAGAAGGATTCCAGCAGTCCTTTGCAAGCAGTAATGTTGATGTGGTTTTCGGAGGAGGAAATTTGGGAGGCGGGAAGCAGCAGCCTTTATCCTCTAAGATACTTACGCCAACAGGATGGCAAACTATGGGCGATATGAAAGTGGGTTCAAAGGTGATAACTCCTTTTGATGGAGTTGCCACCGTGACTGCCGTATTTCCACAAGGAATGAAAGATGTGTATGAAATAAAAACTCTTGATGGGAGAAAATGCGAGTGTGGTCTTGAACATTTATGGACTGTACGAACACCAAAGCAAGTACATAAATATCGTGCTCATAACAAGAAATGGGGATGGACTATGACTTTGCAGACAAAAGACCTGATAGAAGGTCTTGCTGAAGGAAAAAAATATTTCATTCCGAACAATAGAGCTATTGAGTTTGGCGAAAAAGACCTTCCTATTTATCCTTACGTTCTTGGCGTAATGCTTGGAGATGGTTGTCTCACAAGTTGGAGAGGCGAAAAAGGCTTCAAAATATCCAATACAGAATGGGATATTATAAATAAGGTGGCAGAATTGACGGAAACGACAAGGGTTTACGAACAGCCAGGTTGCTTTACAAAACTGTTCTATACACCACACTATAAAGAATACAAAGATTATCTCGATAGTGTTGGCTTGTTGGGGTATTCTTATAACAAGTTTATTCCACAAGAGTATCTGCATTCAAGTATCGAACAAAGAAAGCAGTTACTTGCAGGTTTATTTGATACTGACGGAAATGTAGAACCATACGACAATAGTTATAGCTTTAGTACAACAAGTGAAAAGCTAAAAGATACTTTTATAGAACTATGCCGCAGCCTTGGGTACTCTTGTTCTGTGAGCGTAGATAAACGGGAGTGGAAATACACAAAAGGTATTGCTTACGATATTGTAATACGTACCGATGATATTATCTTCACAAGCGAGAAGCATAAGGCAAGATACAATAATGAGCGAAACAAAACAAGGAAATACGCTCGTAGTAACGACCATTCTCGTATAATCTCAATCAAGAAGGTCAGAAGAGAGGAAAGCCAATGTATCTTGGTGGATGATGATAAGCATTTGTATATTACTGATGATTATATCACTACCCACAATTCCTATGGTCTTGTGCTTGCGATGGCTGAGCCGTTGATGACCGACCCCGATTTTCGTGCTATGATTTCTCGTCGTTCCCTTGGCAACCAAAAGGCGGGTGGCGGTTTTGTCGAGAAGTTCAAGCAGATATTCGGTGCTGATTACATCAAGATAAAAGAGAGCGACTCCCCTCGCGTATCATTCCCCAATGGCACGTTTGTAGATTTGACCTACCTTGATGATTCCAACATGGACAAGCTTAGGGAGCGCGCGAAAGGCTGGGAGTATGACTTGATAGCCATTGATGAGCTTACGGAGATGTCGTGGGAGGCGTTTTCTTACATCTGCACTCGTAACCGAGGCCAAAGCAAGACATTCACAGGCAAGTTCTTCGCTACGCTAAACCCCAAACGCAGCCACTGGACGAGGATATTCCTCGATTGGTACATCGGGGCAGACGGTTTTATCCGCCCAGACCGCAACGGTGTAGTGAGATATTTCTATTGCACCGGCTCTTCCGTTAAGGACGTGGTTTGGGGCAACACGAAAAAGGAAGTCTACGAGAAATGCAAGATAGACATTGATGCGAAACTGAAAGCCATTGGCGGAGGTTTTACCTATGATGCGATGATAAAGAGCTTTGTGTTCTATCAAGGCAAGATGGGCGACAATAAGAAGATGCTCTCCAATAACACCAAGTACGTTGGCTCAGTGGCTATGTCGGGCGGCAGGATGGCAAGGGCTCTGATGGAAGGCAACTTCAACGTTGACGCGGAGGAAGAGGAAAACCTCCCGATACCAAGTGAGGCCGCGCGCGATTGCTTCATCAAAGACCCAGCGGTGAATGGCGACAAGTGGATAACGATAGACTTGGCGGACTATGGTAAGGATAACACGCTGATGCTGTCTTGGAACGGTTTTCACGTTGTCAGCAAGGAGATTATAATGCACGCCACGCCGAGGATAAACGCCGAGAGAGCAAAAGCATTCGCCCGCAAGGAGGGCGTGGCAGAAGCGCATATCATATACGATGCGACGGCAGGCAGGTATTTCAACGACTATATACCCGATGCCATACCATACATCTCAGCCGCCAAGCCAATAGGCATATATTACCTTTCCGCCGTAACGTTAAAAGACCTTTGTTATTTGCGCTTGTGCTACATGATAAAGCGAGGGCAACTGACATTTGATGACAAGGTAGCGAGCTCGACATATACGCATCAAAACCTTAAATACAAGGTGACACTGCAAAACGAGTTCATGGAGGAATGCTCCGTGGTGCAGTTTGACATAATGCAAAGCGGGAAGAAGAAGCTAAGGAGCAAGAAGGAGATGAACCGCAACCTTGGGCATGGCCGTTCTATGGACTTGCTTGACCCTTGCGCCATGAGGATGTATCCTTGCTTTAATATAGAATACGGCAGTGAGTTGCAAGAAGGTTTTAAGCTTGCGGGCAACGACACTGATTTCAAGAGCAACCCTAACGCTCAAAGTATTTATGACGATACCCTTTGGTACTAAATGATGATAAGAGATGCTTAAAAAGGAAAACATTAAGACAATTCTTGATACTGTTCGGCAAGACTGGGAAAGGTGCAGCGAAAAAGACATTGCGTTTGCCATCTTATGCGATACTTTGGAGGACAAACCTCTTGCTTATCGTCTTGCTTACAGGAAATCCGACAAGAACGCAAGCGATTTTTACAACACCCCACGGTTTAAGAAGCTGCTTGGCGTGCTTGAGCCTTTCGGTATTGGCTCTGTCAATAACACGAGCATAACCAAGGAGGAGAATAAGAATGAGCTCCTTAAAATGCTTGACAAGATACAAACAGCCTTGGACGACGGCGACTTGGAACCAAAGGATGCGTTGAAAATGCAAACCGACATCCGCGTAAAGCTGAATGACAAGTTTGAGATGGAAGAGTCGCAAAGTCAGAAGCGTATCATCGTGGTGCCATCAAAGCATGACATCGTTTGCCCTCATACTAACAGGGAATGCACATTTTGGCCAACGAGGAAGGCTTGTGTGAGGCACTTTGGCTTTACTGACACGCAAGAAGATAAGGATACAAGAAAAGAATAAACGGCATAGTATATTATGGGAAGGAAAAGACAAGACATAATAAACGACTATTTGGCGAATCCCCAAAAGCTCCTCTTGAAGAAGCCGTTTTTAAGGGGCACATCTTCGCTTGCCATAAAGGACAGCATGGATGGTAACATGGTGAAGACAAACGCCATGAGAGAAGCCGTATTGCCGAAAGTTTATAAAAACGTGGTGTCGCAAGAGAGGTTCGCAAGAGAGCTTGACCCTAACTGCCATAGCGTCATATTCGATGAGAACCTCCCTTCTATTTGCGTCAAGGAGAAGGACACTAACAACTACCTTGAAATAAAGTTCAAGAAGTTCGGCATCGCATTCCAGCGCAGGATAATGGAGAAGTCAACGCTATGCCTATGCGGTAATAAGAGGGTACACATCTTGCACGATCCCAACCCAAGTGAGGAACTGAAAAGAAACTTCGCAGATTTCAAGTGGCATTGGGAGGAAACCAATCAGGACGGCATAGAGACCCGCGCTGTCTCCATACAGCAATCTTATGGCGATGTAGGCTTACTGGTTTACATGAATGAAAAGAACGAGGTAAAAACGCGCCTCTTCTCTTACGCTGATGGCTACCAGGTCATCTCGCACAGGGATGACAACGGTGAGCCCTTGATAGATTGCGTGTATTACCGCACGGAAGACGGTGTAAGGCACATAGACGCATACGATGACGTGAATCTTTATCACTTCTCAGATAGTGTGCCTGCTGACACCGCAGCGGAATCCACGAGCGCATGGCATTTGGATTTTACGGAAGAGCATGGCTTCACGGAGAGCCCGCTTGTCACCAAACGAGGAGATGTGCCATGGAATAACGTCCAAGACTTGATAGAGCTTTTCGAGATTATCTTTAACCTCTTTGCCGTCATTCAGAAGCGTCACGGTTGGGGGATACTGTATATCAAGGGCAAGTTTAATGAGACGGCAAAGAAAATCGCTGGCTCTATCATCTTGAATGATACAAGCATAGACGGCAACGGCTCTGCCGAGTTCAAGACTCCCCCAACCCCACAGAATATGCTCGACTTCCTGCAAGCCATTCTTGACCAAATAGAGATAGGATGCGGCTGTACTTTCATATTGCCAAAGGACGTGAAGTCGAGCGGTGATATAAGCGGCTTGGCCATACAAATGACACGTTCCCTTGACATAGAACGCGCGGCAAACTCCGTGATTGAATGGCAAAACTTCGTATCGAAGCATTCAAGGCTTTTCAAGGAGGGCCTTGCCAAACAACTTGTCGCAAGTGGCGAGAATCCGAAGGCCATCACTGAGTTCGAGAAAATGAGGGTGAGTACGTCTTTTAAGCCTTGGCAGCCTTTTGATGAATCGGCCTACAACCAAATGCTATGCACGTTGCATGGAAGTGGCCTTATCTCGACAAAGACGGGCGTTGAGAAGAATACCGTATCCACCCCCGATGAGGAGGTTAGGTTGCAGAATGAGAATGATGATAACAACGTGGTTGATAGTGTTATTAACGAAAACTAAGCCGTATGGAAGCAAAGAGAATGCTCATAAAAAGAGATGTTGACGGTAAGGCTCAGTCATTCCCAAATGGCGAAGTTCCTGCCATCATCGGAACGTTCACCTATACGGCGAAACGTATGGGAGGAGCACCGTCGGTCACGGCAACTATATATTATCCAACGCCACTTGATAAGCAATGGACGCATGAGGAATACGTGGAGTTTCAAGGCGAAAGATACTATGCAACATCTATACCGTCATCAAGCAAGGATAACCAGTCAGTGCTTTATAAGCATGACGTGACATTTACATCTCGCAGGGAAATTCTTGATAATACCCTGTTTTTTGACGCTGTGTCCAACAAGGATGAAGACACTAAGGGTGGGGATAAATACCGCACCAACCAAACCAGGTTTAGCTTTGGAGGTGACATCACGGAGTTTGTGTCGAGGATTAACTCCAGTATGAAATACTGTGACGTACCATATAGCGTAGTGATAGACGATGGTTATGCGACTACCGATGTCAAGGAAGTATCATTTGAAAATCAGTACCTAACAGAGGTGTTGCAGCTTATCAACACGACATACCAGCTCGATTATTATTGGGTTGGGAACGTTTGTCATGTAGGCAAGCTGCAATACGACCTTACGGATAATCCTATTGAGTACGGGAGGAATGACGCCCTTGTATCGGTATCGAAAGGAAACAGCAATGCCAGGATAGTGGACATGATTACAGGCTATGGCTCTTCCGACAATATCCCTTATTATTACCCCAACGATGATGAGTTTGGCAAGGCGGATTACATCTCCGAAAACATCAATGAACCTATCGACATCTCGTTATCACAGCTTCAAAAAAACGCGAACATAGGTGCTGATTACGCTAAGAAATACACCCTTTACAAACGAGAGGGCGCATTAAAGGCTACTATAAACATAGACGGCTCTTTCTTCGGCACAATGCCATCATCTGAGTTGGTCGTGGCTGATGGCAAGGATTTCGCCCGAATGGCCGTGATCCCGATTGTGGCAAAGAAGGGCATGAAAATATACGAGCCAAAGATAACGGTGAGCCACCACACTCGTAAAAGCGGCGTAAGCATCAAGTCTGACGTGTTTTCCTTTTACATGGACAATGACACGGAAGGCAACTATAATGGCAGTTATACCTTTACTAATGACCGCTACGCCGCTTTGGTGATTTGGGAGCATATAACCATAAAATCAACGATTGGAGATGTTGCGGTTGATAAAAGCATCTCATATAATTATATTGGCAGCGTCGAAATAGAATACGAGAACCAAAGCAAGGCGTTCTGGTTGTTTGACGGCGGCGTGATAGAATATGAAAGCAGTGGGATTTCCGTAAATAACATTGACAATGTTACGTCCGCCAAGTCATTGGTGACTTTTGAGAAGATACCAAACGCAGATAACACAAGCTTGTGGTGGGGGTTCAAGGAAACTTATGACACCTCAACAGAGGAAGCCGCGGCCAAGATTACGATAAAAGGCCGCACCTGGATATTCCCCTCGCAGAATCTCATGCCGAGCGTCTATCGCGAGAGTGGCGGCGCTGAAAGGTTTTACTATGCCAAGAATGACACATACAGCATCCCCGGGGCAACGGATAAATACACGTTCAAGAACATTTACAAAGAGGGGAACCCACATCAAGGCAGCGTCGAGTTCAGTGACATCAAGCCGACAATAAACGGTGTTCGCAATGACGTGATACAGAGCGACGGCTTAGGGCAGCTATTCGGGGAGATTGCGGGCGTGGCATTTGACAGCAATGACAGCGACGTAAAGAATGATGACAGTGAGTATATTCACTCCTATTTTTACATCAAGCTACACAAGTTCAGCGGCAGCTATGGCTTCGACTTATTCAAGCACGCCTTGGCAAGCGAGAGCGCGAAGATAAACCTCATCAAGAGCAACGGATGCCCCGCTTGCTCGTTTGACATCCAATGCGTACCCAGCAAGGACAAGTCGAAGATGTACAACTGTGTCAGCACGGATGGCCATGGCAACTTGAAATCGGTACGGGATGACTGTAACGATTACATATTCAAGAACGACGAAGATGCATACAAGGACACGTTTAACCAAGATTCGACAAAAACGGAGCTGTGGATAGCCGTCAAGAAAGACGACTCCACGCTTGGCATAATAATGCCCAACGCATCTGGCAACTTCAAGCCGCAAAAGGGCGACCTGTTTGTCATCACGGGGATTAATCCTCCGAAAGTGCTTGTCACGGCGGCGGAGAAAAGGCTTGACGAGGCTCTCATAAAATACATGAGTGAGAACAATGAGGATAAGTTCAATTATTCGGTAAAGTTCTCTCGCATATTCTTGCAAGAAAACATGGCATTCGCCAATAAGCTGAACGAGAACAGCAAGGTGGCGATAACCTACGCTGGTGAAAAACATGAGTTTTTCGTTACAAACTACACCGTGAAGGTGGATGACAGTGCGTTAGCTGATGTTGAGATAGAACTGTCTGATACACTTGACGCGTCGAGCAGTGAGCTGAAAAAGGTGATAGATGCCGTAAAAGGCGAGACGGTAGCGCAGTTACAAGGCTTAATCGGTGGTAGCGGTGGCTTGAATGCCACTATAGCGAATAGGCTATATCTTTCTAAGCAAGGTGATGACACGGCGCAGGGGTTGATAACGTTTGCCAAGGGATTAATCTCCGACATGCTCGCTAAGCTGAATAGAGGTGCTACGTTCGGGACGGGCGGCTACAAGTTTGACGAGAACGGCAACGTGGTGGTTGACGCGTTAAGCTCGCTGTCGTTTGACGAGGCACTGGAGAGGGGCTTCGGGGTGACGAAGAACTCGCGGGGGAAATACACGCTGTCGGTCACGGACCTCATGGTATGGGGTAAGGCCGTGTTCAATTCCTTGGAGATAAGGAAGCTCTACTCGGTCGGTGGCAACGTGTACCTGAGCGGAGCGTCGAGCAAGTTGCAGCACGTGGTGCCAGTGACTGACGCTGACGGCGAGGTGACTGGCTGGAAGTGCTACATCCTCGGCGACGACGGCACGACGGCCACGCAGAACGGATGGAGGAAGTATGACCAGGCGAAGTGTCAGACGTTTGACATTGAGGCAGGAGCGTATGAGGGCGTGAAGAACACGTACTACTGGCGACTGGTGACTGACGTGTCCACGGAGAACGAGACGATAACGGAGACGCGGACGGAGGCCTACGTGGATGATGACGGGGTGACGAAGACGCGCGAGGTGACCGTGGACTTGTACGACGGCAAGAAGTTCGGTTGGGTCATCCTCTCGAAGACGGATTGCGAGAGTACCACCAATGACGAGCCGAAGGCTGGCGACACGATTGTGCTTGACGGCCACAGGATGTTTGCGAGTGGCGACGCTGAAGGACGTGACCAATACAACGACGAGAGCCGTACCAACGTGATGATGCTGGAGACAACGGGCACGGAGGACGGCACATTGCCGAGGATAGTGGCGTTGACTGGCATCGTGGACTACAGGCACTGGGACGGCGTTAACCATTACTCGAACACGGTGTTCATACTGTCGCCCAAGGAGGTGGTGTTCGTGTCTTCGAGCTTTAAGTTTATGAGCGCGAGCGGCGACCCGATAACCTTAGTGAACTTCAGAGGTAACTGGGCAAAGGGAACGGAGTACCGCTACTACGACCAAGTGAGCCACAACGATTCCATTTGGACGTGCATAGTGACGAAAGGCGATACGACTAACGCGGAGCCGAGCGACACGTCGAAAGATTGGAGGAAGGAGATTAGCGGAGGCAAGGACGGAAAGGACGGAAAGAGCGCAAGACGTACTGCTGTTGTCAACCTGACGAGCGACAGCGGCACGGTGTTTAACGGCAGTTATGAAGGCGTATTGTTACAATGCAGTGTTGTAATCGACGGAAAGAGCATGGGCGGAAGAATACCGAAAGATAATTTCTCATGGACAAGAGACGGACAAAAAATATTGCCGGATAAAGGCTACCGTTACCGCTTGGCGAGCAGCTCCGACGCGCTCGACTTGTGGAAGTGCAGCGTGAAGATACCCAAACGGTTGTTGGAGCCTATCGAGCTGACGGCACTGAGGGCGGATGGAAACAGCCTCATATTCCACGCCTCGGAGGATGTTTCAAAGATGACGTTATACCTTTGCCGGAAGAGGTATTGTAGAATATCAAAGCTTAAAATCAACAGGAACGCGTGGGGATTCCGCAACATGGTACATGACGGAGAGCATCACGATCCTACACCCCTCTCGTTCACATCTCTTGGCGACAACAACTATTCCGTGGATATGTCACAACTCTTGAGCTTTGTGGAATCACACAATATCGTGCTGCACAAGACAGCGAAGGTGACGACGAAAAAGACGGCGCTGAAACACGGGAAACACACCTACTGGCTGAAGCAAGGAGCCGACGGAAAATATCACGCCTGGGGACGCTATGGCGTGTGGCTCGTTGACAGCAACTACACACCGGTCAGCACTGTCGCAGAATGCAAAATATACGTGGAGACGGACAGCGACACGTCAACAACGGGGACTGCAAGCCTGTCCGTGTAGGCACAAAAAAAGGAGATAGCTTAAACCACCCCCACGTCGGCAAAGGTAGACAAAATAATAGATTCACGCAAACAAAACAGAGAAAAATGTCAGCGATAGTAAGAGAAACATCGGAATATGTGGAGATGAGCGACTCCATCACGCTGTGCATCGTGAAGGACGGCAAGCAGGGCGACGGCGTGGTGATGGCCTACAAGCACGCCGACACGCAGCCTGACGCGCCCACGGGCACCGACCCAGAATACCCCGGCGACGGATGGAGCCTGTCACCCGACGCGCCCACGGCCAGGGAGAAGGTGACTGACGTAAGCTATGGCGACTACGAGAGCGGCGCGTATGATGGCTCCAGCAAGGGACCGGATGCGACAGCCAAGGAGTGGGCGGAGGCCGAGGACGGCGGGCGGACGTGGATGAAGTCGCCGAGCGGCCTGAGCGTCAACTATGGCTACGCTCTGATGAAGGTGTCGTTCACCACGCAATACGACAATACCACGGTGGACGTGGAGATAAAAGCCTACTCGGAGCAGAACTTCGACCTTGTGGAGGTGTGGGCGCTGGACACCGCGCCCAACACTGGCACCACCTTCCGCGGGCAGGGACTTGCCCACGCATCGGGCAACGGTGTGGAGCAGGCGTACTCGTTCACCGTGGCCAAGGCGGGCCGGCACTTCATCTGCGTGACCTACGCTAAGGACATCTCGGGGGATGACAACGGTGACTACGGCCTTTTCCGCCTCGACCTCTCCGACAACGAGGTGGCGGCCTCGGACACGGTGTGGATGAGCCAGGCCAAGGTGAGCGGCGGCAAGTGCGTATTGCCGTGGTCTACGCCCGTGAAAATAAACGGTGCCGACGGCATCGGTGCTTTCGAGATATTGTGCGACCCTGAGACGATAGTGATAGACACCGACGACAACGGGCTGGTCACTGGACTGGATAACGCCTATGCCTCGCTGATGTGCCTGAGGGACGGCAAGGAGGTGAGCGACGTGACCTACAAGAAGGGCTTGTGCATGAACTGCGGCGCAACGGTGGGAACTGACACTGGCGTGGTGACGATAACCAGCGTGAGGAAGCAGAGCGTGACCGTGGACGGCCAGACGGTAGAGGTGAGCTGCACGAGCGGAAGCGTGACGGTGAGCGTCACGGACCCGACGACGAAGACTACGTATGTAAAGACGGTGCCGTTCGCGGTGAACGTGGCGAGGTACACGGGAGGCTTGAAAGCCGACAACAAGAAGCTGCAATCGCAATACTCGGAACTGAGCAAGAACAGCGCGACGAAGGACGACCTGAAGCAGTATTACAGCAAAATAGAGCAGACGGCAAGGAACATCTCGCTCAAGGTGATGGAGAAGAGCGTGGGCAGGCGCAACCTCTTGCCAGGAAGCGCGTTCAGGAAGCAAGGGGAAGGATGCTCTATCGTACAGGATGGGCAAGATGCCATTAACGGCATCTGTATCAACGGCGGCTACGATGGCGTAAACTGCGCGCGACTGCGGAACGAGGGGGATGCCGGGGCAGCATATCCTCACATTAGCTGGGACGGTGGCAGAAACTCAAACGTAAAGGTGGCGAAAGGCAAGAAATACACATTGTCGTTTTGGGCTAAACGCCTCTCGTCAACGGAAGGCGGTTATGAGATAAGCACGCAATTCTTCTTGCAGGATGGCGCAAATGGTTATACCCGTCCCTATAGTGCGCTGAAAATGGGTTCGTTTACCGTCAAGTCGCAGGGTGAGTGGGAATTTATTCAGGACACCGTGACGATACCTTCCGACGCGAAATCCAATTACATGGAGGTGTGTATATGCCTTGGTCTCTTGCAGAGAGGAATGGCGGAAATTCTCGTTTGCCGCCCGATGCTTGAGGAGGGCGATGAGTACAACGGGTGGACGCTGAGCGAGCAGGACTACGACTACGTGGGCGGCAACCTGCTGGACGGCACGGCTACGCTGGCGAAGACGGGCAACGTGGAGACGCTGAACCCCGACAATGTGATGCAAGGCGGCATGGGCGAGAGCGCAAGCATAAGTGCGGTACTGTCGCCGACGGACACGAATGTTGACTTTCTGCAATTCTCCACCGACGGCATGGGGCTAAAGGCGAACGAGGACTACGTGCTCTCGTTCTACGCCAAGGCTGACTCGAACCCCGGGCGTCTGCAATGCTACCTCTACCCGAGCGAGGGCTACACCATCACCGAAGAAATTGAGGGGGGCTACGACTACTTCAACCCCAGCGACGGCGACTTGCAGTCGGGCGGCATCGTACCGGGCACGACGTGGAAACGCTATTGGGTCCATTGGAGACCGACGAAGGCCGACCCGAAGCACGTGCTCTTCAGGTTGTTGCGTGGCGGCAACGACCGTGGCACTTACAGCTCTTACACGACGTATGCCGTGGACGATGTGGTGCTGTATGACGGCACTTACTATCGTTGCATAATGGCAGGACAGGGCAACACGCCGTCGTCATCATCGTCTTACTGGGAAGCGACAAGGTGCCAGATAAGCCTCTCCAAGCCGAAACTGGAGGTGGGTGCGACGATGACGGAGTGGACGGCGAAGCGGAGCGACATGGTGGACAAGCAGGCGTTGTACGCCACGGGGATAGACATAGAGAACAAGAAGATAACGCTGACGGCGGACCATACCTACGTGAGGACGAACGACGGCACGCCGACGGTGATGATAGACGCTGACGGCAACCTGACCAACGTGAAGGTGTACGCGGACATGGTGAACGTGTCGGCTACGCACCAGCTGAAAATATCGGGCAACGGAGCGATGGTGGTTGCCATGGACAACTTCAAGCTGGACGAGAGAGGCAACGCCTCGTTCAAGGGTTCCATCGAATCGACAAGCGGGCGGATAAGTTTCTTAACGTTCACGGATAGCGGAATGTACAGTGCCACGTCGTCGTCCGATTGGGGCTTGGGGCTCATGAGCACCAACATAAGCGTGAGGGGCACCCCTGGCGGCAGGCATTCGCTGGTCTGCCTTGGCAACGGGAAAGTCGACGCGACTGGCGGCGATGCCAACACGTACCCCAAGTCGCTGGTGGATGGCCAATACGTGAACTACTGCAACCTGATACAGGTGAAGGACGGCGGCACAGGCAACGGCAGGGACGCTGCGGCATTGGGCATAGAGACGGATGGCGACTTCTGCCTTAGCGCGATGGGCGGTCTCAGTCACTTGCAGGGGTTGGCGTTGGACGCTTCGACGACGACAAACGGCTCCTCCCCCAACAGGACGCTGTTCCTCTGTTCGGGCGGCCACTTCACGATGCCATCTAACCCTAAGGACGGCCAACTGGTGATAGTGATACAGACAAGGGACAGAATTGATTTTAACGGCAACGGACATAGTTTCCAGAGTGGCACATATAATAGCACAAGCTTTACTTCCGATTCCGCGGGGCAATGGTCCTTATTCTATTACAATAATGATGTTTGGTATACGATTTATATGACTCGTTGACTATGGTAGTCAGATGCTTGGCAACGATATACGTAACGGAATAGACAATAACAACGATAACGATTAAAGACAAAGAGATTATGAAAAAAGTTTACAATGTGTTTAAGAGTATTGGTGAGTGGCTGGCAAAGGCAGGGGCTGACAGGTACTTGCACTTATTGGCTGGCTTGGTGATAGCCTTCTTCACGGCCATGCTGATGCAGGGCGTGGCTGGCGAGGGACGCTGGACGTGCGCTGGCTTCGCCTTGATGGTGACAGTGGTGGTGGGCATCTTGAAGGAGGTCGCCGACCAGACCTATGAGGGCGAGAGCGACGTGCTGGACTGGGCTTTCACGTGCATTGGCGGCGTGATTGGTTGCGGGTTGTGGATGATGTAGACCCCTCCCCCCCCTTAGAGTGAAGGACGAAGAGTGAAGAATATAGAATCGTGAGAACGAAAAGAACGATAACGACAATAGCAGGTAAGGTATGACGATGGGCAGCTCGGTATTACAGACAAGTTTCTTGACGGGGAATAGTGTTCATACAGGGGTAAGAGCATTCGGCATGACGTTGTTCTCCTCGGAGATAACGCAGATGCTGGCGGACTCCAAGTGGATTTGGATAGCGATAGGCTTGCTATGTATGCTCGACTTCCGCTTCGGCTGCAAGGAGAGCAGGCTAAGGCGCGACAAGGCGTTAAAGCAAGGTGACAAGGTGCTGGCGGAGGTGTATAAGTTCCACCGCTCGCGGGCGTGGCGGCGTAGCCTGAACAAGTTTATTGACTACCTCATGCTGATGATGGTGGCGGAAGCGATAGGCGCTGGCTTTCTGCCGCTCGTGGGCATAAACTACATCTTCGGCGCGTGGGTCGGCGGCGTGATAGCCTGCCTGTGCGAGATAAGCTCCATAGGTGGCCACTTCCTCTACATACACAACGTGAGGATAGAGAAGCGCACCATCAAGGGGTATCTGATGGCTTTTGGCAAGGGTTTCGCCGTGGCGTTGGCAAGGCAGAAAGACCCTGCCATGGGCGAGGCCGTGGAGGAGGCGTTCGAGAAGGTGGGAAAGGAGAAGGAAAAGTGAGGATTTAGGCTTTTATAGACGAGATAGACTTAATTAAAAAACTTGACATGAAAAGGATAGTGAGAGGTAATGACTTCACCATGCGCATACCCGTGGTGAAGATAGTTGATGGCGAGAAGGTGGCGTTCCCGTTGCCGGGCTGCACCGACATCGTGGTGAGGTTGTGCTCGGCGTACAGGCGGCTGGAGCTGGCTCACACCATTGACGCGAAAGAGGACAACGTGATTGTGGCGAGGGTCGAGGGAGACCGGATACCCTTTGGCACTTACGCGCTGGAGGTGCGCGGAAAGATATTCGGGAACGACTGGCGAAGCAACGAGTATGAGCAGGTGGCTATCGTTGACAGGAACGCTGACGCCGACACGGAGCTTGGCAACACTGACGAGGGCGAGGATTCGGTGGAGATGGACACGGCCGTGGTGATACTGCCGCCTGACAGGGAGCTGGACGCGCTGGTGAAGGAGACGCTGGCGCAGAATAAAGCGATGAGCGAGCTGAGCGACGCGATAAAGGCGAGCGAAGAGGGAAGAACAAAAAGTGAAGAACTAAGGGCGAAGAGCGAAGAGGCAAGGCAGGAAGCCGAGAAGACACGCGCAAGCAATGAGGCGGAAAGAACGAAAGCCGAACAGGTGCGCGAGAGCAGCGAAGGGCAGAGACTGGCTGCCGAGCAGGGACGCGCGTCAGCAGAGAGCGCGAGGGTAACGGCAGAGAGCGCAAGGGTTGACGCCGAGA